>Ga0316616_100000787_pt1 | contig 11422 bp, 10 predicted proteins | sample OWC_Aug_M1_C1_D1_FD_207660 | JGI IMG/M metagenome (GOLD analysis project Ga0316616, IMG submission 207660) | Wetland soil microbial communities from Old Woman Creek delta, Ohio, United States - OWC_Aug_M1_C1_D1_B | ecosystem: Environmental > Terrestrial > Soil > Wetlands | place: USA: Ohio... | reverse complement strand
CGAAACAACTTGAAATCCGTCTCCTGGGACCCTGGGTGAAGAAACTTGGGGAATCATGGAGCACGGATGAAGCCTACAAGGGGTACACCTTGTTTTCTCCGATGGTGTCCCTAAAAACGTTTTTGATCAACAACAGTGGAGGGATCGTCCATAGCTGGGAGAGTTCCTACAAACCGGCTCTCTCCGTTTACCTACTGGAGAATGGTGATCTGCTCCGCACCGCGTTCCCCGGTTTTAGCCCACAGTTCTGGGGAGGAGGCATCGGAGGGCGTGTGGAGCGATTCGATTGGAATGGGACGCGCCTGTGGTCCTTTGAGTATTCAACGGTGCAGTATTGTCTACATCATGATGTCCAGATGCTCCCAAATGGGAACATTCTGATGATCGCCTGGGAGTATAAATCCGCTGAAGAAGCGATTTCAGAAGGCAGGAATCCTGCTTCGCTCCCTCAGGGGGAGCTGTGGCCAGATCATCTCATTGAGGTCAAACCCACCGGACCAACAACAGGGGATATCGTGTGGGAATGGCATGTGTGGGATCATCTCATCCAGGATTTTGATCCGACAAAAGAAAACTACGGGGTCGTTCAGGATCACCCTGAACTGGTGGACATCAACTACGGAGGGCGGATGCTGGCGGACTGGACCCATATCAACTCCGTTGATTACAACGAGCAATATGATCAAATCCTCCTCAGTGTGTTGTTGTTTGATGAACTATGGGTCATTGATCATAGCACTACCACAGAGGAGGCTGCGGGTCATACCGGGGGACGGTACGGAAAAGGCGGGGATCTTCTCTACCGCTGGGGCAACCCTCTCACCTACAAACGAGGGGAGGATTCGGACCGGATGCTGTTTAACCAGCATGACGCGGAATGGATCAAACCTGGTCTCCCCGGAGCAGGGAACATCCTGATCTTCAACAACGGCCTGGACCGCCCTGGTGGAGAGTATTCTTCTATCGAGGAGATCACCACACCGATAGAGGCAAATGGCACCTATTGTCTTTCCCCAGGCTCGACGTATGGGCCAACCCAATCCACCTGGAGTTATAGTGCAGAGAACCCTCTGGATTTTTTCGCCATCAACCTGGGGAGTGCACAACGATTACCAAACGGCAACACCCTCATCTGTGACGGACCACAAGGAAGGTTCTTTGAGGTCACCAACGAAAAAGAGATCGTCTGGGAGTACGAAAACCAGATCCCGGATCCCTTCGATCATCATGTATTCAAGGTCCATCGCTACGGACCAGAGTACCCCGGGTTACGATTTCTCCAATAAGACATCACAGGGGTCTTCTCTGGAGAATAAACCTTTTAAAGAAGCATCTCTTCCCTGCCCTCTATGGCGAAGCGACGAAAGGAAGGAGCTGAAGCAGATGAGCCCCTTGATTTCCAGATACCAAAGTTCGATGAAGAAGCATTCATCAAAAAAGAACGGCGTAACATCAAAACCATGTTCATCGCGTTCCTCTTCGGATTGCTTGTGGCAGCGGTTTGTTTCGGTTTCTGGGTGCTCCTCGAAGGCAGCTTTCTACGCTGGGAGCTTGTCTTACTCGTCGCAGTGGTCAACTCCATCTGGATCCGCTACATCTTCCTGAAGCTGAACATCGATCTTACTGATTTTGGGAGAAAAGGCTGGCTGACCTCATTTGTCACCTACTTCTTCACCTGGTTACTTGTTCTTATCGTCCTCGTCAACCCCCCGTTCTACGACGGGGAAGCACCCCATGTGGACCTGGTGCTCCTCCCCGGGATGCAAGAACCAGGAGGAACTATCCTGTTCGCTGCGTACATCACCGATAACGTTGGCGTCACCAAAGCAGGAATCACATTTACGATCACCGATCCGAACGGAACCGTTCTCACCCCTGAGTTCAGCTTTGAAAAAAGCATCCTGCGCTACACCTATCAGAATCCACAGAACCTCCTTGGCACCTTCAACTATACCGCGGTTGTCTCTGATACGAATAACCGGAAGACCACCGTCACCGGATCGTTCTCCTACAGCACCGATGTCCTTGAGGTGTCTGCACGAACAACCGACATTATAAGCACCGATTCGATCATCATCAAAGCGGATGAACAGATAAGCACGAATAATTTCCGAGTTTTTTATAGAATCAATGATGGCTCAGACATCAATGTCAATAGAGACGAGCCAACCATTAAAGGGAAATATGAAACATCAGCGGAATTCAAAGGATGGGCAGCCAACTCCACCATTGATGTCACCGTGTTTGCTGAGGCACGGCATTATTTCATAAACGTCCCTGATAAATTCTCCAATACTGTACGAGACAGCGAAACACATCTTTTCACTACCGCGAACGACCCGAACATCGGAACAGAGGATACCCTCGTGGAATGGAATGCGACGCTTGCCGCCCTCCGACAACCACAGCTCCCCAACACCCTCAACTATGTCACCCCGTATCCAACCAGTATTGGTGCGACCCCTGGTTTTGAAATCAGTGTCTTCCTTGCAGCGATTGTCGCGGTTGTGTTCCTGTTCAGACGCAGAAAGAATAAGAAGACCACATGAACGAGATAACCAGCTTCTGCCAGTCATTCAAAAAAAAGTTTGTTCCACGGCCACAGAACCCTCGACAGCCCGTGCGGTGCTGGCAAGAAAAAGATGTTCTCAATGACACTATTGTTGATGCGTACGTCATCATCCTTCGGACGAAAGGATGCTCCTGGGCACTCTCCTCCGGATGTACGATGTGCGGGTATTTCAACGACAGTATGTTTGCATCGATTTCTGAGGAAGACCTTCTCGCTCAGTTTGACACAGCCATCAAAGGCTACAAAAATGAACCAATCGTGAAACTCTTCACCTCCGGTAGCTTCTTTGATCCTTCTGAAATACCAATGCGTGTACAACATCATATCCTCTCAACCTTGAACAACACTGCTGAGAAGATTTCTGTCGAATCACGACCAGAGTACGTCACAGAGAAACATCTCCAAGAAATAGAAGAAAAAATACCACTGCAAAAACTCGAGGTGGGCATCGGACTTGAGACCTCCAACGATCTGATCCGTGAGAAAGCCATCAACAAGGGATTCACCCTCCAAGATTACCTCACCGCTGCGACCCTGCTTAGAAAGCAGAAGATCGGGGTGAAGACCTATGTGCTGCTCAAACCCCCATTCCTCACCGAACAAGAATCACTCACAGATTGTCTTTCCACCGCCAAAGACACCGCGGACTCTACCGATCTTCTCTCATTAAATCCCACCAACATCCAACGACACACCATCGTCGAATACCTCTGGAACCGAGACCAATACCGACCACCCTGGCTCTGGAGCATCATCGAATTCCTCCAACAGAGCACCAAACTTACAGAAGCATTCGTGAAATGTGATGTCGTCGCCGGAGGCAGCATCAGAGGAGCCCATAACTGCGGAGTCTGCGATAAAAAAGTGTTACACGCGATCCAACAGTTCTCCTTAACACAAGACACCGGGGTGTTCCAAGGCCTCTCCTGCAGCTGCCAGGAACAATGGCGCGACCAGTTACACCTAGAAGCATTGAGTTTTGGCTCCCTTGTTGATTTTTCACGGTGGAAACCATGAAAACACGAGTCGAGGAACACGACATCATCGTCCTCATCGACGAAAACCTCCGAAAAATCATCATCGACACAGATGGGAAGACTGACAAAATCAGAGCCGTTGGCGTCATTGACCCAAAAAGCCTTATCGGAAATGAATACGGCAAGAAACTCCAAATCGGCAACAAACAGTTCTGGATCCTCCAACCATCCGTTCAGGATAAACTCCAAGGGATCTATCGCCAGGCGCAAATCATCCTCCCACGAGATGCAGCCCATATCCTGATGAACTGCGCTATCGAACCTGGACAACAAGTCCTTGAGGCAGGAATCGGCTCAGGGTCTCTTACTATCGCGCTTGCTTCCGCTGTTGCCCCGACCGGTCGAGTCATCTCCTATGACATCCGACAAGAATTCATCGACCATGCTCTGCGGAACCTTTCACAAGCAAATCTGAGCAATTATGTGACAACGAAAATCAAGGACGTCACCGAGGGCATCGATGAAACAAACCTGGATGCAGTCATCCTTGACATCCCAAACCCCTGGGCAGCGGTACCACATACATGGACGGCATTAAAAATTGGAGGATATCTCTGTACCTATTCACCCTTGATTTCTCAGGTCGAACAGACCGTAAAAACCATCCAGCAGCATCCCTTCATAGAATGTAAAACCTACGAGAACATCCAACGGGAGATGATCGTCTCAAAACACGGGACCCGACCTAGTTTCGAGATGCTAGGCCATACCGGGTATCTCACGTTCGCCCGAAAGATCCTGACTCCATAAAAAAAGAGACGCTCTCCGAGAAGACCTCCCGAATGGTTTAAATCTTTTCGTGATATACAGGGCTTCAACAACAATGGAGGATCTTACAATGACGAAACGTGTGTATAATTTCTATGCAGGGCCAGCGACATTACCACTCCCCGTCTTGAAAAAAGCACAGGAAGAACTACTCGATTTCCAAGGGACAGGAATGTCGATTCTTGAGATTTCCCATCGATCAAAGGAATATGATGCTGTCCATAAGAAAGCATCTGAGCTTCTCAAAGAACTCATGGGCATCCCCAGCGACTACAAAGTCCTCTGGCTACAGGGTGGGGCATCAACCCAGTTCTTCATGGCACCCCAAAACCTGCAACAAGCAGGAAAACCCATGGAATACGTCTACACTGGAGCCTGGGCAAAAAAAGCAATCAAGGAAGCAAAACTCTTCGGTGAAGTCAAAATCATCGCCTCCTCAGAGGACCAGAAGTTCACCTACATCCCAAAGAATGCCTCCTTTAGTGCGAATGCCGCATTCGGTCATATCACCGGCAATGAGACCATCGGGGGAATCGAATGGCAAGAATGGCCAAAGCTCCCCAGCGACGTCCCACTCGTCTGCGATATGTCCTCGAATTTCATGGACAAAGTCATCGATGTCAAAAAATTCGGTCTTATCTACGCAGGAGCACAGAAGAACCTTGGGCCTGCTGGTGTGACGGTCGTCATCATCCGAGAAGACCTCATCAACCGAGTCCCGGAAAACACCCCCACCATGCTGAAATACAAGACCCATGTGGAAAAAGACTCTTTGTACAACACCTGCCCGTGTTTCTCCATTTACCTCTGCGAACTGGTCTTAGAACATCTCAAAGCCCTGGGTGGTATCCCAGCTATGGAAAAACAGAACAGGAAGAAAGCAAAAATGGTCTATGACATCATCGATAAATCCAACGGGTTTTACAAAGGTGTCGCAAAACCAGAGTCACGGTCATTGATGAACATCACCTTTAACCTAGCAACCCCGGAGCTTGAGGCAAAATGCGTCGATGAGGCAAAAAAGAAAGGACTCATCGGTCTGAAAGGACACCGGGATGTCGGTGGGATGCGAGCATCAGTGTACAACGCGATGTCACTGGAAGGCACCGAAACACTCTGTAAATTCCTCACAGAATTCCAAGAGCAAAACCAGTAAATACCCTGGTTTTTCCCTCTTTTTTTTTTCATTTTTTTTAAAAAAAATCAAATTGAATACTTTCACTGACCCCCGTCGTAGATATATAAACAAAGACGACCATGTCCGTATCAATTGACTTGTGTTGCGGGGGACATGCCAGCCAAGGATTGCTGGCATTTCTGCCACTTTTCTTAGAACTCATCCAACCGTTTCGTGTTCTTCTCCTTGATAAGCTGCTGACAGGTCTCCCAGGATCTTCTCACATATGGGGGTAGTTCTCCGAATTGAGTCACCCAGGCTTTCAGGAATTTTTTTGTCACCGGGTCTGAAGGATATCCACTGCCAAGGGGAAGGTTTAGTTTCGGTTCAAGTTCCTTTGCAATCTGTTTGACCTGCTGGTCTCGTGTCACCTTGGCAAGGATGCTTGCTGCCCCGACAATCGGGTATTTCGCATCCGCCTTATGCTCAGAGATGATCCGAGGTTTATAGGAAAGATGCGAAAGAATGTCTCTTCCAAACCGTTCTTCTTTGACATCCACAGCATCAACATAGCAGACATCTGGATGCAGCTTTTCGATAATCTTACTGTAGACGAACACTTCAAGTTCGTTGAGTGTCATGGTCTTGCGTAGATCATCGATATCATCTGCAGGCATGATGATGATTTCGTATTTGGAGGCGATTTTTTGGATCATCGGGGCGAGCTGCTCCCGTCTTCGGGGAGTGAGTTGTTTGGAGTCAGCAACACCGATCCGGACAAGCTCCGAATCATTATCAACAAGGATTCCTGCAACAACTAAGGGACCAAAGCATGGCCCTCTACCCGCTTCATCAGCTCCGCAAATCATCAGGGTCTTGTAACAGATGGGAGTAAAAAGATGTTACGAAACAGGTAATAGGCAATTTTTTAATACCGGACCCTATTCAGGCGGTTGAGTGCCGCCGTAGCTTAGCTGGTGGAGCGGCTGATTCGTAATCAGCAGGTCAGGGGTCCAAATCCCTTCGGCGGCTTACCAAACCATTTTTTCTCTAGTTAAACACGCGAAAAACCACAAAATCACAGAAGGGCTTTGGACCCTCAGAACACTTCAATAAAATCGCTAATTATTTATATAAAAAAATATTGGTTGTTTCCATGTTACTATTTCTGATTCTGATTTTCATCTTTTCCAAACCTTTAAATCAATCAAGCTAATACAAACATGTAAGCTGTTATCAGGGAAGCAATAAAACCATTAAGTATAACAATCGTTGGTATTACCGATAGATTGTTCACAATTGCCTACAATTGCATAAAGTCAATTTAAAGGAGATATAAAAGAGGGGGAATAACATAAGGATTCAAATAAGGAACATTAATAAAATTCTTTATTTTTTTATTTTATTGACTTTGACAGTGAATTCTGTTTTCATTTCAGGATGTATATTTAATTCCAACGACAACGATACTGAGATTGACACGGATATTGTTATTGGAATGATAAGTAATATCTCTGGTTTTTATCCTTGGATGAGTTCACGAGACAATCCAACACTAGCAGTAAATGTTAATCTATTTAATTGTTTAGTAGAAGTTGATCCTATTTCGTATAAATTTGTTGCAGCTCTTGCAGAGAATTGGAATAACCCCGATGGTGTCACATGGAGATTTTTTTTACGAAAAGGGGTACAATTCCATAATGGAAATCTCTTTACAGCAGAAGATGTCAAATTTACGATTGAATATATGAGAAATATGTCTTATTTTAGTCAGGAACTTGAAACCATATCGGACATCGTAATTGTCGATAATTACACGATTGATATTATTACGAAATACCCAAGTCCTACGTTATTATATAAGTTAGGGACCCTCTATATTTTATCAGAGGGTTATATGAGAACAATAGAGAGTATGAATGACACATGGCCTATTGGTACCGGTGCTTACAAATTAGTGGAGTACGTCCCCGGAAATCATATAATGTTTGATCGATTTGATGATTACTGGAAAGGGCAACCTGAGGTTAAAGAGGTTACATTTAAAAAATTCAATAATTCGAAGGAAATGAAAAATGCACTAATGAACGGAGAGATTGATATTTGTTCCCTTGCAGTTGAGGATTTTAAGGAAATCCAAAATACAAGCGGATTTATCGTTAAATCAGTAGAATCACCAGGTGTTATTTATTTAGGCTTTGATTTCAGAGTGAATGATAGCTATGGTTTTAAGGGATTGAAAAATCCTGTGTCTGATATACGAGTGAGAACAGCAATGTATCATGCTATTAATATTGATACGATTATTGAAAAAAATCTTATGAGTGCAGCAACACCCGCTTCTCAATTTCTTACTCCCTATACGTTTGGCTATAATCCAGATATCAGTCGATTACCCTATGATTTAGAACTGGCAAAGGAACTTATGAGAGAAGCAGGGTACGAGGCTGGATTTACGATAGAGTTAGATAGTCTTAATTCTGGTAAATGGATAAATGTTTCAAATGAAATAGCAACACAACTGTCAGAGATTAATATTACAATCATTCTGAACCCTCAACCTGCGAGTATTTTCTATCAAAAACTGTATGAAAAAAATACGTCTCTGTATATTACGGGTTTTAATCCTCTTGAAGCTGAGGGTCTTATCAAATTATTACTACAGACCTCTAATATGACGAAAGGTAGTGGTGTTTGGAATTATGGGAACTATTCTAATCCTGAAGTCGATCGACTCACTGAAATAATCTCCTACACGATGGATACAGAGATGCGAGGAAGAGACCTTAAGGAAATTTTTTCACTCGCAGCATTAGATATCGCGTGGATTCCTCTTTTTTCAACTAAACAATTCTATGGAATGATTGATGAGATTGATTGGACACCCAGTCCAAGTTCATTTTATTGGGTTGAAGAAATTTCTTTTAACAAATAAATTCGTTAATGATATAAAAAGATTGAATTCTAACAAATGCTTTTATTTAGAACGCGAAGTTAGAGTTTATGATTAATACTAAAAACGAACTCTAAAAAAATATTAGTATTGAAGTATTTTCCAGGTAGTAACCTGGACTTTCTTTCCGCATCTCTTCGGCGGCTTGACAACCATTTTTTCTCCTGTAAAAAATAGACAAAAAATTTTTTTTCTCCTGAGAAATAAAAAAAGGGGCTTTTAACCCTTAAGGTAAGAGTCCCTACGGAGCACTATTGCTAAAGGTTCAAATCCCTTCCCCTGCGCACTAACAGTTATAAATATAGGAAAATTATTGGATTGATACGACATTTTTCCAGTCACTAGATATCCTTTTAAATCACCAAATGTTCTAAAATATATGCCTCACATTAAAAAACATCCAGAATATAATAAAAGAAAAACAAGAAGAATCAAACTCAGAAAAGACGACTACGAACACGGTGTTGAGAGGGCTAGAAAAATTATAGATGGCGGCAAGAAAGATAAAAAATAATATTTTTTTCTATAATGACAACATTTTGTGCTAGTATTTTTATAATATTGAGTTTTTTGTATTCCTTTTATATCTCTTTTTCTTGTGAAAATATATAGTTGTATAGTAAATTGTTCTTGCACCATTCTTGTTTTGAAACCTGTGAGCAATCTTCTTTTATAAGTAAAACATTAACTAACAATAACTGAATGATGAGTACATTGGAGGTGAAAACAAATTGATAACCAGAAGACAAGAAAATGTTACTTGTCAAATTTGCCAGAAACAAAAGAAAATAACTGAGGGTATACCTGCGGAATTAGTCAGCGAACCCTTGGCTGAAATCATTCGGAAAGAACATCCTGACTGGTCTACAAGCGGTTTCATTTGTAATTCAGATCTTAACTATTTCAGAGCAAAACGTGTCAAAGATATTCTCGAATCAGAAAAAGGTGAAATATCAAACGTAGAAGAACAGGTTCTGAAAAGTTTAAAGGAACATGAGTTATTATCGAGGAACGTTAATACTGAATTTGATCGACAGCTAACCATTGGTGAACGTCTCGCAGATAGACTCACCAAATACGCTGGAAGTTGGGCCTTCATTATTATTTTCGGCGGCATCGTTCTTCTATGGATTGCAATAAATTCTTATGTGTTACTGACCAAGCCGTTTGATCCATACCCCTATATTCTCCTGAACCTAGTTCTTTCCTGTGTCGCTGCTATGCAAGCACCAATTATACTCATGAGTCAGAATCGAGAAGGCGCGAAAGATCGATTACGCGCAGAATACGATTACCGAGTTAATCTAAAAGCAGAACTAGAAATCCGTCATCTCCATGAAAAACTAGATCATCTCCTAATAAATCAATGGCATAAACTTTTAGAGATCCAAGAAATCCAAATAGAGTTAATGGAAGAACTCACCCTTAAAAAAACAAAACCTTAACGGAGATGGAGATAGTAAACATTTAAAATTAAAAAAAGAAAAAACAATCAGTAGCCAACTATAGATTAAAGGTCTTTGGTATGATTCGGCTTTGTAGACGTTGGGGTTAAGTTGCTCAATCAACCTGAACTGATTAATCGAGCCATCCTTTCCGTTTAAAGTACCACAACTCAAGCATGCCGATAGCACTCATCAAGATTATAACGATGATAAACCCTTGCGGGTCTTTGGTTGCTGGTACCCCACCGACATTCATCCCTAACAAGCCCGCGATAAGACCGAAGGGTAATGTAATTGCCGAGACAATCGTCAATATTCGCAGCCGTTTTTCCACCCGAGAGCTTCCCAGTGTCTGATAGGAGTCGTATAAACTGTTCACACGGGTTTCCAGACTATGGATCCCTCTTTGAGCAATCTCGATTTCGGATACTAAGTCTTGAATGTACGCATTGCGATGAGGTTCTTGCAACGCCTCGTTGTCAGATGCATTGAGGCCAGAAACGCAGTACAGTTGATTTTCGATCAGGGAAATCAGTTTATCAACCTTCCATCGCATATTTGTAAGATCCACTGGTTTTACATTTCCCGGGGTATTCGCTAGGGTTTTCGCTAGATTCAGGGTTTGGTCGCGAAGTCCGATCTCCGCCTGGACACTGAGATCTGTTAGGCTGTCGAGAATTAAATAAAGGATCTGAACCAGATGACTCAAATTAGGTATTTTTTCCGATGTGAGGTCATCTATCAGTTCTTTGATGGCGGGTATCGGACCGGTTCTGATCGTTACTAAAACTGGTGATTTTAGTATGATTGTTAGGTAGAATGAATCTGTTGTCTCTAGATTGATGGCTGCGGGAAACTCTAATAGAATGGTTTGATCATAAGATATTACGCCCGGTGTGCTTGCTGAGTCTAAGCAACGATTGATCATTACAGGATGAAGGCTCAAAGGTTCCAGGAAACTTTTCAATTCCTCAGGGTTAGCATCTTCGATGTCAAACCAGCTTTCACCCAGTTTGGATATATCCTCGGTAGGCAAACCTTTGGGGTTTGGTTGCTTTAGTAGACTTCCTGACTTAATCAAATACCAATTAATTTTCAAACTAACACTCTCAGATAATTGTCCATTGGTTATATAACAATTAAAACAATATTAATAATGGATTAGGCTCCTGCGCGACCATCGTCACAAGCATCGTCTTTTTCCATAGATCTTGCACTTTCTGCATGAGACGGCTGAAGGCAGATTTCATGAGGTAGTTTGTTCATTGGTTTGCCACAACATCGTGGTGGTATTTCTTTATCAGCAACAATAGTGGTTCTATGACATGATCCACATTCATATCGTTCTTCGATATCCATAACGATTTCTCCTTTTTTATGTAGTAATTCACCCGGGCGACATTCATTCCATTTCTTATTAATTCTTCTAAAATTGAAATAGATATGAAATTTGTGTGATTGGTTGCGGCGTAATGTTTCACCGCTACGTTTATATAAAGATTTCTATTATTGAATATCTTTACGATTTTT
>Ga0316616_100000786_pt1 | contig 11432 bp, 8 predicted proteins | sample OWC_Aug_M1_C1_D1_FD_207660 | JGI IMG/M metagenome (GOLD analysis project Ga0316616, IMG submission 207660) | Wetland soil microbial communities from Old Woman Creek delta, Ohio, United States - OWC_Aug_M1_C1_D1_B | ecosystem: Environmental > Terrestrial > Soil > Wetlands | place: USA: Ohio... | reverse complement strand
CCCGAAGCCCTGCAGGTTCACCTCGATGTACGGCGTGGTCGGGGAGCTGCTGTAGATCTTGAGCGTGCCGTCCCAGAAGCTGAAGTCCGGCGGGGCGAACCGGACGATGACCGTCATGGTCTCGCCGCTCGCGAGCGTGTACGGTACGTTGGGCGGGGTGACCAGGAAATAGGCCTCGTTTCCTAGCCACATGTTCCAGATCTGGAGATCCGTGACCGTCACATTTCCGCCCCCCGTGTTCTGGATCGTGAACGCCTGGGTCTTCGACTGGCCGATGTAGACCATGCCAAATTGGCCTGGATTCGGCGTGACAGAGAGCCCCTGGGCCCAGACCGCCGGGGCGGTGATTACGAGCATGACGAGTACGCCTGCCATGAGCCAGCGTTGCCTTGGTGTTTTCATGGTCGCCTCCTTGACCGGACGGGAGTGGCGTCAGTTGACCGTCAAGCAGGGGAAGGCACGGGTGCGCCGCGCGGGCGCGGGGTTGCTCCCCAGGGGGAGCACGGCGGGATACACCTGAGCGGGTACTCCATGGCCGCCCCCAGAAGACGGAAAGCAGGAAGGGCCAGCCCTCTCTCGCGGGTCCACCCCGTCACCGCCCGGCGCCTTCCGGACAAACGCGCGGCAGTGACGGGGCCCGGATGGATTCGCTTATCTCCAATAGATTCAAGCGGTTAGCAGCCGAAGAATGTCCAACCGAACAAAAAAGCCCTTGAGGACAAACAACTCCTCAAGGGCTTCCACGTGCGGCCGGTCCGGGGGTCTTTGTTGGCACAAAGCCCCCCCGCGCCCCTCACTGAAGGCGAATGGCAATAAGAACAGACAATACGTTGTTATTAAATTCGGATCGCGCCCCCATTTTGTCAAGTAGCATGGTCGGCATCGACGTGCGATTTCCAAAAAAAAGTCCGCCCCTCCCCGAGCGCCAGACAGCCACGAGATACGGACTGCATCGGTCTTCTTTTCGCCCGTTGAAGCCGCCGGCTTCCCGATTCCAGGATCTCGACGAAGGGGACGGTCATGAAATTATGCGTCTCTCCTCAAGGACGCAGCCTCTATTGTTTCTTTGCGATGGAGCACCTTGGCAAGCAGATGACTCTTCTATCAGGCTGCTGAAAAAGGCCCATCTGCGACGTTGGCGTGCTCGCGCGGCGCTGCGACGTACGTGCTAAGTACGCCTGCACCCACCTGCGGCGGGTACCCGTCGCATCACACGCCGCCTTGCATCTTGACCTTTTTGAGCAGCCTGACCGAAGACGAGTGTTTCAGCATACTGCTATCGAAAGCACTTGCCGCGATCACCGCGAAGGGAGACGGAGACCGTCACCAATAGACCGCGCGAAAGGCCACGTATTTGCCAATCGCGACAAAGTCTTCCCGGTTGCACGTGACCAGGGTGGCTCCGGCGTCTCTGGCGGAGAGGGCGATCAGGGTGTCGAAGGCTAGATCCCGCAATTTGCCGACAGGGTAACCCTTTGCCTGTCGCACGCGGGAAAGGACCTCTGCGGATTCGAGCCAGTGGCTCTCGGTCGGGGTGAGGGTGCGTACTTTCCTGGCGAGCTCACCAACGAAGCGCAATTCCACCGGTGTGCGCGCGCCCCGACGCAGCTCGTGCAGGACCACGGCCGAGCACCGCACGATCCACGGCGAGCGCAGGAGGGTCAGCGTGAATCGCCCCGTGCGGAAGTTCTCGATGTAGACCGATGTGTCCAGGACGGCGAGGTTAGCGGCCGGCAAATGCGGTCTATCCCACCGACGCCACTGTACTTGCGGATGATGCCGTCGTGGACGGCCTTCTCCGTAACCAGCGCCAGCGCGCGCTCGATCGTCTCCGTCACCGTCTCGGTGCCCAGGGCTTTCTTGGCACGGACCAACTGAGCCTTATCCAATCGAACCGTGACCTGCGATTTCGCCATGGCATCCCCTTTGCTGTCATACAAGATAGGCTACAGTGCATGACGTTGTCAATTCCTTCCTCCCACACACCCAAAATAGGGGACGGCCATGAAATTATGCGTTTCTTCTCGCGACACGAACCAACGATCACCGCGCCGCCGCGAGTCGAGAATGGGGATCATCGCGGAGTCGCTCTTGCTATACGTGGCTCACGGCTCGTGGCTCGATGTGCCGTCTACTCCACCGTGACGCTCTTTGCGAGGTTTCGCGGCTGGTCCACGTCGCAGCCCTTGCGGACCGCCACGTGGTAGGCCAGAAGCTGCATGGGGATAGCCAGCAGCACCGGCGTGAGCAGGTGGGACGTTCGCGGCACCGTCACGCAGTGGTCCACCCTCTGCGGGAGTTCCGCATCCCCGTCCGAGCAGACCGCGATGACGATCCCGTCCCGCGCCTTGACCTCCTGGATGTTGCCCAGGATCTTCTCGTACACCCGATCCTGGGGCGCGAGGACGACGACCGGCATATCTTCGGTGATGAGTGCGATGGGGCCGTGCTTCATCTCGCCGGCGGGATAGCCCTCGGCATGGATGTACGAGATTTCCTTCAGCTTGAGCGCCCCCTCCAGCGCGATGGGATAGTTGATGCCGCGGGCCAGGTAGAGAAAATCCGATTTCGTGTGAAAGCGATAGGCCAGTTCCTCCAGCTCAGTATCCAGGCGAAGCGCCGCTTCGATCTGCTGGGGCAACCGGACCAATTCGCCCAAGAGCGTACGAACCCGCTCGGCATCCACCGTGCCCCGATTTCGCGCGCAATAGAGCGCGAACAGATACAGGGCGACGAGCTGCGCCGTGAAGGTCTTGCTGGCAGCGACGCCGATCTCGGGCCCGGCGTGCGTGTACAGGACGCCGTCCACCTCGCGGGTGATGGAGCTGCCGACGACGTTGCACACGGCAAAGGCGTGGCAGCCGCGGGCTCGGGCCGCCTTGATGCCGGCCAGCGTGTCCAGCGTCTCTCCCGACTGGCTGATGGCCATGACCAGGGTGTCGCCATCCACCACGGGATCGCGGTAGCGGAACTCCGAGCTGTAGTCCACCTCCACCGGTAGGCGGCACAACTCCTCGATCATGAACTTCCCGACCAAGGCCGCGTGCCAGGCGGTGCCGCACGCGATGAGGACGACCTTCCGGACCTCGGGCAGCGCCTCGTCCAGCGCCTCCATCCCCTCGAAGAAGATCTGCCCCGAATCCTCCGAGAAACGTCCGCGGATGGTGTCCCGCACGGCGCGCGGCTGCTCGTAGATCTCCTTCAGCATGAAGTGCTTGTAGCCCCCCTTCTCGGCCAGGATCGGGCTCCACATCACCGTCTCGACCGCGCGCTGCACGGGCTCCCCGGCCAACGTCGTGATCTCAACTCCCTCCCTGGTCAGGACGACCATCTCGCGGTCATTCAGGAAGAGCACGTTGCGGGTATAGCTGAGGATTGCGGGGATGTCGGATGCGAAGAAGAAGTCCCCCTCGCCCAAACCCACCACAAGGGGACTTTCGCACTTCGCCCCCACGATCCGGCTGGGATCGCCCTTCCAGAGGACGCCGATGGCATACGCCCCCGTGACGTCGTTCAGGGCGCGGCGCACAGCCACTTCGATGTCCGGCTCCTGGGCCAGGTACTTCTCGATGAGGTGCGCGATGACCTCCGTATCGGTCTCGGAGCGGAACCGGTGTCCCTCTTGGATGAGCTTCTCTTTCAACGGAAGGTAGTTCTCGATGATCCCGTTATGGATCACGACGAGGTCGCCGGTGCAATCGGTGTGCGGGTGGGCGTTCTCCTCGGTGGGGCGCCCGTGCGTCGCCCAGCGGGTGTGGCCCAGGCCAACGGTCCCGACCAGGTTCGCCCCCCACACTGCATTCTCCAGTTCCTTTATCTTCCCGACGGATCGATGGACGACCATGCGCCCCTGCTCCAACACGGCCAACCCGGCGGAATCGTAGCCCCGGTACTCCAGGCGCTTCAATCCGTCCAGCAGAATAGGCACGACCTTCTTGTCCCCGATGTACCCGACAATGCCGCACATGACTGACCGCCCTTCTGTCCGAAGTCCGAGGTTCGAGGTTCGATGCTTACGGTTCGACGGTACGACGGCTCGACGGTTCGAAGGTACCGCCGAACTGCCGGCCGGCCGAACCGCCGAATCTCCGCCCCAACACGGACGCCTCTGCGCCTCTGCTGCCACTCACCTCGCTAGACGGAGGCCGGCTCAAGGTCGAACTTCCTCGCGTAGAGCTCGTTCACTCGACGCACCTCCGCCGGGGCCAGGTCAGGCGCGTCGGAGGCCGCCACGAATTCCCGCAGCTGCTCCTCGTTGTAGATGTTGGGCAGCACACAGGCAAGACACGGCTCAGCCAGGATCCACCGGATCGCGGCCTGGGCCATGGTCCGCCCCGTCCCCTCCGTCAGGAAGCGCAGCTTTTCGACCTTCCTGAGGCCTGCGTCCAGCCAGGCCTTTTTTCGCTCATCGCTGCTCACCCGGAAGAACCGGTGATCCTCTTTCCCGAACGTCGTCTCCGTCGTATAGCGGTCCTCCAGCAGACCCGACGAATGGGGGACGCGCACCATGAGGCCGACCCCATGCTGCTTGGCCAGCGGGATGAGCGGCGCACCGATCTGCTGCTCCAGCATGTTATAGATGATCTGGGTAATCATCCGGCGCTCGGCGACGCAGCACTTCCCTTCGTCGGTTTGCCGGAGATCGATGGCGGGGCCCAGCGTGGCCCCGTAGTGCCGAATCTTGCCTTCCGCCTTGAGCCGCTCCAATTCCGCGAACACATCGTCCTGCCGGAGCGTGTCGATCCGTGGATTGTGGAGCTGATAGAGGTCGATGCGATCCGTCCCGAGACGCGCGAGGCTGGCCTCGCAGGCGCGCCGCACGTAGGCCGGCGTCCAATCCTGCGGCCGTTCCCGCTGGCCGGGCTGCACGCCGGGGTGGTTGTAGAAGTCGTAGCCGAACTTGGTCGCGTAGACCACCTGGTCGCGCTTTCCCTCGAAGGCCTTGGCCAGAATCGTCTCGCCCAGTCCGTCGCCGTAGACATCCGCCGTGTCGAAGAACGTGATCCCGAGCTCCATGGCCCGCCGCAGGAGCCTGATCCCCACCGCCTCGTCGGTGATTCCCCACATCGTGGTTCCCACCGTCCAGACGCCGAACCCCACTTCAGACGCCTGGAGATCCGTCGTGCCGAACCTCCGATAACGCATCTATCCCCCTCCCCCGATAATCGACAGGGACAGAGACAGGGACAGGGAAATGAAAACCGCTGTCGGAGATCGCTGTCGCTGTCGTCTCTTGCCGCAGCAGGACGCTGAAAAACTCGTTTTCCCAGGCTGCTCAAAAAGGCCCAGATGCAAGGCGGAGTGCGACGCGAGGCGCGAGGCGTACTAGGTCCGTACGCCGCAGCGTCGCGCGAGCGCGACAACGCGGCAGATGGGTCTTTTTCAGCAGCCTGCTAGCGCTTGGCCTTGCTCGCCCTGATGAGCGCGGCCCTCCCTTCCTTGTTCACCTGCTGAGCCCGACCGAACGCCAGCGCGTCCGGAGCCACCTCCTGCGTGATGGTGGAGCCGGCCGCTACGTACGCGCCCCGCCCGATGCGAACCGGCGCCACCAGACAGGAGTTGGATCCGATGAAGGCCTCGTCCTCGATGATCGTCTGGTGTTTGCCGAACCCGTCGTAGTTGCACGTGATGGTACCGGCGCCGACATTCACCCGCTCCCCCACCGTGCTGTCCCCCACATAGGTCAGGTGGGGAACCTTGGAGCCGTCGCCCACCACGGACTTCTTGAGCTCTACGAAGTTGCCGATCTTGACTTTGCGCCGGAGCCTGTTCCCCGGTCGGAGGTGGGCGTAGGGCCCGATGATGCACTCGTCCGCGATCTCGGCCTCCAGGATCACGCATCCGTCCAGCACCGTCACTCGGTCTCCCAGTTGGGAGTCGCGGATCCGGCTTCCCGCGTGCACCGTACACCCTTCTCCGATTCGGGTGGCGCCCTCGAGCTGCACCTGGGGGTAGAGGGTCGTGTCGCGCCCCACCGTCGCCAGCGCCGACACGTGGGTGGTGGCTGGGTCCAGGCAGGTGACGCCTGCTTCCATCAAGCGGTCCACGACCCGTCGGCGCAGGACGCCGTATGCTTCCGCCAGCTCGCCGCGCGTGTTGATTCCCAGGACCTCCCGCGCGTCGTCCGCCAGAACCGTGGCAATCCGTCCGCGCGCGTGCAGCAGGATGGCGAGAACCTCAGGGAGGTAAAGCTCACCCTTGACCGAGGAGGGCCGGACTTTGTGCAGCGCCTCGAAGAGTCGGGGCGCGTTGAAACAGTAAATTCCGGCGTTGATCTCTTTCACGCGGCGCTGGCCAGGTGTGGCCTCCACCTCTTCGACGATGCCGCGAAAGGCGCCTCGCCGATCCCGAAGCACCCGGCCGTACCCGCTGGCGTCCGCCAACCGGGTGGTGACCGCCGTCGCGACCGCCCGAGACTCGGCGTGCGTGGTCAGCAACCGCTGGACCAGCGCATCGGAAAGCAGCGGGACGTCTCCGTTGAGCACGAGGACGTCGCCTCCAAATCCTTGGAGGGCGGCCTCGGTTTGCAGCACGGCGTGGGCCGTCCCGCGCTGTTCCTCCTGAAGGATGAACTCCACGGGATACGTGGCCAAGACCTCGCGGACCCGCTCCGCCTGATGGCCGATCACGACCAACGTCCGCTTGACGCCGAGGCGCCGGCACGCCTCCAGGACGTGGCCCACCATCGGTAAGCCGCCCAGGGGATGCAATATTTTCGGCAGGTCGGAGCGCATGCGCGTCCCTTGGCCGGCGGCTATGACGATGGCACAGGCATCCTTGGGCGAAAGCAAGGGCTTGGTCCGAGTCTTGGGCATGACGGCCTCCGGCTACACGCTTGGACAGGCCGTGGCGCGAACCTGTCCGAATTTCGATGGGATGTTAGCACACCAAAGTGGGCCGAAAAAGCGGATTACTCGGGCGGACAGGACGTACGAGTTAGAAGAGGGGGTGCGGCTGGTGTGCGCCGGCCCCCAGCAAGCGGGGGCTGCTTGCGGCACCCGCGACACTCAGCCGAGCGGCGACTGAACAGGCGGCGTCCCGGCCGTCGTCGGACGGCGTCGACGATCCGCCGGAAGTGGGGCTTGAAAAGCCGCTTAGACCGCAGGCCGCAGGACGCGGAGCGCGGCGGCGACCGTGTACAGCGATCCGGCCACGACAATCGTGTCCTCGGCGCGGGCCGCCTCGCGAGCCTGCGCTAGAGCCTTCTCGAGATCCGCGGCTACAGTTACGCTGGCGTGGCTCCCGGCTGCCGAAGCCAGCAAGGCGGGGTCCGCGGCTCGCTCGGTGGGGGGGTGAGTCAGGACGATCGCGTTGGCCAGCGGCGCCAGCAGTCGCAGCATGGTCGCCCAGTCCTTGTCCTGCAAGACCCCGAAGACGAGGATGAGCCGGCCCAGGACCGCACGGTGCTCTGCAAGGAACGCGACCAGGGCCTCTGTCCCCGCGGGATTGTGCGCGCCGTCCAAGATGATCCGCGGCCGACCCTTCAGCACCTGCAGACGCCCGGACCAGGCGACTTCCGCCAACCCGCGACGGATCGCCGCCGTATCCAGCGCAAACCCTTGCTCCTGCGCCGCCTCCGCAGCGGCCACCGCCAGGACCGCATTCTCCACTTGGTGCCGGCCAAGCAGCGCAAGGCGAAGCGCCTCGTAGCGACGCCGGGGACCTTCCAGGTCGACGGTCTGGCCTACCAGATTTGTTTCACGCACCTCCCAGCGATACTCCTCCGGCGCGAAAACGACGGGAGCCTGGAGTTCTGCGGCCCGCCGCCGGATCACCTCCAAGGCATCCCCGCGCGCCGCAGTGACGATCGGGACCCTCGCTTTAACGATCCCCGCTTTCTCCCCAGCGATTTCCGCCAGCGTGCGGCCGAGATACTGCTCGTGCTCCAGGGCGATGTTCGTGACCACGGCCACCCGTGGCTCGATCACGTTGGTGGCGTCGAGCCGACCGCCGAGCCCCACCTCGATGACGGCGGCGTCTACGGCGCGCCGCCGGAAATGCAGGAAGGCCATCGCTGTTGTCAGCTCGAAGAACGTGGGGTGCGGCAGCCGATCGCCCATCGGCGCGGTGGTGTCGAGCGCAAAGTGGGCCGCGCAGAGCGTCTTGAGCTCCTCCGTGAGCGCGACGATTTCGGCTTCAATGATCGGCTCGCCATTCACCCGGATCCGCTCGGTGAAGCTCAGCAGGTGCGGGGAGGTATACAGACCCGTGCGGTACCCCGCGGCCCGAAAGATGGCGTCCAGCATGGCGGCCGTGGAACCCTTGCCGTTGGTGCCGGCGACATGGATGAACGGGATACCTGCCTGGGGATCCCCCAGCAGGGAGACCAGTCGCTCGATCGTGGCAAGGCCCGGGCGCCATCCGAAGCGGCGCAGGGCATACAGGAACTCCGTCGCCTCGGCGTAGGTCACGGCGCATGCCTGACCGAGAGGGATTCTGGGGAGCGGGAGGTGCGCAGCATGGGGTGGGAGGGCTCGGCCGGCCCTAGTGAGGAGCCGCCTCTGCATCGGCGAAATATCCGAGCAGCTGGATCACGACGGGCCGCAGATTCTTCCGCTCCACGATCATGTCCACGAAGCCGTGCTCCAGGAGGAACTCCGACCGCTGGAAACCCGCCGGAAGCTCCTGCCGGATGGTATCCTGAATGACCCGGGGGCCGGCAAAACCGATGAGCGCTTTCGGCTCCGCGATCAGGATGTCGCCCAGCATGGCGTAGCTGGCCGTGACCCCGCCCGTCGTCGGGTCGGTCAGAATGGAGATGTAGGGGAGACCGGCCTTCGCCAACCGGCCCAGGGCCGCGCTCGTCTTGGCCATCTGCATCAGGGAGAGGACGCTCTCCTGCATCCGCGCCCCGCCCGAACAGGTCACGGCGATAAACGGAACGCGTGCGTCGACGGCTCGCTCGACGGCTCGCGTCACTTTCTCCCCTACGGCCGACCCCATGCTCCCCCCCATGAACTCGAACTCCATCACCGAGAGGCTCACGGGAAATCCGCCGATCGTGGCCGTCCCGCTCAGGAGGCACTCCTCCATTCCGGTGCTCTTGCGGGCGGTCCTGAGACGCTCCACGTAGCTCTTCTGGTCCTTGAATCCCAGCGGGTCCAGGGATCGGAGTCCCGCATCCCATTCCTTGAAGCTGTCCGGGTCCACCAGCAGAACCAGGCGGGCCCGGGCGCCGATCCGGAAATGGTGCTGGCAGCGGGGGCACACGTTGAGATTCTGCTCCAGTTCGGGCTTCGAGAGGATCTCCTTGCAGCCGTCGCACTTGATCCAGAGCCCTTCGGGCATCCGGACCTTGCTCTCCTTCCCGGCCGCTACCGGCTCTTTTTTGAACCACGCCATGGCACTCCTCGCGAGGGACGAATTACGGTAGCCCAGCCCCCAGAGCGTGTCAAGTTAAGTGCTGCTGACGGCTACGTGCTGCTGACCGCAATTACGGTGACGTATCGCCGGTCCCCGGACCGCCCATCGGACGCCTGGCGCCTGCACTCCTGCCTGCTGCCCGCTGCCCGCTGCTTCCCTCTGATCATCAGAGGGCGGCCCGGATCCGGTCCGCCATTTCGAGCATGCGGTTCGGGTTCCCCGGAACCAGATCCCAGGTGAAACCCTTCCCGTCGTCGTCCCAGCGCGGAATCAGGTGGAGGTGGAAATGCGGGACGGATTGAAACGCCGCCGCTCCGTTGTTCTGCAGCATATTGAGCCCGTCAGGCCGCAGTCCGTTGCGGATTCCGGCAGCTACCCGCCGGGCGAGCCGAATTGCGGCGACAACGTCCTCCTCGGCGATGTCGAAGATGGTCTCGGCGTGGGTCCTGGGAATGACGAGCGTGTGCCCGTCATTGATCGGGTTGATGTCCAGGACGGCGAACGCCCGCTCGTCTTCGGCCAACGTAATGGCGGGCAGCCGGCCGTCTCGGATCGCGCAGAAGACACACCGCATTGAGGTTTCTCCGGCTTGCTCGAGGGCCGCGTCCGAACGGCAACGCGTCGGCACGCGCAACCGGCGATGCGCGAGGCTCACTGTGCGAGCGCGCCCATTGGGGGCGAATATGAACGGGAGATCGCTCCGGTCGGAGCATGGGCGGAGCCGCGGCCCACGGTCAACGCGACCGCGGGATTTGGCTCCGCCCTCTATCCAATGACGGAACCGTGGGAGGGCTAATGTGGGCACCCGACCGGCACGACGAATGTGGCTGGATCGAAGCGCAAGAACTGGAGCTTAGAACCGCCGCCCGCCACCGCCTCGCCGCTCGCCGCCGCCGTGGCGAGGCGCCTGCTCGCGGGCCTCGTTGACGGTCAGGGCTCGGCCGCCAAACTCTTTCCCGTTCAGCGCATTAACTGCTCCGTCGGCATCCGCTTGACTTCCCATCTCCACGAAGGCAAAACCGCGCGGACGGCCCGTGTCGCGATCGGTGACGATCCGCACTTCGGTCACCTGCCGACCCCCCTCCGAGAAGAGGGTTTTCAACTGTTCTTCATCTGTAGTGTACGGCAGATTCCCGACATACAACCGAGTCCCCATGATCCTCGACCCCCTTCGCCCCGCCTGTCCGGGGCACAGATCCACACCGAGCGGTGATCGTTGAAATGCCATCCGGCCGGTAGCCCGCTCTTGCTGCGACCGGTTGAGGCCTGCAGACTCGACCCATCAGCCGTTGTGGCCGTTTCGAGCAAGGCCAGAACCCTGTGTTCGGGAGGCACCCACACCTACTCGGGCCTCATCTCCAAAAACAAACGACGCCGCAAGGCTCGGGTCCTCGCGGCGCCGGACACAACGCGAAACCGCCTGAACCAAAGACGTTCCGGACTCTAAGGGGATTCCCACCCCTTGTCAAGCACAATTCCAGTCCGAGTTCCGAGGAACCGCGGTGGCGAGGACCCACGAGCAAAGCCTTTACCGGATACCTTTTGACACACTCCGGCGGTGTTGTTACCTTGGGCGCGCCGTGCCACCTGCCTCCGGTTGCCGCCTGTGCAAACTGCGTCTTTGATCTGCCCAGGAGGCTCCCGACGGGTTGGCGCGCAAGAGGCAACTTGCGTATGCAATGGGTGGAGCCATGACCCGGCTCGGCCAGTTCACTGGCCTCTTCCGCTTGTGCGCAAGGAGCCTCGGTTGCGCACACGCGACCACCTACCGATTCGTGAAGACCCTCTCCGGGGCAGAGTCCTCTACCGCGCTGCCGCTGGCGGCTGAGATTGCCCTGCTCGGGGCCCTGGACACGCTGAGTCTGGAGCCCGCAGTTCGCCGCCTGGCGGCACCGGAGATGGAGGGGCGCAGCCGAGGAACTTCCGGCAATGCGCGCGCCCGGGCGTACATCGTGTCGCGCCTGGAGCGCGCGGGCCTCACGCCGCTTTTCCACGGAGCGTTCGAACAACCGACGTTCTTGGAGAACAGTGATGGCCGGATATTTGCCGTGAACGTCGGCGCCTACCTG
>Ga0316616_100000785_pt1 | contig 11447 bp, 9 predicted proteins | sample OWC_Aug_M1_C1_D1_FD_207660 | JGI IMG/M metagenome (GOLD analysis project Ga0316616, IMG submission 207660) | Wetland soil microbial communities from Old Woman Creek delta, Ohio, United States - OWC_Aug_M1_C1_D1_B | ecosystem: Environmental > Terrestrial > Soil > Wetlands | place: USA: Ohio... | reverse complement strand
GTCGATCGTCGCCATCAGCGCCCGGATGCCCTGGCGGTTCTTCATCATCAGATCGATCTGCTTGATCATCAGCTCGCAGCTCTCCACCGAGATGCGGATCAGGTCCTTCACGTCCAGCTTGATGAACTCGGGCAGCTTGATCTTCTGCGCGCGGATCAGGTGCAGGACCAGCTCGAAGATGCGCGGGATGCAGTCGACCTGCTCCAGCAGGTTCATAATGTCCTCCCGCGACTCCGGGATCAGCGCACGGCTGTACATGAGTACGTTCACCTCTTCCTTGATCTCGTCGGCCTTGGACTCAAACTTGTGGGTCTGGTCGATCAGAAACCCGAATTCCCCGCACAGGCCCTCGTCCAGGCAGGTGTCCATCGCCTTGACGAAGTGCTCCTGGGTGCGGGTCAGGTTCTCAAGATACTGGGAGATGAGAGTCTCGAGCTGCTGCTCTTTCTTGAAAAGGAAGCTGAACATGGTCGGCTCCGGACAAAGTCCTCGCTGCAAACGCGTAGGTGCCCACCGTCGTAGACGGAGGCCACCATGCCGCAGGTGGGATTAGCCAAAAGGCGGAAAAAGATCTGACCTACGCCGAGAACTCGATCGTGGGAGAAGGCGTTCCCTGCAGCAGGTTCAGCCCGAACAAGTGGTCAAGGCGCGTGATCACCGGCACATCTGTATTCACGTCAGGCCAATTGCGCTTGGCGCTTTCATGTTTCAACCATACCGGGTTCAATCCGGCATTCCGGGCTCCGCAGACATCGATTCGCCAGTCGTCGCCGACATAGACCGCTTCGGCGGCGGCCACGCCCAGTGCTTCCAGACATTTTCGAAAGGGTGTCGGATCGGGCTTAGGCGGGATGCCGTTTTCACCGGCGACCAGGATGACTCGGAAAAACTTTTCCAGCGCTGGGAACTCGCTGATGCGGTGCGCGGCGGAGGCCGGCTGTCCCTGGGTGTTGGTGATCAAGGCAATCTTGAAACGGGTGTTGAGGGCTTTCAGCACACCCGTAGCCTCTGGGAACAGAATCGTCCGTGCTCTCACCGTGTTCCAGTACTCGGTCTCCCAGCTGTGTAGAAGCGCCTCATCGGGCACGAGGCAATGATAGTGATAGACCTCCCGCCACATGGCCGGGCGTGAAAAATTCGATCGTCCGTGGAACTCCTTGCGGACCTGGCGGTAGCGCTCGAGAAATTTCTCCTTGAGCGAAAGCGCCATATGCCCGAAAAGCTTTTCCTGGGCCTCCTTTTCAGCCTGCCGGAATCCGTCCGCGGAATCGGCGAGCGTCTGGCCGAAATCGAAGAGGACCGCCTTGATCGTGTTCGACATGGCCTCCCTTATTTCCGAATGCAAGCCGGAGAACCGGCAACGGCCATCTGCCGTCACCGGGCCTCCGGTTTCTCATATCGCAGCTTCAATCCGACCTGTAAGCCCGGGATCAATCCTTTCCCCATTTCTTGAGGTAGTCTCCGAAGAGTTCCTCGTCGCTGGGGATGTGCTCCTTGATGGGCATGGAGACCAGCGTGTAGTTCAGAAATTGCTTCCAGTTGACATTTTCGCTGCTGATGTTGCCGGCCCAGGTGCCGCAGCCGAGAGTGTCGGTGAAAGGCAGGCCGGCGCCCCAGCCGCCGCTGTTGGCGGCGGTGTGGCCCATGTTGCACACCACCCGGCCGACTTTGGCTCGCAAGGCGAGCTTCACCCGGCGCTCGTCCGACTCGGTGTGAATCGAGACGGAATGGCCCTTGCCCGAAAATTCGAGGATCTTTTCCACGCGGTCCAGCATCTCGTCGAAGTCGCTCCACTTCCATACGGTGAGGACCGGAGAGATCTTCTCGCCGGAGAAACGGTCTTCGCGGCCGATCTTCTCGCCGATGACCATGAGGAATTTTGTCGTCTCCGGAACCTTGATGCCGGCCAGATCGGCGATGAATTTGGCGTTGTGGGCCACGATGTCGCGGTTCAGGGTCTTGCCGTCCGGCCACATGCACTTGCGCAGCGTTTCGCGCTCGGCCGTGCTGCACAGATAGCCGCCCTCTTTCTTGAGGCACTCGATCATCTTGTCGTAGATGCTCGCGTGCAGGGCAACGGCGTTTTCCGAGGAGCAGGATGCGGCGTTGTTGGCGATCTTGGAAAGCATGATCTTGCGGGCGGTCGCCTGGAGGTCGGGAACCGTCTCATCCACGAAGGAGACCACGTTTCCGGCCCCCACGGTCTGTGCCGGCTTGCCGGCCGCGTAAACGACTTTGACCAGGGCTGCGCCGCCGGTGGCCACGGCAAAGTCGCAGTGGGACATCAGCTGCTGAGTCTTTTCCTGGCTCGTGTTTTTGATGCACTGCAGCAGGTCCACCGGCGCACCGATCTTCTTCAACGCCTCGCGGCCGTACTCCACCGTCAGGTAGGAGCTCTTCTGGGTGCGGGGGTGCGGGGAGACGATCATGGCGTTGCGGGTCTTCAGGGTGGACAGCCCGATGCAGCAGATGGTCGACTCGGGGTTGGTGCAAGGCACGACGTCGGCGATGACACCGATCGGCTTGGCGTATTTGCGGATGCCGCGGGCCTTGTCCTCCTCCACCAGGTCGCAGGTCTTCACCCCGCGCTGATCCCAGAGAGTTCCAAGGGTTTTGGTCTTGATCTTGGCAAGCTTGTCCTCGTAGACGCCGATGCCGGACTCGTCCACGGCGGTCCGGGCCAGGACCTTGCGGATCGCTTCCTTCTGCCACATCCAGCCCACCGCCTGGACCACCTCGTCGACTTTCTCCTGGGGCCAGTACTGGTATTCCTCGAATGCCTTCTTGGCTTTGGTGTACATTTCCTTGATGTCGTCTTCCATGGCGCTTTTCAAACCTCCCTGTTTTTGAATGGTTTAAACCGATAGACAAACCAATCGTTAAACCGGAAGAACCCTTTTCCGGTTTGAGAATTCCGCGGCGTTCGATGTCAGCGAATCGGCAGCGAATAGCCCATCTTCCGGAAGGCCTCCTTGGCGACCACGAAGAAATCCTCAATGTCCTTGTGGGTGATGACGCCGAGGTTGCACAGCCGGAACGTCTCCAAGCCGAACATCTTGCCCGGGTAGATGGTGAACCCGCGTTCGAAGCAGTAATCGTGCAGCTTGAAGAAGTCGAACTTCCCGTCCTTGGGTGCTTTGATGGTGACCACGAGCTTGCCCTGGATCTTTTTGTCGATGACCGACTCCAGGCCGATCTCCTCCATGCCTTTGTGAACGGCCTCCCAGCATTTGCTCAACCGCTCGTAGCGAGGCAGCTCCCCCTCCTGCCAATACTCTTTGATGGCCTGCTTCAGGGAGTAAATGGTCTGGACCGGCGGGGTGAAGTGCATTTCGCCCACCCGTTCGAAAAAATCGTACTGCATGAAGAGATTGCAGTAGTAGGAGCGCGTGGGATAGGACTTGGACTTGGCGATCTCGTCGATTTTCCCGACCGCCCAGGAGACTCCGGTCATGGCCGCCAGGCCCTTCTGGGCGGAGGACATGCAGAAGTCGAGGTTTTCCTTTTCCATGTCGATCGGCAGCAGCCCGTAGGTCGAGATCGTGTCGGCAATGAACACGCAGCCGTGATCATGGGCCAACTTGCCGATTTCCCGGACCGGGTTGAGGACTCCGGTGCCGGTTTCATGGTGGGTGGTGGCTACCACCGCGATGCCCTTGTCCTTGGCCAGGGCGTCCTTGACGACCTTCAGGTCCGGCAGGGCGGTGGCTGGAAACTTCAGGTCCACGCAGGGAATGTGGTAATAGGCGGCGATTTCCACCATGCGGGCGGAGTAGGCCCCGTTGTTCACGACGCAGATCTTCTTGCCCGCGGGGACCAGGGAGTTGACCAGGGCGTCCTGGATGATCGTCCCGGAGCCGGTGAAGAGCACGGCCGTGTACTTCTTCGGGTCGCCGTGAACCACCTTGACCAACTCGCGGCGGACCTCGTCCATGACATCCACGAATTCCTTTTCCCGCGGGCAGATGTCCGGCACCACCTGGGCATACTTCACTGTGTCGGTGGTGGTGGCAGGGCCCGGGTTTAAGAGGACATTGCGTTTAACGGGTTTGACGACTTCCATGAGATCTCTCTCCTCTTTAGAGTTTGCCGACCTTCTTGATCCCCGACTTCTTGCTGGGGTCCTCGATCTCCTCGACGACGGCGTGCCCGCTGCCGACCAGTTTCTTGCGTTCTTCGCGGGCCTTGGCCCACGCATCGACCGAACGACAGATGCCCGATTGGGCCACCTTGGCACGGTCTTTGAGCGGCGGCACCGGCCGGTCCGCCGGCCCGTCGTAGTCCTCTTTCGGGGTCAACGCCTGGCCCAGTTGCATGTAGGGCAGGCGTTCGATTTCCTCGATGTAGTGGGCGCCGGTCGCAAGCGCGCGCGTCACGGCCAGGATGGCCCACGTCGCTTCGGCCGAGAACCCCAGGTCCATCATGACCGCGCCGGTGGCCCCCAGCATGTCCACATCCACAGGCTCCTTGCTCTGCTTCTGGGCCGCCTTGACGATCTCCTTCATGAAGGCGATGTACTTGCCGGCCACACCGAGCTTTTCCGCGCGCGCGATCATGCGCTGGGCCGCCGGGTCCTTGAGCATCAGGTTGGACACTCCGAGGGACTCGGGTTCCCTGGCGCCCCAGTCCTTGACCAGCCTTGCGGCCGTCTCGGCCAGGCTCAGCTTCTCTGCGTCGGCTTTTTTCAGATACTTCTCCAGCCGATTTCCGAAGGCGGAATAGGCGCCGTAAGCGTGCCCAAAGGCGAGGATCGACGCCGCCGCGGCCTGGGTGAGGAAGGTTTTGGTGCGAGCGACGATGCGCGACATGGCCGCCGGCGGGGAGATACCGTCCTCGAGCGTCAGGATCATGACATAGTTGAGCATCTGCTCTTCTTCGATCAGCGGGATGCGGGACTGGTAGTCGATGAACAGGACGTCGACCACGCCGTAGCCCTCTTCCATCAGCTCGGTGGTGTCGTACCCGCGCGCCACGATACGGTGCACGTTTTTGTAGGCCACCTCGGACACCCACTGGAACGGGGCGCGCTTGGTGTCGCGCGGCACCGTGCCGTACTCGCGGTTGTAATAGTCGAAAGGCATTTTGGGGCTGTCCAGGTTCCCGATGCCGCGTTTTTTCTTCATTTCGTTTAGATCACCCATTTCTTGTATTCTCCTTCCTCTTTCTGTTTCCTGGCGTATTCCTGGCGCTCTTCCTGCTTGGGCACCACCCGGTCTTCCGGCCCGATGTACTTGATCATGGACAGGTCGATCATCTGGACCATGGGCTCGTTGCGCGAGGCGCCCCAGGCCCGGCCCTTCTTCATGTTGTAGAGGGCGTGCGCGGCGCAGCTCCAGCCGCGGCAGACGCTGCCCAGGCACCAGCCGGCCATGGGCGAGAAGCCGATCTCCATCAGGGCCGTGTTGCCGGACCCTACCACGTTGACCCCCACGCGCGAGCGGCCTTCACGCTTGCGGCGCTCGTGGAAATGCTCCTCCAGCGCCCGCTGGAACCTGAGGTAGACGCCCTCGAGACCCAGCTCTTCCTGCTTGACGTGGATCGGTTCGGCCCGTGGATCGCTGTCGATATGCTGGGGCTGGCCCATGCCCATCACCGGTTTGTCGGCATCCATGTATTCATCCACGAGGGTCTTGGCCATTTCCTCGGGGGTTTTACCTTCGCGCTGTGCCCGTTCGAGGTACTTGTTGAGCATGTAACCATGGGCCGCCCCCGGCCCATGCACGCCGCCGAAGGTGCTCACGGCGGCGGCGATCGCGCAGGGCAGATTCGGCCGGCCGGCGCTGACGCCGATGGCTCCTGCCGCCGAGGGCGACATGGAGTGCTCCAGGAAGACGCCCATTTCGTATTTCAGCATCTTCTCTTCGGCCTCGGTGGGGATGCGACCCTGGTACAGCACGAAGAGGGCGTCGCAAAAGGAATAGCCCTCTTCCGCCAAGTCGCTCAGGTTGTAACCGCGCATGACGGTCTTTTCCTCCGTCTTGTAGGAAATGGCGGTTTTCCTTTGTAAAACGGGTTCTCTGTCCATTCTTTTTCCTCCGGTCTGATTTAATGAGTTGCTTGGAATACCTGCAGAACATACACACGTGAATGTCCGGGAGCGGGGTGTTTACATCCTGTTTCTTATGACAAACTATAAGTGGCCCCACAAGTATAAGTCAAAATAATTAAAATCATGTTTTAGATAAAATTTTGTCGCGGCCATCCTGCCGTTGCGTGTCAGCATGTTCTTGCTTTCTGCGCCGCGGGGATGCTGGAGGAAGGATGCTCCGGTCTTATGCCTGGTTCCGGGGGGGAGCTGAAAACGGTGTTTCGGGATAATGCGGCCCGGGCATGGAGACCGCCGAGAACTCAGGTGTCAGGCTCAAAAAACCTTGATGGCTACAGCGCCGGCCGTGACGATGGCGATCGAGACATAGCGCAGCCGCGTCATCCGCTCTTTCAAAACAAAGAGCGCCAACAATGCGCTGAAAAGGATCGATGTCTCCCGAAGGGCGGCTACAAACGCGATGGGAGCCCTTGTCATGGCCCAGAGCGCCAGACTGTAGGAGGCGAATGCGAAGCTGCCGCCAAGCACCCCCCTTTTCCACCGATACAGGACATATCGCGCGACCTGGCGGCCGCGGATGGCGAGCGAGATAACGAAAACCACGATCCCCGACAGCAGAAGCAGCCACCCGGTGTAACTGAACGCATTCCCGGAAAGGCGCGCGCCAACGCCGTCGACCAATGTGTATCCCACGATCACTCCCGCATTCAGGAGAGCGAACACGACCGGTGCAAGCCGAACACCTTGGGATCGCGGGGCGTCGGCCGCCAGGAGCAGTACCCCGCCCGACACCAGAAAGACCCCTGCCCACCCGCCCCAGGACGGCTGCTCGCCCAGCAAGGCGGTGGATAGGAGGGCGGTAAAGGCAGGGGCCGTGCCCCGCATGATGGGATACACCAGGCTCAGGTCACCGCCGCGGTAAGCGAACACCAGAAACCCATAATAGAACGCATGAATCACAACCGAGGCGATCAGGCACCGCCAGCTGCTTTCCTCGGGCACGGGCAAAAAGACCAGCACGACCGCCATTACGGCGGCAATGCAACTCGCCACCAGGACCGTGTCCAGAAACGGGTCCGAGCCTGATTTGAGGAGCGCATTCCAGCTTGCGTGAAAAGCTGCTCCAAGCAGGACCGCTATCATGACTTCGGAAGACAACGCTCACTCTCCCATCTGGGTCGGCGCTACCTTTTCTTTTTCAGGAGGTGAACGCTGCGAGGGATCTCCACTTCAACCTTTTCGGCATGCTTGAATTGTTGTGCGTCTCGAGGGTTGTACTGGTCGATGATCATGGTCCTGTCGCCGATCTTGACCGTGCATTTCGCCAGCGAGCCGGCGTACATGTATGATTTCAGGGCGCCGCTGAGAACATTTTGCCCTTTCCCGCAACGGTCCAATGAGATGTTCACGCTCTCCGGCCGGATGACCAGGAGGACTTCATCCCCATGAACGATATCGTCCTGCTCCAGCGCGATCTCAATCTGCCCGTATTCCGTGTCGATGACGGCTTCGCGCGTTTTTTCGCCGATGGAAGCGACCCGGCCCTCCATGAAATTGACGTAGCCCACGAACCCCGCGATGAATTCATTCGCCGGCCGCTCGTAGATCTCGATCGGGCTTCCGACCTGTTCGATCAGGCCGTCCCGCATGACGACGAGCCGATCGGAAATGGCCATCGCCTCGAACTGATCGTGTGTCACAAAAACGGTTGTGATTTGAAGTTTGGCCTGCAGATTGCGGATCTCCTCGCGCATGACGAGCCTCAGGTTCGCGTCGAGGTTCGACAGGGGCTCGTCCAGGAGAAGCACCTTGGGCTCGAGGCTGAGCGCCCGGGCGAAGGCGACCCGCTGCTGCTGACCACCGGAGAGTTTGTCGATCATCCGATCTCCAAACGCATCCAGTTCGACCATCTTGAGCAGGTCCCTGACCCTCGCTTCGATCCGGTCTCGGGGCCACTTGTTGATCTTCAAACCGTAGCCGATGTTTTCCGCAACGGTCATATGGGGAAAGAGGGCGTAATTCTGAAAGCAGATCCGCGTATCCCGCAGGTTCGGCGGAAGATCGTTGATCCGCTGACCGTCAAGGATGATATCCCCGGAGCTGACATCGGTGAAGCCGCCGATGAGGCGCAGCAGCGTCGTCTTTCCGCACCCGCTGGGGCCGACGAAGGTGACCAGCTCCCCCTTCCGCACCTCCAGGGAAACCCCCTTGATCACCTCGTTTTTTCCATAAAACTTATGGATGTCCTTCAGGATCAACATCGGCCGTTCATTTTCTTCCATGCGCATATATCCAGCGATCTCTTTTGTTGTCATACGGCGGCCGACTTCTTCATGCTGCTGCCGAGCCTGGTTTTTTTGGTGATGAAGTCCAGGACCAGCATGCAGAGCATGACGATCAGGACCAGTTTCATCGTCGTGGCGGAGGCGATCCCGATTTCCCCGTAAACGGCCGCGTCAAAGATCTTCACGGCGGCCAGGTCGAACCCCGGGCTGACGAGGAAGACGACGGCGCTCAGGGAGACGATCGCCGTCATGAAGGTATAGAGGAACCCCGCAATAAAGGCGGGGAACATGATCGGCAGCACGATCTTGTAGAAAGTGGTGAGGAAACTGGCCCCGAGATCCGCAGAGGCCTCCTCGATTTCGATGTGAATCTGGTGGAGCTTGCTGATCCCCGCCTCCACGCCGACGGCGATGAAACGAAAGACGCAGTTCAGGGCCAGGATCATGATCCCGCCCGTCAGTTTGAGCGGCGGGGTGCTGAAGGCGAGCAGATAACCGATGCCGAGGACCGTCCCGGGAAGGGCAAATCCGGAGAGGGAAATTATTTCAATGACAGCGCGGCCGAAAAATTTCCCCCGAACGATGACGTATGCGATGAGCACGCCGAGGATCGCGCCGATGGCGGCCGCTACGAAACTCACGCGGATGCTGTTATAAATTGCCTGATTGGATGTGAAATCAAGGTAGTTGGACCAAACGAGGTCTTTCGTGACCCCGAGAATCTTGTAGAAGGACGCCGCGAAAACCACGCCGAAGCAGGCCAAGATCGCCCCCGCGGCGACCGTGGTGATGATGACGAAGGGGACCAGGACCAGGGGGGTGATCTTCCGCGGCTCCGATGCGACCGGTTTGCCCCCGATCGTCGTGAATTTCTTCCCTTCGAGCAAGTAATTATGGACGACAAAAATTATGATGCAGGGCGCGATCAGGACGACGGAGAGCACACTGCCCATGTTGAAATCGGATTCCCCGGTGATCACCGTGTAGGTGTCCGGCGCCAGGAAGGGGGTCCGCCCGCCCAGGATGGCGGCGTTGCCGAACTCGGCGATGGTCATCACGAAGATCAGCAGGGCCGCCTTGAGCAGCCCCGGTGCGAGCAGCGGAATGGTGATCGTCCGGAGAATGGTCGCCTCCGTTGCCCCCATGTCGTAGGCGCTCTCCTCGAGATTCGGATTGAGCGACATCAACGTGCCCTCGATCATCATGTAGGCGAGCGGGATGAAGGCGAGCGACTGGGAGATGACCACGCCGGTGAAGCCGTAAAGCTGCCACGGGAGGTCGAGCGCCCGGGTGACGAGGCCGTTGCGGCCGAACATGATGATCAGGGAGAGGGCAAAGAGGTACGGGGGGGCGATCAGCGGAATGAGGGAGATGATCTTCAGCGGTTTTCTCAGCAGCCAAGGCCCGCGCGTCGTCATATAGGCCATGCAGAAGCCGATCACGACGCAGACCACGGTGTTGATCGCCCCGAGCAGAAGCGTGTTGTACAAGGATTGATAGTAATAATCCGCTTTAAAAAAAACCCGGTAATAGTTCAGCGTGAAACCCGACGGATCCCGAACACTTTTGAGGAGTACTGCAAGGATGGGGTAGAGGAGAAAGAAGGCCAGCAGCAGGAACAAAAACGCCGCCAGGATGTTGATCAGGTTGGCATTCAGGAAATCCTTTACACGGCTGCCACTGCGCGCCTGCAATTTGACAGACCATTCTGCTGTTGCCACTCCCCCCCCCCCCCCGAGGTCACAGATTTTAGAACAACATTATTTGAAATCGGTTCTGAATTTCTGCTTCCAGATTTCGTTGTTCTTCGGCCGGTCTTCGGCCGCCTTGCCCAGATCGAGGTTGATGTACTTGGGCGGGGTCTTGCCGTAGAGCGCGTTCGGCGCCGGCCGGGGCGTCAAATAACCGATCCCGGCCATGAGGTCGCTGAATTCCTGCGTGCCCATCACGTCGATGACTTTCTTGCAGGTGTCGAGTTTCTTCGTTCCCTTGAAGATCAGGGCGAAGGTGCCGTCATAGCCGGTTCCCTCCTCCGGAATAGACCAGATCAACGGATAGCCGTCATCGAGGCGCTTCTTGACGTTTTCGTCGGAGGTGATGCCCAGCGTGAATTCTCCCCGGCCGACGAGATCCGTCGGGGCATTGCCGCTGCGGGTGTAATAGGCGATGTTTTTGTCCAGGGCCTCAAGAAATTTCCAGCCCTCAGCGTCCCCGTAGAGCGCCAGCCAGGAGAATCTCATCATGTTCGCGGTCCCGGAGCTCAGCGGCGATGGCATGAGGATCTCGCCCTTCCATTTGGGGTCCAGCAGGTCCTTCCAGCTCTTGGGCATGGGATATCCCGCCTTGGCGAGGCGGTCCTTGTTTCCGACCAATACGAAGGAGAAATTGCCGATATTGTACCAGGCGCCCTGTGGATCCACATACACTTCCTGTGCACCCTTCCAGGCCGGGGAGATGTAAGAATCGGCCCAGCCGTTTTTCTTGGCCATGAAAGCCAGCGGCGAACCGCAGCCGATGATCATGTCTGCGTTGAAATTCGGGGCTTCAGCCTTGGCCCGGGCCTCGATTTCCCCGAACGACTGGAAGGTCTGGTTGACGGTGATTCCCGTCTTGTCCTTGATGAACTTGACGATTTTGGCATTGTTGTCCGGAGAGGTACCCATGTAGGCATTGATGTCTTCCGCCAGGGCTCCGCCCGCCAGCACCAGCGAGAAGATCGCGGCGACGACGAATGCAATGGGCTTTCGATTCATGGCTTCCTCCAATGAAGGTTAGAAGTTTATTTTCAAAAACGCCCGCTTGAAGTTTATCACCCCCTTTCCTGATCCTAGCCTGAACTGAATGACTCAACAATCCCTGAGGCAGCTGGAATCGATTGACGCTTAACAAATTCACCAATGCCTGTCAAAGAAAATAGGGGAAACACCCCGGCCCGCAGGGCCGGGGTGGACGTTTTTTTGGAAAATCGAAAGCGCCGGTGGCGGTGCAGAAAATCGAGAAGTGGTTGTCAGCGCAAGAGCCAGTTCTCGACCAATGTCCGCCGTGAATGAACCCGGATCGACCGGGCTGGAATATCGGCGTCTGAGAAACCTCTACGGCAGGACCTCAATGACATT
>Ga0316616_100000784_pt1 | contig 11450 bp, 17 predicted proteins | sample OWC_Aug_M1_C1_D1_FD_207660 | JGI IMG/M metagenome (GOLD analysis project Ga0316616, IMG submission 207660) | Wetland soil microbial communities from Old Woman Creek delta, Ohio, United States - OWC_Aug_M1_C1_D1_B | ecosystem: Environmental > Terrestrial > Soil > Wetlands | place: USA: Ohio... | reverse complement strand
TGAGCGCAGGTACTCTCTCTATCGTCGAGCCAGAAAAAATGCCTGATACCATCTCCCCCGTTACCCCTGACCGGTTGCCTCCGGGTAAAGACTCTTGTTTGTAGGCGGAAATTGTGGTAGCAAGGAAGTATACGAGTTGGCACAAAGATGTACCAAGAAAGTGGATAGTTTCCTTTCGCTCTTAACGATAATGAGAGGGGCATTCCTATGGAGGTTGTCCGACTTTTGAAAGGTGAAGAATTATTCGGGTGGAAGGGGAGACAGCAATGAAGTCAACCGGTCTGGGGACATTTTTGCTCGGGGTTACTTTCGGGATTGGGATAACTTTTTTAGCTTTATATACGCAAAAACCGGGCCGCTTCGTCGAAACAATCGCAGAGAGCGGGCGAGCACGAAGAGCCAAAGAAGAAGAAAAGAGACTGCAGAGAGAGAGGCTGAAAGCAGTGGGCTTTTCGGATGAGGAGATTGACGAATTCTCCCGATAGGTGTCGATTTTGCGAGCCATGGGATGACGAAACAATCGTTCGGCTGGGTTGAAAGGGGTAGCGCCCAATGATTTTGCTGCCTGGGAGGATGAATATTCCCTATGGATAAAATAATTTGGGTAAAGGTTGCGATTATCGTTCTCGCTCTCCTGGGAATCATCCTATTCATTCTTGGAATCCAGCGCGTTTGGCGGCGCAGGGTATTACCGGGTTGTCTGGACGGACTTGTAGGCCTCCTGCTTCTTGCCATCGCGGCATTAATGGCGGCGATCTCCATTAATCTTTACACCTATGACCGTTTGACGCACGAGTCGACAATAGCCGAAGTAAGTTTCCATGAGATCGGGCCCCAACACTTTGGAGCCGTTGTGACATTGAAAAACAGGGATGCGATTTTAGATCTACGGGGTGATGAGTGGCAGATGGATGCCCGGGTTCTAAAATGGCGAGGAATGGCCATACTCGTCGGTTTCGACACACTTTACCGCCTCGATCGCTTAAGCGGTCGCTATCGGGACATCACCCAAGAGAGAACAGGGCTGCGCACAGTTCACAATCTCAGCGAAGAACAAGGCCTGGATCTATGGATGATTGCCCGGAGGTATGCGCACTGGATACCCTGGGTGGATGCTGTCTACGGAAGTGCCACCTATATGCCGATGGTTGGCGGTGCAAGCTACACCGTATCTGTCAGTAGCACCGGGTTGCTCTCCCGGCCAAGCAACGATATTGCCCGCAAAGCCATCGGTGAATGGCGCTAATCGATAATCATCAACGTATGCGATTTGCATGAATCAGAGGAAATCTCTCCATACCTCATAAAACCCTACCTTTTATTCAGATTTCAACGAATAGTCATGACCTTCTGCATCTTATCTCAGAGCGGAGGTTAGCATTCATCCCCCCCTGCCCTCTTCCTGTTGGGGCAACGTCGATAAATCCTCGCTCTACCTCCGTGTCTAGAAGCTGAACGGGAACTTGACCTCCGACATCAAGACTCAAATCCTCGTATCAGCTTTCCTTCTACTGGAAAGTGGAACAGGCCCCAGGTTCCCAAAGAAAGCCTCTGCGGGAGAAACAGCCTGCTTCGAAGTGACCTCTCAAAAAAGTCCAGAAGGTCCAGATGACACCGATATAAAGTAAAAAGGTTGATTCATGGTGGGGCGAAAATACAGCGACTTTCTGCTCAAAATACTACCTTCACTCTATATGCTCCGGGGGTTTCCGATGGTACATTAATTCATGAGAGATTAATAGTCTCAATTTTGGACCTTTTATATATTATACATGCCTTGATTTATGGAAACCAAGAAAACACGATCATTAGCCTCAGCCAGCCTCAGCAGCAAGACTGAAAAATCCCTCTTCCAACACCCCCAAAGAACCCCGAAAATATCTCCAGATGAGGCCGATAAGTTAATCAACGAACTTGAAGCCCAAAACCTGGAACTCAGAGAGAAGCAGCAAGAAATCGAAGAATCCAGAAAGCGATATCTCGACCTTTACGACCTCGCCCCAATCGGATATTTCGTCTTGGATCAAAAAGGAACAATTGTAGAATTGAATCTCACGGGCGCCAGATTGCTCGGCCTCCCGAGAAATCAAATCATCGGCACGCCGTTTGCCTTCTTTGTGGACCGAGAAGGCATGCACCCATTGAATCAACACTTGAAGAAAGTTTTTTCCGGTAATAGTAAAGAAACTTGTGAACTAAAAATGAGCCAGAGGTATCAAAAATCCGAGATTTATGTTTCGGTTGAAAGCGTGGGTTTAAACACGGATAAAGGTGCACTATGCCGGTCTGCTGTCATCGATATTACAAAGCGGAAATTGACTGAGAAAGAGCTTATCATGACTCGTGAAGAGTAACTTGAAAAGAATGCTCAGCTCAGGCGTCTGTCAGCCCGTCTCCTGGAGGCTCAGGAGGAAGAAAGAACCCGTGTTGCGAGTGATGTCCATGACAGTTTTGCCTCTCAACTCTGCGCCATTAAAGACGAACTTCAACCCCTCTTGGGTAAAGGCGAAGACGACAGATTGAATCAGGTATTTTATCAGCTCGATATCGCGATCCGGGATGCACTAAGGATCCAGACGGCTCTCCGGCCCCCGGCCCTGGATGATCTTGGTCTCTTTCCTGCCCTGGACATGCTATGCAGGGAGTTTCAGGATGGTCACTCTCGCATTCATGTGGGAAAAAAGTTCCTCCTGGAAGGCAACGTCCCTGACTCAATAGAGATTCCTATCTATAGGATAACTCAGGAGGCATTTGACAATATAGCCGCTCATTCCGGGGCAGATTCAGTGACCGTTTCTCTTACCCGAAAGGACTCGTTCACTGAGTTCGTTATACAGGATAACGGACAGGGATTCAATGTTGAAGAGATAATAACCGGCGGGACGGGAAGAGGTCTGTCGACCATGAGAGAACGAGCCGTGCTTTCAGGAGGACGTTTTGATATCGAATCCGAAGCTGGAAAGGGAACGACCCTCCGTGTCTCATGGCCTTTCGCATAAAATCCTTCCGACACACAAAATCAGCAAGTCACTTAACATATTTACTAATCAGTCCATAATAGAGCAGACATATGAATCAGGGGAAGGGTAAAGAATTTGTTATAAAATCCCTCCTCACCTCCCTTTTACAAAGGGAGGAATTACCCCTCTTTGGTATCTTTTTCCTGCCTTTAGACAGGCAAAGAGGGGCTGGGGGAGATCTTCGGAAAATGGTGTCTGGTCAATTATGAACTCCGTAGCAACTCATGCAAATGCATCAATTCATTTTACCCCTACCCTCCCCTCCCCCTCAAGGGGGAAGGTTAGCCTGCCTGCCGGCAGGGGATGGGTAGCTCACGCCGGATGTCCGAAGTCCGTTGTTTCAATCCATCCCCACGAATTTAAGGATAACCTTCGCCATCCCTTCCTTTTCGCACACTCCTTGATGGACCTCCGCGAGAAACTTCAGTTCGGCCAACTTTGCCGGGACAACCTGTCCGACAATCGAGGAGAGCTCTTGAAGAAGGGAAAACTCGTCTTTATGGGACGTATCCCTGCCGATTGCCTCGAGCACGGCACGATTGAATTTAAAGGGGCTTGCTGTGGACGCGAGGACGGTGGGGGTCCCATCTCCGGTTTCCTCCCTATACTTTTGCAGGACACTGTACCCTACGGCTGAATGGGGGTCCAGGAGGTACCCGTACTTTTCAAAGGCCTCTTTGATTGCTTTCGACGTATCCATGCGGTCGGCAAAACCGCCGTAAAATAGCGACTGAAGCCGGTCTAACGCATCGTGCGAGATTCGATACCATCCCTGGGTTGCCAATTGATTCATCCAATCCAGGATCGGTCCGGCCTTTCGATCCGCCAGCTCGAAAAGCAATCTCTCCAGATTCGAGGAGATCAAGATGTCCATTGATGGAGATTCGGTCTTGTAAAATTCTCTTCTTCTGTCATAAGTCCCGGAGCGAATGAAATCCGCAAGGACCTTATTGATATTGGAAGCACAGATCAACTTCGAAACGGGCAACCCGCACTTAAAAGCATAGTAGGCGGCGAGGATATTCCCGAAATTTCCGGTGGGGACGCAGATATGAATCGGCTTGCCGCGCTTGACCTTTTTTGCAGCGATCATATCTTCGTAAGCCGAAAAGTAATAGACGATTTGCGGAGCGAGCCGCCCCCAATTGATCGAATTGGCTGATGAAAACCGAAAATGAGACCTTTCAAGTCTGGCATTGATCTCCGGTTCGGAAAAGATCTGTTTAACCCCTGACTGAGCATCATCGAAATTGCCACGTACCCCCCAGACTCCGACATTCGATCCCCGCTGGGTGACCATTTGCAGGCGCTGAATCTCGCTGATCCCTTCGTGGGGGTAAAAGACAAAAATGGAGACTCCTTCGACATCCGCAAAACCTTCTAAAGCGGCCTTTCCGGTGTCTCCGGAGGTAGCGACCAGAATCACCATCTGATACGGGTCTTTTTCAGACAGTATGGCCGTCTTGAGCAACCAGGGCATCAGCTGAAGGGCCATGTCTTTAAAGGCTAACGTCGGCCCATGCCAGAGCTCCAGGACTCCAATGCCATCTCCGAGGAATTGAACAGGAGCTACCGCAGGGGTATCAAAATGGCCAGAGTAGGCTTTAACGCATGCGGCCACCAGTTCATCCGGATTGAAATCAGTGAGAAAGGCACGAAGGATCTTCGTCGCCCTCGAAACATAGGGCCCCTGTTCGGAACCCTTTAAAACCGCGTCGCCCAGGTGTGGAAAATGAGAAGGCACGTAGAGCCCGTTATCTTCGGCAATGCCTTTGATAATCGCCTTTTTCGAGGGTATGGCGAGCGGAGAACCTCTTGTACTCAAATACTCCATACAGAATCTTTAAAATATATCAGCTTCTCCGGCAACCCTATCTGAAATAATTTCCGCTGGATTTCCTTTATGAAGGCGAAAGAGACCGATCGGACATATTTTGTTGCTTTTAATCATGGATTAGCTTATAATGAATTAAACAAACTAAGTTGCACAGAGCCTTTTAGGCTTATCGCTTATGCCCGCAAGAACTCTAAACGACTTCTTTGCGGGCTTTTTTTATGGGCACAAAAGCCGATGTGGAGGTTAAGATGGGAATGACATTGGATAAGGGGCAAGGAAAGGGTGGTGTGAAGGTAATCAAAGTTGAAGGCGGAAGGGAAAAAGAAAGGGAGGTAACCGTCCGTCGCAAACTTGTCTCTTCGAGATGGAAAAGGTGGAATCATGACAATTTTTCACATGACTGGAACAAGAAATATTCCGTCTAGTAAAGAGGAATAAACCCTGTCAGAAAATCTTCTGATTTGTAACGGGAAGGCTCACCTGCGGCTTTAAGCCCCCTGTTTGTTAACATGGGAACAACCATCCCGTCATCCCCGCTGCAAGCAGCGGGGCTTTATAACGGGGTAAACTTAAGAAAAGGAGAAGGATGATGAATATCTATGTAGGAAACTTATCTTATGAAGCAACAGATGGTACGATTCGGGAGGCTTTTGAATCCTTCGGCGAGGTCACCTCGGCGAGAGTGATCAAAGACAAGTACAGTGGCCAGTCCCGGGGGTTTGGTTTCGTAGAAATGCCTACGCAGTCTCAGGCTCAAACGGCCATTAAGAGCCTGAACGGCAAGGAACTTCTGGGCAAACCCATCAGTGTGAATGAGGCCCGTGCTCGCGCCGATCAGGGAAGAACGGGGGGCGGGCGGATGGATTATAGCGGTGGCAGAAACCGTTATTGATCCCTGTTTCCTTTAAGCATTTCAGTTTGAGGGCAGAAAAGAGGTTGATGAAATGGTACAGCGGAGAAGGCGCCCAAATCATCGTGGGCCAAGACCGAGCCATCTGAGGCATCCGAAATCCTATAAAGTTTTATGTTCGGGTTGCGGAAAGGAAGTGGTTACCCCGGTTCCGCCACCCGATGACAAGAAACTATTGTGTACCGAGTGTTTCGGCAAATAGAGATTTCTGAGGAGCCCATATATGAATAAAAAGGTTTATGTAGCCAACCTCCCTTTCAAAGCCACCGAAGCCGAACTCAAAGCTCTTTTCTCGAAAGCCGGAAGCGTCATGTCCGTCAAGATCGTCCAGGACAGGCAAACCGGCCAACCGAGGGGCATTGCCTTTGTGGAAATGTCCACGCAATGGGAAGGCCGGAGAGCTGCTTCCATGCTGAACCGGCAGGATTTCATGGGAAAATATCTGCTGGTAAAAGAAGCAACGGATAAACGTGGCTTCCGGGGGAGATAGCCATCCCAACTTAAAGACAGCCATCAGAATGGAAAGGAGTCAGTATGAATAAGGAGAGGCTTGATTGGGTTCTGTCAGGATTAAACCAACATGCTTTAACCAAGACTGAAGACCAATTTCTCAAAATTGCAGTGCAGGACTTTGATAAAAACAAAGCGCTCACAGAACATCAGGAGGAAAGGCTGGAAACTCTTTACAAGCTGAAGTCGCAATCGGCACCCAATAAAAAATCTGATTATTTTTCCTTTAAGAAAAGCACCCCAAAAAAGATCAAACCCCAGAGACCTCGCACAAAAGTGCTTTGATGTGAAAAGGTGGAGGATACAGGGATTCGAACAGGGCTGGCGAGATAAGGAAAGAAATTCTTGTCATTCAGTCATCATCAGACACCCAGAGGAGGCGGACCATGCCAGAAAGATCGTCGGAAGCGTTTGGCTTCAAAGGACCAAAACCCCGAACCATCTTAGTCTTTATTGTCCTCCTGATACTTTTCATTTTTTCATGGGGCTCTTTTGCCATTGTCCCGGCCGGTCACAGAGGGGTTGTCTTATGGTGGGGGAGTGTAGAGAAGAGAGTGATGGGGGAGGGGCTCAACTTCAAAGTGCCCATCGCCGAAACAGTCATCAAGGTGGATGTTAAGGTTCAGCCCCATCCGTTCAAAGAGATCGATGCCTCCTCAAAGGAGTACCAGAATGTGAAGATGACGGGTATGATGAACTTTCATATTGACCCGACTTATGTCAATGACCTTTACCAGAAAGTAGGGCTCGACTTTGCCGACAAGGTGATCGACCCGGCTTTCAACGACTTCGTCAAGGAGGTCGTGCCTACCTACCCCATTGGTGAGATTCTTCCCAAAAGGGAGGAGATCCGGAAAAGGGCGATGACAAAATTGGGAGATAACCTGTCGAGGTATCATATCATCGTCGATGACATCTATTTTGCCAACATCCGATTCTCTCCTGAATATGAAGGGGCCATTGAAGCAAAACAAGTGGCCCAGCAGCAAGTAGAGACTCAGAGGCAGGTTTTGGCGCAACGGGAGATCGAGGCGCAACAGAAGGTGGCAAGCGCAAAAGGAGAGGCTGAATCCATTCTCGTGGTCGCTCAGGGACAGGCAAAAGCCAATGATGCCCTATCACGGTCGATCAGCCCAATTCTTGTGCAGTACAAGGGTATCGAGAAATGGAATGGGATTTTACCTCAAGTCTCCGGAGGAGCCCTCCCCCTCATCGACCTGGGCAAAATGGGTGGCTTGCCGGGCGGAGCGGAAGGGGGCAGAAGATAAGTTAAGAGTTCAGAACCCTAACTATTCCCGAGAAAGGAAAACACTATGATAAAAGCAGGTGACCTGTTCAAAAGCATACAACATGGAATAATCTTTAGCGTTAAAAGCGTTGATCCCCGCACCATCATCTTGGGAACAAAGGACGGAACCCATTCCATGTTTGTCAATCCAAACAACATGGAATCCGTATTCGTACCTTTCGTCCCGGACGAGGTCAAGGAAAAAATCAAAGAATAAACCCTATGAGAAATCCCGGTCCCGCTATAGCGGGAGTGCAAATCAGCGAAGCATGATTTCTAACGGGCTAAAGGGAGTTGGAAATTCGCAACTTCCTTTTTAAAATCTCGAAAGAAAGGAAACCTATGTTTGATTTTGACGCCTTATGCCCAAATTGTGATGAAAAATTCAAACTGAGCATGATCGGCTTGGACACCAAAGAGTTTATACAATGTCCTCTTTGCCGAAGACTCATTAAGTTAGACCTCACCGATCCGGAAAAAAAGGCAATACGGGTTCCGGATGGTGCAGACTGAATTTTGGCCTCAACCGTTATCGTTTTCCAGGAGGTCAGGAAAGGAGATAGTGGTATGATGAAGGTAGGAGACAGGTTTAAAGATAAGACAACCGGAAAGATTTATATTGTAAGAATGGAAATGGATAACGATACGCTTTGCCTGGAAGGGGAAAACGGTTTGGGCCGGAGATTGACTGGCAAAGGAAGTTTGAAACGAACCTGCGAGAAGTTGGGTGACATAACATCATAGGAAAAATTGCTTAAAGATCAGGAGTCCTCACCCGGTAGATGGTCCAGAATGATACGCCGTTCTCTCGATGTCCCTTCCGTTCTGATCATTCATAATTTCTCGGGCTGACCCCCTTAACGGGACCTTGAGAATTCCTGAATGGGGGGTGGGAGGTCAACGGGATATTTCTCGAGAAGAGGCGGGGGGATCAGGTATACAAGTCAATCCTTCACCTAACAGACAAGGAAACAATCTTATGGCCGGGATCTCACCATCAATCTTTTTTTGACCGTCTTTCTCATCACCCTTGCCGCCGCCATCAAGATCCTACGGGAATATGAGCGGGGCGTTATTTTCCGTCTGGGAAGACTGATTGTCGCTAAGGGCTAGATTTACTCACAGCATTCTTGCAAAAGAAGGAGAAGGAATCACCTAAGCCATATTCTGAAGAATCCCTTCGGGTAGGTTATCCCGGTTTCTAAGGCATTCACTATTTCTCTCTGCATGAATGGGCGCGTTTTACCTCCCCCCCAAACTTCGATGTTGTGTAAGAGGGGGCATCCACTTTTAAAAATCTCTATAAAAAACGAGGGCGTAGTGATGAAACTTTTATTGATTTCACCTTCTCATAAGTTTCGTAAGAAACTAAGGGCTATTAAGATACCTCAATTAAGTCTGCACATTCTGGCCTCACTGACGCCAAATGATGTTGATATTACCGTTATAGATGAAGAAATCAGAGAGATAGATTTTTCTTTGGATTTCGATTTGGTTGGGATTTCTTGCATGACCGCAACGGCAAATAGAAGCTATCAATTATCCGATATATTTAGACAGAGAGGTTCCAAAGTCGTTCTTGGCGGAATCCATCCTACCATCTTACCGCAAGAAGCTATAGAGCATGCCGATGCAGTTGTCATCGGAGAGGCAGAAGGCTGTTGGGCAGATGTCATCAACGATTTTAGGAAGAGAAACCTCCAGAAATTTTACCATGTGCCAGAACCTGATCTTTCAAAGCTTCCATTCCCCAGGCGAGATTTTCGTATTGACAAGGCGCTATTTAACTGTGTCGGGCTATTGACGACCAGAGGGTGTCCGTACGCCTGTGAATTCTGTTCGGTGACGGATTTCTATGGGAGGAAAATCAGGCATAGACCGGTTTCTATGGTTGTTGAGGATATCAGGCGATCCGGTTCAAAGACGTTTTTGATCTTAGACGATAATGTTGCTGGACACCCGGAATATTCCAAAGAATTATTTGAAGCTTTGATCCCCCTGGGCATCGAATGGGTAGGACAAAGTTCCGTCTCTTTGGCGAAAGACAAAGAAATGTTGAAATTATGTCGCCTCTCGGGTTGTGCGGCTTTATTCTTTGGGCTTGAGTCTGTATCGCCTTCAAGCCTGATGGGAATGAAAAAATCGCTCAAATCTATAGAAGAGACGGAGGAGGCGATTAAGATTATCCAGGACAATGGTATCGCCTTTCACCCTTCCATTATTTTGGGGTTCGATACGGATACGAAAGCCATTTTTGATGATACCCTGGAGTTTTTGGCGAGGACTAAACTTCCCACGATGGCTTTACATGTTCTGACGCCCTATCCCGGAACACGAATATACCGGCGTTTCAAAGATCAGGGGCGAATCATCTCTCGTGACTGGAGCCAATACGACCACCATACCGTTGTATTTCAGCCCAAGAACATGACTCCCCAGGAACTTGCCGAAGGACACCGTTACGTCCAAAGCAAGTTCTATTCTTTCTCTTCGATCATTCGACATATTCCATTTCTTTTAAGGGTTTCTCCCATCAACCTCAGGCGGAGCATGCTTCTCCTGTTACTTAATATCGCCGGTAAAAGCGTTGCGAAATGTATCGATACATCCCTGGATTGGGCCGATAACAACGAAAAGTGGAATTCCCAGAAGATTCGGCCTGATGATAACGTCTTAAAAGGAAGCAACGTCTTCTCTTCAGATCAATCGCATCTCCCGTTTTACCCTTTAAAAGGTGATCGCCCGTTTATAAACGATGAACCGCATCTTAATGAGGAGAACAAAATACCATAGACAACCCGAAAGATTTTATCATTTTTGAAGGGCAAAGGGGCATCATCATAAAGTTACTTGTGGAACGTTTTTTAAAAATCGACGGATCAACCGAAAAGAGACTCTACACGTTGCGGTTGTTTGTAAGACCCGGAAGGGTGTGGTTAAGCGGAAGGGTTTAAATCCCTGAAAGAGGGAGATGAGGTGGAATTCGAAATCTCGCAGGGCCCCAAAGGCCCTCATGCCACCCATTTGCGGATATTCCGCTAAAGCACGGAGAGGCCGGCTCTATCCGACTTCGATGATCTCAGTAATGCTGAGTTGAATGCCCGGAGCAATATCTTCCCTGGGTATGAAGAGGTTTGTTGCCTCCCGCCCATCACAGGCAGGCATGTTCCCACTTTGCGGTAGTTCCTGAATAATATGGAGTTCCTTACGGGGCTTCATGGGGAAAGCCTAAATGGAAAAAAACCGAAAAAAAAGAAACAAGGAAAAAAGCTTGAAAGAACGGGTTCCAAAAAGATCCTATAGATCTGAGTCCCGCCAAGGGCGGGACGAAGACGCTCTGATCCCATCCGATGAGCTGGACGTTGATGTGGCCAGCGAGTTTCCGGGATTGAAAGTGGGGGATGAAAATGTTCAGGCGAGGGAAGAGGAGGGAGTTGTTGAACACGAGCTGGAGACGCTTGGAAAGGTGGCGGATCCGATCGGTATTTACTTGAAGGAGATGGGATCGTTCCCCTTACTGACCCGGGAAGGGGAAGTGGAGATCGCTAAGAGGATCAAACGTGGACAGCAGGAGGTGTTAAGCGTGGTGATCAACTGCCCTGTCGCTATCAGGGAGGTCATTAACCTCGGAATTGCTCTCCGTGCTGGAAGGGTAGAGATCAGAGAGGTAACCAATGAGATCGATGATGACGGGGCGACTGTTGAGGAAGAACGGGTCCAGAAGAAGAGGGTTCTCAGCTTAATCAATAAGCTCCAGAGGGGAGAAGAGCGCATTCGAATTCTCCGGGGAGAGTTGAGGCTCAGGAATAAAGAAGTTCCAAAAAAGAGGATTCAGGAAAAGATTTTGAAAAAGCGAACCAAGATATTCGATGCCTTTCAGCGGAT
>Ga0316616_100000782_pt1 | contig 11458 bp, 11 predicted proteins | sample OWC_Aug_M1_C1_D1_FD_207660 | JGI IMG/M metagenome (GOLD analysis project Ga0316616, IMG submission 207660) | Wetland soil microbial communities from Old Woman Creek delta, Ohio, United States - OWC_Aug_M1_C1_D1_B | ecosystem: Environmental > Terrestrial > Soil > Wetlands | place: USA: Ohio... | reverse complement strand
CCCCACTTCCTGCCGGGGGAGGATCCCGCCGTCCTGGGCCGCGTGTTTCCCCGGTACCGCGGGGCGACCAGCGATCCGGGCTAGGGCGGACCGGGAGGCAGGGCAGGCGCGGGCCGGGGGCGGCCCCCTCAGCCCTCCAGCGGATCGTCGTCCAGCGGCTTCCGCCCGGCAAATCCCTCCTCCGGCCCGTGCCAGAACCGGATGCGATCCTCCCCCAGGCGCCAGCAGAGCAGGACCTGCTCGCCTGCCCGCACCGCAGGGAAATCCACCAGGCCCACATCGAGGTCCTTGAGCTGGCAGCCCAGGGCCTGGACTTCCTCTGCCGTCTCCTGGATAGATGCGCGCAGGCGATCGGCCTCCTCCCGCGCCCGGGAGAGGTCGGCGCCCGGCATGGCGCCGCCGTCGCGGCTGGCCCGGGCCCGGAACTGCTCCAGGAGCTGTGTGTGCCGGCGAAGCTCCTGCCGCCGGGTGACCAGCCGGGTGAGCAGGGGTCGTAGCGCGGGGAGCAGGCGGTTGGCCTCGTCGGGGGTGAAGAACCTGGGGGACATACGCGATCAGCCTCGCCAGCCCGGATTATTCACGAGGATTCGTGAATAATCCGGGCTTACATGCAGCCAATGCCGCGGCGGAATGACGCACGGTGCTCGGTGCACCGCCTACCCGTCCCGCGTCCCACGGGATGGATGCGGTGTCCAGCTGCCTCAACCGTGCTTGATCCGTCCTGGGCCACCAATCACCAGTGTCTTTGTTAAGCCCGCATTGTTCGCGAGGCGCGTTCGCGAACAATGCGGGCTAGGGGGAAGCCCCCGGTGCGTCGAAGACGAGGTGGAGGACTTCCAGGACGAGCCGGGAGGCCGCCAGCGCCGTCCGGCGGGACGGGTCAAGGTAGGGGTTGACCTCGACCAGGTCCATACCGCGGAGACGGACCCGTGCCGCCAGGCTTTGGAGGAGGCGCAGGACGTCGCGGAACATCAGGCCGCCCGGCTCCGGAAAGCCGGTGCCCGGCGCCGCGGCGGGGTCCAGGGCGTCGATGTCCAGGGTCAGGTACGCGTCGCCGTGCAGGTGTCCCCACCAGTCGCGGTCCGGCTGGGCGAGGACCTCTGCCGTGGTGACGATCCGGCTGCCCAGCGCGCGGGCCGCCTGCACATCCTCGGGGCTGGAGACGATGCTCCGGACACCGACCTGCGTGAGGCTCGCCACCTGGGCGAGTTCCAGGGCGCGGCGCATGGGGCTGGCATGGGTGGCCGTGGCCCCGGCGAGCCGATCCACGAAGTCCAGGTGCGCGTCGATCTGTACCAGATGCATCGGCGCCCCGGAAAAGGCGGCCAGGATGGCCGGCGTGACGCTGTGATCGCCGCCCAGGCACACGGGGAAAATGCCCCGGCCCGCCAGATCCGCCACGGCCCGGGTGATGCGGGCGGCGTTCTCGGTCGGCAGGGTGGGCACGATGTCGACGTCGCCTCCGTCCCGCAGCTCGAGGGCGGTGAGCATGGGCCGGTCGCCCTCCAGGTCGTAGTAGCCGCGGCCGCGCTTGAAGTAGGCGAACTGGGTCGAGGCCTCGCGGATCGCCCGGGGTCCGTAACGCGTGCCGGGGTGCTGGGTCGTCCCCTCGTCGGTCGGGATGCCCAGGACGACGGCGTCCGGCGGGGGCGTCTCCCGGGGGTCGTAGACCGGGAGCTTGGCAAAGGTGGCGATCCCGCTGAAGGGCAGGGTCATCGGCTGATCTCCTACTGGCGGCGGTCGGTGGGGCTGGCCTCGGACGACACGCGCGTCAGGACACCGAGCTCCGTCTGCAGGCGGGCGGCGATGGCCTCGGCCAGATCGTTCCGGTTCCGGACGGAGAGGCGGTACAGCTCGACGCCAGGGCGGCGCTTGATGGCATCCGTGATGGGATGCGCGGCGTGCAGGATGCTGCCCAGGAAGGGCCGACCCGAGGCCAGGGCCGCCTCGAGCGCCGGGAGGAAGCGGGGCGAGCACAGCTCCATCTTGCCGATCTCGTCCACGACGATCAGGTCGGCGCCGGCGGTCGCCTGCTCCAGGGCGACGACCCCGATCGCCTCGAGGGTCGGCACATCCACCCGATAGCGACCCACCTGCGGCCCCCCGCCCCCCCGGGCTGTGGCCAGCACCCCCGTGCGGCCGTCGAGCGCCGCCAAGCGGAAGCCGACGCGCTCACTGCCCTCGCGGATCTCCTCGGTCAGGAACCCCGCGGCCCGGACCGGCAGTTGGGCCAGGACGGCGCGGATCAGCGTTGTCTTGCCACTGCCGGGAGGGCCCGAGACCAGCAATGCGGTGCCCATGGTCCGCGTTGTCCCTGCCCCGCGCCCCGCCACCCGCACGGCTGCGGCTGCTTGCCAGGCTGCTCAAAAAGGCCCAAATGCAAGGCGGCACGCCACAGGCGGGGTTCCCACCGAAGGTGGGTCCAGGCGTACTGGAGGTACGCCGCAGCGAGCGCCGAGGCGTGCCAACGCCGTAGATGGGCCTTTTTCAGCAGACTAGTCCTTCACCTGGGGCTCCAGGGCCCGGATGTTGTGGCCGGCTGCCGCGGCCTTGGGGTCGTTGGGAGCGTAACGCTGGAAGAGCCGAAACTGCTCCAGGGCCAGCTGGAGCAGCGCACGCTTCTCCGCGACGCGGCCCAGCTGGGCCTGCTGGATGTAGGCGACTCCGAGGTGGTAGTGCGCGTCCGCCAGGTCGGGGCGCAGCTCGACGGCCCGGCGATAGGCGGCCACCTTCTCGTACACCAGCGCCCGGACCTTCTCGCCCGTCACGACCCCGAGGTTGTACTGGGCGTCGGCGTCGGCCGGGTTGAGCGCGGCCGCCCGCCGAAAGGCCTCGAGGGCCCAGTCCAGCTCGCCCGCCTCCATGGCGGCAAGCCCCAGCCGGAAGCGGAGCGCGGCGTCGTTCGGCAGCAGCCGCGCCGCCTCACCCAGTTGCTCGGCGGCGGCGCGAGACTGCCCGGTCTTGCCGTACAGCTCCGCCAGCATCAGCCGCAGCTGAGGATCGTCCGGCCGGCCGGGGACGAGCTGGGTCAGCACGGTGATGGCCCGCGCGCTCTCGCCGTTGTCGCGGAGGGCCATGCCCAGGCCCAGGCGGGATTCGGCCCGCTCTGGGGCCAGCTCCAGCGCCCGCTGGAAGGCCTCGATCGCCGCGAGCGGCTGTCCCAGCTCGAGGAGCGCGACCCCCAGGTTGTGCTGGGCATCGACCAGGGTCGGATCCAGCCGCAGGGCCTGGCGGAGTTGGGACACGGCCGATTCCAGCTCGCGCCGCTGCAGGGCTGCTGTCCCGCCGTTGTACCGCTGCAGGGCCTCCTGGGCCTGGGGGTCGGCGGGCGGGGCTGACCCCGCCCCGGAGGGCGCAGCCGCAGCGGGGGCGGCCGGAGGCTCTGCGCCGAAGGCGCCGGCCGCCGCCGCGGCGACCAGCAGCAGCGCGAGGAGTCGGCTCATAGTTTGGTGGTGCCTCCGCCGGGCTTCGCCGGCTCCGGGACGGGCTGCTCCGGGGTTCCCTCGCCGGGGGTCCGGGAGCCCGCCAGGACGGCCTCGGTGGCCAGGATGGGCGCGCGCTCGCGCAGCGCCAGGGCGATGGCGTCGCTGGGCCGGGAGTCGAGGAGGATCTCCGCCCCCTGCCGCTCCAGGACGAGCGCCGCGAAGTACGTGGCGTCCCGCATCTCGGTGATCACGACCCGCTTGACCTTCGCGTCCAGGCGGTGGATCGCCTCCAGGGCGAGGTCATGGGTGTAGGGCCGGGGCAGCCGCATGCCCTCCAGCGCCAGGGCGATGGCCTGGGCCTCGAAGGGGCCGATGAACATGGTGAGATTCCGCCGGTCCTGCTTGCTCCGCAGGTAGACCACCGGGGCGCCCGACTTGGGCTCGGCGGCCACGCCCATGACCTCCAGCTCGTGGAGGGGACCCTTGATCTCGACGGGTGCCCCCGCCCACGCGGCAGGCCCCAGGACCAGGAGGGCGGCCAGCACGGACCCCGCCCCGATCGTTTGCCCCATCGTCGTCTCCCATGGGGCCGGGCGCAAGCGCCCGTCCCCAAGTATCAAAGCGGTATTTTTTTTAGGCCGCTGGGGCCGGGCGTTCTTCCCCGGCCCCAGCGGCCTATCAGAAGAACTTCACCAGCACCGGCTCGCCCTTCTCGACCAGATCCACGTTCGCCGGGATCTCGATGTAACCCTCGGCATCGGCCATGGAGGTGATGGCGCCGGACTCCTTGAACACGGGCACGACCTCGCCGTCCTGCACCCGGACGGGCAGGAACTGGTGGCGCCCGATGGTGGAGGTGTAACGCCTCGACATCGGGTACTCGAAGCCCACCACGCGCAGCGCGGGCAGGCGTGCCAGCCTGCGCAGCACGGGGACCAGCAGGCCGTAACCGTTGGTGAGGCAGGAGGTGGGATAGCCCGGCATGCCGAGGATCAGTTTGCCCTGCACGAGGCCGCACAGGGTGGGCTTGCCCGGCTTGACGGCGATCCCGTGGAACTTGACCTCGCCCATCCCCTCCACGGCCTCGACCATCACGTCGCGCTCGCCCACGGAGCTGCCGCCCGAGAGCACGACCAGATCGCAGCGGAGTGACTCGCCGAGGCTGCGCTGGACGTCCTCCAGCGTGTCCCGCATGACCGGGAAGAGGACCGGGACGGCGCCCTGCTCCTGGATCAGGGCGGAGAGCGTGTAGGTGTTGATGTCGTAGATCTTGCCGGGGTCCAGCGGCTGGCCGGGCGGGACGATCTCGTTGCCCGAGGGGATCACGGCCACGCTGGGTCTGGCGTAGACCGAGACCGCCTGCAGGCCGAGGGCGGCCAGCACGCCGATCTTGCTGGGCTCCAGGCGGGCGCCGGGGCTCAGGACCTGCTTGCCCTCCTGGATGTCCTGGCCCTTGGGCGAGACGTTCTGGCGCGGGTAGACCGGCTTGTAGACGCGGACGATGGCGACGCCGCCCTCGCCGGGCTCCAGCTCCGTATCCTCGACGGGGACGACCGCATCAGCGCCGGCAGGGATGGGCGCCCCGGTGGCGACCTGGATGCACGTGCCGCGGGTCACCTCTCCCTGCGCGATGTCCGCCGCGTGGACGACCTCGGCCAGGCGCAGGCGAACCGGGTTGAAGTTCCCCGCGCCGTAACAGTCCTCGGCGATGACGGCGTAGCCGTCCATGGCGGCCCGCGGGAAGGGCGGGACGAACATGCGGGCGACGATCGGCTCGGCCAGGACCCGGCCGGTGGCCTCGAGCAGCCCGACCTGCTCTGTCCGGGTGAGCGGCGTGACCGCCTCGAGGAGGATGCGCATGCCCTCCTCGAGGGAGATGAAGGCCCTCATGGGTTTCATCGCCATGGCGGATCTCCTGAGACGGTGCGGCCCCGGGACGACGGCTCCGGGGCCTGCGGGGGGTAGTGCCGCGCGCGGATCACGATCGCGGGGACCAGCCGACGGGGCGGCTCCCTGGGCCTAGCCCGGGTTGATACAGCGGACCAGCCGCCAGCCGTTGAAGAGGTTCACCCGCTGCAGCTGATCCGGGAAGAGCGCGACCTGGTCGAGGAGCGGCTTGAGTCTGAGGTCGCTCTTGAATCCGATGTGCGTGAAGACCGGGGCCAGCATCCACTCCAGGCCCCCCATGACGGGGTTCTCGCTCCGGAAATGGTTGAGGATGACCAGATGCCCGCTGGGCTTGCAGACCCGGCGCATCTCGATCAGCGTCTTGACCGGATCGGGCACGGCGCTGATCACGTAGGTCGCCAGGACGTGGTCGAAGGACCCATCCGGAAACGCCAGGTTGGAGGCGTCCATGATCTCCAGCGAGACGTTGTGCATCCCCTCGGAGTGCGCCCGCTCCTTGGCCTTGACCAGCATCTGCTCGGAGATGTCGATGCCGGTCACGCGGCACTGGCGGGGATAGAGCGGCAGGTTCAGCCCCGTCCCGACCCCCACCTCGAGGATGCGGTCGCCCGGCTTGATCTCCAGGAGCTTGATGGCCGCCACCCGGCCCGCGCGGAACACCCAGTCGAAGACGACGTCGTAGATCGGCGAGAGAATGGCGTAGGCCCGCTTGATCTGGTCGTACTCCAGCGTCCGTGCGTCTGCCACGGTGGTCCTCCTCATTATTTTTTTGGACATGCGCCCCACCCTGCCGTGAAGGGGGACTCGACAGGACGCGGGATTATAGCCCATTCTTCCCTGCCAGCGACACAATTATTTCCCGGAAGCGGACGGGCAGCCGGACCGCCCGGCCCTGGTAATCCCGGTAGAGCAGATACCCCTGGCTGCAGCCGAACTCGAAGAGCCGGCGGGTGAGTTCGACGTCCGATTTGCAGTACTCGATCACCTTGTCGAGTTCGCCGGCCTTGACCCAGGCCAGGCTCTGCAGGCCGTCGGCCAGCTTCGGCGCCCCCAGCGTCTCCTGGGCCAGGTGGTTGAGACTGAGGCGGAAGCCGAGCGTGGCATGGACCTCCTCCAGGATGTCCAGGGTGGGCAGCGACGCGTAGTCGAGCGCCTGGTACCCCCGCAGCACGCCGAAGTCGAAGCGGCGCAGGTTGAACCCGATGATGCAAGCCGCCGACTGCAGGGCCTGGCAGAGGGCGTCGACCTCGGCCTCGGTGTACACCGTCGCGGCGCCGGTCTCGGCGTCGGCGGTCACCGCCACGGCCACCCCCATACGGTCGCAGTGCTCCCAGCCCCCCACCTCCTCGGCGCTGCGCTGCGTCTCGATGTCGAGGACCAGGGTCCGGGGGGTCGGGGGGCGGGCCGGAGCGGGGGCCTGCGCCGGGAGGGCGAGGGGGGTGACGCCGCCGGCCAGGGCCTCCGGCGCGCCGGCGGGGTCCCCCTCGGGGATGGCCACCAGGCCCAGCAACCCCCGCAGGGTCAGGATGGCGGCCGCCTTGTCCAGCGGCTTGTTGCCCGAGCCGCACTTGGGCGAGTGGATGCACGAGGGGCAGCCCGCCTCGCAGGGGCAGGTCTCGAGCAGGCGCAGGGTGTGGGCCATCAGATCGCCGAGCACGTGGTAACAGCGCTCGGCGAGGCCGATGCCCTCGGGGTAGCCGTCGTACAGGAACACGGCCGGCCGGCCGACCTGGGGGTGGAAGGTCGTGGAGATCCCGCCCACGTCGGCCCGGTCGCAGAGGGCGAACAGCGGGAAGAGGCCGATCATGGCGTGCTCGATGGCGTGGATGCCCCCCATGAAGTGCAGCCCCCCGGGGACCCGCTTCACGTGGTCGCGGAGCGTCTCGGGGACCTCGAACCAAAGGCCTTGCGTCTCGAAGGTGTGCGGGGGCAGATCCAGCGGATAGCTCCCGATCCGGTCCTGGCCGAAGACCCGCCGCTTCTCGAAGCCGGTGACCCGCTCCGTCACCTTCAGCCGGCCCAGGCGCGCCACCGTGCCCTGGACCTGCCGGAAGGCCTGGCAGTCCAGGATCTCGGTCTCCTTCTCGCCGGTGGTCTGGGTGTAGTAGTCCACCTCGACCGGGCGGGCCCGGACTTTGCGCTGGGCGAGATCCAGGTCCGTGACCTCGAACTGCTGCCCCTGGTGCAGGTAGATGGCCCCGGGGTGGCACTCGTGCACGGCGCGCAGGCTGTCGAGGCTGCCGATGGTCTTGCCGGCGGGATTCAGGATGGCGAAGGGCTCGCCCACCGACCGGATGCTAATCTCCCGGGCGGGGTTGCGGCGGCGCGCGTACCACTCGCGGCCGTCGGCGCTCTGCAGCAGGCGCCGCTCCGCGTGGAGGGCGGCGATGTGCTCGGGCAGCGCGGCGCCGTAGTGCGCCGCATCGGCCGGGGTGAGGGGCAGCTCCGCGGCCGCCGCCACCAGGTGGTCGCGCAGGATGCGCCGGTTGCCGGGATCGATCACCGCCGCCTCGGGGCGGCGCGCGAAGAAGTCGCGCGGGTTGCGCATGAAGTACTGGTCCAGGGCGTCGGGCAGGGCGACGAGGATGATCAGGGCCTCCTGTCCGCCGCGGCCCACCCGGCCGCCGCGCTGCCAGGTGCTGGCGATGCTGCCCGGGTAGCCCACCAGGACGCAGGCGTCCAGGCCGCCGACGTCGATGCCCAGCTCGAGCGCCGAGGTGGACACCACGCCGAGCAGCCGCTCCTGGAAGAGCCCCTGCTCGATGGCGCGCCGCTCCTCCGGCCGGTACCCGGCGCGGTAGGCGCGGATCCGGTCGCGGAGCGACGGCGATGCCTGGTGGGCCCACATGGTGATCAGCTCGGCGATCTTCCGCGCCTTGGCGAAGGCGATGGTCTTCAGGCCGCCCTGGATGCAGTGCAGCAGGATCTCGGTGGCCTCGCCGTAGGGGCTGCCGCTCGGGTTGACGAAGACGAAGCGCTTGCCGCGGGCCGGCGAGCCGTCGTCGTCCACGCGGGCGAAGGCCCGGCCGGCGAGGGCCTGGGCGAACTCGTCCGGGTTGTCGATGGTGGCGGAACAGGCGATGAAGCGGGGCCGGCTGCCGTAGTGGGCGCTGACGCGCTGCAGCCGGCGCAGGACGTGGGCGATGTGCGAGCCGAAGATGCCCTTGTAGGTGTGCAGCTCGTCCAGCACGACCCAGCGCAGGTTCTCCCAGAACGTCTTCCAGGCCGCGTGATGGGGCAGGAGGGAGAGGTGGAGGATGTCCGGGTTGCTGACCAGGATCTGGGGGACCTGCTCGCGCAGCTGCGCGCGGCGGTGGGAGGGGGTGTCCCCGTCCAGGATCTCGGCGCGAAGGCCCGAGCCCCAGGGGATCAGCTGGCGGAGCGATTTGAGCTGGTCCTGCTCCAGCGCCTTGGTGGGGAAGAGGAAGAGCGCCCGCGCGCCGGGATCCCCGAGCAGGGTCTCCAGGATGGGGAGCTGGTAGGCGAGGCTCTTCCCCGAGGCGGTGCCGGTGACCACCAGCACGTCGCGGCCGGCGCGCGCGTGCGCCAGGGCCTGGACCTGGTGGGTGTACAGCCGGTGGATGCCGGCGGCGCCGAGCGCCTGCTGGAGGCCGGGCGGGAGCGGCGGATCCGGGTCGGCGTAGCGGGCGCCCCGCGTGGGGACCACCTGGACGTGCACCAGGTGGCCCTGCCGCGCCTGCCGGGAGAGCAGCCCCGGCAGCCACTCGTCCAGCGTCTGGACGGGCGTCTGGAGGGGCGTCGGGAGGGTCTCGGCGTTCGGCCCGGCCTCGGGCAGCAGGCGCGGGGACGACTCGCTCACGCGCGCTCCAGCTTCACCCGCGTCCCGGAGGCCACCCCCTTGAAGAGGGTCGCGTCGCCCACCACCTTGCCGATGATGTTGACGGCGCTGGCGGCCCGGGGCCGGTTGTCGGTGCTGGCCGGGGTGGGGCCGAAGAAGATGCAGAAGGCTGTTCCGGGGGGCCAGTAGCCCAGCTCGCCGACGGCGACGATCTCGCGGGCGTCCTTCTCCGGGGTCGCCTTGACCGGGATCGAGAAGTAGATCTCGTCCCCCCAGGTGTTCCCGCGCGCCTCGATGGGCAGGGCCTCCCAGATCTGGGTGGCGGTGGGCGAGTCGTTGAGGACGGCCTGGGCCGAGACCTTCCCGGCGGTGATGGTGATCTTCCGCTCCGTGGCCATGGCAGCTCCTTGGTTGCTGGATTGCGGGTGGACTGTATCGCATTGCCCGGGCAGGGTCAAGCAGCCGGCCCGTGGGCGACTCGTGGGCGCAGAGGGCCCGGGGCCAGGCTCTGCAGAGGTCCGCTTGGAGGCTCGATTCGCAGAAAAGCCTCGACGCCGGGCTCGATGGATGGCTATACTCAACTTGCGCCAGGGACATCGGGTGCGCGGCGCGGACGCCGGGGGGTGGCCATGGACACGCCATGGGAAAAAGCCGAGGTCAGCTGTCCGAACTGCATGGAGATCATCGTCCTGCGGCCGGGCGTCGAGGAGATCTGGTGCCAGCGCTGTGAGGTCGGCTACGACGTGATGGAGAGCCGGAACCCGAAGGATCCCGAGCGTACGGTCCTGGTCCTGTCCAAGAAGCGGCAGACACCCGGGCGGGCCTAGCCCGCATGATTCGCGACTGCGGTCGCGAATCATTAAGGGAATGGCCAATTCTCAATGACCAAGACGGGGAAGCACCCGCCTGCCGGGCCGTGACAGCGCGTGAGGCGCTGTTGCGCCATCGGGATTTCCAGAAGTTGTCATCGGCCATTTAGCCTGGAGAATTCACGGAGTCTTTCGTGAATTCTCCGGGCTAGCGAGTTGACTCCCCCTGCTTCGGCCCGTTGAATAGTCCCTTCAGGACGCCCCCGAAGCCCTTGACGGCATCCCCGGTGGCCTCGGCTCCCTTGACGCCGAGCGTGCCCAGGCCGCGGGCCAGTCCCCCGACCCCCACCCCGAGCGTCTCCGCCAGGCTGGCCGCCATCCGCATGTTGAGCGCCTCGTTGAGGGAGAACTGGGGATTGTTGATGTCCCCCTCGATGACGAACTTCACGGCGATCCGGTTGTCCTTGTCCTTCATGAAGCCGAGCACCGCGTCCCGGGGGACGCCCAGGAAGGTCTCCCCCGCGCTGCGGCTCGGGCTGAGCTCCAGGGCGGAGATCACGACCTGGCCCGGCGCCTTGAGGCGATTCTTGCTCACGTCCGCTTGCATGCTGAAGTCCATGGAGCCTTTCTGGACCCGTGTGCTGGTGCTGTGGGCGATGTAGGGCTGGAGCGCCACCAGGTCGAGCGAGCGCAGCTCAGTCTTGATCGAGGAGTCCTTGGTCGCGACCTCGGCCCACCCGCTGACCTTCGCGCTGCCGTCCCCCTGGACCCCCTTCATGATGGCCGTGAGGTCGATCTGCGTCTTGCCCGTCAGGCTCGGGACCAGGACGTCGCTCAGGGTGGCCTGGATCTGCTCCATCCGGATCTTGTGGGGCGGCTGTGCGACGGTGGCGTCGAACAGTTCCACCACCCCGTCCTGGAGACGGATGCGCCCGATGGCCACTTCCATGGGCTTGGAGGCCGGGCCGGACTTGCCTTTCTGCGGGGGCCGCTCCAGGAGACTCGGCACGACCCTGAGCCGGCCGTCCTTGGTGCGCAGGGCCGACAGGTAGGGGCGGTAGACGGTGACCGAGCCGACCCTGACCCTGCCGGTGATCAGGCTGAGCAGGCTGGGAACGACCACGACCCGCTCGGTGCGCAGGGTGTCGGCGGCCGGCCAGCCGGGGCGGCCCTTGATCCGCAGGCCGATGACCTCCACGCCCGACCAGCCGACGGTCAGATCCTGGATTTCGCTCTCCGGCCCCAGCGCCTCGACCACCTTGCCCTTGACGGTGTCGAGGGCGATCCGGAAGGCGATGAATCCGCCGGCGACCACGAGCACCAGGACGACGACGGCAATGACTTTCCAGTATGTGGGTCCGCTAGCCATGACTGCGCCCTCGGCCGCTCCGGGCATCCGCGATCCCCGCGAAGCCTAACGATCGGGATCGATCCCTGTCAAGGGGCTCGGGGGGGCGCCCAACGCTGCGGCTCGAACCTGGGTCGCCTCGGAGGGGAGGCATGTGCCGCGTCCACCG
>Ga0316616_100000780_pt1 | contig 11460 bp, 11 predicted proteins | sample OWC_Aug_M1_C1_D1_FD_207660 | JGI IMG/M metagenome (GOLD analysis project Ga0316616, IMG submission 207660) | Wetland soil microbial communities from Old Woman Creek delta, Ohio, United States - OWC_Aug_M1_C1_D1_B | ecosystem: Environmental > Terrestrial > Soil > Wetlands | place: USA: Ohio... | reverse complement strand
GGCGCAGCCTCAGTGGGTGCGATATAGCGAGGTGCCAGACCCGACTCGAACGGTAGGACATCTTGGATTTCAGGCAGACCAGCCTGCTGCGCAGGTACAATCCCAGTGCCGAACGGCAGTTCGAGTTGGCTAGTGTCAACTTCAGGAGTAGTGCCAAGGGGAGCACCGGGGAACATTTCCACCTGACCAGCGGCGGGCGGCGCGGGCGGCACAATGACATTCATACCACCACCTGTCAGTGGTAGTGTGCCTTGGTTACCCATGGGTGCAGGAAGCAGCGGCGGTCCGCCCATATCAGTGGGTGCAGTTGGTCCAGCCAAACGCAGAGGAGGTGCAGGAAGTTGTTTCGCAGGCGGGGGTAGCGCCAGCATTTCGGCTTCCCCACCCAGCAAGCTGGCAGGCTTGGTCCCTCTGAGGTTGGCAATACCACCGATGGGTGCGCCGATAGCAGCACCGGCAGCAAATGAGTTGATAAGGCGCTCGATATTCTCAGGCTTACTGAAGTCCTGATCGGACAGACCTAGGAGTAGCGACTCCTGCGCAAGCTCCGTACCGCCCTCGGCGACACCACCCACTGCACCGCCCACAGCACCACGGCGCAAAAGTTCAGCACCACGACGAGGGAGAGAAGTACCAGTAGGAATGGCACGAGGAGCAGCAATCCCGCCAAAGATACGGCCAGCCAACAGATACTCAGTAGCGCTTTCCGCAGCTGCATAAGGAAACGCCCCTGCAAGTGCGAGCATCTTGGATGAGATGTCATCTGGGTCAGCGCCTTGTTCACGCAATTCTCCGTAAATATCAGCCGCGCCTGTGCGGTAGCTGTTAGCGAATGTTGCCGCTGTGGCCCCCACGAGAGCGCCTGCGTTGCGGAGAATTTTCTTCTCGGCTTGGTCGAGGACCTCACCGGCTGCCTTCTTACGAGCAGCAGAAAGAACCTGCTGTTTAAATGCAGACTTACCAGCGAGGCCAGCGAGAGCACCCGCAGCTGTACCGACACCGGGACCACCAGTGAATGTGCCGCCAAGGGCACCAGCGCCTGCGACAGCGACGGACTCAAGAAGGTTGGGTACCTGTTCACCGAAGCCTGCGACGAACCACTCAAGCGCATCACCGGGGTCCTCGATGTCAGTGAACTGACGTGAGTACGGCATCCCACGGCGCAGGTCTTCCGCCTGTTGTGCGACAATGCGACCGCCAGTTTCTTCTGCCCCAGCAAGCTGAAGGCCGCGACCGATCAGAAGCTGGGTAGTGTCGACACCACGACCGATACCCTTGGAGAACAGCGTGCCGAGGCTCGGCTCTTTTATCCCTTGGAGATAACCGGCATAGGCTTGTGGGTCCACAGAGACCCAGTCACCAGCGGGGAGAGGAGCGCCCGGCTGGCTAAGGAGAGCCTCGCTCTCAAGCGCGCTCTGCGCGTCGTCCTCGGAGAATGTGCGACCTTGCACAAAGAACTCGCCACGAGATGGGCTGAACGCAATAGTAGGTCCGCTCGCTTGCTGCACCGGAGGGGCCGCAATCTCAGGAGCACGCACCTGCGCACGGGCTGCTTCGCCCATGGCCGTGATATCAGCCATGCTCTGCTGGAGCGCATCAAGACCGGACATGGCCGGAGGTGTGCGGTTGACCAAAGGATTAAGGTCGGAACCCGCCGAGGGTATTAGCGGGTTCAAATTCGACAGACCGGCCTGAGCCATTATTATCCTCCAGTACCAACACCTACAGTACGTTGCGGCAAACCGCCGATGGGTCGAGCAGACGGACCTGAAATCATACCCTCGGGTGCGCCCTCTATTTGTACACCACCCTTATCAATAAGCAACGTCTGACCTTGCACCTGAAGGATCGCCTGTCCGCTACCGTCAGGGAGCATCGTGATTTTCCCGTTCGGGTCCATCTGCTTGACCATCTCAGTGGCCTGTGCGTTCTCACCTTCGAGGAGCTTGAGCTGGATATCAGCAGCAAATTTAGCCGACGCCTTGGCTGCTTCCTCGGTCATGCGAAGCTGGCTCTTGAAATATTCGGTGGCCTGTTCCGCAGCGGCTGCGGACTGCGTCTGCACATACTGCTTGTCAAACGACGACCTAGCTGCATCGATTACGGCATTGCGAGCAACACCACGCTGCGTAACCCGGCCATTGACTAGGATGTTGAACGAGCCATCCGTCTGCGGCTGAAGCTGGACAGGAACGCCAGCATAGTCAGACCACACTGCGGCAAGACGGCGAGGGTCATTAGCCAGAGCCAACTCCTGTAGGCCCTGCATACCCTGAAGATAGACCAGACTGTTATCCAGTTCGATGAGCTTTAGCCGTGCAGCTGTGAACTCGTTACCCATACCAGCACGGCGGTACATATCGGCCATCCGGGCAAGTTCCTGCCGGTTCTGAAGCGCCATGCGTGTGTCCCGCGAAGTAGCGTTCGGGTTGGCAAGATAGAAATTCGACGGGTCGATGCGAACCGGGACAGGCGTATCCTGAACACTGGCCACTTGGACGCCTCCGGTGGGGGCACCCCCTGTGGCAGGAGCAGCACCACCCATTTTGCCTGCGGCCCACTGTGCAACCTGACCGACAGTCTTACCACGCAATACGGTAGGGTTAGCGTTGATCTGGTCTTGACCGAGGATGCGGTCCACAGGTGTGTTGGCGTCGGCACGTAGGAGCTTAGTAGCACCACCAGAACCAAGGAAGTGCGCCAGATACAACGTGGCGTCGTTAGCTGGGAGACCCGCTTTCTCCAACTTTGCAGAGTTATCCTGCGTCAGTTTGACCATGAGGCGCTCTTGCAACTCAGGGTTGGTCCGCTGTGCCCAGATGCGGTCGTCGCTCAGACCGGTGCGTGGATTTAGTTTGCGGTAGGTGCTGATCCACGTATCGCGAGTGAACTGATATTTACCAAATGCCGATGAAGCACCGGCAAGGTTGGGCGTCTGATACGGATTAGCAACACCGCCACTCTCAGCACCAGCGATCCTTGCGATGGTCGACGACAGACCGCCTTGCGCGGGTGCAGCAGCGGTGGCCGCAGGCGTAGTCACACCGGCACGTTTGGCGCGCTCGACTTCAGCTGCCTGTAGGTTCGCAGCCCCGACCTTCTGGAAAAACTCAACTGGGTTCTTCTGCGCAACGGCCAACATCTCAGGGTTGCGGCTGAAATACTCACGGGCGCGCTCGGAACTATACCACTTACCAGCAGCATCGCTCATTTCTATGCGGCGCTTTTCGTCCTGCCCAACGAACGGTTTCCGGATGGTGCTGAACGGAGCGCTGGCTGCGCCAGCTAATTCATTGAGTAGACCGTCAAGGCGGTTCCGGTTAGCCGCAGTCGCATATGCGCGTCGGACGTCCGAGGCGTTGGGGTCCACTTTCTTGAAGCCTGCGATACCAGCGTTGAGGCGTACAGGTTTACGAGAGTCGAAACCGGGAATGGTAACGCCACCAAGTTTTACAGGCTTGGGCGCAGCAGGAGCGGCACCAGCGGTAGGAGCGGTAGGAGCGGGAGCAGCACCAGTAGCGCCAGCGGCGACAGGGGCGGCACCAGCAGCAGGTAAAAGGCCAGCGGCGGCAGTGCGACCGGCGGGGGGAAACTCAGGCTCGGCAACCTGCATGGGTGCACCAAGAAGGAGACCCTGCTCCGGGACTTCGACGGTCGGTGCTTCAAGCTGCAACTGACGGAACTGTTCCTGACGTGCCAGTTCTCCACGGGTCAAGGCAGCCTGCTGTTGCTGCAAGCGGCGCAGTTCGCTCTCAGTCTGGTATCTCTCGATACCTTCACCAATCCGGCCAGCGCTAGCGAGAAACGAACCAATCGCCATGAAGTGTTCCTATCTTAAGTGGTGGTCGGACGGTTCAGTGCCTGCCCGAATAGCGCAGCAAGACCGGCTTCCTGACTACGACGGGCTTCATCAGCCCTGAACCTATCCGCAAGCGTCATACTGCTTTCGCCTGTTGTCGTCGGATATTCTGTTGGGAGCGACTGAATACCAGCCTGACGTGTCTGTGTGCGTGCGCTAACCCCAGTGCCGTAACCCTGCTGATATGCCGACCCCGCAGTACGGGCAGTGCCGAGGCGATAGCGACGACGTTCGGCGGCAAGCCGCTCACCAGTCAGGCCACGGGTTCCTTCGGTCTCTTGGATACCACCACGAATTTTGGCTGCTTCTGCTGCCTGCCGGGCCATATACTCAGGATCGTAATAGGCTGCTTCGTCGATCAGCTTGTTGGCTTGGTCAAGACGCTGCTGCGTAATGGCTGCGTTTACATTCTGCGCACGCGCAAGTTCAGCCTGCTGTGCCCTAGTGATCGCAGCACCCGGAGTACCAACGAGGCCAGCAGCGGCCAAGCCGGGAGCGACAGCGCCAAGGTTAAGGCCACCCGCACCGATAGCACCCATTGCGCCACCCAGACCCCTCGTTATATTCGAAATGCCCCCAGTCAGAACACTTGTCGGTCTGGCTGCTGCACCGGATAGCGCTTGGCCAATAGTCTGAGGCGCGGCAGCGGCACCAGTAGCGCCAGCGGCGGCAGCTTCACCAGCGGCAGCGGTTGTGAAACCCGGCGTAGCCATATAGGCTTCGACGCCCGGAAGAGCGGCACCAGCAGTACCAGCGGCAGGAACACCGGCTGCGCCAGCAGAAGCGGGGGCCGCACCAGCAGTACCAGCGGCAGGAGCAGCGCCTCCGAATAGACCGGAACTATTCGCGCCTCCTAGTCCCCCAGCTAAGACCCCGGCTTTCCACCCAACACCAGATAGTTCGCCCATACCTGCGCCAATGGCAGAAGACAGGGCCGTAGTCGCAAGAGCAGAAGAGACCCCGACAGAACCCAGCGCGGCACCCGCCAGCGGAGGAGCGAAGTATGCGATAGCCGCTACCGCAGCGACCTTCAGAACCGTCTTTACAACTTTACCCATATCAATTCCCCAGAGACATCCGGATATGTGCGCAGGATTTATCAAACCCGAATTTATTCATGTATAACATAGCGCGATTAATCGGAACATAGCTATCAACAAACTCTACATTGTTGGCTCGTAGCCATGCTATGATGGCTTCCCAATACCGCCGCTTAAACATGGTCAGGTGTCGACCTGCCAGTGCGATGATATCGGCACACTTGTGTCCATTGGCATCAGCAAACTGAAATCCTAGGACCATCTCCAACTTGCCGTCTATAAATCCCGCAAAGATCACAGCCTCGTCAGCGCAAATGGCGTTGAAAACATACTGTGCGTCCATGTCGGAAGCTGACATATCGTTACCACGGACGGACTTCTCCGCCAAGGGGGCGATCTCGGGCCACAGTGCGATGGCCCTATTCGTCGACAAAAGTTCTATACTTACTTCACTCACGCTTTATCCTTGTACTGCTCGACCAACCGGTCGAAGAACTCGCGACCCTTCATCTGCACCACATTCTTCGGGATCACATACTCGCCTTCATGCGCCATGATCGGAACCGGAGCGTCGGACTTGCCCTTCACCGTGCCGCCTTCTTTCATCGATGGCATCGTGGCTTCGAGTTCACCGGTCATCGGCGCTTCGCCGGTCGCCATAGGCTGACCGCCTTGTATCAACTGCTGTGCAGACTTGGCAACCGTGAGCATGGCAACCAACAGACCTTCGTCATACTGCGCAGGCAGGTCCTCTTCGGCAGCGATACCCTGCTGGATGGCGAACTGGCGGACATAAGGATACATGTCGGGGTTCTGCGCTGCCAGCTGCGTAAGCTGGATGATCATGTTCAGTTCCTGCGGGGTCACTTCCCCTGACTGAAGGCCAGCCATGAGGGTCGCTTGGATTTCCTGAACGACCTGCGGGTTCTGCTGCATCGACTGGTTGAGCAACTGGTCACGTTGCGCTGGGTCCATCGGAGCAGCAGGCTGAGTAGGTTGAGCGGGTCCACCCATCGGCATACCGCCGGGGCCGATCATACCGCCCTCTTGGAAGCTAGGGAGTGGCTGCTGCGCAACCGTAGCCTGACCGCCCAGTGCGCCGCCGAGTGTGGGTGATGGACCAGCAGGGGCCATCGGAGCCATAGGGGCAGGAGCCGCGCTAGCCGCAGGCATAGCCAATATACTGGCCAGTGCCGGAGGAAGGTCCAACGAAGTGGTCGAGGCCACCTGCGGGTTCAGTGCTGTCATCACAGGATTTTCCATATTACCCTCGTAACTGTCCAATAAGCGTGTTTAGTGTGTTCCGTAATGCTGCTACATCGTTAGCGAGCGATTGTACATTCTTGAGTAGTTCCACATAGTCATCCAATGCGGGAACCACTGCACCTTCGATGTTAACCCCAGCCCCTTGGGCCGTGACCTGCCGCATAGACTGCGCTGGTACTGGAGCAGTCGTGATCGCTGCCTTGGTAATCGCCCGGCTTGCAGCGTCTTTCTCACCACGCGCACCGGTCAGGAGGTCCACATTCTCCTTGAGTGCGTTGAGCATATAATATTGCCAGCCCGTCATCTCGGACTGTGGTGGATTAGGTATTGCAGAAAACCTAGCCATTACGCTTCCTTCAGACTGAGCGGAGTTTCGCCAAGGTGGATAGCCCGAACCCGGATATCGCCAGTGACGCCAACCTCAAATGTGTCGGAGCGGTAGCCGGTCGGGAGGCGGAAAGTACCTATGTCGGTGACCGTGGTAGTCATCAGCAACTGCTTATCCACCCAGAACTTAAACGTGATGTTGTTCGCCGTAGCCCATGGAGACGTGTCGTTTTGCCACTCTTGCGAGGCACTATCCCAAGTCGTTGTCACTTCAACGAAGTCAGCGATAACCCGAGCCGCCCCGAGATTGATCATGTCCGGTGTCTTGATGACCTTGGACTTCCACTCTTGAGTGAGCGCAGGCTGGTTGAGGTTATCCCACTCATACACGTCGCCGTTGGTGCCGGTAACGCAGAAGAGCCGCCCACTGATGGAGTCGTACCACGAAGCAGTATAGGTAAAGTCGAGGTCGACATACTGACCACCGATGTTCCTGTCCGGCTCAAAGGCAAAGCCACCAGTAGAGTGAGACGCCAGATAAGCGTCCCCATAGAACTCGCCCACGATGGTGTTGGGGTCCAGTTCCACTAGCCATGTGTCGTTGTTGAAGTTCGACCGGGTGATAATCGTCGGGCCGCTGGCCGGAGAGAATACGGCCATACCGTCATGGGTGGGGTAGACCACGCCATAGTTCATAGCGACAATCCCCTTGCGGTTGAGGCAAGGATAAAGCGCGTCGATGCGTTGCACGCTCATACCAGCAGCCGGGTCGCTCCCGGCCACGAGATAGGGATACCCCTTGGTAAGGACCAAGATCGAGCCGTTGACCGGAGCCAGACCGACGATGTCATACTCGAAGGTGATTGCGTATGCGATTGGCCATGCGTGCGGAACCGCAGGATCAGTCAGGTAGAGCTTATTCCCAACGAAGCCTGCGAGGATGTTGTTCTGTGCAGCGATCAAACCTTCAAGGTTATCAGGAGGCGCGTCATACTCATCCGAGGTCAGGATATCGATCAGGTTCAGTGGATCGAAGTCGTCGATGAAATCATAGTTGCCGCCGTCGCCCCAGTACCGAGCAGTCGTCGTAGGCGGGTTTTCCGATACGTCGTGGTAGAGCGTACCCGCAGCGACAGTAGTAGTGGTCACATCGGCAGCAACCTGCGCATAGGTAAACGTATAGTCATCAGGGATATCGACGACGATGCCGCCCGTGATGTCAAACGAAGCAACAGAGCATCCGCTGATTTTGAACCGGTCCCCGATACCAAGGTTGTGCGGGAACTCCAGCTTGACAGTCGACACGTTGCTAGCCCGGCTGACAGTGGCCAGATCGGTGGGAAACCACAGCGTCTTGAGGCGGAAATACTCTGTGCCAGTAGCAGTGGCGAGCGTGCGATAAAGCCGGATACCACGTACAAAGTTATCGCCTGATGGCTTCGCAGTCGGGAGACTGCCGACCGTGATGGTTACCCCCTCCTTGACGAACACATCATCAGTCGGGTCGGACGCGATGCTCTCTTCTTCCCACGGCGTATACCATGTGTAGACATATGAGCGTGACTGTGTCGGACCGCCGAGATCGATGTTACCACCTGCGAAGGCAGTCGTTGCGATCTGCGGACCCGGACTGAAATACTCGATGGTTGAAGCGTCGATGACCGTAGCCTGTATACCCGTCACGTTGAACGAGGTCATGCTGAGGCGGACAGTGCCGACAGCGGTCGGTGCCACAGGGACGTTGACTGTGAAGGTGTTAACCCCCGTGACCGTAGCCGTGTAGACGCCGTCGATAGCGTCACCGGAAGTGAAGTCGAGGATAACCTGCGGAGTACCTGTAAGACCGTGGCTCGCGATAGTGCACGTCACCGTGGTGCCGACATAGGTATAGGACCCAGCTAGATAGCTGAACCCGGTCACCGTGATGTAGGCACCCTCTTTCAGGCCATGAGGTGAGCCAGTGGTCAGGGTCGCGGTGTTGTTATTGTCACGCTCGTAGGTCGCAGTCATCGCCGTAGTGAATGGCGTAACCACCACAGTCGGCTTGGTTGCGGGGAGCGGCAGCCCGAGTTCGTAATAATTAGTGGGGTACGGACCTGTCCCTTCGAACGCCAGCGAGTAGTTGCTAACCTTCGGCGTACCGTCGCCGGTATAATAGAACCGCTGGTCTGATATGTCGGACGATGTCACGACGGCAGTGTCCACGTCAGTGGTCCATGACAGCCACTGGTTTTCGCCAAGGGAGTCCTTGAGCGCGTAAAGTGTTTTGATCGTGCCGGTGCGACCCGTGTTGCCAACCACGACAGGTTGCGGGTATGGAATGAGGTCGCCAGAATAGAGCTTCGTATTGCGTGCGATCTGTCCGGCAGTCTCCGGTAGGAGTTCCGGTGAAATCTTTGGTGCAACACCAAAGAAGTTTGTGATCTTCACGCCAGCCATGATATACTCATTTACTCCATTTTGGAGGGGCAGTCACCCTCGCAAACGCAAACGAATTTGCTGTTGTGTTGCTCGATCAGCTTTATCGTCTCAGCCGTGTCTTTCGTGCTGTCGTAGCTGATCGGCTTGGCTATCTCGCAATAGCTATTGATCGGCGCGGGATCGGTCAAATCGGTTACGCAGCCGCTCGTCGCGCTCAGGATCAGGGATAGCGATAGCAGCTTCGCCAAGTTCGATCTGTCGGTTAATCGCATCGTTCATCTCCTTGACGGTTTCCTGACGGCCCTGCCGCTTCCAATGCTGCTGGTCGAAGAATGCAAACAGCCTGTCGATAACAGCCAGCAGGGTCGTCAGGAACTTCATCATTCAGACTTCTCGGCGCGGTCAGCCAGAACAACAGCGACCAGACCAGCAACGCCAGCGAGTGCGGTGGAAGCCGCAGTGTATACTTCGTTGGACACACCGAAAGCCAGTGCGAGACCAGATAGGCCAGCATAGGTGCTCGGTTCTTTCAGTCGGGCCAAAAGCCAATGCAAAAAGTTCATATCATTTCCCCTTCGGATATTGCTTCCAAGGAAGCTCCCAATGCGGACCATCTTTGAAGGTACGCCAGTCACCGCCCCATTGGAGCGGAACTTTCTCAAGCTCGGCAGCAGACTTCACAGTCTTAGCCAGCCGGTGGTACAAGGGCCAATCCCATGACACTTTCCCGTCGAGCATCGGTGCCAGATCGACAGCGTGCCCGGTCAGGTGGCGTGAGTTCAGCGTCTTGGTTGCGCCCTGCTGCATCAACTGCTTCTGCCGCGCTTCGGTACGCAGACCTTCCAGCACGGTGAAATCGAGGTCGGACATAGCCGCAGCACGCTTGACGACGCGCACCAAATCAGGGTGCACGCCTTCGAGGCGCATGAGTGACCGACTGCCTAGCGTAATGCTCATAACTACCCCATCGATGGGTCGAACCCATCAACCTTTCGTGCAGGTCTAAACTGGCCGAGCATGGTCGGATCGTAGTCTGAAGGACCACGGAAAGAACCGAACCCGGTGGTCGGACCCTGCGTTACCTGCTTGCCCATCGTGAGCGTGCCCATAGCAGGAGAACTAGGAGCTACTGGGCTTTTACCAGCGCGGAAACCGGGACTCACTTTCATGGCACCAGCATAGTCAGCCGCAGCAGCACTACCCGCCGCCTGCTTACCTGCCTTGGTATTCCAGTAGCTCTTAGCCATGTTACTTACCTTTCGCTTTCGCCATGCACTTACCCATGGCCCGGCACTTGGCAGGCGATGGACACTTGGCGCAAGGCTTGAAAACCATTCCGCCCTTCTGATACGACATCATCTTCTTACCCGGCATAATAACTCCCCTTCACAACAAACCCAATTTCGTTCCTGCGAAACCCATGACGGCCATGACCATACCCAAGATGAACCTGTCCATCCAAGCATTAGTTTCTTTGGTCTTAGGTGCGGCAAGCTCCAATGCGGAAAGCCGATCCTCGATCTTACCGATAGCTTTGAACGCACGCTCCATTGCGTCAGCCGTTTTGGCTTGGCGTTCTTCGACAAGAGCCAGCTTGGTAATCGCCTTCGATAGTTCGTTCAGCGCTGTTTTCATATCGGACACATCATTATGAAGCATATCTATTTTTACGGTTAAGACACTCTCTTCACTCACGGTAGTCATCCTAGTTATTGTTATAGGTCGGCGATCTCGGTTAATTGACGCTGCGAGCTATCTCAAACCAGTTGTTGCCGTCGCAACAAATGGTCAGCGTGTCGTTTAACGTGGTGGTGAAATTAGAGGAAATCGCTATCAAAAATTAGTGTAGCGATCTGTCCAGTCCAACCATTTACGTTGATGGTGGTGATGTTGGTTGTGCCTGTGACGCGGATAAATCGCTGTCCTGAAGGTAGTGTAAGTGTCGCTACCGAAGCCACAGAGCGTAATGGAGGCTCATTGAAGCTAACTGCTGTCGAACCATTAAAGTTATTATCCAGCAGTTGAAGCAGGGCATCTGTCGAGTTTTTATAGCGAACCCCGTATTGAACATCTGAGGTGTAGTTGCTGACTAGCGACCATGTGGTTTGATCGCCAGCGCCGATAAATATACCATAAACGGTATTGACGTTATCGCCCCAGATACGGTTGTCTCGCACGTCTATGTAGGAGCCGCCAAAAGCAAGGATGCCGACGCCGCTAGTGCCCCCACCAAGTTTACCTACGTTGCGAAAATCGTTATCGGCGATCTTAATGCGGTTGTTATCGTTTCCAGTAAGGAATATGCCGTTTGCGCCAGCGTCTTGTCCATTATTGCTTGTAATAACAACATCTTCGCAACCATCAACATAGATAACTTCGGTGCCTGTTGTGTAAATTGTGTTGCCACTGATCGTAGCGCCTTTATAGTACCGCAGGTTAATGCCGATGGACTCCACATCACGGATCGTGTTGCCGATGATAGATACATTGCTGCCATATATTGGAGTGCCAGTCGGTGAGCTATTCAGAATGATACGGCGACCACCG
>Ga0316616_100000779_pt1 | contig 11462 bp, 11 predicted proteins | sample OWC_Aug_M1_C1_D1_FD_207660 | JGI IMG/M metagenome (GOLD analysis project Ga0316616, IMG submission 207660) | Wetland soil microbial communities from Old Woman Creek delta, Ohio, United States - OWC_Aug_M1_C1_D1_B | ecosystem: Environmental > Terrestrial > Soil > Wetlands | place: USA: Ohio... | reverse complement strand
TGCCCTCTTTCGTAAAGATTCTAGTCTCCATCTTGTCATCAGTCATCGGCAAAATCGTAGCCTCAACGCCTAGTGCTGCGCAGATCCTGGCGGTTACCTCCGTCAGTGTCTCCCCTCTCTTGAGCAGGTTTGTCCTGTAGATATGCGTGGCTAAATCGCGGTCTCCCAAGTTGAACCATTCAGAACCCGTAAACCTCCGCAAAGAGTCAAGACAAGCAAACGTGTCCCCGCGGATTCCCCAACCTTTCTTTGTATTCACGATGTCCGCCAAAGAATAAGCAGCTATGTCCAAGTCAGGAGAAATATGCAAGCCATGCAGCTCAATGTCGTCGCCTGTGTTCACGATTACAGTCAGGTCTCTTGGGTCAGCAATCTTCGCTATGCCCACAAGGAGTTTAGCTGCACCTACGCCTCCTGCCAAAGCTGTAATCAAGAGTTTTGTGCCCCAAATTCACGTGGGATGCTGTTCTTGTTTTTCTGAAACCCAAGATTCTTGTTTCATGCCTGTTTCTGTGACGACTTGTTCCTTCTTGAAGACTGGAACTTCATGCTTGTAGCGTTCAACTGCTTCGTGCAAAACGTTGAAAACTTCGGGTCTATGAGATCCTGCAACTGAAACGTAGACTAAATCTTCGCCAACTTTGAATTCGCCCAGCAAATGGTGAATCTGCACGTCCACTATGCCCTCCTTTACTTGGAGGTCATTGCAGATCTTCTCAAGAACCTCATTGGCTTTTTCCTCGTACGCTTCAAGCGTGATTTTCTGGACTTTCTGGCCTTCATTGTTTGCTCCCCGAACCACGCCGATAAACAGTGCAATGGCTCCCGTTTTTTCGTAGTCAGCGCTTTTCTTGATGTTGTCAATCAGATTTTGTAGGTTGAAGTTGCTTTTTTCATGAACGCCAGATTGATGAGTCACGATGTCACTTCCTGCTAATTTGTTAGAAGTCTCAAGTAAATAACAGATTCGCCGTTAGCCAAAAAATTAAGAGCAGAATGAAAGGGGAAAATAGGGCAAGATAGTTTGTTCAAAGGTTAGAAATAAACCCTTTTGGACGGCAGTTTAGGCTTCTGCTTCTTCTTCAACTGGCGCTTCTGGTTCCACGGCGGCTTCTGGCTTCGGCTGCTCCAATGGCTGCGAGATGAGCTTAGACTTGCGGATACCTACATGCCTCAATGGCGCAACGAGTTTGGCCTCATTGTAGATGTCTGAAGCGATTTTGCCCAGAACCATTTCCTGCACAAACTGGTCGAGCGTAAGTGTTGTGGCTTTGTCTTTGATGATTTTATCCATGATTTTGCGGATGGTTTTTTCCTGTGAGGTTTTAATTCTGGAAAGCGTTAGCGCGGAGACGGCAATGCGTAGTTTGTACCCGTCTTTGACTGCCACGTTGAAAAGTCCGTCTACTTTGGTGGTTCTTCTGCGCACGAGGCTTCGCAGGTAATCTCGGCTGTATTCGTGTCCTTTGAAGACTGTGCGTGCTGTTTTGCCTTCTATGGCGTTAACTTGGAAGAACAATTTCACATTCTGATGTGAAAAGTCACCTGTGATGTCGTATAGAGTGGCTTCTGAGACTCTGCTCATTAAGCGAGCGTCTTCTTCAGCTGGAACTGAGCCTAATTCCACGTTGCCGAAGTATGGTGGTGCAACAATCATGTACCATGTTTTGCTTCGCCATTTGTCGCGTACGTGCTTAGCGGATTTTGTTGACAAGTTAATCCTCCGATTGCGCCTTTAGCATTCTCAAGGAAATATAAAAGGGTTTAGAGTTTGATGCTTATTTTCTCTATATCCCCCATGTATTTTCGCAGGATTTTTGGTACAAGTATGGAACCATCTTCCTGCTGGTAGTTCTCAAGGATAGCGACGATGGTTCTGCCCGTGGCTATAGCGGTGCTGTTGAGGGTATTCAGAAAGCCCTTTGGTGCTGCGCCTTCTTTTTCGCGATACCTAATCCCTAAGCGTCTTGCTTGGTAGTCGGTGCAGTTGCTGCAGCTAATAACTTCGCGGTAAACGCCTTGCGCTGGCATCCAGGCCTCGATATCGTATTTCTTGGCTGCAACTGTGCCAATATCACCTGTGCAGACGTTTACCATGCGATATGGGACTTCGAGCTTTTGGAAGATTTCTTCGGCGTTGGCTGCGAGTTCCTCATGCATTTTCCAGCTGTCTTCTGGCGTACAGAAGATGAACTGTTCAATCTTGTTGAATTGGTGCGTGCGAAATATGCCTCTCGTGTCCTTGCCGTGTGCACCTGCTTCTTTGCGGAAGCATGCACTGACACCTGCGAGCCTCAGTGGCAGGTTATCCTGTCTGATGACCTCGTTCATGTACATTGCTGCCATTGGGTGTTCGCTCGTGGCTATTAGGTAGAGGTCCTCGTTTTCGACTTTGTAGAGTACTTCTGCAAAGTCGCCCATGGCAGTTACGCCTTCGTACGGTTGGCGCTTCATAAGGTAAGGCGGCTCTATGAGCATGTAGCCTTTGTTGTGGAGGGTTTCTATGGCGAAGTTCATAAGCGCATAGTCCAGAAGCACACCCAAACCTTTGAAGTAGAAGAATCTGGCCCCAGCAACTTTTCCAGCGCGTTCAATGTCCACTATGTCTAGGTTCAAAGCCAAGTCAATATGACTCTTGGGCGTAAAGCTGAACGCTGGGAGTTTTCCCCATTTTCTGACTTCAACGTTGTCGGCGTCACTTGTGCCGAAAGGAACCGTTTCATGCAGCAGGTTTGGCAAAGTCATGAGCAATTGGCGGGTTCGCTCTTCGATTTGCGCGACTTCTTTCTCGACGGCGGTGATTTCTATGTCCGTGGATTTGGCTTTCTGCATTTGGACTTGCGCTGGGGCTTCTTGTTTGGCTTTCTTAAGAGTGGCGATTTCTTGCGTGCAGACTTTGCGGTTGTGGCGCAGTTCGTTAAGTTTGGTGAGGTCCAATCGCCATTTCTTGTCAGCTTCGATGAGTTCATCCAGCATACTGAGGTTCTCTGGATTTCCTCTTTTATCCAAGTTGCTTCTGACGAGTTCTGGGCTTTCCCGGATAAGTTTGATGTCCAACATGTTAGTCACGAAGCCAACTCAATTTTGGGGGGCGCATGGTTATTTAACTTGCGATGGAATTTGCTGCTTGGAACTCTAGTACCCTTAATAGAGGCGCTGTGCGGGCTGAAAAAGCAGCGAACTAGCACGTGTGTGACTGGATTAGCCTAAAAAACGTGGTAAATGAAAGAAAGTTTGGTTTGAGGAATTTGCTCTGTTTTGCCTTTTTTACTTTTTGAGCGTTATTTCCATTGTGGAGACCATTCTGGACTTAGTCTCCCCTTCACGTGGCGGCATCTCAGCGGTTCCTATGGCGATCTTAGTCACTTTGAGGTCTTTGACGAATCGGTTTCGGGCTATTTCAGCCACGTCGACTGCGGTGGTTATTGCTTGGCCTCGGGCTTTCAGCGTAATCTCTTTAGGTGCTCCTGAAGAGAGAGCCGTTATGATTGCCAGAACATAGCTCATTGGTGGTTTGTTTCCAACGAAGATAACGTCTGCGTTTTCTGTCATTTCATTTTGCTCCTTTTGTCTTGTGTAACGTTGCCGGGTGCTTTTGTGCCTGTCCTCGACAAATCGTTACTGGTTTCTATTATTTTGAAAATCTTCCTTATATCTCCTATGGGCAAACCTTTTGTGCTTAGGTGTTGCAGTTAATCGACCTCCATATGTTTGTATCTTGAGCAATGCGCAGATGAAGGTCGCATGCTCCAAGTCACAGCAAAGGACATGAGTATTCACACGAAACGCCAGACTTGGCTGCCCTTTTCCGCCCAGCTTTAATAGCAAGCGTTACCATACAAAAAAGAGAACCCCGCGATGCTCACCAAATTTAAGCAGAAAGTCCAGCAGTTGCTTGTTTCCCAAGCCAGAACCGTCCACAAGATAGGCTTGACACCTAACGGCGTCACCGCAATTGGTTTCGCCCTTTCCTCTTTGGCCGCAGTTGCGTACGCCTTGGTTTCGCAGACTCAGCCGTTGTGGCTTCTTGTGGCTGTAGTCCTGCTGATGGCTTCTGGGTTCTGTGACACCTTAGATGGTGCGTTGGCCCGAACTTTCCAGCAGGCCACGCCTTTCGGAGGGTTTCTAGATTCTCTGTTAGACCGTTATGCGGACGCATTTGTGCTGGCGGGGGTAATTATCAGCGGCGAAGGAATTATAATCAGCCCAACATTCAGCCTAGTTGCGGGGTTGGCGGCGTTGGCAAGTTCGTTTATGGTCAGTTACAGTCGCGCACGCGCCGAAGCAGCAGGCATTAAAATGGAGTCCGTCGGCATCGCTGAAAGACCTGAACGCATGATCGTTCTTGCTGGGGCGAGTTTGGCTGCGATTTTTTGGCTTCCCGCCTTAGGCATAGGCATAGTAATAATTGCGGTGCTTGCGACGGTCACAGTACTGCAAAGGGGCATACACGCTTACAAATCGTTTGATAGAAAACGAAAAGTGTAGAAAACTAAGGGCGTGTATTGTTTCTGTCGCCCTTTAACGAAGCATTATATGTTGCAGCAATCTGTGTTTGTAGAGAAAAGGAAGCTCTAATGTTGTAACTTAGTATCTTCGTTTTGCCCGCGAATGCCTCTCGCTTTCAGCTCTGACGTTCACGATGCCTCGGTGGACAGCGCAGGATATGCAATACCATTTAGTGTCAACCCAGGATGCAATGTATGTTCCCTTTTGTCGTAGTTCTTTAGCTAGCTGAGGTTCAACGAATGACACTCGGCGTGTGGATCTTTTGGCTTTGTCTCTGGGCACTTGTTGTCCACAGTTTGCGCATTGGACAAGGCTGCTGCTGCCTTTGCTGCCTTTTGATCTTCCTCGGCTTTTTCGTTTAGACGGCAATTTGGTGGAACCTCTCTTGGTTCGTTACCACATTTTACTCACTCTGCTGCCTTATATATCTGCTCTATGACTTAGAGCAAAACCTCTGACAGATTTCAAGTTAATTTTTGGCATAAAACACTAGATTTTGGCGATTTTGCTAAGATCTGCGAACATGTGGCGAATGCCGCCGCATAAGCTGGCGTTTTGGGGTTGGCAAACTCTTAAATTGCCCCTTCCCAATTGTTGATTTGAAGATCCAAGCTCCATAAAGTCACCGAGGGTTGATTGCCATGTCTGAAATAGGTTTGAGAACAAAAATGCTCGTTAAAGACGTTATGAGCAGCCCGGTCGTAACCACCGACGAAGAAGCCCCGACGAACAAAATCGCCAAACTTATGGACGAAAACAAGCTAGGCTGCGTTATAGTGAGCAACAAAGATGGGAAACCTCTGGGCATAATCACGGAAAAGGACTTAGTGATTCGCGTTTTGGCTAAGAACCTTCAGCCTGACAGAGTCAAAGCGAAAGACATAATGACTGCTCCATTAGCCACCATCGAGCCTGAGGCAACTATAAATGATGCTGCTAGACGAATGAGTCGACTAGACATCCGCAGGCTCGGAGTGGTCTACAAAGGTGACCTGATAGGTTTAGTCTCAAGCAAGGACATTATCGCCGTAGTTCCAGAACTTGTGGAAATGATTCAGGAGAAAACGCAAATAGAAAGCGGAGGTTCCTCTGAAGGTGCAAGCGAAACACCTTTGTCTGGCTACTGCGACCGATGTGGCGCTTACTCGGAAAACCTCCAAGAAGCAAATGGTCAGTACCTCTGCGAAGACTGTCGAATAGAAGTGGAACAGGAAAAGTAACCCCCAAAAACCCGCAACCCCTTCCAGTTGTTTTCAGTTTAAGACAAATAAGCCACTTCAACTCCTCTTAGTTTATCCTATAAAATGGAAGTGTCGCAACCGTGATTGTTGACTCCGTACTGACCAACGCTAGAGCCTACCTCAAAGACGAAATCGTAGAATGCAGTTTAGCCGTCGAAGATGGCAAAATCCAGAAAATTGGAAAAGAAGTCCACATGCCCAGAGCTGACGAGAAAACTGATTTAAACGGGCTTCTGGTTCTGCCAGGCGTTATAGACTGCCACGTGCATTTGCGCGACGAGGAAAGAGCTTACAAAGAGACTTTCCAGACAGGAACTGCAGCTGCAGCGGCTGGTGGCGTCACCTCCGTGCTCGACATGCCTAACAACGCGCCAGTCACAATGAGCGTGGAGGCGCTAAGGAATCGCATGCAGCTTGCACAGCGACGGATCCTTGTGAACGTTGGCTTCCTCTCCGAGTTCCCGGCAAGCGCAGAGGAAACAGGCGCCATCGTTGCGGAGGGTGCTTTTGGTTTTAAGCTTTTCATGGCTAATCAGGTCGGGGGCTTAGACATCGACAACGATGAAGCGCTCAAGACCGCGTTCAAGCAGACTGCTGATTTGGGGTTGCCTGTTGCTGTCCACGCAGAAGATCACAGTTTGCTCAAGAGGTCTGTGGAGCGGATGAAGCTCGAGGCCCGTCACGACATGTCGGCTTTCCTGAGAGCTCACGATGACCGCGTGGAACTAGCTGCCGTGGAGCGTCTTCTCGAACTGACGAGCCACGTTGAAAAGATGCGTCTGCATTTTTGCCACGTTTCCACAAAGAAAGCTCTCGACGCAGTTGGGGAAGCCAAGAAATTGGGCAAAGCCTTCACCTGTGAAGTTACACCGCACCATTTGCTCCTCACAAAAGAAGACTATCCCAGCTTCGGAGCGATTGGTCTGACTATGCCCCCGCTGCGGATCAAAGAGAACGTCCAAGGCTTATGGAAGGCTTTAGTTGAAGGCACAGTGGATACGGTTGGCTCTGATCACGCCCCGCACTCGTTGGCGGAGAAAGACTCAGCCAGCATTTGGGAGGTGAAAGCGGGCATCCCAGGCTTGGAAACTATGCTTCCTCTAATCCTGACGATGGTGCACAAAGACCGACTTACTCTTTCGCGAGCCGTTGAGTTGATGTCGCAGAAGCCCGCTGAGGTCTTCGGCTTAGTAGATAGAGGGTGCCTTAACGAGGGCAAAGCGGCAGATTTTGTAGTGGTCGATTTTAACCAGAAATACCGGCTGAATGCTTCCGAGTTCAAGTCAAAAGCCAAATTCTCGCCCTTTGACAAATGGGAAGTCCAAGGCAAACCAATGCAAACATACGTTAATGGTAGCCTGGTCATGGACGATGGCGAGATTGTGGCGAAGGCAGGAAATGGCGCCGTCATTCGGAGAACCCCATTTTGAAATTCATTTTGGACGGCATGCTGGGAAGGCTCGCTCGTTGGCTGCGCATGATGGGGCACGACACGAAGTACTCCAATGTTCTCAGAGACTTTGAACTGCTTGAAGTTGCGAAGAAGGAAGACCGCGTTCTGCTTACACGGGACTTCGCTTTGTACCAAAAAGCCGTAAGTAAAGGAATCCAAGCGTACTACGTTGAGGGCGAAACGGAACCCCAGCGCCTTTCGGAGCTTGCAGCTCGCTTCGGCATGCCTTTAGTTATCTACATGCAAGTGTCGCGGTGTCCAAAATGCAACAATTCGTTGGTCTCTGTGTCTAAGAAGGAAATCGCGGACAATTTGGAGAAAAATACGTTTTTGCATTACGATGAGTTTTGGCGATGTCCCAACTGTGGTTCCGTTTACTGGCAGGGTGCTCACTGGACAAAGATTTGCGCCATAATAAACGAAGCAAAAGATAGACTGGAAAAGAATAGAAGTAGGCTTAGGCTTCTTAGCTGACCATCAACCATTTCAAAGGAATATCTTGGTATGTTCCGTCGGGTAGCGTTCTGCGGACGGTCATTGGCAAAATGCCTTCTGAAAGCTCTTTGAGAGCAATTTCAATTGGGCTGTTTAAGCCTGTGCCGCCGCTGGACAGATTCTCATCTAAAGTAAGCAGAATTGGGGCGCCCATGGAAATCTGAAGCGATCTCGCACCGACGATTCTTGCTTTCTCGAACCGGGTTATTTTTGGTGGACCAACTTCGACTTTTTCTTGAGATGCTATTTTAGTAGCCTCCCATTCCCATGCCACCCATCCCCGCACCCGGAGGCATTCCACCTCCAGGAGGCATTGGTGGCGTCTTCATTTTCTGGGATGCTATGACGTCGTCGATCTTGACAATCATCATGGCAGCTTCAGCTGCGGACTTGATAATCTGCTTCTTGACAGCTAATGGCTCAAAGACGCCTGCTTTGCTCATGTCCTGGACCTTGCCTGAGAGAACTTCGATTCCCGCCCAGGTTTCGCCTTTCTCGTGGCGAGCGCGGAGCTCTGAGAGTATGTCGATTGGGTCTAATCCAGCGTTTTCGCTCAAGGTTATGGCAATTACTTCCAAGGCTTCGGCGAACGCTCTGATGGCAAGCTGCTCTCTACCCGACTGTTTTTCTGCAAATTGCTTCAGCGTCTTCGACATTTCCATTTCAGGTGCGCTTCCGCCAGCCACGATTTTTGGCTCGAGGATGAGGTCTCGCACGACGCAGAGGGCATCATGAATTGAGCGTTCGGTTTCGGCGTTCATGCGCGGCGTAGAACCGCGGATAAGAATGGTGACTGCCTTGGGATGTTTGCAGCCTTCAATGAACGTCATCTTGTCCTCGGCTATCTTGCGTTCTTCCACAAGCGCCGCCTCACCCAAGTCTTTTGTTGTAAGGGCTTCAAGGTTGCTGACTATGTTACCTCCAGTCGCTTTTGCTAAGCGCTCCATGTCGGACTTCTTGGCTCTGCGGATAGCAGCAATGCCCTTTCGGGATAGGAAATGCTGCACCATGTCGTCTATGCCTTTTTGGCAGATGACGACGTTGGCGCCTACCGCAGCGATTTTGTCTGCCATGGCTTTTAGCATGCTTTCTTCTTGCTTCAGGAAAGCTTCGATCTGCTGTGGAGATTCGATGTTAAGTTTGCTATCGTACTCTGTCTTTTCAATTTCGAGTGCAGCATCGAGGAGTGCAATTTTGGCTTTTTCAACCCGTTTGGGCATGCCGCTGTGGACGATTTCCTTGTCTATCACAATGCCGTTGATGAGGCTCGTTTCCTTGAGGGATTCGCCCGTTTTCTTTTCTACCAAAACGTCGTCGACGTCTGCTTTGTAGCCGCCGTCTTCTTTCTCCGCGACCGCAAGCATCGCTTTGACGGCTATGTCTGCGAGGTACTCCTTGTATTCAGCTACAAGCTTGCTTGCCATGGACGTGACTGCGGCTTTCTTGAGGTAATCCTGCTTCTTTAGATCCACTGGTAAGGCGATTTTTTCTAGAACCTCAAGGGCTTTCTCCTGTGCCATCTTAAACCCATCAATGATTACGGTTGGGTGAATGTTCTTGTCCAGGAGTTCTTCGCTTTTGCTAAGGAGTTCGCCGGCGATTATAACTGCGGATGTGGTCCCGTCGCCTGCTTCGTTGTCCTGTGCCTTGGCGACTTCGACCAGCATTTTGGCTGCTGGGTTCTGTACATCCATCTCTTTTAGGATGGTTGCGCCGTCGCTGGTTATGGTTACGTCGCCGAAACTATCAGTAAGCATTTTATCCATACCCTTTGGGCCTAGGGCACTTCGGACGCTTTCTGCGACAATTTTAGCTGCGGTGATGTTTGTATGCTGGGCTTCTCTCCCGCGGCTGCGTGAGGAGCCTTCCTTTAATACGAGAACTGGTACACTACCAGATGGAGCATTTGAAGACAAATTCGATAAACCCCTTTAATGCGAACAACAACAAAACAGCTTTAGCATATAAATTTTTCTAAGAGATGCTGAGTCTAACCATGCTTTACATGGGGCATTCTACATTATTTGCCATATTTGTGGGCGTATGGGCATCAGATAGGGATCATTCGCTAGTAAACAGAGACTTTGGCAACACCCACAATCTTGAGTAGCTTGGGGATAAGTTCGCCTGGAATCTTTTTCTCCACAATCAAGGTGAGCTTAGGCTCGGGCGAAAGCTCCGGGTCGTCCACGATGGCTTGCCTGATGCTTAAGCCGCCTTTGGTGAGGACCATCGAAGAGTTAGCCAAGATGCCGTGTGCCCTAGCATTTGTGGGCGTAATTTCGACAACACCTAGGTTGAGGTGCTTAGCGATTTCTCTAAGCGAGTGACCCGCGGGACGGATCTCCTCGAATATGAGGCGGAGTTCGCGGCTGTCTCCTATTGCCCCGACGGTTTCATTAACGGTGCGTCGATCTACACCTGCGACTCGCGCTATGCGGACGGGCGGGATTTCGATTTGGTTGAGGAAGATTTTTTGACCCTTGACGCTTAGGCCGTTTTCGACTAGGACGCGTGCGACTTTGAGCCTTTCTGGATACTCTTCAAAGTGCCTTTTAATATTGGTCCACATACCGTTGTTGCCTCCTGTACATTTATGTACAGTAACGTATAAATATGTTCCCGTAACTTTTCGTTAGCAACCATCGTACAATATCAAGGTGAAAAAATGGTCAAACCACAAAACCCAGACTATTACGTCACATTACCCATAGATGAAACCCCAACCTCATGGTACAACATCCAAGCAGACCTCCCAGAACCTATCCCGCCGCCACTCGACCCCGTAACCAAGGACCCCATAAACCCAGCCAAGCTGTTCCGCATCTTCGCCAAAGAACTTGTCATGCAGGAAATGTCCCCCGAACGCTACATTAAAATCCCCGACGAGGTCTACGACGCCTACATCCGGCTGCCAAGGCCTTCTCCGCTTTTCCGGGCCAAACGACTCGAGAAGTTCTTGGGCACACCTGCAGAAATCTACTTCAAATGCGAACAGTTCAGCCCAGCTGGAAGCCACAAAACCAACTCAGCCATACCCCAAGCTTACTACAACATGAAGGAAGGAACTACTCGCCTCGTAACTGAAACGGGAGCAGGTCAATGGGGAACCGCACTCGCTTATTCGGCTAAGATGTTCGGTTTGAAATGCCGCATCTACATGGTCCGCGCCAGCTACAACCAGAAGCCCGGCAGGCGCATAATAGCGCAGACCTACGGCGCCGAAATGTTCGCCTCTCCAAGTAGCAACACTGAATTCGGCAAGAAACTCCTCAAAGAAAACCCTAACCATAACGGGTCATTGGGTATCGCCATTAGCGAAGCTGTTGAAGACGTCCTCACAGATGAGCACGCAAGGTACACGCTCGGCTCTGTTCTAAACCATGTTTGCATGCATCAAACCATCATTGGACAGGAAGCCATGAAGCAATTTGACCTCATAGACAGGAAACCCGACGTCGTCATCGGCTGCGTCGGGGGCGGTTCCAACTTCGCAGGATTCAGCTTCCCATTCATGGCAGATAAACTCAAGGGTAAATCGGACACCGAATTCATCGCGTGCGAATCCAAAGCCGTTCCTCACACGACACGCGGAGTCTACACATACGACTACGGCGACACCGCAGCAACAGCCCCAATCGTAAAAATGCTCACTCTCGGACACAACTACAGCTGTCCACCCATTCACGCAGGCGGACTCCGGTACCACGGCATGTCCCCACTCATGAGCTACCTCATCTACAAAGACTACATGAAATCCGTCG
>Ga0316616_100000777_pt1 | contig 11468 bp, 9 predicted proteins | sample OWC_Aug_M1_C1_D1_FD_207660 | JGI IMG/M metagenome (GOLD analysis project Ga0316616, IMG submission 207660) | Wetland soil microbial communities from Old Woman Creek delta, Ohio, United States - OWC_Aug_M1_C1_D1_B | ecosystem: Environmental > Terrestrial > Soil > Wetlands | place: USA: Ohio... | reverse complement strand
CTCCGGCGATGGAAGCCTGGGGATCGTCATTTCCCAAAACAGAGACTTCGATCTCACGGGCATCCACACCTTGTTCTATTAGAATCCGGCGGTCGAATTGGGCGGCTTCCATTAACCCTTCCACCAAATCGGAGCGGGTGCGGCACTTGGAAACACCCACCGATGATCCCAAGTTTGCCGGTTTGACGAATACAGGGTAGGGGCTCATCTTTTCGATATCTGCGATGCAAGATTCCATATGGTCTGCCAGATGACGACGGGTGACGAGTATGGAATCCACCACGGGGATACCGCATGAACGAATAACTTCCTTGAAGACGCCTTTATCCATACCTGCTGAAGAACCCAGCACACCAGCTCCCACATACGCCAGGTCAGCCATTTCCAGCAAACCTTGCAGGGTGCCATCTTCGCCATACGTGCCGTGCAGTACGGGAAAGACAACATCGATCTTACTGATCGGTAAAAGACCGGACGAGGAGACTTCATAGAGCCAGGGATTTCCGGGCTCATGCCGGAGGGTGGCTTCTTTCAGATTGGTTAGCTCGTCCTTTTCGAATGCAGTGATGACATCCATACCCGTGAGCCATTTTCCTTCGCGGGTGATACCCACCTGGGTGACATCGTATCGGGAAGGGTCGAGCACAGAAAGTACCGAGCGGGTGGACATGAGCGAAACATCGTATTCGCCGGAGCGGCCGCCGAAGATAACAAGCACCTGTATCTTTGCGCTCATGACACCACTCCGATTCCGGGGTCTACTGAGGACCAATCCCCGACCAACTCGATCTCCAACTGGAGCTCGATGCCGGAATTCTGTTTCACTTTCTTCTGTACTTCCTGAATGACCTGGTAATAATCCATGGCAGTGGCGTTTTCTGTATTGATGAAGAAATTCGCGTGGATTGGGCTCACCTCCACGCCCCCGATCCGAAACCCTTTCAGTTCAGCCGCTTCGATGAGTCTGCCAGCTTTTTCGCCTTTGGGATTTTTAAACATCGATCCCATGGATGCTCCTGGTGGCTGGGTGGAGCGGCGAATTTCGGAATATTCAGACATCTTGGATTGGATATCCTCCCGGTTTCCCGGTGACACCGCCAGGCGTGTCGCAAGGATGATGACATTCTTCAACCCTCGCTTGAGAACGCTGCAGCGGTATTCGAAAGCCATTTTCACCGCATCCCAAGTTTCCCTGCCGGAAGTCCGGCTGATAACATCTGCTTCGGTGAAATGGGTGCTGATGTCCTTTCCGTGTGCGCCGGCATTTCCATAGACAGCACCGCCGATCGAACCGGGGATCGTTCCAGCCCACTCAAGAGAAGCAAAATTCCGCAGCATACACTGGCGGGCGACGGTGCCAATGTTGGCGCCGCTCTCAGCCCATACGGTGGGGGGTTCCGTGTGACCATCGATCTTTATCGTATGGGCATGATTGATAATGACCACGCCGGGGTAACCCTTATCGCTGACCAAAATATTCGCTCCGGTTCCGAATACGCGGAAGGGGATTTCCATCTCCCAAAGTTTTGATGCCATGGCAGCCAGTTCATCCGCCGATTGCGCGATGAGTAATCCATCCGCCGGGCCGCCAACATGCGCAGTGGTATAGTTCGCCAGGTGAACATTTTCCTGCAATCGTTCACCGAAAGCGCTGCGCAATGCGGTCAGGTCCGTTTTGAATTTCAAACCCATATCCTTTTAAAGTGTATTGATCCTGTCGATCAACCGGTGAACCAGCTCTTCCTTCTGCTGGCCGCTGGTTGGCGAGGATGTGGCATGCTTGTTGGGATCAAGCGGATCCTTAGAGGTGATGAACTTCAACTCCGGCAGAACCATGAACTGATCCTTCTGAGGCTTGTTGGATTTATCGGTCATTTCTTTCACCTCTTTCGTTAAGTGCGCCAAAGACGCCGGCAGAAATTCGGTCGGCATCCCCGGCAGATAGCACCAGGAGGACATCTCCAGGTTGCAGTTGTTGAAGTAGCAGTATCTGTGCCAATTCCAGCGATTCTGCAAATTGAACTGGTGGTTGATTCATTTTTTGGACAATTGAGACCGCAGAATAAGAATTGCCGGATTCTCTGGCTGCGTAGATTTCAGTGACGATGACGAGGTCAGCATCTTCGAAGGATTGGGCGAATTCCTCCTCCAGAGCCTGAACCCGGGTGAAGGTGTGCGGCTGCCAAACTGCCCAAATTCTCCGGCCGGGGTAACAGCTGCGCGCTGCCTGCAAGGTTGCACGGATCTCTGTGGGGTGGTGGGCGTAATCGTCTATCACCACCACTCCGCCAGCTTCTCCCCGCACCTCAAAGCGCCGCCCGGCACCGTGGAATTCACCCAATGCCTGTGCGGCTGGAACTGGATCCACCCCAAGCTGGTGAACGAGAGCAAGCACAGCAGCCGCATTGCGCATGTTGTGCTCCCCGGGAACTACCAGATCGACCCGGCAAAGGAACTCAGCCTGCCTGCCATCATGTTGTCGGAGTAGTGAGAAGGTGTATCCACCCTGGGCGTTGATGGCTGCCTCGCTGATCCGGTAATCAGAAGCTGGATGTGCGCCAAAAGTGACCACCATGGTGCCGGTCAGCGCATGTTTGATTAAGCTGTACGTCCCTGGCTCGTCCCGGTTGAGGACCAGCAATCCGCCAGGCTGACATTTTTGGATGAACCGGACAAAGGCAGCCTGGTACTCTTCAAAGGTGGGGAAACAATCCGGGTGATCGTGTTCGAGGAAAGTAACGATCGCAGCCCGAGGCTCGAGCCCGAGGAACATATTGTCATATTCATCAGCTTCGATAACGAAGAATTTCCCTTTGCCATAATGTGCATTCAGGCCAAGGTCACGCACCTCGCTACCCAAGACGAAAGAAGGATCCTTGCCCAGGTGGGTGAGAACCCAGGCTGTCATGGCGGTGGTGGTGGTTTTCCCATGCGTCCCGGCAATCGCAAGGACATCCTGTCCGCGGGTTAGCTCGGCGAGCATCTGGTAGCGTTTCAATACGGGAATACCGGCGTTCCTGGCCGCGATCACTTCAGGATTCTCATCTCTGACTGCAGAGGAGCGGATCACGATATCTGCGCCGGCCACATTCTTCGCATCATGACCGGTCTCCACTCGGACTCCGATTGATTGGAGCTCCTGGGCTTGGGGGGATAAAACCTTGTCCGACCCACTGACCGTATGTCCTTTTTCCACCAGGACACGGGCGATGGCGGATAACCCTGTTCCTCCGATTCCGATAAAGTGATAGTGAGTCATTAGATGAAAGCTCCTATCACGATAACGAAAGCGATTACAAGGGCGAAGTAGATCCCCGGAGGTGTGAGCACAGCAGGGGGTAAGCGGTTGATCATGTTCAGGGTCAATGCACCACCGGGAAGGGATGGATCAGGAGCGATCATGAACGGAAAGGGATACCCTGCAGAATTCAAGTAAAAGAGGATACTGCCGACAATCAGATAACCGTTCAATGCGCCCAATGCAGTTCCCCAAAAAAGATTGCGTAACCTGCTTACCGGGCGCATTCCTTCAGTACGTAAAACCACCTGGGGAAGGGTGGGTGTGACATACCCCATGATCACGACGATCAACAATACGCCACTCCGCATGATAAACAGGGACGTTGGATTGGTTGAAAGCACCAGGTTTCGATAGAAAGGTACATATGTTTCCAGGAGCAGGTTAAGGAAAATACCTACTATCGCGCTGAGCGAAACAATAAATTCCTTGGTTCTTCCACGGGTTGCACCAATGACCGCGAGGAGAGCGAAGAATATCCAGAAGAGTGAGAAGAAGCTGATCATTATCCGCGCTCCTTCTTCCTGGCTGTTTCGAGGATGAGGTCCGCAATTCCCCGGGCAGCATCCGGGCGGGCGATGGCTCCCATGGATGAAACCATTTTCTCGATCCTGCCCTTATTTGATAGCAATTCCTTGATCTTTGCTGTGAGCATGAGTGGCAGGTCTTTATCTTCGATGATCACTGCGCCGCCGGCATTCACCAGGTGGTCGGCGTTGACTTTTTGATAGCGCCACGCATATGGATAAGGCACCAGGATGGCAGGGAGGTCGAAGAAGGGAAGTTCTCCCAGGGTGGAAGCACCCGCCCTGCAGACGACCAGGTCAGCAGCAGCGAGAGCGGTTCCCATTTCCTCGTGCAGGTATGGGAAGGAGAAATAATTTGTTCTCAAGTCCTCATCAAGGCTGGCCGCGGCGATGGATACACTCTCCCAATCCAGTTGCCCTGTGAGATGAACCACCTGGTAATACGCGAGGAGCTCGTTCAAGCTGGCAAGGACGGCCTGGTTGATCGATCTTGCGCCTTTGCTGCCGCCATATATTAAGATCGCAGATTTCCCGGTATTCAATCCAAGCAGCGCTTTAGCCTTATCCTGGGGGATGCGATTGAAATCACTTCTAAGGGGATAACCGGTGATCACGATTTGTTTATGATGCCGGAAGAACGTCGCGGATTCTTCAGCAGAGAGCGCTATGGAATCGGCGAATCTAGCCAGAAATTTTAGCGCGAGGCCTGGTTCAATATCCGGAACATACAGGGTGATCGGGTACCGCCTGCCTGCGTACGCCATGGGGGCAGCCACATAACCCCCGGTGAAGAAGAGAACATCCGGTTGGAACTCGTTCAGGATTTTCCTTGAGGCGCGAATCCCATTCGCAAGCTGGGAGATATTTCCGGGCAATTTGCGCAGACCCACGCCGTGGAGACCCGCGGCGGGTATGGCACGGTAGGGGAGATTACGACGGGTCACCAGGTCAGCTTCCATGCCGCCTTCACTCCCAACCCAGAGTATCTCGGAAATCCTGTTACCGAGTGCGTCCAGAACGGACAGAGCGGGGTACACGCCCCCGCCGGTCCCCCCGGCGCAGATCAACAACCGCATTATTGACACTCCCTTCCTTGTATTCCTTCATCTTTTCCGATGTACGGTTCACGCTAAATAAGATGCCTATCCCAACCATTGCTGTAATGAGACTGGAACCTCCTGCGCTTATTAAAGGCAGTGCGTTGCCCGCAAAAGGCATCATATTGACCATGGCAAGCATGTTGACCATGGCTTCTATGAAGATCCAAACAGAAACCCCGGCAGCCAGCAGTTTGCCAAAAAGATCCGGCGCGTTTTCGGCGATATATAAACCGCGCCAAAGAATAACCACATACAGTACGATGATGATCAGGCTGCCTAGAATCCCGGTTTCTTCTGCGATGACAGCAAAAATGCTATCCAGTGGGGCTACGGGGAGACCGGTGAACTTCACCGAAGATTGACCGATGCCCACCCCAAAGAAGCCACCATGCACAATGGCTTCGATCGATCGGATCACCTGATCTGTTGCGTTTTGCGGGTCCTGGATACCTGCGATATATCCCTGCAGACGTGCCCGCCCGGATGGATAAACTGATACAGCAATCCAGGCGGTGATGATTGCGATGACAGTGATCAAAACGATCTGACGCAGCTCTCCACCTGCGATATAGAACAGGAAACATGAGAGCAGGACGACCGTGAAAGCCGCGCTGATATCGGGTTGAAGAACGATCAACCCTGCCATAATGCCGATGATGGCCGCCAAAGGGAGCAGACCAAATGAAAACTCATTCAATTTATCCCGTTTGGAATAAAGCCAGAGGGAGAGGTAAAAAACAGTTGCCAGCTTGGCGAACTCGGATGGTTGCACTGAACCACCAAAAAGGGTGCGGTTGGCACCAAGGCGGGTTTCGCCGATCCCTAGCGCGACCAGGGCAAGCATGATCAAAACTGCGAATGTGCCTAATATGATCAGCTTGCGAAACTTGTGATAATCGATGCTGGAGATGATCACTGCGATCCCAATTCCTGCGGCAAAAAAGAGAAGCTGCCGCCAGAACATGGAGTAAGGAGAACTGTAGAAGATCATTGAAAATTCCCAGCTAGAGGAATACACAAATACCAGCCCGATCAGGCTCAGCACGATAAGCGCGCAGAGCAGGGGCACATCCACCGCGGTATGGTGCCGATTGGACCGGCGAACCGAGGCGGTAACAGGGGCATCGGGAGTTATGAAAGCTGATTCACCCATGATCGAAATGATTCTCCACGTTGTTCAAAGTCTTTGAATGCATCGAAGGATGTGCCACCTGGCGAAAAAAGGACCACATCTCCTTCTTCTGCGGTTTTATTTGCCAATGCCACAGCATCCTCCAGGTTGGAGCATTGGCTCACACTATAAGGTCTCCCTTCGGGGTTTCCTTCGCCGATGACAGGAGCTACCTTTTCAGCCAACTCGCCAAAAATAATTACATGGTCCACCCGTTCTTTGATCAAGTTGGCAAGTTCCAACCAGGGAAGATCTTTATCCCGCCCACCGAGTATCAGGACTATGGGTTCTTCAAAGGAACGGATCGCGGCTGCAGTTCGCTCGGGAGCCGTGGCGATGGAGTCGTTGTACCAGCACACTCCCCGCAGGTTCCGTACGAATTCCAACCTGTGCGGCACTCCCTGGAAACCTTCGATCCCTTTGGCGATTGCCTCCACGGGGAATCCAGCTCCCATACTGATGGCGCATGCTGCCAATACATTACGCAGGTTATGCTTGCCTTTAAGCAGGATATCCTTGGTGGCGATCAGCCGAGTAATGCTGCCTTCAGAAGCAAAATGGATAGACTCGCCATCGGAAAAGGTCCCGCTGAAAACCCCATCGGGGGGCTCAATTCCGAAAGAAACCAGCTTACCCTTGACCCGATCTTGAAATGCCCAGGAGCCGGGATCTTCGCGATTAAGGATCGCGAGATCGCTGCTCCCCTGGAAATCCAGAATGCGGGCTTTAATTTCAGAATATGCTTCCATCGTAACGTGCCGGTCGAGGTGGTTGGGTGTGATATTGAGAACTGCTCCGAGGTGGGGAGAGACTGTCATCAACTCCAGTTGGAAACTTGAAAGCTCCAGTACCACAATATCCTCAGGATTGATCTCATCTACGGCGTCAAGGAGGGGATTGCCAATGTTCCCTCCCACCCAGGCTCTTCGATTGTCCCCAGCCGCTTGAGCTGCCATTCTTCCTACCAGAGTGGTGGTGGTTGTCTTTCCAGCTGATCCGGTTATTCCTATGACAGGCGCTTGAACCTCATCAAAGAATATTTGTGAATCGTTGGAGAGGGGTATCCCATTCGATCTGGCTTCTGAAATTAGAGGCAAGGTAAGTGGGACACCACCGGAAACGCAGAGAAGATCCGTTCGTTCCAGGAGCGAATCGGGGTGACCACCAAAAACACAGGTAACCCCCAAAGCTTCTGCTTCCCTGCGGATATCAACCAGCTGGTCATCCGGTTGTTGGTCGTTGAGGGTGACAGCAGCTCCACGGGAGGAGAGAAAACGCGAAAGCGCAAACCCCTGGCGGGCTGCACCGATCACGAGAACGCGTTTACCCTGCCAATGGCTCATCATCAGATCACCGCCAATGCCACGCCCAACATCGCAGCGATCAGGCTAATCAGCCAAAAACGCTGCACGACCTGGGTTTCCGACCATCCCATAAGCTCAAAATGAAGGTGGATCGGAGCCATCTTAAAGAAGCGTTTGCCTCCGGTTGCGCGGAAATAAAGCACTTGGATAATCACGCTGAGAGCTTCACTGACCGGGATGAAGATGATCAAGGGCAGCAACAACCATTGTCCTGTCATCAACGCGATAACGCTGATGGTTGCACCCAGGCTAAGCGAACCGGTATCACCCATGAAAAGCTCAGCCGGGTGAACGTTGAACCACAGGAACCCGAAGATCGCGCCGACCATGGTGAAGCAGAACCGACCCACGAAGGGCTGCGATTGCAGCAGGGCGATCCCACCATAAGTTGCGAATGCAGTTGCGCATATCAACCCGGCTAACCCGTCGAGACCATCGGTGAAATTTACTGCGTTTGAACCACCAACAATAATGAAGGCAGCGATGGGAATATACCAAACACCCAGAGAAAAAACTTCATCCACACCAGGCCAGAACATCTGGGGAGCACGCATGAAGTAGCGTAATGCGAAGGCAACGATCAATGCCAGGATGACCTGGATGAGAAATTTTGTGCGAGCCCGCATACCCAAACCGCGGCGGGAACCCCGGACACCTTCCCAGTCATCCATTGCACCCAGCGCACCGTAGGCGACCATGACCAACATGGGGAGGATCACCGAGCGGCCGAGAACATTCAACCCGGTGATGGAAGCAGCGTTCAGAAGGACTGTGAGGAGCACAACAGGAATGATGATCATTACTCCGCCCATGGTGGGAGTGCCCATTTTAACTTTGTGGCTCCCAGGTTCTTCCACGCGGATGAGCTTGCCTATCTTGAAATGACGCAACAACCGGATAAGCGGACCTCCCCAGATTATCGCCAGCATGAAGCTGAGCGCGCTCAAGGCGATCGAAAGGGGAGCTTCATTCATTCTTGAACCTCCAGAGCATGGACGATTCGTTCCATCTGCAGACCGCGGGAACCTTTAACCAGGATCACATCCCCTTTGCGGATGATGCTCTGTAAATAAGGAACAGCCTGGGGGGCGTCTTCAAAAAGTTGAATATTCTTGGATGAGTAACCCGAACGGGTGGCGGCATCAGCCATGATCCTGCCCCGCGAGCCGACCAGAACGATCAGAGCCGCGAATTGAGCTGCACGGACACCCACCATTTCGTGCCCGCTCCGTTCGTACTGACCAAGTTCAAGCATGTCTCCCAGCACAGCAATCCTGCGCCCATCCATTTGATCCAGTAAATTCAATGCCGCCAGAGTAGATTCGGGGGAAGCATTGTAGGTGTCATCCAGGATCAGTGCGCCTTCCCTGGTATGCGCCACAACAAGGCGAAGCTGGGAATGACCGCTTTGAAGTCCATGAATGATCTCCCCCCAGGAAAGCCCTTCGACCAACCCTACTGCAGCAGCCCGGAGGGCTGTATGCACGGAATGCTCTCCGATCAACGGCACCCTAAGGTTGAGAGCCTCGTTTTTGTGGTGAAGCCGGAAGCGGATACCCTGCAGACCCAACCCTTCGATCTCATCCGCCCAGAGATCGGCTTGCGGGTTCAACCCGTAAAAAAGGACCCGGGCACGGGTAATATCGGCCATGGGACGAACGAAGGGATCGTCATAATTTAATATGGCAGTCCCGACCGGAGAAGGGGGCAAGGCTTGTATGAGTTCGGATTTTCCGCGGGCGATCTCTTCCTGAGAACCAGCGCGCTCCGCATGCACCGTGCCAATATTGGTGATAACGCCCACCTGCGGTTCAGCCAGGTCGCATAGAAAAGTGATTTCGCCCGGGACGTAGAAGCCCATTTCCAGTACTGCCCGTTGATAACCACTTCCAAGCCGCAGGAGGGAAAGCGGAAGCCCGATCTCATTATTCAGGTTTCCACGGCTTTTTAAGGTCGTATACCGTTCATTCAACACATCAGTGATAAGTTCCTTGGTGGTGGATTTTCCCACCGACCCGGTGATCGCCACGACGCGGACATCCTGTTTTTTTCGCCAGTATTTGGCAATTCGCTGGAGGGCTGCAAGAGAGTCATCCACCAGGATACAGAATGGAAAATCTGGAATTTGAAGAGCAGTGCCAGGGGCGATCGGCTCGCGAAGATCCAACTGGCGGAAATTTCCGGATACATCTTTCTGTACAAGCGCGAGATCCGCTTTCCGACGGAATGCCTCACCGATGTAATCATGACCATCCACCCGCTCGCCGGGAAGCGCGACAAAAAATCCACCCGGGATAACCTGGCGGGAATCGATGGCTGCCTCACTGATGACCGTTCCGGGAAGATCAGGTCGGAAATCAAGCAGCGCTTCAAAAACATCGAGGATATTCAACATTTTTGGATTATTCCTGGCTGGCAAGCTGCTGCCGGAATTCCTCTGGGGGGATATTCATGAGAACGACTACTTCCGCAACGATATCGCGGAAGAGAGGGGATGCAACAACAGATCCCCATATGGAGGATTTTGGTTGTTCCAGCCAAACGTAAACCACGAATTTTGGATCCTCTGCGGGACCCCAACCGATGAAGGAGGCGTTCGTTCTCCCCATGGTGTAACCATAGGGAGTCGGGATTTCTGCGGTACCGGTTTTACCAGCCAGGCGGTAGCCATCCACAAGTGCCTTGGAGGATTCAATTTCCAGGGATTGCGCGAGTAGTTCGGTGATTGTGGCGGCGGATTCCGAGGTTATGGGGGATCCAACCACTTGCGGATACACATTGTATTGAACCCCATCACGAACTATCGATCGAACCATATGGGGTGCCATCATCTTCCCCTCATTCGCGAGCGCGGAAGCGGCCATCAGGAATTGAACGGGAGCGACCGCGACACCCTGCCCAAAGGATTGGGTGGCCATGGTGGATTTTGACCAGCCGGGATCACCCTGCCCACGGAAGGGGAGGTAAGCTTCTCCTGCCAGATCAATGTTGGAGGGGCGCCCAATGTGAAAAGCTGCCATGTATTCGTCAAATGTTTGCGGACCCAACTGGAGTGCAATCCATGCCAGGCAGACGTTCAGCGAATGCTGCATGCAGCCGATCATGTTCACCGGGCCGTAAGCCTGGTCATCCCAGTTGTAGATCTCATAACCATCCACGTTTAATACCCCGGTGTCTAGGAAGGGGGTTTCCGGTTTAATGATGCCTTTATCAATGGCTGATGCCATGGTTAGGATCTTGAAGATTGATCCAGGCTCGTAGATGGTACCGACAGCGGTATTGAAGTGGGTGGGTTGCTTGAATACCTCCGATGCTGTCCAGTACTGGTTAGCATCTATGCGCGGGGAGGTGGCCATCGCCAGGATCTCGCCGGTTTCCGGATCCTCAACAATTGCGGTCCCGGAGAGAGCGCCGTGTAATTTCACATGTTTATCAAGAATTTCCTCCACTTTCGATTGGATCTCCCGGTCGATAGTGAGGACAAGGTCGGATCCAGGTGGGGTGGTGGGTAGTTCAGACTGCTGATAAGGATTCCGTGAGACGGTGAGCTGGATGGGCTGACCGGCAAGTAATTCATCATATTGACCTTCCACCCCGTAATAGCCGTGCGCGCTGGAACCTTCCTTATATGGAAAGAAACCAAGCACATTTGCGGCCAAAGTCTTCTCCGGATAGGAGCGAACCAGGTGGGGGGAATACAGTAGGCCAATCAGGCTGGGGGCTGATCGATCCCGTCCTGCAGGATTTACTGCTGAGAACTGGGATTGGATCTTTTTAATCGCGTTTACCTTCTCGGGGAAGGCGTAATCCATCAGAGATACATAACTGTATCCATGAAGGCGGGCATTTTCAACTTTGCCATAAACAGTTCGGGGATCGATTTTAAATACGGACGCGAAGGTTTCTGCGATCGAATTGACATGGTACCTTGAACCCATATCCAGGCCGATCTCATACACGGTCTTGTTTCCAGCAAGCAGGTTTCCCCAACGGTCATAGATGGAACCC
>Ga0316616_100000776_pt1 | contig 11470 bp, 8 predicted proteins | sample OWC_Aug_M1_C1_D1_FD_207660 | JGI IMG/M metagenome (GOLD analysis project Ga0316616, IMG submission 207660) | Wetland soil microbial communities from Old Woman Creek delta, Ohio, United States - OWC_Aug_M1_C1_D1_B | ecosystem: Environmental > Terrestrial > Soil > Wetlands | place: USA: Ohio... | reverse complement strand
TAACCTCCGGCTCAACCTTGAGTATTTCAATACTGCCTCTTCAATCTGGATCTCGAAAATAATAAAGACCCTGACTCAAATCAATAATCCCGATAACCTGCTGATAGTTCATCTGTATGTCCCTCTCGAAGAATATGACGACCTGAATGAGATCGACGACATAAAGGATTTTTTCGGACCTATCACCAATCTCTTTCAGAATACTATTCCGGGTGTTGGTCTGAAACTTTACGCCACGAACGATAAATCGGAAGTTGTCAAGGATACAATTATCCTGATGTAAGAGGAACAATTGAGAAAAAATATTCTATTTATTCATTACACAGATATCATTCAATATAAGGTTTCTGTACGATTTGCCAACAGGAACTGTCTTAAGATTGTTTCCCAGGTTTATCTTAATTGAGGATTCATCAATTGTCTTAATAAGTTTCTTATTCACAATAAACGATCTGTGGGTCCTGAGAAATAATTCGGGAGGTAATTGACTCTCAATTCCTTTCATTGTAAAATGCAGAGTGAATTTCTTATCAATCGTATTCAGAAGGATGTAATTCTCAAGTGCTTCAATATATGCAATATCCTTTACATTCATCTTAACGAGGGCTGTATCCTTCCGTACAAATATTTCCTTGTCGGGCGTGACCCCTGATCCCCTTTGGTTATTGAGCCTGAGTGTTTTATCAATTGCCCTGTAAAACCTTGAATGAGTTACCGGTTTTATAAGATAATCAATACAATTATAATCAAATGCCCTCAGGGCAAATTTACCATCTGCCGAAACAGCGATCACACTCGGCGGATTGTCAAGCATGTTAATCCTCTCAAAGCTATTGTACCCTGCGGTATTGAAATCAATGAATGCCAGATCAACTCCATTTTTCTTTGACAGATGATCGAGGGCATCAGTTGAATTATTGAATATACCTACAAGATTAAGGGTCGGACATGTCGCTATTAGTTTTCCAAGTTGCTCAGTATCTGCCCTGTTGTCTAAGATAATACAGTTAATCATATTCATTGCTTAGGATGATATGAGGATAAATTTGCAGTCCTGAACATGAAAATCTGATGAATTTTAAGACAAATTTCTTTTTACCTCTGGAATATTTCGGTTCATTGATTTATTCTTTCCCTGTCTTGCTTGTTTTTCCACGGCTATTTGTCAAAAAAAGTTGATTTGATCAGTTAATTATCCTAACTTTCAATAATTTATGCCGTTCTCTTAAATTCTTTATCCCTGAAGTATGAAAACACAAAACCTCAACACCTGTGCAAGTATATCCGGGGCATTCCTTCAGATCATTCTCAGAATGAAGCTTAGAAGACTGATCCTGTCTATACTTTTTACTTTTAACTTTTTCATTCTTACTTCCCAGATTCCGCAGGGATTTAATTACCAGGCTATTGCCCGGGATGCTTCCGGAGAGATCATAGAAAACACCCTCCTCCCTGTCAGGATAACAATTCAGGCCTCTCTGACAGGAGGGACTATTATATGGGAAGAAGAACATCTCACTGTCAGTTCCAATCAGTTTGGTCTGATATCCCTGGTAGTCGGGACAGGCACAAGAATAAACGGTAATGTCGCAACCTTCGGGGAAATAGACTGGAACGCACAACCACTGTTTCTGAAGACAACTATCCGCTACCCTGGCTTGACCTGGACCGCAATGGGCACTACACAGATATGGGCAGTTCCTTATTCTTTGGTAGCAAAGGATGTTGAGGGTCCTATAACCAGGCTTGGAATAAAAGGAACAACATCAAACATGGAAGAGGCACTTTTTGAAGTAAAGAACAGAAATGGTCAGACAGTGTTTGCCGTCTATAATGAAGGCGTAAGGGTTTTTGTCGATGACGGAGAGAAGGGTGCCAAAGGAGGTTTTGCAGTAGGCGGATTCGGGATGAGCAAAGGAGTAACAGACCAGTATCTTTTTGTAAGCGCTGACAGTATCAGGGCATATATCGGACCGGAAGGAAAAGCAAGCAAAGGAGGCTTTGCAGTCGGAGGATATAGCCTCGCAAAAACCGCTCCGGAAGAGTACCTGAGGATTACCAGGGACAGTGCAAGGATCTACGTCAATGACCAGCCTACAAAAGCAAGCAAAGGCGGATTTGCCGTCGGTGGATTCGGACTCTCGAAAGGTACTGTCACTCCTTTCACACAGCTGACTCCTGATAATTATTTCATAGGGCATAAAAGCGGGATTAAAATAACAACCGGACTTCATAATTCATTTTTCGGTTTTGAAACCGGAATAAGCAATACAACGGGAGGAAAGAATGTATTTCTGGGTTACCATGCCGGCTATTCAAATGATACTGCATCATCAAATGTCTTTATCGGAAATGAATCAGGAAAGAATAACAGGTACGGCCGTTTCAACACATTCATCGGATATCAGACAGGATATACGAATGTTAACGGGGGATATAGCGTTTTTCTTGGCTTTAAAGCCGGATACACTTCAACATCGTCTTACAACACATTCCTTGGTTACCAGTCAGGGATCTCAAATTCAACCGGTTCTTATAATGCTTTCCTGGGATATAATTCGGGATATTCAAATTCATCGGGACTTAGTAACGTTTTCATCGGCAACCAGAGTGGCTATTTAAACATCGGAGGCTCATATAACACTTTCCTCGGTTATCAGGCAGGATACAGCAACGATGCAAATTATAATTCATTTGTGGGGTACCGGGCCGGACGAAGCAATACATCAGGAACATTTAATACATTTTTGGGTTACAATGCAGGCTATTATAATACTACAGGAGGATCAAATGTTTTTGTCGGGAACTATTCAGGCTACAGGAATACAGAGGGTGAGAATAACATTTTCCTTGGAATCTATGCGGGTTATTACAATAACCTGGGGACCGATAATCTTTATATGGGAACTCGAGCCGGATATTCCAACACGACCGGCGTTAACAATATTTTTGTAGGGACAAGGTCAGGGTATACCAATAACACCGGTAAAAATAATATCTTCCTCGGAGATTCTTCAGGTTACAGAAATACATCCGGAAGGGAGAATCTTTTTATGGGAACCCGGGCAGGATACTCAAATACAATTGGTATATATAATGTATTTCTCGGATTTGAAGCAGGTTACAGTAATATAGGATCAACTGCGTATGATGGTAACTTTAACTCGGCAGTGGGTTACAAGGCTGGTTACAGCAATACTACCGGCCAGAGCAATGCTTTCTTCGGAGACCGTGCAGGAATGGATAATTCTACCGGGAATTACAATACTTTTATAGGAAAATTTACAGGAATACACCATGTTTCTGGTAGTTCTAATACCTTCCTGGGATCACAGGCAGGAGACAATAATACCGATGGGAACAGTAATGTGTTTGTAGGCAGCAGTGCAGGTAGCAGCAATACATCAGGCGATTTCAATACTTTTATTGGAGTCCAGGCCGGAAGCGGTAATACAGGAAATAACAATGTCTGTATTGGTTATCGTGCCGGTTCCTCATCAAGCAGTCTCAGTAATCGCCTTTATATTGATGTTACTTCAACAGCTCCGCTTATATACGGTGAATTTGACAACAGGAAGGTTGTTTTCAATGGCAAAGTGGGAATAAATGGAAGAAATCCTGCCACCAATGCCCTTGAAGTTCTGGGCGATGCATCGAAAACAACAGCCGGCTCCTGGCTGGCGAATTCTGATTATCGTATTAAAACAGATATACAGGATATCGCAAATGCAGTGGAGCTGATTATGAGATTGCGTCCCGTCAGGTTCAGGTACAGCAGTGAGTGGATAGCAAAAAACCCTTCAACAAAAGATAAAAATTATTACAATTTCATTGCCCAGGAGTACCGCCAGGTTTTCCCGGAATCCGTTCAGGGTAGCGGAGACTATCTTGAAGGCGACCCCGAAGAACTGCTTCAGATGGATTCATATAATGCACAAATAGTTGCAATCAAAGCTCTCCAGGAAGTTATCCGTCAGAACAGGGAGCAACAGAAGCAATTAGAGCTGCAGCAGAAGAAGATCGATGAATTGAATGAACTGGTATTAAATCTGTCCGGGCAGCTAAAATAAATTTCCCGGATCTTTATTATTAGTTTATATCTTTCTGAATCTTTTACTCCCTTATATTCTCTCCATTCCGAATTGAATATTAAATTTCGGCTTTTATATTATTTTTTTCAGATCATGCCGAGACGTAATGATATCAATAAGATTTTGATCATTGGATCAGGGCCAATCATCATAGGTCAGGCCTGCGAATTTGATTATTCAGGCACACAGGCTTGTAAAGCGTTAAGATCACTGGGATACAAAATTGTGCTGGTAAATTCGAACCCGGCAACGATAATGACCGATCCTGAAATGGCTGATGCAACCTATATCGAACCATTGAATGAATATGCTCTTACGGAGATAATTAAAAAGGAAAGGCCTGATGCCTTGCTCCCGAATCTCGGCGGACAGACAGGGCTTAATCTTTCTTCCATCCTGGCAAAAAAGGGAATACTCTCAGAATATAATGTAGAGGTGATCGGTGTGAATATTGATGCGATTGAGCGCGGAGAAGACCGGACCGCCTTTAAGGAGACAATGAACCGTCTTGGTATCAGTATGCCTGAGAGCACGGCAGTGAACAACGTCGAAGATGCTGAAAGGATCGCGAATGAGCTTGGATATCCGGTTGTTATCAGACCTGCTTATACGATGGGCGGCACAGGAGGCGGACTCGTTTATAATGTCGAGGAGCTCAGGACTGTAGCCAGCCGCGGCCTGTCTGCCAGCATGGTTAAACAGATCCTCATTGAGGAATCTGTTCTGGGATGGGAAGAACTGGAACTGGAGGTTGTCAGGGATTCCAAAAACCAGATGATCACTGTCTGCTTCATTGAAAATGTCGATGCAATGGGTGTCCATACTGGTGATTCCTACTGCACAGCTCCTATGCTGACGATAAGTGAAGATCTCCAGAAACGTCTTCAGAAATATTCTTATGACATTGTTGAGGCTATTGAGGTCATCGGCGGTACCAATGTTCAGTTTGCCCACGATCCCAAAACTGACCGTGTTGTTGTAATTGAAATAAATCCGAGGACTTCCCGCTCTTCAGCACTTGCTTCAAAAGCCACAGGCTTTCCCATCGCTTTTGTCTCATCCCTGCTTGCCGGTGGCCTGACTCTTGATGAGATACCCTACTGGCGCGATGGCACCCTCGAAAAATACACACCCTCGGGTGATTATGTCGTCGTAAAATTTGCCCGCTGGGCTTTCGAGAAATTTGAAGGCCTTGAAGATAAGCTCGGTACCCAGATGCAGGCAGTAGGTGAAGTAATGAGCATTGGCAAAACCTACAAAGAGGCTCTTCAGAAAGCTATAAGATCGCTCGAGATCGGACGTTACGGGCTCGGATTCGCAAAAGATTTTAATAAAAAGCCCCTTGAAGAATTGCTGAATATGCTGAACCATGCTTCCAGCGAACGACAATTCATTATGTACGAAGCCTTAAGAAAAGGAGCTGATATAGAAGATCTCAGCAGAAGAACATTTATCAAATCCTGGTTCATCTCACAGATGAAGGAGCTTGTCGATGAGGAGGAGAAGATCCTTGCTTTCAGAGGTAATCTTCCTCCGGATGATATTCTTTTACAGGCAAAAAAAGATGGTTTTGCCGATAAATACCTTTCCAAGCTCCTGGAGATACCTGAAAAAGATATCAGAAACAAACGTATAAGTCTCGGAATCACTGAAGCGTGGGAGCCTGTACCGGTAAGCGGAGTGGAAAATGCTTCATATTACTTCTCAACATACAACGCACCTGATAAGGTTAAAGTGTCTGACCGGAAAAAGATAATGGTCCTCGGAGGCGGACCAAACAGGATCGGTCAGGGCATAGAGTTTGACTATTGTTGTGTCCATGCAGCTTTTGCCATACGTAAAGCAGGGTATGAATCAATCATGGTCAATTGCAACCCGGAAACAGTCTCAACTGATTATGACACATCAGACAGGCTTTATTTTGAACCACTTACCGCTGAAGATGTGCTGAGCATTTATGACAAGGAAAAACCAGAAGGAGTAATTGTACAGTTTGGAGGTCAGACTCCTTTGAACCTGGCAAAGGAACTTTCAGAAGCTGGTGTTAAGATCCTTGGTACGACCCCGGAAACAATTGACCTTGCTGAAGACCGCGACCGGTTCAGGAATGTCATTGAGAAACTGGGTATCCCCCAGCCCGAATCGGGAATGGCCAGCAATATGGACCAGGCCCTGGCAATTGCCGGAAGAATAGGTTATCCTTTGATGATCCGCCCATCCTACGTTCTTGGAGGAAGAGCCATGAAGATCATTCTTGACGAGGAAATGCTCTGGGAATATATCACCAAAGCTGTCGGCGTGTCACCCGATCGTCCTCTGCTGCTTGATAAATTCCTTGAAGATGCCATTGAGTCTGAGGCTGATGCTATATCAGATGGTACTGATGCCTTTGTCCCGGCTGTAATGCAGCATATTGAATATGCCGGTATACATTCAGGCGATTCTGCCTGCGTAATACCTCCGGTTGTTATTCCGAAAGAGCATAAAAAGACAATCTACGACTATACCCGAAGGATTGCAATGGAGCTGAAAGTAGTCGGCCTCCTGAATATACAATACGCCATATATGAGGATGTCGTATACATACTTGAGGCTAATCCGAGGGCTTCGCGTACTGTACCACTCGTATCCAAAGTCTGTAACATCTCAATGGCGAGGATCGCTACTCAGATACTACTCGGACAAAAACTTCCGGAATTCGGACTTAAGAACAGGTCGCTGAAACATTTCGGGGTAAAAGAAGCTGTATTCCCGTTCAATATGTTCCCGGCAATAGATCCCTTGCTTGGTCCTGAAATGAGATCTACCGGAGAGGTCCTTGGGATGGCTGATTCCTATGGTATGGCATTCTTTAAATCGCAGGAAGCTACACAATCATCTTTACCTATAAAGGGGACTGTTCTTATCACAATAGCTGACAGGGATAAGAACCGTATCCTCCCGGCTGCCAGGAATTTTCAGGATATGGGATTCCGTATTGTCTCAACCGGCGGCACAAGGCAGTTCCTTGAGGATAACGGTATTCGTGCCGAGCTGATCCTTAAGGTTCATGAAGGAAGACCAAATATTGTCGATGCAATAAAGAACTGTGAGATCGACCTTGTTGTAAATACACCTGCAGGCCGGCTTAGTGAATATGATGATTCGTTTATCAGGAAAAATGCCATCAAGTATAAGATTCCGTATATTACAACAACTTCAGCCGCACTATCGGCGACACAGGGTATCAAGGAAAGACAAAACGGACAGTACAAGGTAAAATCCCTGCAGGATTATCATTCAGAGATCGAAGACTGAACGAGTCTCTGATGATATTTATATTGATTGGCTGATATAATTAATCCTTTAACCTGGATTTAAGCTCACTGATCTCTTTGTCCTTCTCTTTCAGCCTGGACTCCAGATCATTTATTTTCCCGTTGAGGGTATCAATCTGCTTATTAAGCCTTGAAACATTATCCTTCAGGCCGGCTACTTCCCTCTGAAGTTCGGCTTTTTCTTCTTCAAGTTTCTTTATTATGGGAGTATATACCGATTTGGCATAAAACCAGGCTGTAAGATATCCGATAAGTGCTGCAACCAGGAGCAGGGCAACTATTGTTATGACGGCCCCTGTTACAGACATGGCGGGTTGTATTATTGATATATTCATTATATTACATTATTATTGATATTTCTGTCCTTCTGTTCTTTGATCTTCCTTCTGAGGTAATAAAGCTGGCAACAGGCTTTGTTTCACCAAGTGATTCCGTTAGGATCCTGTTTGCCGGGATACCCTGATTAACAAGATACGCCGTTACGACCTGTGCCCTTTTAAGCCCAAGCTCATTATTGAATTCCGGTGTGCCAACAATGTCTGTATGACCGGTAACTGACAGCCTTGAGCCGGGATATTTTTCAAGCCAGGATTTAAATGGAAGAATGCTGTTATCTGTCTGCGGATCCGGTTTGAATCTGGAATCATTGAATTCAAAATAGATCATAAGGGTCTTAGGCATTGATTCTCTGAGCTTTGCTAAAGAATCTGCCATCATTGTCTGTTTGTCGGGAGTTGTCAGTACGGTATCCGGTTTTTTCAGAACAGGTAGTAACTTATCATTATAAAGCCATGATGAAATGAAACACCAGATAACGAACGCAACAAGTCCTGTAATAAGGATTCTCATCGCAATAATATTGGTTAAGTTATCGATCAGATATTATCCTTACAATTTAGTAAAAATTTGCGTACCAAGGAAATAATTTGGGATATAAATTTTCTGATGACTCAGAAAAAAGAGAGAGATAAGAGGATCCTGATCTGCAGGGCCGGTAATATATGATGTTCAGCTCAGAAGTACTTTTTTGAATTTCCTGAAGAGCCTCTCTTCTTCGTAATTTGATTTAACTCCTTCAATGAGGACATCTATGAGCTTATCTATTTTCGAATATTCAAACCCTGATTCTATGGCGAATTTCTTTATCACTTTCTTCTCACTTTCTGTTACCTCACAATCAGCAAGTATCATCTCAGCCAGATTATATATGTGATCAAATTTCTCTTCAAGTGAGTATGGCGGATGATATTGATGATCTCTCTCATTTTTAATGAGATGATCGATCTCGGGTTCGGTCAGTCCGAATTTTTTCCCTTCCCTGTGAAGCAGCTCAAGTTCTGTCTTTTGTATTTTACCGTCAATTTTTGAAACCTGAACAAGGTTGATAAATGCTTCCTTGTTTACCTTTTTACCGTGGTTCGTTATGAAATCTGAGAAACTCATTTTTTCTGATTTGTAATATGTAATCTTCAAACCTGTAGTTCGTAAAATTATAAATTAATTTTACAGATAACGTTATCACAATTATAACAATTAATCTGGTTTATGGTTTTTATTTTTCATCCCCATCAGCCATATAAAAGTTAAAAGTTATTAAATAAAATTATTTAAAGAACCGGATTTTACTGATGATCAGGAATAATAAGTTATTTTTAAATGTCCATAAGTAAAGTATATGATTATCGGAATCATTACAACAATTTATAAATTCGCTCGAAAATCAATTTAATTACCCCAACCCCAAGGGGAGTAAATTGATTTTCTTCGCTCCCCTTGGGGTCGGGGTTGTCGAAGAAAATCAAGGAAATATTGGGCATGATTTCAAATTCTCAGATTAAAGAATTACAGACACTTAATTTAAAATAACCACATGAATTTAAGGAACATAATTCAGAAGTTTTTGTTGTCAACAATCCTTCTTACATGCTTAATGCCTGTGAAATCACAGAGTCTTAAAGAAAATCCTGAGTTTGATGAGAAGATCAGGAAGTTTCTCAATTCCCGACGGTGGTATGATATGAACGTCCCTTCAGTGGATGGGCAGCTGCTGTATAATATAATTATCAAAAACAACTACAAGAGTGCTTTGGAAATAGGAACCTCGACGGGCCACTCGGGCATCTGGATCGCCTGGGCATTGAGCAAAACCGGAGGTAAGCTGATAACAATCGATATTGATGAAGGCCGGCACAGGGAAGCTGTTCAGAATTTCCGTGATGCAGGATTGTCGGAATATATTGATGCGCGTCTTGCAGATGCACATGCACTTGTGAAAGAGCTGAAAGGTCCTTTCGATTTTGTATTCAGCGATGCTGATAAAGAATGGTATAAAAACTATTTCATTGATATTGACCCAAAACTTAAGGTCGGAGGCTGTTTTACTGCTCATAATGTAAGTGAAAGGGGCCGTGGATATGGTGGGTACGGAGGACAGGCTCAGTTTCTCACTTATGTCAGGAGTCTTCCTAATTATGAAACTACTGTAAACAACTCCGGAGGAGGGATTTCAATCAGCTATAAAAAATCTGAAAAATAAAACAATCACATTATGAGTGAAGAAAAACTCCAAAGGAAGCTTGGAATTTTCCCGGCTACTAATATTGTCATAGCCAATATGATAGGAGCTGGCATCTTTACAACCTCAGGCCTTCTCATGACCGGCCTTAATGACCCGGTCCTGATGATCATATTGTGGATAGTGGGAGGTATCATAGCACTCTGCGGAGCACTCTCATATGGCGAGCTTGGGGCTGCCATGCCTGGAGCCGGAGGTGAATACCTGTTCCTCTCAAAACTTTATCATCCACTGTTTGGTTTCCTGAGCGGCTGGGTTTCTTTCATGGTTGGTTTTTCAGCTCCTATCGCTGCATCAGCACTCGGATTCAGCGAATATTTCCTCAGGGCAGTCCCCTCTCTTCCCGCATGGCTTGAAAATTCGGGAATAATGAATACTGCATGGGCTGACAAAATTATTGCAGTTACAGTAATACTCATCTTTACTTTCATCCATTACCGTGGCATCAAATACGGTGCAAAGATCCAGAATGTGCTTACTCTCCTTAAAGTAGTATTGATAATAGTGCTTCTGACAGCAGGGTTTTCATCAGGGAAAGGTGACATGGCAAACTTCAGCCAGGGCGGGAAAGTCCTCCCGGGTATTGCCGGATTAAAAACAATTGGACTGTCGCTGATGTGGATAATGTTCGCCTATAGCGGATGGAACGCTTCAACTTACCTCGGCGCTGAGATCAGGAACCCGGCAAAAACACTGCCCGGCTCACTTATCTATGGTACTCTGATAGTTACTATCCTCTATCTTGGGATCAATGTACTCTATGTCTACAGTATCCGCCCCGATGAAATGAAAGATGTGATCTCTGTCGGAGGATTGGCTATGGGTAATCTCTTTGGTAAACCGGCTGAGGTATTATTCTCACTCCTTATTGCCTTTGCCCTCTTCTCGTCTCTGAGCGCCTTCATAATTATCGGACCGAGGGTTTATTACTCAATGGCTAAGGATGGACTTTTCTTCAAGGCTGCCGCAAAAATACATACAAGGTTCCAGGTTCCTTCAAACTCTATCCTCCTGCAATGCCTTATAGCAGTTGTCCTTGCGCTCTCGGGCACGTTCGAACAGGTTCTCACATACATGGGATTCGCACTCGGGATATTCCCTATTCTTACAGTTATCGGCATCTGGAAACTTCGTAAAAACAATCCTGAAGCCATGCGGTTGAAAGGATTCCCGGTTACACAAATCATCTATATTTTTATGGGAGTGCTTATCCTGGTACTGTCATTCATGGAAAGACCTGCCGAATCTTCAATTGCGCTGCTTACCGTAATAATTGGTATCCCAGCCTATTACATCTTCAAACGCACAAACGGCGTAAGTAATTGATAATCCAACTGAACAAAATCAGACTTTATATGTTTTGTTTTTGATATTAGGTAAATATCTTTGTCTGCGTGAAGAAAAGAAGGATCATAATTTCAGTTATTGCTCCACTGATTGCCGCAATTACGTTGATCGGCAGTACCGGTGTTACGCTTATAATGCAT
>Ga0316616_100000775_pt1 | contig 11476 bp, 9 predicted proteins | sample OWC_Aug_M1_C1_D1_FD_207660 | JGI IMG/M metagenome (GOLD analysis project Ga0316616, IMG submission 207660) | Wetland soil microbial communities from Old Woman Creek delta, Ohio, United States - OWC_Aug_M1_C1_D1_B | ecosystem: Environmental > Terrestrial > Soil > Wetlands | place: USA: Ohio... | reverse complement strand
CCAAGGCCCTGCCGGCCATGATGCGCCAGTACCAGCGGTTCGATCTCGACATGCGCGCGCTCCCCATCCTGGTCTATCCCACGCAGCACTATCAGAACGGCGGGTTGCTGATCGATGCTCACGGGGAAACCGGAATCCCCAACCTGTTCGCCGCGGGCGAAGTGTCGGGCGGCGTGCACGGTCGCAATCGGCTGATGGGCAATTCCCTGCTGGATATCCTGGTCTTCGGGCGCCGCGCGGGCGTGGCGGCGGCGGAGCGAGTATCGAGTGTCACGCAGGGTGACCTCAGCCTGGACCATGTCCGTGCGTATCAGGCGCGACTCACGGCATCGGGGAAAGAGACCGGGCGGCCGTCGCCCATGCTCCTGCCGAACTACGTCCGGCTCGAGACCATCGAGCGGACAGCCGGGGCGGCACGGGCCGCCTGACGGAAACCGACAGGGACAGCGACAGCGACAGGGGATAGCGACAGGGACAGGGACGGGGACAGGGACGAGGAAGATGGGGACGACGGGGAGTTTGGGAAACGAGGAGGATTTGACCGCTGTCGCTGGCGGGTATCGCTATCGGGTGCAGGGATAACATATGGCACGAACGGGCGTGTTCGTCTGTTGGTGTGGATCCAACATCGCGAAGACGGTAGATGTGGAGCGGGTGGCCGCCGAGGCAGGGACGATGCCCGGCGTGGTGCACGCGAGCCACTACAAGTACATGTGCTCGGAGCCGGGCCAAGCCCTGGTGCGGCAGGCCATCGCGGAGCACGGTCTGGACCGGATCGTGGTGGCGGCCTGCTCGCCGCGCCTGCACGAGCCGACGTTCCGCACGTGTGCCGCCCAGGCCGGCCTCAACCCCTTTATGACAGAGATGGCCAACATCCGGGAGCACTGCTCCTGGGTGCACGCGGACCGGATCGTGGCCACCGGCAAGGCTCTCGATCTTACCCGGATGGCGACCGCCCGCATCCGCCGGAACGAGCCGCTTTCCCAGGCCCAGATTCCCATCACCAAGAAGGCTCTGGTGGTGGGAGGGGGGATCGCGGGAATCCAGGCGGCCCTGGACGTTGCCGAGGCCGGCTATCAGGTGACCCTGGTCGAGAAGACCGCCTCCATCGGTGGGCGGATGGCCCAGTTCGACAAGACCTTTCCCACGCTGGATTGTGCGGCCTGCATCCTGACCCCAAAGATGGTCGAGTGCGGCTCCAACCCCAATATCCGGATTCTCTCCTACGCCGAGGTCGAAGAGGTCTCGGGTTATGTGGGGAACTTCGAGGTCAAGATCCGCCGCCGCGCCCGCGGCGTGGACCCGGAGAAGTGCACCGGCTGCGGCGTCTGCTACGAGAAGTGCCCTGTCAAGGTCTCGTCCGAGTTCGAGGTGGGCATGGGTATGCGAAAGGCCATCTATGTGCCATTCCCCCAGGCCGTGCCCAACGTGCCCGTCATCGACCGGGAGCGTTGCACCTATTTCGTCAAATCGGGGCGCTGCCGGATCTGTGAGAAGTTCTGCGCGCCGGGGGCCATCCAGTTCGAAGGGCAGGATGAGATCCTCACAGACACCTTCGGGGCTATCGTGATGGCCACGGGTTTCGACGTGTGGGATCAGGCGAAGCTGGGGGAATACGGCGGGGGGCAAATCCCCGATGTCATCTCCGGTCTCCAGTTCGAGCGACTGGTGAACGCCTCGGGGCCGACGAGCGGCAAGGTCCTGCGGCCCTCCGACCACACCGAGCCCAAGACGGTGGTCTTCGTCGCCTGCGTGGGGTCGCGGGACCCGGCCCACGGCCACTCGTACTGCTCCAAGGTCTGCTGCATGTACACGGCGAAGCACGCCCTGCTCCTCAAGGAGAAGGTGCCCGACGCCAAGGCATACATCTTCTATATGGACATCCGGGCCAACGGGAAGGGCTACGAAGAGTTCGTGCAACGGGTGGTGGAGCGCTACGATGCCACCTACGTGCGGGGCCGGGTCTCCCGGATCTTCCCGCTGGACGGCCAGGTGGTAGTGCAGGGGGCGGACACGCTCCTAGGGAAACAGGTCGAGGTGCGGGCCGATATGGTGGTGCTGGCCACGGCCATGGAGCCCCGCGCCGACGCCAAGGAGATGGCCCGCAAGCTGGGCATCTCCACCGATCAGGACCAGTGGTTCTCCGAGGCCCACCCCAAGCTGCGCCCGATGGAGGTCCTCAGCGCCGGTATCTACCTGGCCGGGGCGTGCCAGTACCCCAAGGACATCCCGGACACGGTGGCGCAAGCCTCTGGGGCCGCCGCCAAGGTGGTGGATCTCTTCTCCAGGCCGCATCTCCTGTCCGAGCCGATGATCGCAGGCGTGGACGAAAGCAACTGTGTGGCCTGCCTCCTCTGCAAGGAGGTCTGCCCGTTCACCGCCATCGAGGCCGCCGAGGCCATGGACCCGGCGACTCGGAAGATGCGGCCGGTGGCGAAGGTCAACGAAGGCCTCTGCCACGGCTGCGGCACCTGCGTTGCGGCCTGCCGGTCGGCCTCCATCCGGTTGCGGGGATTCAGCGACGATCAGATTCTCCTGCAGATCGAGGCGCTGGAACTGGCCCATAGCGGGGAAGGGGCGTAGGGCGTGTCGAGCAAAGCGCAAGCCGTGGAGAGTCCGGTGGCGGCCCCGAAGTGGGAGCCGGTCATCGTGGCGTTCCTTTGCAACTGGTGCTCCTACGCGGGGGCAGACCTGGCCGGCTCCAGCCGGCTGAGCTACCCGGCCAACGTGCGGGTGGTTCGGGTGCCGTGCTCGGGCCGGGTCAACCCCATGTTCGTCATCCAGTGCTTCAAGCGCGGTTTCGATGGTGTGCTCATCGCCGGCTGCCACCCCGGCGACTGCCACTACGCCAAGGGAAACTTCTACGCCCGCCGCCGGATGCCCCTGGCGCAGGACTTTCTGGAATACCTGGGGGTCGAGCCGGGGCGCATCCGGTTCGACTGGGTCTCGGCCTCCGAGAGCGGCCGCTTCGCCGAGGTGGTGAGCGAGGTGACCGAGGCGGTGCGGAAGCTCGGCCCCTACACGCGGCGGACGTGGGCTCACGCGCCCGCCCTCCCGACGGAGCTCGCGCCTGTCCATGAGTAATCTCGAGGTCACCATCCGCGAGACGGCGGCCCGGCTGCTCCGAGAGGGGCAGGTCGCGGTCGTCTTGGGCTACGAGGCCGGCAGCGTGCCGTTCCGGACCGCACCCGCCTTCATCGAGCGGGCCGAAGATGCGGGGCGGCTGGTGTGGAACCGCTTCTGCACCAACAATCTCGCCGTCTACCTGCCCAAGCTCAAAGGCGCCGGCCGCATCGCCCTTTTGGCCAAGGGCTGCGACGCGCGCTCGGCGGTCACGCTGATTCAGGAGCACCAGATCCTCCGCGACCAGGTCGTGATCCTGGGCATCCCCTGCGACGGGATGGTGGATGCCGACCGGCTGGCGACGTCCGGCGAGTCGCTCTTCGGCGTTGCCATCGCCCCGGGTGCGGACGGGAGCCTGACGGTGGCCTCCGGCGACGGGCAGCGGACGCTCTCTGCCGCGGACATCCTCCAGGAGCGCTGCCGCCTCTGCGAGCACAACACGCCCGCGATCGCCGACGGGTTACTGGGGGAGCCGGCCCCCCGCATGCCAGGCGCCGCCGAGCCGTTTGCCGCCGTGGCCGAGCTGGAGCGCCTATCGCCCGCCGAGCGGCAGGCGTTCTGGCACGCGCAGCTCGACCGCTGCCTGCGCTGCTACGCCTGCCGGGAGGCCTGCCCCGCCTGCTATTGCCGGAGTTGCTTCGCGGACAAGGCGGCGCCCCGCTGGCTGTCCAAGGCGAACGCGGCGGACGAGAACTGGATGTTCCACGCCGTCCGGGCCTTCCACCTAGCCGGCCGCTGCGTCGGTTGCGGGGAGTGCGAGCGGGCCTGCCCGATGGACATCCCGATCTCCAAGCTCAACCGGATGCTCGACCGGGAAGTCCGGGAGCGGTTCGGCTATGTGGCGGGTCTCGACCCGGCCGCGGTGCCTCCCCTGGGGACGTTCCGGCCCGACGACCGCGATCCCGGGAAGCATGAGGGGTGAGGCCAAGCGATATGGAAGCCGTCGTCCTCAACAAATCCGACGTGACGTCGTGGGTGCGCGGGCTGCTCGCATCCTACCGGGTGGTGGGACCGACGAGCGCGGCAGAGGGGGTCGTCCACTACACCCCCCTCGCCGAGGACGGCCCGGTGGTCCTGGACGGCCTGCGCCCGATCCGTTCCCCCAAGGAGCACTTCATCCCTGCGACCGAGACGCTGCTGGCCTTCCACGGAACGGCCAAGGCCATCAGCCTCGAGGCGCCGCCCGCCCCGACGAGGGAGACGGTCATCCTGGGCGTCCGGTCCTGCGACGCCCGGGCCCTGACGCGCCTGGACGACGTGTTCCTGAAGCGGAAGGAGACGGACAGTCTCTACGGCAACCGGCGGAAGACGACGCGCCTGGTGGGCCTGGCGTGCGAGTCGCCAAGCTGGGGCTGTTTCTGCACCTCCGTGGGCGGATCACCGGCGGCCAGTGAGGGGCTGGATCTGCTCTTCACCGACCTAGGGGACCGCTACCACATTGCCATCCTGAGCGAGGCAGGGCGCGAGCTGATCGCCGGTGCCGGCTTCGCAGCCGCCACGGACGCCGACGCCTCCGCGGCGAAGGCGCAGCATGCGGCCGCGGTCGACCGGATGCCCCCGTTCTTCGACGCCAAGGCCGTGGCGGAGAAGGTGGAGTGGGACGCCCCGGTCTGGATGCACTACGCGAAACGCTGTCTGGCTTGCGGCGCCTGCAGCTTCCTCTGCCCGACATGCCACTGCTTCGACATCCAGGACGACGCCACGGCCGACGGCGGGGTCCGCTTTCGCTGCTGGGACACCTGCCAGTTCGGCGATTTCACGCGCATGGGGGCCGGCCACAATCCGCGGCAGACCCAAAAGGAGCGGGTCCGGCAGCGGGTGTCGCACAAGTTCAAATACCTGGTGGAGGAGTTCGGCCGGCAGGGCTGCACCGGCTGCGGTCGCTGCGTGGAAGCCTGTCCGGTGAACATCGACCTCCGTCAGGTGCTCCACGACGTCGAGGGCGCCAAGCGATGAGCGACGCGGGAAATCTCTATGTCCCGAACCTGGCAGTGATCGACCGGATCGTCGAGGAGACGTGGGACACCAGGACGTTCCGGGCCGTCTTTACGGACGCGGGGATGCGAGAGCGATTCAGCTATCACCCCGGCCAGTTCCAGGAGGTCTCCGTCTTCGGCGTGGGGGAGGCCACGTTCTGCCTCGCCTCCTCGCCGACCCGCACCGGGTACGTGGAATTCTCGGCCAAGAAGGTCGGCGCCCTGACGAGCGCGCTGCACGAGCTTTCCGAGGGGGAGACGGTCGGCATCCGGGGACCCTACGGCAACTGGTTCCCGTACGACATGATGCAGGGGAAGAACCTGCTCTTCGTCGGGGGCGGAATCGGCATGGCGCCGCTCCGCTCCCTTCTGAACTTCTGCCTCGACCGGCGGGGGGACTACGGGCACATCGACATCTTCTACGGGGCCCGCACGCCCGGGGATCTCTGCTACACAAAGGAGTTCGAGGCCTGGCGCAGCGCGCCCGACACCAGCCTGTACCTGACCGTGGACAAGGGCGGGCCGGGCTGGGAAGGTAAGGTGGGCGTGGTTCCGGCCTACGTCCGGGAGATCGCGCCTGCCTCTCGGAACGCGGTGGCCATCACCTGCGGTCCGCCCATCATGATCAAGTTCACCCTCCCCGAGCTGGGGAAGCTGGGCTTCAGCGATGAGCAGATCATCACCACGCTGGAGATGAAGATGAAGTGCGGGGTGGGCAAGTGCGGCCGCTGCAACATCGGCCACACCTACGTCTGCCTCGACGGCCCTGTCTTCACGTACGCGCAGCTCCGGAAGCTCCCTCCAGAATTCTGACGCCGAATCGCTGACGGTCCGCCGAGTCGTGTACTCCTGGGCGCCGGATAGGCCGAACATTCGCAGGGCTTGTTCCATGTGGAGGATTCCGGGGACGGCTCAGATCGGGGCGACACGCGCGATCCGGAGTATCACCGCCACCGAGGCAGGAAACGCTTGCGAGCAACCCGAAGTTTTGGCCCACGTTACACGGGCGGCCCGCTCTAGGACGGGAAGATAACTATGAGCTTTTCGATCAAGAGATTTGTCGTCCGCTTGGTGCCTTTTCGGCACCTGATACGAAGAAAAATGGAGCTGCTATTTATAAACGGCCGGAATATTCTCAAAAGAAAGGCGTTCTATTGTAATTCCCTCGCCGGGAGGTCTGATTACAATATCTGTATCAATTCAGACATGACCGTTTCGTGCCATTGCTTCACTACAGATGGCAGCAGCCACATTGGTGATTTGAACAGCCACACACTCGAAGAAATTTTCAAGGGGGAAACGGCGAGCAAGTTCAGGAAACGCCTTTCACGCGGCATCATTCCGATCAACGCGTGCCTGTCTTGCCGGGAGTTGAAATCGGTTCCCAGGGCAGACGCAAAGACGTACCTCTCAAATTTTACGACGCCAAAGCGCGGGATCATGGTCGAGAATACGGCGCTCTGCAATCTGAGTTGCCTCAACTGCGGAAGAAAAGAACTATTCAAAAGCAGGAAGAAGATGAGAATGTCGCTGCCGGAGATGGAAAGGGCCGCTGCAAATATTCAGAGCTGCAACGTCCGGCTGATCTCTTTCTTCAACTTTGGGGAACCATTTCTCTCGGACACGATTTTCGAAGAGATAACCCTCCTGAAAAAGTACAACCCCGAGCCTGCCATCTATGTCTCGACAAACGGTCTGCTGATCAATAACGAGGCAAAATTTGAAGCAGCGCTCCTGGTGGATTACATTTATGTGTCGCTGGACGGAGCAACCGATGAAAGCGTGACCAAGTATCAGGTCGGCGGGTGCTTCACCGTCGCGTATGACAACATGAAAAAGTTGATCAGACTGCGGAACTCGAGGAACCGGACAAGCCCTGTCATTGAGTGGAAATACGTGGTGTTCTCCTGGAACGACAGCGAGGCCGAAATTGAAAAGGCCGTCGAACTTGCGAGAGATGCCGGCGTCGACATCCTGGCGTTCTACCTTGGAGAGGGGTCCCCAGCCCATACGTCTTCCAGGTTCAAGAACGACGAGTTCTTCAAGACGCTCGGTCGCGAATCGTGGAAAGGCCGGGAACTCGATTTCAGGAAGGAGCGTCTGCCTTCGGGCGGGTAAGGACTCCAGGATGCGGCGAACGAGAATCCGGCGATCGCGTTCGCACTCTGCGGATCATCTCCGCTCGGCTGCGCTCGTGACGAAGCGGTCATTAGGTTTCACAACGCTGGCGGCCGGCGCGCTGCCGGTCGGTCAGGCGGCGCGAATGGCGGCTGGGCGATGGCAGACTCGCCGTCTTGTGTTGAACGGGGAGAAATCATGACCAGCATCATGGCGGCCCTGAGGAGGGCAGCCGGAATAGCCATCGGCGCGGCTCGCCCACTCGCGTATCCGAACGCGCCCGAGCGGCCGTGTCACCTCCATCGTCTTGCGGTGTCGCACACCGGAGACGTGTTCCCCTGCTGCCTGGTCTATAGCAGCGCGTACCACCGAATCGGCAACATCAGTGACGTCGATCTCGCACAGAAGATCGAAAAGTATGACAGACGGTGTTCCTGCTCAGGCGCGAAGTTGCGCGCCAAGCGCCCCGGCGATCCCGTAGGGGATGACCGATTCTTGAATCTGGAACTGTCACTCCAGTGCCAGGCCGAGTGCGCAATGTGTTGCGTCGACGCGCCAGGCTGGTCGGGAACGTACGACCTCTACCCCCAGTTGACGGCGCTCATTCGCGAGCAGGACCCGGAGGGGATCGTCATGCAGGGCGGCGAGGTCCTCGTGCAGAAGCGCTCGATGGACTGGATCCGCAGCGTGCGAGAGGAGTTTCCGCAAAAGAAACTCCACCTGGTGACGAACGGCTGCGCGCCGGCGAGCCTTGCGCCGGAGGTCGCTCGGCTGTTCCAGCGGGTGGTCATCTCCTTCGTCGGCATCCAGCCCGAAACGTACCGAGCCGTCATGGGCCTCGATGTCACGCGGACTCTCTCGTTCGTGCAGGCACTCATCGCGGAGCAGACGACGGAAGTCGCCATGAAGTTTCTGGCGACGCCGTTGAACCTGCACGAGGCGGCGCTCTTCCTGCGCACGGCGCTCGAGATGAGGCCCGCGCTCATACTTTTCTCCGACAGCGGCTTCCACCAATACGTCCGCCTGAAGACGCGAGACGGATTCTGGGAGAAGATCGCGAGTCGTGCGGGTACCGCGTTCCAACAGCAACTGTTCGCCTCAAGCGCGGCGCTCAGGGCGGCCGGCATTCGTGTGCACGTCGAGCCGTCGGCCGGAAAGGTGCTCGGAGTTGATCGTGCTTTCCTCCACGAGAAGGCCCTGACCGACGTGGTAGCCACGTCGTGGTGAACGCTTCTCGGCTCACGGTGCTGGAGTTGGTCCCGTCTGGTGGAGTCCAATCCGCTGCGGGCGGAGGATTCCCGGATGCGATGCTTCATGCCACCGTACCCACCTGAGTCCCAGTCCAGGTCGACGTGTCCTGGGGCCGAGGGGGAGCGGCGCACGAATCGTGTCTCCTCGGAAAACATGGGAGGGGTGCGGCTCGGCCGCGGAGATGAAGATGCGAACCGAACGAGAGCTCCTCGACGAGATCAACGGCGACCTTCCCCAAGGCATCGACTGGAAACGCGGGGCCGAGCGCTACGTGCGGGAGCTGATCGCCCGAGGCGGCCCCTCATTCCGGCAATGGCATCTGACCAAGCCGTTCCTGGGCGAACTGCTTCCGGGCGAGCCACTGCATGGGGATTCCGGGCGGCCGGCGGTCGATCCGCACGTCACGTACCACGAACTCTACGGCTTCCTGAACGTTGTGCGCGCGGCCGACCTGCCTGTCGGCGCCCGGATACTGGACGTGGGATGCGGTCCGGGATGGACGTCGCACTACTTGGGCAAGATGGGCTACACCGTGCTCGGCTTCGATCTCTCCGAGGAGATGCTGGAGTTGGCTCGGGAGCGGGTGGATGCCGAGCCCTTCCCTCCGTACCCGAAGGCCAGGCTCGACGTGCGGTTCGTCCGGCACGATATCGAAGCGGCTCCCCTGGGAGCCGACGCGGGGGAACTGTATGACTTCGCGGTCCTCGACTCAGTCCTCCACCACTTTCGCGATCCCGTCGCGGCTCTGCGGCATGTGGGGGAGAGCCTTCGCCCGGGTGCCCTGCTGGCGATCATCGAGGGCTTCCGCGCGGAGGGTGCCCCACTTGACCCCCACAGCCTCGAGATCATGCGGCGCTACCACACGATCGAGCGGCCATACACGGTCTCGCAGATGTCGGACATCCTGCGGTTGGCGGGGTTCGAGCATCACGTCCACCTCTACGGCGTGAATGGGCTCTACTCGGAACCAGAGCTTGCTCGGCCCATCCTGCCCGGCGCCACGAAGGCCGTCCTGGCCTCGAGCGAGGCGGCGTCATTAGGCCGGTGGCGGGTGGAGGGCCTCGTGTACAAGGGCTTCCATGAGGAAGAGCACGACGGGGACCGCTCGTTCCGCTGGGCGGGTCCAGTGAGCGGGCTGGTCCTCGACGGGCGAGAATTCGAGTTGTCGTTCGCCAGCGCGGCCGTCCGTCTGGGGCGTCGGGTCCACCAGATCTTCGTCAGTGTCGACGGCAAGCCGGTGACGGTCTTACGCCTCACCTGGAGAAAACGCGAGGCCCGGTTCCGACCGGGGCGGCTTCCCCCAGGCTCGCGCCTCGACTTCCACTCCGACTTCTCGTTCTCCCCAAAGCTCCTCGGCATGAGCCCGGACGACCGGGTGCTAGCGTTTCAGTTGCGGGTCGCACCAGTTTCGTGATCCACTCTGACCATCGTCACCGCCGCACCTTTCCCCTTGACGCCCGCGTCCGGGGTGCCGGATACTCCCCCCCGAACGCGGCGACCCCTGGGGTGCGGGCGAGGCCCGGCCGAGAGCGAGATCGTTCTGCCCCCCAAGAAACAAATCCCCATTCGGGAGGATCTGCGATGAAAAAAAGGATGCTAACCCTTCTCGTCTTGGCGTTGATCGTTGCCCTGGGAGTTCAGTCGGCTTGGGCAGCAAAATATCCCGACCGCAAGATCAAATTGGTTTGCGCCTGGGCCGCGGGCGGGGGCAGCGACATCATGGCGCGGACCCTGGCTCGCCTGGTCAACCAATCCCTGGACGGGAGGATGTATGTGGAAAACATCACCGGCGCGACGGGGCTCATGGGGATGCGGGAGGTCCTCAACGCCCAGCCCGACGGCTATACACTGATGCTCCTGACGACCACTAACACCATCGCCCCCGCCGTGATGAAGGACTATCCGACACCGGACCAGTTGGATCCCTTCAACGTGGCCGGGGAAGACCCCATGATCATGGTCGTGGGTGTGGACAGCCCCTATAAGAATGCGGCCGACTTCATCGCCGCTGCCAAGGCGAACCCCGGGAAGCTGACCGTCGGTACGGCCGGCCACGGTTCCCCGCAGCACCTTGCGGTGGCCGCCTTTGCCGCCGCCGCCGGGATTCAGTTGAGCTACGTCCCGTTCAAGGGCGCGGCGCCGGCCCTGGTCGCAACGGTCGGGCGGCACGTGGATGTGGTCGCTCCCGGCGTTTCCGAGGCGATCGCCCTGAACGAGGCCAAGAAGATTCGGGCGCTTGTCTCCCTGAGCACCAAGCGGCTGCGGCATTACCCCGACGCCCCCACCGCCAAGGAGCTGGGATATGACGTCGTGGTGAGCCGCTGGATGGGTGTGGCGGCCCCCAAGGGTCTCCCCAAGGATGTGAAGGACCTGCTGGTGGACGCCTTCAAGAAGGCCACGGATACGGAGGAGTTCAAGAAATTCAACGCCCAGAACGGGCTTGAGCCTTTCCATGGGACCCCGGAAGAGGCCCGGGCCTGGATCAAGAACCAGGCCGACTACTTCAAGAAGGTGGCCGACAAGGCGGGGATCCAGCCGGAATAACCGAGCAGGCTGCTGAAACCGGCCCATCTGCGGGGACCCAGCCTGCGGCCGAGTGCCCCGAATGCTCCCGCGGGGCTGCGGCGTACAGGGAGTACGCCTCGCCCCTCGGATCGCCTTCCGCCTTGCATCTGGACCGGTTTGAGCAGCCTGGGTCCGGTGCTGAAAAAGGCCCATCCGGCATGCATCTGGACTTTTTTGAACAACCGTCCCCAGGCCGAGTTCTTGAGTATCCCGGACAGGGCACCGCTGCGGGGGATTGGTGAGAAAGAGCGATAGAATCCAGGCTTTGCTCTGGGCGGTCTTTGGCCTCTACATCGCGTACGAGGGATTTCTGCTGAAATTGGGCACTGGGCGAGCACCCAAACCGGGGTTCATGATTTTCTGGATGGGTGTGGTTATTGTGATCCTCAGCGCCCTCTTCTTCCTCGGAACCTTCACGACCCCCGAACGGGAACACAAAGCGC
>Ga0316616_100000773_pt1 | contig 11487 bp, 8 predicted proteins | sample OWC_Aug_M1_C1_D1_FD_207660 | JGI IMG/M metagenome (GOLD analysis project Ga0316616, IMG submission 207660) | Wetland soil microbial communities from Old Woman Creek delta, Ohio, United States - OWC_Aug_M1_C1_D1_B | ecosystem: Environmental > Terrestrial > Soil > Wetlands | place: USA: Ohio... | reverse complement strand
AAGGCCATGGACTAACTGGCCGCCGACGCGTGCGGCGGCGACCGTCCAGGGCCCGGCCGCGGAGTCGGCGCCCTCTCAAGCGGATGCGCACTGTAGATGCTTTGCTCCAATGACCGATTTGTTGACAGCGAACTGCCTGCACGGCACGATGTAAGCGCTTTCACTTACAGGCGGAAGGAGCCGGGCCAGAAGGGTCAGTCGTCCGGTTTTCCGCCCCGCCGAGCACTGGCATGAGTCAACGTGCGAGGCCGGCGAACATGCGGTGAGGGGGTGAGGAACCGCCAGCGCGTTCGTGCGCGGACGGTTCACCGGGTTCCGGTAGAAAAGAATGAAAATCATTGATAAGGCTGTGCCGACGATCTACGAAGTCTCCAGGCTCGCTGGCGTCTCGCTGGCGACGGTCTCGCGGGTGATCAACGACAGCGAGCGCGTCCGCGAGAAGACGCGGCAGAAAGTGCTCGCGGCGATGGAGGAACTCGGCTACCGCCCGAACTCCATGGCGCAGGCGCTGGCATCGCATCGCTCCAATAGCGTCGGCGTACTGGTGTCGGAGCTTCACGGCCCGTTCTTCGGAGCCATGCTCAGCACCATCGAGAAGACGCTACGAGCCGCCGGCAAGTTCGCGATCTTCACGGCCGGACACAGTGAAGAAGCGAACGAAAAGGAAGGAATGCAGTTCCTGATGAGCCGCAACTGCGATGCCATGATCCTGCACGTCGAGGCAACCACGGACGAGTACCTGCTCGAATGCAAGGACTCGATGATCCCCTTCGTGCTTGTCAACCGTCTGGTTCCGGGTCTCGGCGACCGTTGCATCGCACTGAACAACGAGCGTGGCAGCTATCTCGCGACGAAAATGATTCTGCAGCTCGGGCACCGGCAAGTCGCCTACGTCTCGGGGCCTCTCAACTGGGCCGATGCGCGCGAGCGGCTCGCGGGCCACAAGCGGGCGCTGGCCGAGTTCGGGCTCCACCTCGAACCGAGCCTGTTCCGCGAGGGTGACTACCGGGAAGACAGTGGCAGCCGGGCGCTGGCCGAACTGCTCGACCAGGAGGTGCAATTCTCGGCCGCGGTTTGCGCCAACGACGAAATGGCTGCAGGGGCCATGGCGGTTGCGCACGATCGCGGGCTGGCCGTGCCCGAGGACCTCTCGATTGTCGGGTTCGACAACGCTCCGCTGTCGCGATACCTGTACCCGAAGCTGTCGACGGTCGACTACCCGATCGAGGACATGAGCCGGATGGCGGCCCGATGGCTGCTCAGAAACGTCTACGGCGACGAGACCCTCGAGATCGTCCACCAGTTCGAGCCGAAGCTGCTGCCGCGCGAATCGTCGCGCCCGGTGAAGGACTGACCGATGGCAGGCAGGCCACACTGCGCCGTCGTGGCACGGGACGGACGAGTCGCCATCCGGATTGCGTCGGCGCTGGCGATGCTGCCGCTGCTTTGCGTCCAGCCGGCTCCGGCAGCTGTCCCCGATCGCGAAATAGATGCACGGGTCGAGCGCCTGCTCGCTCGGATGACGGTGGCCGAGAAGATCGGGCAGCTCTGGCAGGTCAATGGGGCGGCCGGGAAGATTCCGGACGACCTTCGCGCCAACGTTCAAGCGGGTCGGATCGGTTCGGTGCTGAACGAAGTCGACGTGGCCACCGTGAATGAGCTGCAGCGCATTGCGGTCAAGGAGAGTCGCCTCGGTATCCCCCTGTTGATAGGGAGAGACGTCATTCACGGGTTCAAGACTGTGCTGCCGATCCCGCTCGGACAGGCAGCGACCTGGAACCCCGACCTTGTCGAGCGCGGCGCTCGCGTCGCGGCCCTCGAAGCTGCTGCATCGGGCGTGAATTGGACGTTCGCACCGATGGTCGACGTCTCGCGTGATCCCCGTTGGGGACGAATCGCCGAGAGTTTTGGCGAGGACCCGTACGTCAACGGCGTCTTCGGCGCTGCGGTGGTCAAGGGTTTCCAGGGCGATGATCTGTCGCGGCCGGGCGCCATTGCCGCCTGCGCCAAGCACCTTGCAGGGTACGGGGCCAGCGAAGGCGGGCGCGACTACGATTCCGTCAGCATCCCCGAGATCGAATTGCGGAATGTGTACCTGCCGCCGTTCAAGGCAGCGGTGGATGCCGGCGCCGTCACGCTGATGACCGCTTTCAGTGACGTCAACGGCGTGCCTGCGTCGGGCAACCGGTTCCTGCTGACCGACGTGTTGCGCAATGAGTGGCGATTCCGCGGCCTCGTGGTCAGTGACTGGGAGTCCATCCGGCAGCTCACCGTGCACGGCCTCGCGGCCGACGAGAACGAGGCGGCTTTCGCCGCGTTGACCGCCGGCGTCGACATGGAAATGGTGAGCACAACGTACCGCGATCATCTTGCGGATCTGCTGGCCGAGGGACGCATCCGTGCGGAACAGCTCGACGCAGCCGTGCGGAACATCCTTCGAGTGAAGTACCGATTGGGGCTGTTCGACCGACCCTACACCGACCCTGCCGCCTACCCGCCGGTCGCAAGCGCGAGCAACCTCGACGTGGCCCGACAGCTCGCGACACAGAGCCTTGTCCTGTTGCGGAACAACGCGGGCGTCCTGCCGCTCTCGATGAAATCGTTGCGATCGGTGGCGGTGGTCGGTCCGCTGGCCGACGATGGTTACGAGCAGCTGGGCACCTGGATTTTCGACGGTGACGCGACGATCAGCCGCACGCCGTTGCGCGCCATCCGCGATCTGGCCGCGGATGGGGTCACGGTTCGTTACGCGCGAGGCATGGAGACGACGCGCAGCCGATCGACGGCCGCATTCGCCCGAGCGGTCGCGGCCGCGCGGGCCTCCGACGCGGTCGTCGTGTTCCTGGGCGAGGAATCGATCCTTTCGGGAGAAGCCCACTCGCGCGCGGACATCGACCTGCCCGGAAATCAGATGGAGCTGGTCCGCGCGTTACGAGCAGCCGGGAAGCCATTGATTGCGGTGATTCTTGCCGGGCGACCGCTGACGCTCGGGGGCATCGTCGATGAGGTCGACGCGATCCTGTTTGCGTGGCATCCGGGGACGATGGCGGGGCCGGCGATTGCAGACGTCCTGTTCGGCGTGGAGTCGCCGTCGGGCAAGCTGCCGGTCACGTTTCCGCGGGTCGTCGGGCAGGTGCCGATCTATTACGCCCGTCGGAAAACCGGCAAGCCGCCAACCCCGGGCACCGTCGTGCACATCGACGACATCAAGGTCCGGGCCCCCCAGACTTCTCTCGGCATGACTTCCCAGTACCTCGATGCGGGCTACCAGCCTCTGTATCCATTCGGCTTTGGCTTGTCCTACGCCAGCTTTTCCTACTCTGAAATTCAGGTCAGTCAACGCGCCGTCCGCATCGGTGAACCGTTGACGATTCGTGCCGTCGTAACCAACACCGGCAAGGTGCCGGCCGACGAGGTGGCCCAGCTCTATGTCCAGGATCTCGTCGGCAGCGTGACGCGTCCGGTGCGCGAACTGAAGGGATTCCGGCGGATACGTCTAGACCCGGGTGAACGCCGGGAAGTCGCGTTCAAACTCGAGCCAGGCGCCCTCGCATTCCATGGCAGGGACATGCGTCTCGTCACGGAGCCCGGCGACTTCCACGCATGGATCGGGGGCAGCTCCGAAGCGGACCTGCGGGCTGATTTCAGCGTCGTGGCCGAATAGGACAGCTGCCGGCGGGCATCATGACAGACAGCTCCTTTTTTACGTTCCGGACGGCACTGATCGTCGCCCTGGGCGGCTTGCTGATGGGGTTTGACGTCTCGGTCATCTCGGGCGTCGTGCCCTTCATCGAGACACAACTGCACCTGACCAAGATCCAGCTGGGCTGGGCCGTGGCCTCGCTGACCCTCACCTCGACGCTGGCCATGATGCTGTCTGGTCCGATCAGCGACAGGGTCGGTCGGCGACCGGTACTCAAGATCGCGGCCGTGCTATTTGCCGTGTCGGCGCTTGCGTCTGCCGTGGCGCCGGATTTCACGACGCTGGTCGTGGCGCGCCTGCTGGGAGGACTGGGCGTCGGCGCCGCGCTGATCGTCGCGCCGATGTACATCGCCGAGATTGCGCCGGCGCACCTGCGCGGACGCATGGTCTCTTTCAACCAGCTAAACATCGTGATTGGAATCTCCGCGGCGTTCTTCAGCAACTACCTGATACTCAGCCTCGCGAGCTCCAGCTCCGCGTGGGTCGAGATGCTCGGCCTCGCGCGCTGGAACTGGCGCTGGATGCTCGGCGTCGAGACGTTGCCCGCGATTCTGTACTTCGTTGCGCTATATCTCGTGCCGGAGAGCCCGCGCTGGCTCGCGATGCAGAACCGCGAAGATGAGGCGCGAACCGTCCTCGCGAGGACCGTTGGCGCGCAACAGGCCGACGTCGAACTGCAGTCCGTCAAGGCGTCACTGGCCGCCGGTCCCCAGGAGAGGGCGTCGATCCGCGAGTTGCTGCGGCCCTCGATGCGGCGGGTCGTCACGATTGGAATCCTGGTGGCGGTGCTGCAGCAGATCACAGGCATCAACGCGGTGTTCTTCTACGCGCCGATGATCTTCCAGCAGTCGGGCGTCGGGACCGACGCTGCGTTCATGCAGGCCATCTTGGTCGGCCTCGTCAATCTCGTCTTCACCGTGCTTGCGATCCTGCTGATCGATCGCCTGGGCCGGCGTCCGCTGCTCGTCGCCGGACTGTCGGGAATCGTGATCAGCATGCTGCTTCTATCGTACGGCTTCGGCTCTGCCACGTATTCGATCGGCGCCGACGCGCTTGCCTCGCTTCCGCCGACGATCGATCGCTCGGCGCTGGCACCCCTGGTCGGGCAGACGTACGACAGCGACACCGCATTTCGCGGGGCGGTCATCGCCGCAGTGGGTGGCGTCAGCTACCAGGCCAATGAGTCTGCGCTGCTCGGTGCCGCGATCAGCATCAATCCCGCCCTGATCCTCATCGGCATGCTCGGCTTCGTTGCCAGCTTCGCCATGTCGCTCGGCCCGGTGATGTGGGTGCTGTTCTCCGAACTGTTCTCGAACCGGCTCCGCGGCATCGCGATTTCGTTCGTTGGCCTGATAAATTCCGCCGTGAGCTTTGCCGTTCAGCTGGTCTTCCCCTGGCAACTGCAGAATCTGGGGAATGCGACTACGTTCCTGATCTACGCTGCGTTTGCGCTGGTTGGCTTGCCATTGATCGTGAAACTGCTGCCGGAGACCAAGGGGAAGACCCTCGAGGCGCTCGAGGCGGAACTGCGGCCGCGATGATGGTCCTCGTTCGACGCCACGGGTGACGCAATCATGACCACGTCAGAGATCTTCCTGGTCGCGATCCTGCTGATCTTTGCGGTGCCGTACCTCATCTGGCGGCTCGGCCGCACCGAGTATTTCGCACCGCTCGTCGTCGTCCAGATCGTAACCGGTATCCTGCTCGGGCCCGGCGTACTCGGGGCGGTGTTCCCGGAATACTATGCCTACGTCTTCAACCCGGCCGTCATCCAGTCGCTCAATGGCGTCGCATGGTGGGCCGTGATGGGTTTCGTCTGGCTCGCAGGGATCGAACTCGACCTCAAGCATGCGTGGCTGCACCGGCGCGAGAGCAGTCTCACCGCCGGCCTCGCGCTCGGAGCCCCGCTCGTCACAGGCTGCATTGCCGCATTCGTGCTCACGTTTGGCGAAGGGTGGATCGGACCACGAGCCACGACCTGGCAGTTCATTCTCGGCGTGGGAATGTCGTGCGCGGTAACGGCGTTGCCCATCCTCGTCCTGTTCCTCGAGAAACTCGGCGTACTCCGAACCGCGCTCGGCCAGCGCATCCTGCGTTACGCGAGCATGGACGACATCGCCATCTGGGGCGTGTTGGCACTCATCCTGCTGGACTGGGGGCGAGTCGGCCGGCAGGCGGGGTTCGTCGTCGCATTCCTGGCCGTCGCCGCCGGCCTGCGCTGGGTGATGGCACGACTGCCGCAAAACGATCGCAAGTATGTCGGGCTGATCTGGCTGGCGGCGTGCGGCCTGGGAGCCGACTGGTCAGGCCTTCACTTCATGGTCGGCGCGTTCCTGGCAGGTGCCGTCATGGACCGCGACTGGTTCGACGAGTCCTGGCTCGACTCCCTGCGAGACAATGTCCTGCTGTTCGTGATGCCCGTGTTCTTCCTCAGTACGGGATTGCGCACGCAGTGGCAGGTCGGCGGGGGGGCAGTCTTTCTTGCGGCCGCCGCACTGCTGGCAGCTGCAGTGGGCGGCAAGCTGCTCGGCACGAGCATCGCGGGCCGGATCCTGGGTTGGCAGCGAGGCGAGGCCAGTCTGATCGGATGGCTGCTGCAGACCAAGGCCCTGATCATGATCATCTTCTCCAACATCCTGCTCGACAAGGGCGTGATCACGGCGTCGACGTTCACCGCGCTGCTGCTGATGGCCGTGGGCAGCACCATGCTGACGATCCCGATGGTGACACCGATGCTGACGCGACTGCAGGCGATCGTCGCGAAGACCGACTAGGCGATGCGCAAGAGAGGGGTCAATGTCCGCTGAAATCAATGTCTCGAGGGCTGCACGCAGCGCGAGTTTCGCAACGGGCGGGCGCGGCATGGTCGCGCTGGTCACCGCGTTGTTCTTCGTCTGGGGATTCGCAACGGTCCTCGTCGATACGCTGATCCCGCGGCTCAAGGCGCTGTTCGAGCTCAGCTTCGCCGAGGTGATGCTGACTCAATTCAGTTTCTTCATCGCATATCTGCTGGTGTCCATCCCGGCGGGCCAGCTGATCGGCCGGATTGGCTACATGCGTGGCATCGTGACGGGCCTGGTCGTGATGGCGACTGGCGGCCTGCTGTTTGCGCCGGCTGCCGCGCTGGGACTCTTCCCGGGATTCCTCGCTGCCCTGTTCGTTCTCGCCAGCGGCATCACGATCCTTCAGGTCGCCGCCAATCCCCTGATAGTCGTCGTCGGAGATGCCGCGGGCTCGCACAGTCGCCTGAACCTCGCGCAGGCCTTCAACTCGCTCGGCACGACCATCGGGCCCTGGGTCGGTGCAAGCCTCATCCTGCGGAACATGGAGTCGGCGCCCGATCCAGCGATCGCTGCGCCGGAGATCGTCTCGGCCTTCCATCGCTCGGAAGCGCACGCATTGCAGTGGCCGTTCATCCTGATCGCGTCGGTGCTGCTGGTTATCGCATTAGTATTCTGGCTCGTGCGTCATCGTGGCGGCGCGCCTGCGGCCGACGAAGGAGGCGAGAAGCACTCCATGGTCGCGCTGCTTGCGGCGCACCCGCGACTCGCGCTCGGCACGCTGGCGATCTTCACGTACGTCGGTGCCGAGGTATCGATCGGCAGCGTCTTGACCAACTACCTGATGCAGTCGCACACGCTCGGCCTGGCAGCCCTGGAGGCAGGCAAGCTGGTCAGTTTCTACTGGGGTGGCGCGATGGTCGGACGCTTCATCGGCTCGGCCGTGCTGCGCTTCGTGTCGCCTGGCAAGGCGCTGGCATGTTGCGCGCTCATGGCCGCAGGGCTCGCGTCGACGTCGGCTCTTTCTTCGGGAATGGTCGCCGCGGTGACCGTGATCGCCATTGGACTCTGTAACTCGATCATGTTCCCGACCATCTTCAGCCTGGCGATCGAGGGGCTCGGCCTGAAGGCTGCACGCGGCTCGGGCGCCCTTTGCCTCGCGATCGTCGGCGGAGCGATCGTGCCGCTCGTGACGGGCGCTGCGGCCGATGGGTTCGGCCTGAGCCTGGCGCTGTTTGTCCCCGCGGCGTGCTACCTGTACGTTGCGAGCTACGGCTGGTTCGCACGGCGGGCGGTCCGCCCATGAGAGCGACGTCCCGACTCGTTCCCGCGTGCGAGTTCGGGTCGCTGGACGGGGAAGACTACAGCCGCATCAGCGCCGTCGAATCGTTGCCGCCGTTCCTGATGAACCTCCCCACCGACACGGATCTGTGGATGTTCGTCTCCTCGACGGGCGGGCTCACGGCTGGCTGCCGCGATCCGGACGGCGCCCTCTTCCCGTGCGAAACGGTCGACCGGTTGCACGACGCCCCCTATCACACGGGGCCGATCACGCTCGTCCAATGGCAGCGCAGGGGGGTCTCCGCCGCTCGTTTGGGAGCCGCTGACCCCGGTGGAGATCGCGGGTAGAGCGGTTGAGAGATCACTCGGTAAGAGCACGCTGGGAAATCGGCTTGTGTTCGAAGAGATCAACCATGAGGCTGGGCCCGCGTTCCGTTACCGCCGGGCCGGAAGCGACGAGACGGGCTGGGTGCGCACGGCTACGCTTACCAACGCGGGACGCGAGCCCGTTGCCATCACGCTGCTCGCGCGGCACGGCCGGATTTCGTGCATCGAGGCAGGGATTCCGGAGTCGGTACTCTTCGAAGGTTGAGCGGGAGTGTGGTCAGGGCGGCTGTTCCCGTCACACCCGCATCGCAGGGCGGCTTAACCAGCCCGGGCCGTCGCCCGCAGTCGCGGCCTTCGGCGCGTGCTCCGCGCGACAAGAGCCCAAGTGTTTCGCGCCCGCGCCCGGATGCTCGCCGCCCCACCGGTTCTCATCGAACGTTTCGAGACGGATCCCACGGTGAGGGTTGATCGGAGTCGAAGGGGAGCGGGGGCGTCGAGGCAAGGCGAGTCGTGAATCGGCTGCAAACGCGCAGAAAAGAAAAGGCCCCGTTAACCAGTCCGTCTTGACACGGACTGTAACCCGGGGCCTTTCGTCGTCCGAGCGAGGGGGGCAGTCCCCATGCGGGAAGGGGACAGTCCCCGCAAGAAGGGACAGTCCCCTGCGGGGACAGTCCCTACAGCAGCGGCACCAGCAGCAGCGCCACGATGTTGATGATCTTGATCAGCGGGTTGATGGCCGGGCCCGCGGTGTCCTTGTACGGATCGCCGACGGTGTCGCCGGTCACGGCCGCCTTGTGCGTCTCGGAGCCCTTGCCGCCGAAGTTGCCTTCCTCGACGTACTTCTTGGCGTTGTCCCAGGCGCCGCCGCCGGTGCACATCGAGATCGCGACGAACAGGCCCGTGACGATCGTGCCGATGAGCACGCCGCCGAGCGCGCGGATGCCTGCGCCGGGGCCGAGCAGCCAGTTCATGCCGAAGCCCACGATCACCGGGATCAGGATCGGCAGCAGCGACGGGACGATCATTTCCTTGATCGCCGCACGCGTGAGCATGTCGACAGCCTTGGAGTAGTCCGGCTTGGCCGTGCCCTCCATGATGCCCTTGATCTCCTTGAACTGGCGGCGCACCTCGATCACCACCGAGCCCGCCGCGCGACCCACGGCTTCCATTGCCATGGCGGCGAACAGGTAGGGCACGAGACCGCCGATGAACAGGCCGATGATCACGGCCGGGTCGGACAGCGAAAACACCTCCAGCTTGCCGGCGATCTGCAGGTTGTTCGTGTAATCGGCGAACAGCACCAGCGCGGCGAGCCCGGCGGAACCGATGGCGTAACCCTTGGTGACGGCCTTCGTGGTATTGCCGACCGCGTCGAGCGCGTCGGTCACCTTGCGTACTTCCTTCGGCAGGCCAGCCATCTCGGCGATGCCGCCGCCGTTGTCGGTGATCGGGCCGTAGGCGTCGAGCGCCACGATCACGCCCGTCATCGACAGCATGGCGGTCGCGGCGATCGCGATGCCGTAGAGTCCCGCGAGCGAGTACGCACCCCAGATGGCGGCGCAGATCGCGAGCACCGGCCAGGCGGTGGAGCGCATCGAGACCGCGAGACCGGCAATCACGTTGGTGCCGTGACCGGTCTGCGAAGCGGCCGCCACGTGACGCACCGGAGCGTATTCGGTCGCCGTGTAGTACTCGGTGATCAGGATCATCGCGCCGGTGAGCGCGAGTCCGATCAGCGCGCAGCCGAACAGGCTCATGGCCGCGTCGCCCATCATCGCGGTCGTGACGAAGTAGAACGCCGCCGCGGCGATCAGGCCCGACACGATCAGGCCGCGATACAGCGCGTTCATGATCTTGCCGCCATCGCGCGCCTTGACGAAGAAGGTGCCGACGATCGAAGCGACGATCGACACGGCGCCGAGCACGAGCGGATACAGCACGGCGTCGTGGCCGAGCGTGGCCTGCATCGTCAGGCCCGCGAGCAGCATCGTCGCGACGACGGTCACCGCGTAGGTCTCGAACAGGTCCGCCGCCATGCCGGCGCAGTCGCCGACGTTGTCGCCCACGTTGTCGGCGATCACGGCGGGGTTGCGCGGGTCGTCTTCGGGGATGCCGGCTTCGACCTTGCCCACGAGGTCGGCGCCCACGTCGGCGCCCTTGGTGAAGATGCCGCCGCCGAGTCGCGCGAAGATCGAGATCAGCGAGCCGCCGAAGGCGAGGCCCACCAGCGAGTGCAACGCGTGGTCGTCGTCGCCGAGCACGTTGAGCATCAGTCCGTAGTAGGCGGCGACGCCCAGCAGCCCGAGGCCCACGACCAGCATGCCGGTGATGGCGCCGCCGCGGAACGCGACCTGCAGCGCCGGGTTGAGGCCCACGCTCGCCGCGTGCGCGGTGCGAACGTTGGCGCGAACCGACACGTTCATGCCGATGTAGCCCGCCGCGCCCGAGAGGATGGCGCCGACCGCGAAGCCGCCGGCGGTCGCCCAGTCGAGCGCGAAGCCGAGGACCACGAACAGCACCACGCCGACGATGCCGATCGTGGTGTATTGGCGGTTCAGGTAGGCGTTAGCGCCCTGCTGGATCGCCGCGGCGATTTCCTGCATGCGCGCATTGCCGGCCGGTTGCGCCACGATCCAGCGTGCCGAGAGCACGCCGTAGACGATGGCGAGCACGCCGGCGCCGATCGCCAGCCACAACGCGAAGCTAGTGTTCATTGCAAACCTCCCAACGAGGGTTCTTCCTGGTTCATGTCACGGCCGGGCGGGGCTCTGCGTCCCTTGTCCTGCCGCCAAAAAAGGCGCGGGACTATACCACAAAGGCCTGCTTCAGCTTCCTCCGCACCGGCTTGTTCTTCAGCACCACGTACTGGGGCAGCCCGTCCTTGTATGGCGGGTAGTCCTCGCCCTTTATCAACGGGGCCAGGTAGCGCCGGCCCTTGGCCGTAATGTGGAAACCGTCCGGGGTGATGTAGTCCCGCGGCAGCATCTTTTCCACGTTCGCGACCTTGTCGAGCGGCGCCATGCCGACCTTCCACCGGTAGGGCTTCTGCGAGGTACGGACGATGGTCGGCATGACCGCGTGGTGACCCTTGAGCGCGAATTCCACGGCCGCCTTGCCGACCGCGTAGGCCTGCTCGACGTCCACCTTCGAGGCGATGTGCCGGGCGGCACGCTGCAGGTAGTCGGCCACGGCCCAGTGGTACTTGTAGCCCAGCTTGTCCTTTACGAGCTGCGCCACGACCGGGCCCACGCCGCCGAGCTGCGCATGCCCGAAGGCGTCGCGCGTGCCGGCGTCGGCGAGGAACTTGCCCTCGGCGTTCCGGACGCCCTCCGAGACCACCACGGCGCAGTAACCGTACCTGTCCACGCACTCCTTCGTCCGGGCAACGAATTTCTC
>Ga0316616_100000772_pt1 | contig 11494 bp, 9 predicted proteins | sample OWC_Aug_M1_C1_D1_FD_207660 | JGI IMG/M metagenome (GOLD analysis project Ga0316616, IMG submission 207660) | Wetland soil microbial communities from Old Woman Creek delta, Ohio, United States - OWC_Aug_M1_C1_D1_B | ecosystem: Environmental > Terrestrial > Soil > Wetlands | place: USA: Ohio... | reverse complement strand
CCGCGAAGGGATGATCGCCCCCGACCGGACCCGCAACTTCTATGTTTACAAGCAGATCTGGGGAGACCATAGCCAGGTCGGTTTGGTCGCCGCCGCGTCCTGCCAGGATTATCTCGACGAAATCATCAAGAAACACGAGCTGACCCGGATCGACAAGGAGAACGACCGGATGCGCCACATCGAGACGTTGGGCGCCCAGACAGGTCCGGTCTTCTTGACCTACCGGAGGACGGACGCCATCGACGCCCTCGTCGCCGAGGCCATGGACCGGGCGCCCGAGAGCGACTTCGCGACGTACGACGGCGTCCGGCACATCTTTTTCATCGTCGACGACGCCGGCCTCGTCGGCCGTATCCGCGAGGCCTTCGCCGGGCTGGCCCGCCTCTACGTCGCCGACGGCCATCACCGTTCCGCCGCCGCGTCCCGGATCAAGGTCAAGCGCGACCGCGAGCGGATGGGCCGGACGGGCCGCGAAGAGGACAACTTCTTCCTGGCCGTCATCTTCCCCCACAGCCAGATGAAGATCCTGCCCTACAACCGCGTCGTCCGCGACCTCAACGGGCTCGAGGGAGCGGCCTTCCTCGACAAGGTCGCCGAAAAGTTCATCGTCCGGCCCGACGGCCCGAAGTCCCCCGCCCGGAGCCGGGAGTACGCCATGTTCCTCGACGGCCGATGGTACGGCCTCGAGGCCAAGCCGGGCACGTTCGACCCGGCCGACCCCATCGGCTCGCTCGACGTCTCGGTCCTTCAGACGAACCTCCTGGGGCCCGTCCTCGGCGTCGCCGATCCCCGGACGGACAAGCGGATCGATTTCGTCGGCGGCATCCGCGGCACCGGCGAGCTCGAGAAGAATGTCTTTTCGGGCGCCTTCAGGGTCGCCTTCTCCTTCTTCCCGACGACGATCGAGCAGCTTTTCTCGGTGGCCGACGCGGGAAAGGTCATGCCGCCCAAGTCGACCTGGTTCGAACCCAAGCTCAAGGACGGACTGGCCGTCCACATGATCGACGAATGACCCGCTCCGTGACGCTTGCCCTGATCTCCCGCATCCGGGAGGTGGCCGGCGCCTTCTTCCGGAACGGGCGGGGGAGCCACGACTGGGACCACACCGAGCGCGTCCTTCGGCTCTCGATGCGGATCGGCCGCAGGGAAAAAGCCGACCTCGGCATCCTCGAGCTGGCCGCCCTCCTCCACGACATCGGCCGGGAGGCGGAAGACCGCTCGCACGGCCGGATCTGCCACGCCCGGACCGGCGCGGCGATGGCCAGGCGGATCCTCGAAGACTGCGGCTGCGATCCGGCCGTCGTCCGGGCCGTCGCCGGGGCCATCCGGACCCATCGCTTCCGGAAGGGCGGGACACCCCGGACGCTCGAGGCCCGGGTCCTATTCGATGCCGACAAGCTCGACTCGATCGGCGCCGTGGGCATCGGCCGGGCCTTCCTCTTCGCCGGCGAGGTCGGAGCCAGGCTTCATGACAAGGCGATCGACGTCCGCCGGACGAAGCCCTACACGCATGACGACACGGCCTACCGGGAATACCTGGTCAAGCTTCGTCGCGTTCGCGACCGAATGACGACCCGCGAGGGACGGCGCATCGCCGCCGAGCGTCACCGGTACATGGCCGCGTTCTTCGACCGCCTCAACAAAGAGACGGACGGGGTGCTCTGACCATGGGCTGGCGGCAGGTCTACGATCCCCTCGGGGCGGTCTGGCTCTCGACGCTCGTGGCCGCGCTGCCGATCGTCATCCTGCTCGGCGGCCTGGCCCTCCTCCGTCTTCGGGCCCATGTGGCCGCACTCCTTGGCTTAGCCGCCGCCGTCCTGACGGCCGTCTTCGCCTTCGGCATGCCCGCGGGCCTGGCCGCGCGGACGGCCGGCCTCGGGGCCGCCTACGGTCTCTTCCCCATCGGCTGGATCATCCTCAACGTCATCTTCCTCTACGATCTGACCCGCGAGAAGGGCCACTTCAAGGTCATGCAGGAGAGCCTGACCGGGATCACCCGCGACCGGCGCCTCCAACTCCTGCTCATCGCCTTCTCGTTCGGCGCTTTCTTCGAAGGGGCGGCCGGCTTCGGGACGCCCGTCGCGGTCACCGCGGCCATCCTCATCGGCCTCGGCTTCGCCCCGCTCGCGGCCTCGGGCCTGTCGCTCATCGCCAACACGGCCCCGGTCGCCTTCGGCGCGCTGGGGACTCCCATCGTCGCCCTGGCCGGGGTGACCGGTCTCGACGTCCGGACGCTCAGCGCCATGGTCGGACGGCAGCTCCCGTTCTTCTCCGTCCTCATCCCCTTCTGGCTCGTCTGGGCCTACTGCGGCTTCCGGAAAATGGCGGAGGTCTGGCCGGCCCTGATCGTCGCCGGGGTTTCGTTCGCCGTTCCCCAGTTCCTGATCTCGAACTTCCACGGTCCCTGGCTGGCCGGGGTCGGGGCGGCGGTCTTCTCGATGGCCGCCCTGGTCCTGTTCCTGCTGAAGTGGCGGCCGCGAACGGCTTTCGGGAACGACACGGAGTCGCCGTCAAGGGAGACAGCGGCCGGCGGCACGCCGCGCCGCTTGACCGCCGGGGAGCTGGCCCGCGCCTGGCTGCCCTGGCTCGTCCTGAGCGCCTTCGTCTTCCTCTGGGGCATCCCCCAAGTCAAAGCCTTCCTCGACGGCCTTTCCGCGGTCCGCGTCCCCATCTCCGGGCTGGACAAGCTCGTCTTCCGGGTGCCGCCCGTCGTGGCCGCGGAAACGGCCGAGCCGGCGGTCTTCTCATTCAATTGGCTGTCGTTCACGGGAACAGGGATCTTCGCCGCGGCCCTCGTATCGGGGCTCCTGATGGACTTCTCGCCGCGGCGGCTGCTCCGCACCTACGGCCGGACGCTCAGGCGTGTGCGCTTCTCGCTGCTGACCGTGGCCGCGATGCTGTCCTTGGGATACGTGACCCGCTACTCGGGGCTCGACGCGACGCTCGGCCTGGCCTTCGCCCGCACCGGCGTCCTCTATCCCTTCTTCGGGACGATGCTCGGCTGGTTGGGCGTGGCCCTGACCGGCTCGGACACCTCGTCCAACGTCCTCTTCGGCAGCCTCCAGAAGATCTCAGCCGGGCAGCTCGGCTTAAGCCCGGTCCTCATGGCCGCGGCCAACAGCTCCGGCGGCGTCATGGGCAAGATGATCGACGCCCAGTCCATCGTCGTCGCCTCGACGGCGACCGGCTGGTACGGCCACGAAGGCGCGATCCTGCGCTACGTCTTCCTCCACAGCCTGGCCCTGGCCGCGCTGATGGGGCTCTTCGTCCTGCTCCAGGCCTACGTCGTCCCCTTCACCCGACTGGTCGTCCGCTAGGGCGTCGGTCGCGCCCTCACTTGTCGGGCGGATAGCGATCGGCGCGATCCCTGTGTTATCCTGTCCCTGTCAATCCCCTTCATGGAGGTCTGTCCATGAAAAAGGTCACCGCCATCGTCGGGACGGCCAGCCGGAAACACACGTATCTGGCCACCCGCCAGTTCCTGGACGACCTTCGGTCGCTCGGGGACGTCGAGACCGAGATCGTGACCCTGAACGATTATAAGATCGGGACCTGCCGGACATGCAAGCTCTGCCTCGAGAGGGGCGAAGAAGCGTGCCCACTAAAGGACGACCGGGACGTCATCATCGGGAAGATGATGACCTCCGACGGGGTCGTCTTCGCCTCCCCCAATCTCTCGTTCCATGTCTCGGGCCTGATGAAGGTCTTCCTCGACCGGCTCGGGTTCGTCTTCCATCGGCCTCGTTTCTTCGGGAAAGCCTCGACGAGCATCATCCCCCAGGGCATCTACGGCGGCCGGAAGATCGAACGCTACTTCAATTTCATCGGAAAAGGGATGGGCTTCAACCCCGTCAAGGGGATGCACTTCACCGCGCTCGATCCGATAGCCGAAACGGAAAGACGGAAGATGGACAGGTCCCTGGCGAAGCTGAGCCGGAGGTTCTACGATAAGCTGGTCGGGCCGGCCTACCCCTGGCCGGGCTGGTTCTATTTCATGGCTTTTCACTCGGGCCGGACGAAGATGCGTCTTGAACTCGACGAGAGAAGCTTTGACTACCGATACTACAGGGACAAGGGTTGGTTCGAATCGGATTATTTTTACCCGGTGCGTCTGGACCCGGTGAAGAAGCTGGCCGGCAAATTCATCGACTCATTCCAGACAGGGCGCACGAAGAAGAGGCAGGGCAAGAAGAGGTAGCGGCGCTACCCGACGATCTTCTTGACGCCTTTGTACTTGGCCTCGACCCGCTCGCAGGGCAGGTATTCGTTCTCCATGGCCCGGTAGTCCTTGAGCCCGACGAAGTCCGTGTACTCCTCGAAGGACGAGACCCATTGCGTCTGGCCGGGAAGCGTGCCGGTCGGCGACTTCTTGAGCGCGGCAAAGAAATCGGTCAAGGCCTTGTGGGCGACCATGATCGAAGCGACCGGGATAGAGACGCGGCCGACGCCCATTCTCTTCAGTTCGGGGATGGGGATGAGCTCGGTCTTCATTCCGGTGACGGCGTCCATGAGGTTGACCGAGAGCGGGCCCTTGATCGATTTGACCGCCTTCTCGATGTCGGCCCGGCTCTTGATGCCGTCGATGAAGGCCAGGTCGGCGCCCGCGTCGAGGTAGATATTGCAGCGCCGGATGGCTTCGGTGAGGCCCATCCCGGCGAAGACGTCGGTCCGGGCGTTGATGATGAAGTCTTTGTCGAGCCGCTCGCGGACGGCGGCGCAGGCCCGGATCTTCCCGGCCATCTCCTCGGCCGTGATGACCTCCTTCCCGGCCATGTGGCCGCAGCGCTTGGGGAAGACCTGGTCTTCAATATTCATACCAGCGACGCCCATGGCGACGAGGCGCTCGGTGATCCAGGCCGCGTTGACGGCGTTGCCGCCGCCGGTGTCGATGTCGGCCATGACCGGGATGGACACGGCCTGGGCGATGTTCCAGGTCAGATCGAGGACGTCCTTCATCCGGACGAGCCCGACGTCGGGCTTGCCGAGGTACGAGCCGGCCAGGCCGTAGCCGGAGACCTGGATGGCCTCGAACCCGGCCTTCTCGATGACCTTGGCCGACAAGGCGTCGTGGCAGCCGGGGACCGTGACGGCCCGGCGCTCCATGATAGCCTTCCGTAGAACTTTTGATCTCTTCATGTGCGTGGACTCCTTAAGATTGAAAACGGTCCCTTATTTTACATTATCCCGGGCCGATGTAAAATCCCTTGGCGCCCCGAAGCGGCCAATGAGCGGCCAGGCCCGCTCTTCTGGGGAGGAACGCGCCGGCGCCGCTTGGCACGCCGTGTGCTGCAGTCTCGGTGAGAAGGGAGAGAACCATGGTGCATCGAACCCTCAGGCGTAAGGAGTTCCTGGCGACAATGGGCAAGGCCGGAGCCTGCATGTGCGCCGCGGCTACCGGCATGAGGGCCGCGTTCGCCGGCCAGACGCAGACGCCGGCCTCGAAGCCCGGCGACAAGACCGTCGAGCGGGCGGCCAAGCGGATGGAGTTCGCCGACGGCTGGGTCCGGCGCTTCTTCGCGGCCCTGGACAAGACCGTCGACGAAGCTTCGCGCAAGAAGCTGATGCTGGCCAACGGGCGGTCCTGCTTCGCCGCCTACGCCGGGCCCCCGAAGAAGACGCCCGGCCCCGACGCGCTCGAGAAGTTCACGGCCTGGATCGCCCAGCAGGGTAAGGCCCGGGGCTATTCCATCGAGGGCAAGGTCATCTCGTTCGAGTTCATCGGCAGCGCCGAGACGGGCCAGGCCTCGCCCGAAAATATCTGCCTCTGCCCGATGGCCGAAGCCCAGAAAACGGGAGAGATCTCTCCGACCTTCTGCCTCTGCTCCGTCGGCTACGTCCAGGAGATGCACGAGCGGATGCTCGGCCGGTCGGTCGAGGCCGAGCTCGTCGACTCGGTGCTCCGGGGCGGCAAGCGCTGCAAGTTCCGGATGACGGTCGCTTAGAGGTGCCCCCGGAAACCTCCCCGCCTCCTTGACAACCCGGGCCCGTTCGTTGAGACTTGGCCTGATTCCCCCCAAGGAGGTCGCCATGAGAAAGTTGCCCGTTATCCTGGCCTTTGCCGTCGTTTATCTCGGAATGTCCCTCGGCCTCGGGCCAAGCCAGTCCCAAAATTCGGTGCTCCAGAAGGCCGGCCTATCGGCCGAGGCCCGGGCGGCCATCCTGACGGTCGGGGACGACGTGAGAAAGCTGGACAAGAGCCATGAGGCCTATGTCGGTGCCGCTCAAAAGCTCGACAGCCTCCTCGCCAAGCTGCTCCAAGCGACCCGGGAGGTCTCCCGTCTAGCGGAGGAGGCGGAAAAGTCAAAGTTGGCCCGTCCCGACAAGCTCTATGAGGCCGCCAGGCGGATGGCGGAGATGTCCCAGAGCTTCAATATCCAATACCTCGACCTTCAGAAGCAGATGCAGGATGAGAACCGGCGTTACACCCTGGTCAGCAATATCATGAAGACGAAGCACGACACGGCCAAGAACGCCATCAACAATATCCGCTGAGAACGGGTCGCCGGGTTTGACAGGCTGATATTGAATTGATAAATATGGGGCGGGACTGACGAATATGGCCACCGCCGCCGAACGCTGGGTCGAAGAACAGGAACGCCTGGCCAAGCCGGCCCGCGTCTACTGGTGCGACGGCTCGGACGGCGAGGCCTGGCGCCTCCTCGAGATCGGGATGAACGAGGAGCGCCTGAACGGCCCCGTCTTCCGGCCGCTCGATCACAAGAACTGGCCGACGGCCTACCTCCACCGCTCTTCCCCGACCGACGTCGCCCGGGTCGAGCACCTGACCTTCGTCTGCCATCCGACCAAGGAGGCCTCCGGCCCCAACAACAACTGGATGGAGCCGGCCAAGGCCAAGAAGCTCATGACCCAGCTGTCGGACGGCTGCATGGAAGGCCGGACGATGTACGTCATCCCGTACATGATGGGCCACCCCGACTCCCCTTACGCCAAGGCCTGCATGATGGTCACGGACTCGGTCTATGTCGCCGTCAGCATGCGCGTCATGACCCGCATCGGAACGCCGATCCTGGAGAAGCTGCGCAATCGCGAGGACTTCGTCAAGGGCTTCCACTCGATCGGCACCCTGGACCCCAACCGCCGCTACATCATGCACTTCCCCGAGGAGGGCCTGGTCTGGAGCGTCGGCTCGGGCTACGGCGGCAACGCCCTGCTCGGCAAGAAATGCGTCTCGCTCCGCATCGGCTCCTTCCTCGGCTACAAGCAGGGGTGGCTGGCCGAACACATGGTCATCATGGGCATCGAGGACCTCCACGGCAAGACGACCTATATCACCGCCGCCCTGCCCAGCGCCTGCGGCAAGACCAACCTGGCCATGATGGAATCGGCCCTGCCCGGCTACCGCGTCTGGACGCTGGGCGACGATATCGCCTGGCTCAACATCGGGCCCGACGGCCGGCTCTGGGCCATCAACCCCGAGGCCGGCTACTTCGGCGTGGCGCCGGGGACGTCGATGAAGACGAACCCCAACATGATGAGGACGATCAAGCGGGGCGCCTTCAATCCGACCCTGTTCACGAACGTGGCCCTCAACACCGATACGAACGAGCCGTGGTGGGAGGGCATCGACGGGCCCGTTCCCGAGCATCTCCTCGACTGGCAGGGCCATCCCTGGACGCCGGCCCTGGGCACCAAGGCCGCCCACCCCAACTCCCGGTTCACGGCCCAGATCGTCAACTCGCCCATGCTCGACAAGGAGGCCGAGAACCCCCAGGGCGTGCCCATCTCGGCCATCATCTTCGGGGGCCGCCGGACCCAGCTCATCCCCCTCGTCCTCGAGAGCTTCAACTGGGCCCATGGCGTCTTCATGGGCGCGCGCATGGGCTCGGAGACGACGGCCGCGGCCACCGGACAGGTCGGGGTCGTCCGGCGCGACCCGATGGCCATGCTCCCCTTCTGCGGCTATAACATGGCCGACTACTGGCGCCATTACCTGAACATGGGCAACCGCATGTCCCGGCCGCCCAGGATCTTCGGGGTCAACTGGTTCCGGGTCGACGACCGCGGCAAGTTCATCTGGCCCGGCTTCGGCGACAACATGCGCGTCCTCAAGTGGATCATCGACCGCGTCACCGGCGCCGTGCCGGCCCGCGAGACGCCGGCCGGGCTCGTGCCGCGCCTCGAGGACTTCGACATGACCGGCCTCGACCTCGCCAAGGACAAGTTCGAGAAGCTCTTCGAGGTCAAGATCAAGGAGTGGAAGACCGAGGTCGACGGGATCCGGGACTTCATCAAGCCCTACAAGGGCCGCCTCCCCGCCGAGATCCGCGAGCAGTACGAAAAGCTCGAGCGCCAGGTGCGCTGAGCCTTTTTCCCGACGCTTCGGCCTCCTCCCCTTGACAAAGAGGCGCCCCGCGCCCATCTATATATTATAAGAGATCCGTTCCCGGGGCCGAACATGGCACGAAAGCGCTGGCTGACGTTGGCCGTTCTATTCCTGTTTTCGCTGGGATGCGACGTCCGGTCCATGGTCGAGACAAGCCCCTTCACTGTCACTGTCCGGACAAGCGAGGGGCGGCCGATCGAAGGAGCGGTGATCGAGGGCGGCATAGATTGGAATGGCTTCTCGGTCGAGACCGACGCCGCCGGTCACGCCACGCTCCCCGCGAGCGCCTGGGGCGTAGACGCCTGGATCCACCTCGACAACCACATCCCGAGGCGCGTGGTCCTCTACAGGCCCTACCGGTATGAGCTGGCCCCGACGACTCGGCGGCTGCGGCTTCTGGGGAGCGTCGAAGGCCAGGCGGTCCTCTTCGCGCCGGGCCGCCTGGCCACCTTGGACTATCAAGGGACGTACCATCTCTATGCGATAGATGGGACGGGCGTGGCCGAGACGGCCGCGGCGGAGCTCCCGGCGGGGGTCAAGCAGGCGCGGCTCATCGGCGATACGCTCTGGCTGGCCGCTTACGACGACGGCGTCTTCGCCTATTCTCTGGCCGACGCGGAGCATCCTCTCGAGGTCCTGCATCTGGCCATCCCAGGCGTCACTCGGGTCTTTGCCCTGCGTAGCAATATGGTCGTCGTCGGCAATGATAAAGAAGTCTCATCGCTCGGCGTCTATGTATTCGAGGCGGACGGGACCTTTGTCGAAGCGGCCCGCTTCGGCGATTTTTTTGTCGCGGCGATCGACTTCATCGACGGATATCTCGTCGCCACCGGATATTCCCGGGCGCATCCCCGCGTCTATGCCCTGGACGACCCGGCCCACCCTCTGCTCGTCTATGAGAACGCCGGACCGGAACACTGGAGCGGAATCCTTCACGGCCGCCAGTACATCCAGATCCCCCAGTGGGATCAGATCTCCGGGAACACGGTTTACACCCGGCTCGACCTCACGGCGCCCGCCCTCCCCATCGAGGCCGGGACATTCCGGGCCGATTCGCGCCTCGTCGCCATGATCGACGAAACCACGGCTGTCGGATACTATCATGTCCTGGGCAACGCCCTAGCCGTTCTGAAGGGCGGGCCGTCCACGGGGTATTGGACCGCGGCGGTCATCTCCGAGGACCCGCACTATGACCTCAACCTCTTCGGGGGATGCGCCCCGCCTTACTTCGTGATCAGCGAACGCCTCTGGGTCCTGGAAGACCGGATCACTCCTTAGACAGGCGCCAGCCTTCGCGGTACGGGCGGCGGATCCAGGCCTCAGCCTCGGCGTTGTTCGTCACTCGCAAGTTGACGGGGTCCCAAACGATCCGGGTGTCCAGCCGTTTGGCCACGTTCCCGAGCAGGCAGATCTCGGTCAGCGGGCCCGAGTATTCAAAGGCGGCTCCCGCTTTCTTGCCGGCCTTGCAGGCCCGGGCCCATTCCTGCTCGTGACCGCCATCGACGCGGGGCAGGGTCTTGGCCGGGAGGTCGGTCTCCTGCATCAGCTTCTCGGGCACGAGGCGGGGCGAATCGCCGTAAACGCCGCACATGATCAGGCCGCGGGAGCCCTTGAAGACGAGTCCGCCCTCGGCGGGCATGGCGCGGCCGTCCTCGAGCCCTTCGGGCCGCGGAGCGCGCGTCCCCTCGTACCAGGTCAGTTTGACCGGGGGGCGGCCGCCGCGGGCGGGGAAACAGTAAGTGACGATGGCCGTCAGCGGGTGGGTCTCGGCGTTGAGCCCGCAACTCGTGGCCTCGACCGTCTCCGGGGCGTCGAGATCGAGGGCCCAGACGGCGGCGTCGAGGGTGTGGGCGCCGCGGTCGCCCATCATGCCCACGCCGAAGTCCCACCAGCACCGCCAGACCAGCGGATGATAGGCCGGATGATAGGGCCTGTACGGCGCCGGGCCGAGCCAGAGGTCCCAATCGAGGCCGGCGGGAACGGCGGGCGTGTCGGCGGGCCGCTCGCCCCACTTCGAGCTCCAATAGGCGTGGCCCCACGGGTAGTAGGAAAGGTCGCACCAGCCGTCGACCTCCCGGATCTCGCCGATGACGCCGGCCTTGACCCACTCGACGACGAGGCGGATGCCTTCGCCCGAATGGCCCTGGATGCCCATCTGGGTCGTGACCTTCGAGGCTTTGGCCGCGGCGGAGAGCCGGCGCGCTTCAAAGATGTCGTGCGTCAGCGGCTTCTGGGTGTAGGCGTGCTTGCCGGCGGCCATCGCCGCCATGGTGATGACGGCGTGGGTGTGGTCCGGTGTCGCGATGACGACCGCGTCGATACCCTTCTCTTTCTCGAGAAGGACCCGAAAGTCCTGGTAGACCCTGGCCGTCGGATAACGCTTGATGGTCCCCGCGGCGTAGTTGAGATCCACGTCGCAGAGAGCGACGATCGCTTCGGTCTCGAGCTCGCGGAGGTTGGCCGCGCCCATGCCGCCGACGCCGATCCCGGCGATCGCGAGCTTGTCGCTCGGCGGCGTCGGACCGCGGCCGAGAACATGACGCGGGACGATATGGAACAAAGCGGCCCCGGCGGCGACCGACGCGGACGCGCCCGAGCGGAGGAATTTACGGCGGGAGATCTTCGGAGATGCCATGATCGCCTCCTCGGTCGGATGATCGCGCGGGGTATCGTTGCGCTCAGTATATCAAAAGAAACGCCCGCGCCGCTTCCGCAGTTCAGATCGCGCCCTCACGCGTCATCGCGGCCTCCGCGGGCTCGATGTCGCCGAGGCCGAAGAATTCCGGGCCGCGGGGGGCGTAAAAGACGAGGATGGCCAGTGTCAGGACTCCCGTCAAGATGAACGGGAACTGGATGCCGATGACGTCGGACAGAACCCCGGCGACGAGCGTGACGGCCGCCCCCGAGACCAGCTGGATGTTGCTGACCCAGCTGAAGGCCATGGTCTGGCCGGAAGGGGGGACGGTCGAGCCGACGAACGTGTGGAGGGACGGGTAGGTCATCAGGAGGAACCCGCCGAAGAGGAGAAGCCCGGCGACGGCCAGGGCTTTGGTCGGGGCGAAGCCGAGGAGGAGGAGGGCCGCGGCCGCGCCGCCGAGGCTGGCCATGAACACGGGCTTGCGGCCGAACCGTCGGCTCAGGGCCCCGTAG
>Ga0316616_100000771_pt1 | contig 11500 bp, 10 predicted proteins | sample OWC_Aug_M1_C1_D1_FD_207660 | JGI IMG/M metagenome (GOLD analysis project Ga0316616, IMG submission 207660) | Wetland soil microbial communities from Old Woman Creek delta, Ohio, United States - OWC_Aug_M1_C1_D1_B | ecosystem: Environmental > Terrestrial > Soil > Wetlands | place: USA: Ohio... | reverse complement strand
CAGCGCTGGCCGCCCCCGGGCGCGTCCCGGGGGCCCCTCCTGATCCTGGCCGGTCCGACCGCCGTGGGAAAGTCGGCCCTTGCCATGGCGGTGGCGCGGGCCGCCCCGGGCGAGATCGTTGCGGCCGACTGCATGCAGGTGTACCGGGGGCTGGACGTCGGCACCGGCAAGCCGTCCGCGGAGGACCGCGCCGCAGTTCCCCACCACCTCCTGGATATCTGTGAGCCCACCGAGACCTTCTCGGCCCACGCATTCGCCCGACGGGCCGCGCAGGCCGTGGACCAGATCCGTGGCCGGGGCCGGCTGCCCATCCTGGTCGGGGGCACAGGCCTGTACCTGCGGGCGTTCCTCCGGGGCGGCCTGGCCGGGAGCGGGGCGGACCCGGCGCTGCGGGAGCGCCTGGCCCGCGAGGCGCAGGCGCTGGGGACGCGCGCCCTGTTCGCGCGGCTCCAGGCGGCAGACCCGGCCAGTGCGGCGCGAATCCATCCGGAGGACCTGGTGCGGATCGTGCGGGCCCTGGAACTGTTGGAGACGAGCGGGCGGCCGCCCTCGGCGCTGCGGCCCGGCCTCTGGGATGCCCCCCGGACCCGGGACGCCCTGATGCTGGTCCTGACGCGGGAGCGGGAGGAACTCGGCGCGCTGATCGACGCCCGGGCGCAGCGGATGTGGCAGGGCGGTCTCCTGGAGGAGGTGCGGGCGCTGCTGGCGAGCGGGCACCCCGGGGACCTGCGCCCGCTGCAGGCCATCGGCTACCGGCAGGCGGTTGCCGTGCTGCAGGGCCGGATGTCCGGGGCGGAGGGGCTGGCGGCCATGCGGCGGGCCACGCGCCAGTACGCCAAGCGCCAGCTCACCTGGTACCGGCGCGAACCGGCCGCCGAGTGGCAGAGCGTCCGGGGCTGGGCCTGGGTCGAGCCGCTGGCGCGGGAGATCCTCGACCGGCTGGCGCGGGGGCAGGATCTGCCCGGATCGCCCCTCGGCGAGGGCGCAGGCGGCGGGCCGTGCGCCCCCGCGCCCACCGAGCGATGACTGGTGCCCGGGAGCGAGGCGCGCATGCGATCCTGGATTCTCCAGCGGGCTGAGCGGGTCGAGGGAGCGATCAGCGTCCCGGGGGACAAGTCCATCTCCCACCGGGCGCTCCTGCTCGGGGCCCTGGCGGAGGGCACCACGGAGATCCGCGGCTTCCTGTGGAGCGAGGACTGTCGGGCCACGCTCCAGGCGCTGACCGCGCTGGGCGTCCGGGTGAGCGCCCCGCCGGGCGGCCCGCTCTGCATCGAGGGGCAAGGCGCCGGGGCGCTGCGCGAGCCCGAGGCGGTGCTGGATGCCGGCAACTCCGGGACCTGCCTCCGCCTGCTGGCCGGCGTGCTGGCCGGGCGCCCCTTCCTCAGCATCCTGACGGGAGACGCCTCACTCCGGCAGCGGCCGATGCGCCGGGTCGTCGAGCCGCTCAGTGCCATGGGCGCCCGGCTGGACGGGCGGGGCGGCGGCCAGTATCCGCCCCTGACGGTCCGGGGGGGTGCGCTGCGCGGTATCGCCTGGCGGTCGCCCGTGGCCAGCGCCCAGGTCAAGTCGGCGATCCTGCTGGCCGGCGTTCAGGCGGCGGGGGAGACCAGCGTCACGGAGCCGGCCCTGTCCCGGGACCACACCGAGCGGATGCTGGCCGGCTTCGGCGTCGCCGTGCGCCGCGACGGGACCCGCGTCTCCGTCCCGGGCCAGGCCCAGTTGCGGGCCACCTGCGTGGCCGTGCCGGGGGATGTGTCTTCGGCGGCGTTCTTCCTGGCGGCGGCGGCTGCGCGGCCCGGCCGGGAGCTGAGCCTGCGCGGGGTGGGGCTCAATCCGACCCGCGCGGGCGTCCTCGAGGCCCTGCGGGCGATGGGGGCGGCGCTGGCGGTCAGCGGGATGCGGGTCGAGGCGGGGGAGCCGGTGGGGGATCTGGTGGTGCGGGGCGCGCGGCTGCATGGCACGCGGATCGCGCCGGAGCAGATCCCGGGGCTGGTCGATGAGGTCCCGATCCTGGCGGTGGCGGCGGCGCTGGCGGAGGGCGAGACGCTGATCCAGGGCGCGGGGGAGCTCCGGGTCAAGGAGGTGGACCGCCTGGCGGCGCTGGCCGGGGAACTCTCCAAGCTGGGGGCGGAGATCCGCGAGGAGGGTGAGGGCCTGCGCATCCGCGGCGGCCGGCCGCTGCGCGGGGCGGTGGTCTCGAGCCGGGGGGATCACCGGATGGCCATGAGCCTGGCCGTGGCCGCGCTGGCCGCGGACGGCGAGACGGAGATCCAGGACGTCGCCTGTGTCGAGACGTCGTTCCCGGGCTTCGCCGATCTGCTGCGGGCGGTGGCGCCCGGGTGCGGCCTGCGCGAGGTGCGCCGCGACGAGTAGGCTGCTGCGGCATGCCGCCCTGCATCTGGACCTTTTTGAGCAGCCTGCAAAAGGAGGTTGTTCAATATCCGACCAGTGGGGTCGCTCAAAGTCGCCATGGATTGCGTTTCTTTCCGTGAATGGATCGAGCCGATCTTGGCGTGCTTGGCGCCTTGGCGGTTTGGCGGTTGATGGTTTTTCGGATCGGGGCTGAGAGGTTGCGGAGCGGGCATGGCTGAGGCCGGGCGGCGGCTGGTCATCGCCATCGACGGGCCGGTGGGGGCGGGCAAGAGCACGGCGGCGCGACGCCTGGCCGCCGCGCTGGGGTACGTCTACATCGACAGCGGCGCCATGTACCGCGCCTTCGGCTGGAAGGCGGTGCGGGACGGGGTGGATCTGCACGAGCGGAACGGGCTGGCGGCGCTGGCGGCGCGCACGGACATCCGCATCCGGCTGAGCGCCTCGGGCCCGCGGGTGCTGGTGGACGGGCTGGACGTGACGGACGAGCTGCGCACGCCGCGCATGGATGAGGCCTCCTCGCTCGTGTCCGTCTGGCCCGAGGTCCGTGAGCGGCTGGTGGCGCTGCAGCGGGCGATGGCGGCCGCCGGGGGCGTGGTCATGGACGGCCGCGACATCGGGACCGTGGTCCTCCCCGACGCGGACCTCAAGTTCTACCTGGATGCGGACCCGGACGTGCGGGCGGCGAGACGCCTCCGGGACCTGGAGCGGACGGGGGTCCCGGGCGACCTGGCCGCGGTGCGGGCCGAGGTGCTCCGCCGCGACGCCCGGGACAGCGGCCGGACCGCCTCGCCGCTGCGGCCGGCCGCGGACGCCATCCGGGTCGATTCCACCGGCCTGGACGCGGACGCGGTCCTGGCGCGGCTGCTGCGCGAGGCCGGGAAGCGGTCGCGGTCTGCTAACTCCTGAATTTGTGGGCAGATACGGATGTTTTTTCCTTGCTTGGTGCGGAACGGCTGTGTATGATGCACCCCTCGTCAGCAATCTGGAGCCGGTGAGGGTCGGCATCCCGATCGCCCGCCGGGTCCGCGTGTGGGCAAGAAGGGGCTCTGTCGCAATCCGCTGTTCGGCTGGTATCTCCGGGCGCTGCACACGTAACCCGTCGCGCGGCACCGCGTGGACCCCTCGACCCTGAAGCACACGCTGTCGCTCCTGGTCTCCGGGGGGATGCTTTTCCTGTGCCCCGAGGCTCCGCGAGGCGACGGACGGACGCCGGGGCCGGCCACACCCGCGATGGCCGCGCTCCGACCCCGGACGAGTTGACGATTCGCTGAGGCGGCATGGCCGCCCCGGCGGCTCCTCGCGCGCCCCCCCTGGGGAGGGCGGTCGGGGACCGTATTTCACTGCTGCATGCAGGAGGGTGATGTTCGCATGAGTTCACAGGCTGCCTATTCCGACCCCCCATTTTCCGCCGAGCCCGAGGAACTGGAGAGCTCCGGTCCGTCCAAGGAGATGCAGGAGATTTACGAGCAGAGCGTCCGGGACATCGTCGAGGGCGAGATCGTGCGCGGCACGATCCTGGAAATCCACGATGACAACGTCCTGGTGGACATCGGCTACAAGTCCGAGGGCCTGATCCCGCTGAAGGAGTTCCGCAGCCCCGCGGGGGAGATCACCGCCAAGGTGGGCGACGTGGTGGACGTGTACCTCGAGCAGAAAGAGGACACGGAAGGCCTGATCGTCCTCTCGCGCGAGAAGGCCGAGAAGATCAAGATCTGGGACGAGCTCTCCAAGGTGTACGAGAAGGGCGGGCCCGTCACCGGCACGATCCTGGGCCGCACCAAGGGCGGGCTGATCGTGGACATCGGCGTGCGGGCGTTCCTGCCCGGCTCGCAGGTGGACCTGCGCCCGGTGCGCGATCTGGACAAGCTGATCGGGAAGGCCTTCCCGATGAAGATCATCAAGCTGAACCAGAAGCGCGGCAACATCGTGCTCTCGCGCCGCGAGCTCCTGGAGGAGGAGCGCAAGCACCTGAAGGAGGCCACCCTCACCAACCTGACCGAGGGCAAGGTGATCAAGGGCAAGATCAAGAACATCACCGAGTACGGCGCCTTCGTCGACCTGGGTGGGCTGGACGGCCTGCTCCACATCACCGACATGTCCTGGGGCCGGGTGAGCCACCCCTCCGAGCTGTTCCAGGTCGGGGACGAGATCGAGGTGGTCGTCCTCAAGTTCGACCGGACCAACGAGCGGGTCTCGCTGGGCTACAAGCAGCGGCTGCCGGACCCCTGGGACGCGGTGGAGCAGCGCTACCCGGTTGGCTCCAAGGTCAAGGGCAAGGTGGTCAGCCTCACCGACTACGGGGCCTTCATCGAGCTCGAGGAAGGGGTCGAGGGGCTGGTCCACATCTCGGAGATGTCCTGGACCCAGCGGGTCAAGCACCCCTCCAAGGTCGTCGCCATCGGGGACGTGGTCGAGGTGGTGGTCCTGGATGTGGACCGGGGCAACAAGCGCATCTCCCTGGGCATGCGGCAGGCCGAGCCCAACCCCTGGAACTCCATCGAGGAGCGCTACCCGGTGGGGACGCGGGTGGAGGGCCGGGTGCGGAACCTGGCGGACTTCGGCGCCTTCGTGGAGCTGGAGGAGGGGATCGACGGCCTGATCCACATCTCGGACATGTCCTGGACCAAGCGCGTGCGCCATCCCTCGGAGATCCTCAAGAAGGGCGACAAGGTCGAGGCCATCGTGCTGCACGTGGACCGCACCAATCACCGCATCTCGCTGGGGCTGAAGCAGGTGCAGGAGGATCCCTGGCAGTCCAGCGTGCCCGAGAAGTACCGGGTGGGCATGGACGTCCAGGGCAAGGTGGTGCGGCTCACCGACTTCGGCGCCTTCGTGGAGCTGGAGGACGGGGTGGAGGGGCTGCTCCACGTCTCCGAGCTGTCCCACGACCGGGTGAACAAGCCCGAGGACATCGTGCAGGCCGGACAGGAGCTCACCCTCAAGGTGATCAAGCTGGACCCGGACGAGCGGAAGATCGGCCTGAGCCTGCGCGCCTTCCTGGAGACCCGCGTCGAACCCTCCGGCGAGGAGGAGGGCGGCCGGCGGCGGAAGCGGCGCCGGGACGACGACACCCCTGAGGAGTAGCCGCACGTGGCCACGAGGCGCGGGGGCCGGCTGGTCCTGCTGATCCTGACGGGGGTGGGGCTGTTCCTGGTCCTGGTGGCGCTGGCGGCGGCCTTCCTGGGGTCGTACCTGCCCCTCGGCGGCGACCGGATCGCGCTGGTGGCGGTCGAGGGGACCATCACGGACCCGCGGGAGGTCATCGCGCAGCTGCACCGGTACCGCGACCAGCCCAACGTCAAGGCCCTGGTCCTACGCATCGAGAGTCCGGGCGGCGGCGTGGCGGCGTCGCAGGAGATCTACACCGAGGTCGTGAAGCTCCGCCGCGAAACGGGCAAGCCCGTGGTGGCCTCGCTGGGCGGGGTGGCGGCCTCGGGCGGCTACTACGTGGCCGCCGCCGCCGACCATATCGTCGCCAACCCGGGCAGCATCACGGGCAGTATCGGGGTGATCATGCAGATCCCCAACCTGGCGGGGCTGCTGGAGAAGGTGGGGATCCGTGCCACCGTCATCAAGGCGGGGGCGTACAAGGACCTGGCGTCCATCACGCGGGATCTGAGCGACGCGGAGCGCCGCATCCTGCAAGAGGTGATGGACGACGTGCACAGCCAGTTCATCGAGGCGGTGGCCACCGGCCGCCGCCTGGACCGAGCCAAGGTCGAACCGCTGGCCGACGGCCGGATCTTCAGCGGGCGGCAGGCGCTGGCGCTCGGGCTCGTGGACGAGCTCGGGGATCTCGCCGACGCCGTCGAGCGGGCGGCAAAGCTCGTGGGCATCCCCGGACGACCCAAGGTCATCCAGGAGCGGCGCACCCGCTTCTCGCTGTGGGACCTGGCCCGCGAACAGCTGGGGCTGTCCCTGCCCGTCCCGGGGACGGGCCCGCCCGTGGCCATCCAATACCTGTGGCAATGACCGCGGGACGACCCGCGGCGTCCCGAGGCGCGTTCCGGCCGCGGCGCGACCACGCGACCTGCAGGCCCACGAAGGAGGTGGCGTCCCATGACAAAGGCGGACCTGGTGGAAAAGGTGGCAACGCAGGTCAACCTGACCAAGAAGGACACCGAAGTCGTCATTGATACCATTTTCGAGAGCATCTCCCAGGCCCTGGCCGCCAAGAGCGACGCCAAGGTCGAGTTGCGGGGCTTCGGCAGCTTCCGCGTCCGCCGCCGCCGGGCCCGCCAGGGGCGGAATCCCCAGACCGGCAAGCCGGTGCAGGTCCCCGCCAAGCGCGTGCCGTACTTCAAGCCGGGCAAGGAGCTCAAGGCACTGGTCGATTCCTAGGCGGCTCCACGCGCCCCCGGGCAGAGGGCCACAGGAGGAGGCGGCCGGCCGGCACCGACGGGGTGCCTGCGAGGTGCGATGCACACATTCTTCGAGCGCCGGGGCGACGCCGAGCCCCGCTTCATCGAGGGCAGTGTCAGCGAGCTGGAGGAGCTGTTCGGCAGCCCGCTGCCGGAGCTGCCGGAGGCCTACCCGATCTCGGGCGAGAGCGAAGCGCTCCTGGTCGATATCCACCCCGGGCTGCGTAGCGCGCTGCGCGAGGTAGTGGAATTCATCTATCGAGCCCTGGCGGAGCGGCGCACCCCGGGCGGGGCGGGGGCGGCGGCGCAGCTGGAGAGCGGCACGGGGACCCCCTACAGCCGGTTCGAGGGCGCGCTGGATGCGCTCCTCACCGCTATCCTGCATCAGGAGCGGCGGCTGGGTCTGCTCAACCTGTTCTGGGTGGCGCACTCCCGGGACGCCGCCGAGGTCATCAGCGAGTTCTTCGCGCAGCCCGGCATCAAGATCGCCGTCAAGTACCAGATGCACCCCCTGTTGCAGGGCGCGTACCGCAACGGCCGCAATCGCGCCTGGACCCGCTTCAAGAGCCAGCGGCAGGACAAGCTCCGCTACAACCTGGGCTCCAATTTCAACCCCCGGCTCATCGACTGCATCATCGACGACCAGCTCCCGCTGACCGAGCCGAGCCTCGCCCGCCTCAACCTGACGCAGGTCTTGGTCGACCACAACAAGCGCTTCCGCCTGACCTTCCGCGAGTTCAAGGAGATCTACACCGCCTGCCGGGAGCGCCTGCGCGAGGGGGTGCAGCGGCGCGAGGGGAAGCTCCTGGAGCTGCTGCGGCGCCAGCTGCCCTCCATCCGGCCCGAGCTCTACGACGACGAGAAGGGCGCGACGCGGATCCTGTTCAACACGCGGGTGCTGCACTACCTGCTGGCCGACCTGGGCAGCCTGGGGACGCGGCTGCTGGGCAACGCCGCCCTGAAGGCCGAGGCCGCGGCACGCAAGGGCTGGAGCGAGCTGCTGCTGGACTACCAGGACCTGCTGCAAGCGGTCAAGCGCAGCGAGGCGGTCGACCTGGTGCGCCAATCGATCGGCATCGCCGGGGCGCAGCAGGATGAGCAGCTGCGGCGCGAGCGCTACGACGAGGGCCGGCTCTACCGCTTCCATCCGGAGGGAGAGGTCCTCAACCAGGCCCGGAAGATCACGGTCATCTTCGCCGACCTGCGGGGATTCACGCGCACCTCCGAGGGCGGGGTCTCCGAGCGTGAGCTGACCCAGCAGCTCTACGAGGTGTTCGACCCGCTGGCCTCCATCGTGGAGCGCTACCGCGGCAAGATCGACAAGTTCACCGGCGACGGCGTGATGATCACCTTCGGCACGGCGCGGGTGGGGCGCGACGACGAGCTGAACGCACTGCGGACCGCGCTCACGCTGCAGGAGATGATGCGGGTCCTGCGGGCGGCGCGGCGGACGCGGTTCGAGATGGGGATCAGCGTGCATACCGGGCGGGCCCAGGTGGCGCACTTCATCGTGGACGAGCGCACCATGGACCACACGGTCATCGGGCGCAACGTCAACATCGCGGGGCGGCTGTCGGGCTCGGGCAAGACCCAGGCCTCGGCCTTCGACGACCAGGCCTGGATGGGAACGATGCAGGCCAGCGTCAAGCCCGCCATCAACGCGGCACGCGACGTCTGGGTGGACGAGGACGGCACCCTGTACAACACCGGCATCGTGGTGAGCCAGGATACGGTGGAGGCGGTGGTCAAGGCGGTGAGCAGCACGCCGCTGGCCGAATCGGGCGGCGGCGGGCACCGCTATTTCGACGACGTCCTCCGGAAAAATGTATTGCTGGAATATGTGGGCGATGCTAAGTTTAAAGGCATCGCGCGCTCGATCGCGATCTACCGGCTTGCCATGGAGGATGCGCCGCCCGCCCCCCCGCCCGGGAAGCCCCGGTGAGGCCGATGGCCGAGCGACTCTGGGCGCCGTGGCGGATGGCCTACATCGAGGGATCGCAGCACGGAGGCTGCCTGTTCTGCGAGAAGGCAGGCGAGGGGGCAGACAGCACCAACCTGATCCTGCACCGCGGCCCCTTGGCGTACGTGATCATGAACCTGTATCCCTACGCCAACGGCCACCTCATGGTTGTTCCCTACCGGCATTGCCCGGACCTGGCCGGCCTGACCCCCGAGGAATTGCTGGACGTCATGCAAGCGGCGCAGCGCTGCACCGCGATCCTCCGGCGGGCCATGCGCGCCGAGGGGTTCAACGTGGGCTTCAACCTGGGCAAGGTGGCGGGGGCGGGGGTGCTGGAGCACGTGCACCTGCACGTCGTGCCCCGCTGGACGGGCGACACGAACTTCATGCCGGTCCTGGCAGACGTCCGGGTGATGCCCGAGTTCCTGCAGGCCGGCTACGAGAAGCTGGTTCCGCTTTTCCACGAGCCCGAACGGTGAGGAGGGCCTCAGCATGATAAAGATGACGGTGCGGGGGATCGCCCTGGACCCCATCACCAATATGCCCATCATCATCCTCAAGGACGTGGAGGAGCGCAAGGCGCTGCCCATCTGGGTGGGGATCTTCGAGGCCAACGCCATCGCCCTGGAGCTGGAGAAGGTCTCGACCCCGCGTCCCATGACCCACGATCTGCTGAAGAGCGTCCTGGACGGGCTGGGGGCCACCGTCCGCCAGATCGTGGTCAACGACCTGAAGGACAACACCTTCTTCGCGGTGATCGAGCTGCAGCACAACGGGAGCGTCATCAACATCGACGCCCGCCCCAGCGACGCCATCGCCCTGGCCCTGCGGGTCAACGCGCCCATCTTCGTGACCGAGAAGGTGGTCTCCCAGGCCAAGAGCGTTGAGATCTCCGAGGAGAAGGAAGAGACCGACAAGTGGAAGGAGTGGCTGGAGAACCTGAAGCCCGAGGATTTCGGGAAGTACCGGATGTAGGGGTGCCGCCGGAACGCGCCGCCCGCCAGCCGATCGGCTGGCGGGCGGTTTGCTTGAGGGGAGGGCGGCCATGTCGAACCGCTGGCTCCTGAAGACCGAACCCGGGGAATACTCGTTCGAGGACCTCTTGCGGGAGGGCCGAACCGCCTGGGACGGCGTGACCAACGCGCTGGCCCTGCGGCACCTGCGGGCCGTCCGGCCGGGAGACGCGCTGCTGATCTACCACACGGGCACGGTCCGGGTCGTGGTGGGGGAGGCGCGGGCCGTGAGCCACCCCTACCCCGATCCCGCCAAGGCCGATCCCAGGTTCGTCGTCGTGGACCTGGTTCCGGTTCGGCAGTTGCCTGCACCCGTGCCGCTGGCGCGGATCAAGGCGGATCCCCGGTTCCGGGAGTTCGAACTGGTCCGCCTGCCCCGCCTGTCCGTCATGCCGGTCCCGGCTCCCCTCTGGCGGGCGCTCCTGGAGATGGCAAGCGCCTAGCCCGCATTATTCGCGAATACAGCTCGCGAATAATGCGGGCTTACTAGAAAACCTTGTGCTGGCGGTCGGGGACGGATCCCGCAGCGCCGGTGCACCGTGACACTGCACCCCTCCCGCGGGATGCGGGACGGGTACCCGGTCCGCCCCCCACCCGGCATCCTCCCGCTGCAGGCGGGAATCGCTTGCGGTCAGCTCAGCCCGGGTTATTCACGTGTTCTTCCTGAATAATCCGGGCTCGCCCGCAGTATTCGTCATCCTGTTCGGGCCATTCAAGCCATTCGGGATCTCTCCGGCGAAGCCGGCCCCTGAACAGGGGCCGGCGCCCGGCTCAGGCCGTTTCCGCCATCCCCTCCGCGTCCCGGAGCAGCTCCACGAACCGCGTCAGGGCGGGGGTGAACGGTTTCCCGCGCCGATGGATGATCCCCAGCGGCCGCACCAGGTCGGGGATCGTGAGGGGCACGGCCGCCAGGGTCCGATTGGCCACCTCCGCGAGGATGGTGGGTTGCGGCAGGATGCTGACCCCGGCGCCGACCCCGATGGCCTGCTTGATGGTCTCGATGTTGTCGAACTCCATCACCACGCTGACGCGGACCTCGTGCTGGCGCAGGACGCGGTCGATGGCCGTGCGGATGCGCAGGTCGGGGTCGAAGGCCACGAAGTTCTCGCCGTTGAGGTCGGCGGGCGCAATGCGCCGGCGGCGGGCCAGGCGGTGGCTGGACGGGCAGACGAGGACCATGGGCTCGTTGCGCCAGGGCAGGACGGTGAGCGAGCGACCGGCAGCCGGGTAGGAGATGATGCCCAGGTCGGCCTCGTCCGCGAGGACGACCTCCACCACCTTGTGGGGGTGCAGATAATCGAGGCGCACCTTCGCCTGGGGGTAGAGCGACATGAAGCGGCGCGCCTGCTCGCTCAGGATATGGATCCCGACCGAGTAGATGGCGGCGATGCGGACGCTGCCCGTTACCTGGATGCGGGAGGAGGCGACCCGGGCGCGCGCCTTGTCGAAGCCGTCGAGAAGGGTGCGGCAGGCGTCGTAGAAGGCTCGCCCCTCCGGCGTGACCACGAAGGGGCGCTTGGTGCGGTCGATGAGCAGGGCATCCAGATCGGCCTCGAGTTGCTGCATGGCCTGGCTGGCGGCGGACTGGGAGACCTGGTGCGCGGCGGCCCCACGGGAGAAGCTGCGCAGGCGGACGATGTCGCAGAAGAGCCGGAGCGTTTCCAGGTGCATGCCCGGCAGATTACACAATAAGAGAATCTAATGCAATGTATATTTTAATTTCCGCGTGACTTATGATTGACGTTGCGTTACTCTTGCCGAAATTTGCAGCCGGCTCGCGGCCGGAGCCAGCG
>Ga0316616_100000770_pt1 | contig 11500 bp, 3 predicted proteins | sample OWC_Aug_M1_C1_D1_FD_207660 | JGI IMG/M metagenome (GOLD analysis project Ga0316616, IMG submission 207660) | Wetland soil microbial communities from Old Woman Creek delta, Ohio, United States - OWC_Aug_M1_C1_D1_B | ecosystem: Environmental > Terrestrial > Soil > Wetlands | place: USA: Ohio... | reverse complement strand
TCGATCCGCCTCGCAGTAGACCAACCGAAGCTCGCCTGGCGCGAAAAGGCTGGTGACCAAGAAGGTGTCTCGCATTTCCGCTGCGCTCATCGTCGCGTACCGCACGCCATCCGCCAGGTATCGCGTCTCCATCGCTTTGCTCCTTTCGAGGACTGTGGACCGAATATGAACTTCCGCAAGCCAGCCGATCATCGAACCGTATACCAGGTCAGCCCTCAGGTCAACCGCTCCAATTGGCGATGGCTGTTATCGGCGGGGGGATTCGGCGAGGGCGACATCGAAGGCGGGGAAATCATGCAATGCGACGGGACGTATCGATCCCTCGGTGGTGTCGGGTGCGGAGCAGCCCGGCGAGGACGGCGGACACATCCCCGAACTGGACTGATTTGTCGAAAAAATAGTCTGCACCGGCTTTCAGGCATCGGTCACGGTATTGTGGAAACGGATAGTTCGTAAGGACAATGACCACAGGTGCCGGCGTTTCGCACTTGAGTTCCGGTAGAAGATCGATGCCGCTCCCGCCGGGCATCTGCACGTCCAGGATGATGACTTCCGGTTTCCCGCACCGAAAGGCCTGCCTCCCTTCCGCGGCGCTCTTGGCGTGCCAGATTACACGGAGGTCATCGGAGACTTGCGTGAGCATTTCTTCCAGCCGCTCCGCGACCAGTTGCGAGTCGTCAACGATAAGGATGTTCACCGCGCCGCCCCCAATCCGGCGTCAGTATTCGTGAGCAGCGAAGACCCAACCCTCCCCGTTTCCGTACTGGCTGAAAGGGGAATTGAAATTCTGGCGGCACATTACCGCGCGAACGCGATGACGGTTAGCCGCGTGTACCTTTTTTCGTCGTAGTGGTTTCGGTACTCCGCGTGTCAGATCTTCCCGTATATTGGTGTAAGAAAACCTCTGATTCGTATCGCAAAGCTCCGCCGAAGACATCAATCGTCGCCTTTTCACGGAAGGCGGAAAATTTAGCGACTTACAACGTAAGGTGGGGGCACTGGAGACCACGCGACGGCGCCCTCGGCCGTTTGCATGCGTTGGGATTCGCTTGACAAGGCGACCATTAGACGAGTAAAGAAGACTATTTTTGCCGTGTATTACATTGAGGAAATCCGACGCGGGCCCCGATGCTCACGCAAATCCGAAGTCCGAGAGGTTTGGCGATTCCTGGCGACTCCGACGCATCCCGTCGCCGCGACAGCGCAAGGCGACACATCGGGCCCGGTCAACATCAGGCCCGGTCGCCTGCAGCGAAGGGCCCGTTTATTGCCCTGCCTCCGAGGAGGGCCCCATGAAGTCCGCACCCCTCGTCTCCGATGCGCAAATCGACCTCCCCAGGCTGCGCCGGCGAATCGTCTGGATTCCCACCGCCACGCTTGTCGTTTTGATTGTCTGTGACGGCATTTTTGAGATCGTCGTCGAAAAGACGTGGGAGACGGACATCCTTCTCGCTCACACGTTGCTCCTGTTGCTCGTGGGCGGAGGCAGCCTGTTCTTCTCCGCGCATACCTTCAACATCATCCGCCGCGGCCAAGAAGAAATTCAGCGCCAGCGTTGTATGCTCACGAGCATGGAACGGAGATCCTTGGCGCTCCTTGAAAGCAGTTCCGACCTCGTCGTCCTCTTGCGCGCCGATGGCACGGTGACGTATGCCAGCCCGGCGGTGACACGCACGCTTGGATATAGTCCCGACGCGCTGACGGGGAAGGACGCGCTCGCGTTCATCCACCCCGACGAGCGCGAGTACATCCGAGGACGTCTTCAGGCCGTTACCCGCGAGAAGAGCGACCCCCATGCCGATACGTTTCGGGTGCAGCACCGCGACGGCTCCTGGCGCTGGATCGCCACGGTGTGGAACAACCTGCTTGCCGACCCCCACGTGGCGGCGGTTGTCTGCAACGCCCAGGACGTCACCGAGCAGAAGCAAGCGCAGGATGTCCTCGCCTGGCAAGCGCACGTCAATGCCGCGATTTCGGACCTGCACGCGTCGCTGGCTTCGGCCGCAATCCCGATCCGGGAAATCAACGCACGTATTCTGCAATGCGCGAGGGAGTTGACCGCCAGCAGGCACGGCTTCCTTTCGTGCATCGAAGAGGAAGCGGGCGATGACGTGGTGCTCGCCACGACCGACGTGATTCCGGAGGCCCCGGGCGGATCCCAGGACCGTGGCGCGGTAATGGTCCGACGCGACTCCAGCGGGCGCTACCCCGTCCTGCGAGGCGTCCCGCTGAATCCGCGCGAGCCCTTCTTTAGCAACGCCCCGGCGGCACACCCCGCGTACGTCGGACTCCCGCCAGGGCATGCTCCGCTTGTCCGCTTCCTGTCGGTTCCCGTGTGCGTGGGCGAGAACGTGGTGGGCGAGATCGTCGTGGCGAATGCCGCCCGTGACTATGCCCAACGCGATCTGGAAGCGGTCGGGCGCGTGGCGGAGTGCTACGCGTTGGCAATCCAACGCCGGCGGGCCGAAGAGGAAGTCGCCAGCGTCGCGACCTTTCCGTCCGAGGAACCGCACCCCGTCCTGCGCGTGAGCCGGGGCGGCACGATTCTGTACGCCAACCCGGCCAGTACCCCGCTCCTCGAGATGTGGGATACCACGGTGGGTCGCTCCATGCCCCCCTTCTGGTCCGACATGGCTCGCGATGCGCTCGCTACAGGCGCCGCACAGGCCACGGACGTCCGGTGCGGCGACATCGTCTACGCCGTGTCCCTGGTTCCGATTTCGGAGACCGGCTATGTGAATCTATACGCCCACGATATCACCGACCGAACGCGCGCCGAAGAGGCGCTTCGCCGAGCACATCACGACCTCGAGAGACGGGTCAAGGAGCGAACGGAAGAGCTGTATACAACCAATATCTGGTTACAGAAGGAAATATCGGAACGGCGTCGCGCCGAGACGGAACTGCGCGCATGGTTCGACAACGTCCCCATCGGACTGTACCGAACCACAAGGTCGGGGCGCATCGTGGATGCGAACCCCACCTTGGTGCAACTGCTGGGCTTTCGCGACAAGGAGGCCCTGCTGGCGACCAACACCGCGACGCTCTACACCAATCACGAGGACCGCCAGCGCTGGATGGCTCTTATCGAACGGCAGACGTTTCTCACAGGTTTCGAGGCGCAGATCCGGCGGTCCGACGGCACGGTCATCTGGGTCCGGAATAGCGCCCGTGCGGTCCGAGACGCCGAGGGCAGGGTTGTCTACTACGAAGGGGGGATCGAAGATATCACCGCACTCAAAGAGTCCGAAGGCGAACTCCTCGCGTCTCGCGAACAACTGCGCGTCCTGGCCGCCCACCTGCAATCCATCCGAGAGGAGGAACGGACGCGGATCGCGCGCGAGATTCACGACGAACTCGGACAGCTGCTCACCGGGCTCAAACTGGACCTCGCGTGGCTTGCGACCCGACTCCCCATGGCGCAGGAATACATGCGCGAGAAGATTCGGACAATGTCCGGCCTCGTGGACGACACGATCAAGTCGGTCCGGCGGATCGCCACGGAGCTACGACCCGGCATCCTCGATGACCTTGGGCTCACGGCCGCCATCGAGTGGCAAGCGCAGGAGTTCCAGACGCGCACCGGAATCCATTGCGAATTCCTCGCGGAGCAAAGCAACGGAGTCGATGACCCGGAAAGGCGGACGGCGCTGTTCCGCATACTCCAGGAAACCCTCACGAACGTCGCACGGCACGCGCATGCCACTCAAGTCGTCGTCTCGTTGCAGGTAGACGACAACCGTTGTGAGCTCCGCGTCGAGGACAATGGGAGGGGAATCACCGACGCGGAGATCTTCAATCGCAAATCCTTGGGGCTGCTGGGAATCCAGGAGCGCGCGCGGCTTCTCGGCGGGGACGTCCACATCATCGGCCGGCCGGGAACCGGCACGACGATATCCGTCTGGATTCCAGCAGCGCCGCGCCCTGCTCCACCGATTGCCACTCCCGTATCGGTGGCAACGCAATCCTGACAGGGGTCATGCCATGCTTCGTGTCCTGATCGCCGACGACCACGCCGTGGTGCGCCGCGGGCTCCGACAGGTGCTCGCCGACGAATCCGACATCAAAGTCATCGGTGAGGCCCACAATTCGCAGGAACTCCTCACGCTGGCGCGCCGACACCCCTGCGATCTGATCGTCCTGGATATCTCCATGCCTGGACGAAACGGGCTCGACGCCATCGGGGAGCTTCGGAAGGAATCCCCCAAGACGGCAGTGCTCGTGTTGAGCATGTACCCTGAAGACCAGTACGCCGTCCAGGCGTTCCGCGCAGGGGCGTCGGGGTATCTCACAAAGGAGAGCGCACCGGAAGAATTGGTGCTCGCCATCCGGAAAGTTGTCCGCGGCGGCCGGTACGTCAGCGCCGCCCTAGCAGAGAAGCTGGCCCTCGATCTATCCGCCAATCGAAACGGCGCACTGCACGAGAGCCTGTCCGCACGCGAGTTCCAGATTCTGTGCATGATCGGCTCCGGAAAGTCCGTGACCGGGATCGCGGACGAGCTTGCCCTGAGCGTCAAGACCATCGGGACGTACCGCGCTCGGATTCTCGAGAAGATGGAGATGCGGAACAACGCAGAACTGATTCGCTACACCATCCAGAACCGCCTGGTGACGTGACGGCCACCCCGCAACGACGCGTGGCGCGGGCTCGCCGTCATCCTCGTAACCAAGCCTCCTCACGAATTCGTTTCTTGCCGGCTTGGCCGCCCATGCCATGTCATCGCAAGCGGTCTCCCGTCGTCGTGCAGGACATCCACGATCCAGGCCCCTACGCGCCCCGCCCTCATTTACGCCGCATCGTTGCCCCTTTCGTTTCACACCCGGAAACGCCAGCGTAGGACAAACACCGACACGCTGACTAGCGTCGCACTGGCATAAAATACCGTCTTTCTCCGATTTTCCTTTCGCTCGCCAAACGTTATCGTGCCATCGATCGACACGGCTCGCAGACAAGTCGCCGCTCCGTACCAACGGATGGCGCTAGCAGGTTGAACAATCGCGCAGCACACACTGGAGGAGCGAACATGGCCAGTTTCAGTTTGTCGGATCTGGAGTTCATTCTGGAGCAAATCCGGATTGCTGAGGCACACGCCAGCGGTCAGAACCTCCTGAACCTGATCCCGAACCCCGAGCTAGCCTTCGGTCTTCGCACGGTGGACGGATCGTTCAACCACCTCACCGCGGGCCAGACGGAATTCGGCGCGGCCGATAACACCTTCCCGCGGATGACGGAAGCGGACCTCCGCGATGCGGAGGCCGGTACCAGCTACGAGCAGACCAGCGGCCTGGTGATCGACTCGCAGCCTCGTACGATTTCCAACTTGATCGTCGATCAGACCGAGAACAACCCGGCGGCCTACGCCGTCGCATATGACCCCGGCGCCGACGGCATCCTGCACACCGCGGACGACGTCTTGAAGGATGGGGTCGAGAGCATCATGAGCCCCGGTCTGGATGGGGTTCTTGGCACTGCAGATGACAAACAAGTCTTCTTCATCCCGAACACAGCGCCCGACGAGGGCCTCTCCGCGCCCTTCAATGCTTGGATGACCTTCTTCGGCCAGTTCTTCGACCACGGCCTGGACCTCGTGAACAAGGGCGGCAGCGGCACAGTGTTCATGCCGCTCCAGCCCGACGATCCACTGTTCAACGCCGGGGCTGACGGCCTTCCGAACACGGCCGACGATGGACCGAACTTCATGGTCCTCACCCGGGCCACCAACCAGCCGGGGCCGGACGGGGTGCTGGGGACCGCGGACGACGTTCACGAGCACACCAACCAGACGTCGCCCTTCGTGGACCAGAACCAGACTTACAGTTCCCACCCCTCGCACCAGGTGTTTCTGCGCGCCTACGAATTGAACGCTGCTGGCCAGCCTATCGCCACCGGCAAGCTCATCGTGAACCGCGACCTCGGGGCGGACGCGCTCTACGGCACGGCCGATGATACCGTGATCGGCGGCATGGCTACCTGGGCCGTCGTGAAGGCGCAGGCCCGCGACCTCCTCGGGATCGACCTCACGGATGCGGATGTGACCAACGTCCCCCTGCTAGCAACGGATCCGTACGGCCGTTTCCTCCGTGGTCCAAACGGCCTCCCGCAGGTCGTGATGGTCGGACCGGACGGACTGCCGGGAACGGTGGACGATGTCCTCGTCGAGGGGAACCTGGCGAACCCGATCAGTCTCGCAAACGCCGTCCGAACCGGTCACGCCTTCCTCGACGACATCGCACACAACGCCGCGCCGATGGGCGATGCCGATGGCAACCCGGCCACACCGAACGTGGCTCTTGCGCCCGACACCGACGATGTCGCCGGTACGGACGACAACGACACCACCACGTATGACAACGAACCCCTGGATGCCCACTACATCGCGGGCGACGGCCGCGTGAACGAGAACATCGGCCTGACGACCGTCCACCACGTGTTTCATTCCGAACACAACCGCCAGGTGGACGAGATCAAGGCAACGATCCTCGCCAGCGGTGATGCCGCTGTCATCGCGGAATGGCAACTCCCCGACGGATCGTGGAACGGCGAGCGGTTGTTCCAGGCGGCGAAGGTCGCCACCGAGATGCAATACCAGCACCTCGTATTCGAGGAGTTCGCACGGACCATCCAGCCACAGGTGGACCTCTTCCTCGACTTCGACGCCACACTCAACCCCGCGATCGTCGCCGAGTTCGCCCACACGGTCTACCGGTTCGGCCACTCGATGCTGACCGAGACGATCGATCGTCTGGATCCCAATTTCGCGTCGAGCGAGATCGGGCTGATCGAGGCGTTCCTGAACCCGCTGGCGTTCGCCGCCAGCGGCCCCACCCCGGACGAGGCGGCCGGCGCCATCGTGCGCGGCGTGACTCGGCAGGTGGGCAACGAGATCGACGAATTCGTGACCGAGGCCCTGCGCAACAACCTGCTCGGGCTGCCGCTGGATCTCGCGGCCATCAACCTGGCGCGCGGGCGCGACGCGGGTATCCCGTCCCTGAACGCGGCGCGGCGGGAATTCTATGCGGGCACCGGCGACAACCAGCTTAGACCCTACACGAGCTGGGCGGACTTCGTGCAACACCTGAAGCACCCCGAGTCACTCATCAACTTCATCGCGGCCTACGGGACGCACGCGACAATCACGGCCGCGACCACGCTCGCCGACAAGCGCGCCGCCGCCACGCTGCTCGTCCTGGGCGGGGACGGCGAACCTGCCGACCGTCTCGATTTCCTGAACAGCGCCGGCGCCTGGGCGAGCGGGCCGGACGGCGTGACGACCACCGGGCTGGACAGCGTCGATTTGTGGATCGGCGGCCTCGCGGAAAAAACCATGCCGTTCGGCGGCATGCTCGGTTCCACTTTCAACTTCGTGTTCGAGACGCAGCTCGAAGCCTTGCAGAACGGCGACCGGCTCTATTATCTGCACCGGTTTGCGGGAACCGATTTCCTTGCGGAGCTCGAGAATAACTCGTTCGCCAAGTTGGTTATGGCGAATACCGATGCCACGCACCTTCCCGCGCTCATCTTCAAGACGCCGGGATTGACCCTCGAGGTTGATCAGACGCGGCAGTTCAACGACGGCCTCGACACTGCCGACCCCACCGGCGACGTGATTCGGGACAACCCGGCGACGGCGGGCGCCGACACCAACTACCTCCGGTACACAGGCGACGAGCACGTCGTCCTCGGCGGCACCGACGGCAACGATATCCTGATCGCCAGCATCGGCGACGACACGCTGTACGGCGACGCGGGCAACGACCGCCTCGATGGCGGCGCCGGCAACGACGATATCCAGGGCGGCGCCGGCGACGATATTCTCACCGACCTCGGCGGAGACGACGTCATCAAGGGCGGCGAGGGAAACGACGTCATCCACGGTGGTCAAGGCCTGAACCTGATCATCGCCGGCCCGGGCAACGACTTCATCGTCACCGGCGAGGACGCGAACGAGACGTTTGCCGGCCCGGGGAACGACTTCATCCTGGGTAGCAGGCTCGACGCTTTCCCGAACGGCAACGACGGAGACGACTGGCTCGAGCGCGGGTTGCAGGACGGCGCCGCCGGGGACAACTTTGATCCTCTCGCGCTCGACACCGTCATCGGCCACGACGTCTTCCTCGGGGACGGCGGATTCGACGAAAGTCTCGGCGAAGGCGGCGACGATATCGTGGTCGGCACAGAAGGGCCGGACAAGCACAAGCTCGCGTCCGGCTTCGACTGGGTCACCTTCAAGGACGACCGGTTCGGCGTGAATGCCGATATGTTCAAGAACGCCTTCAACGACGCACCGCTGCCCGCATCCGTTGCGTCCGTCGGCTCTCGCTTCGCCCAGGTGGAGGGGCTGTCCGGGTCCCAGCAGGCAGATATCCTGCGAGGTGACGATGCCGACGCGCTGCAGATTGCGAATGCCGGCGCCACGGGAAGCGTCCTGACAAACCTCGACCTCATCGCTAACCTGCGCGCTTTCCTCGGCAGCGCCGCTGCCGGCCCGGACGGCGTGACCGGCACGGCCGACGACCAGTTCGGTACGGGCAACATCATCCTGGGCGGCGACGGCGGCGACCTCCTAGAGGGACGCGGGGGCAACGACATCATCGACGGCGACCGCTGGCTGAATGTGCGCATCAGCGTGCGGGCCAATGCCGACGGCACCGGACCGGAGCTCCGCAGCGTCAACAGCATGCAGGATTTGGTCCCCGAAATGCTATCGGGGGCAATCAACCCCGGGCAGCTCGTCATCGTCCGTGAGCTGCTGACGGCACCAGGTCCGGACTTCGACACGGCCGTGTTCTCTGGCCCGCGTGCCAGCTACACGGTGAGCACGGTCGGTGGGGTAACGACGGTCACGCACAATGACGCCACCGCGCCCAACGGCATCGGCATCGACGGCGTTGACAGGCTTACCAACATCGAGCGGTTGCAGTTCGCGGACCAGTCACAGGTCCTCGTGCAGGGGCTGAATGCCGAGCCAGTGGGCCAGGTGGCCGTCCTCAACGCGGCGACCGAGCCGGATGCGACGCCGGAGACCGGCCAGGTCCTGCGCGCGTCCATCGCGGGCGTGACGGATGGCGACAGCCCAGCCGGAATCACCGGACCCGTGAGCTACATCTGGCAGTTCGAGCGAGTGCCGGGTTCGGGCCGGTTTGAAGACATCAGCACGAATTTGGCGCCGCGCGGCGCACCCAGCGCCGTGGGCCCCACCCTCACTGTCACACCTGACCTCGAAGGACTCGCGCTGCGAGTCAAGGCCCACTACCAGGACGGCCACGGTGTGCTGGAGACGGTGTTCTCCGTTCCCACCGCGGCCGTCGCCGTCGGCACGCCGCCACCGCCTCCGCCGCCCTTGTTGACCGACGAACAGCCCGGCGTCACGAGTCCCAGCGTCCACTTCCTGGGGTCGGACCTCCAGTTCATCCTGGACCAGATCGTCATCGCTGAGCGGCATGCCGCGGGCGAGGATCTAACTTCCCTGCTGCCCAATATCCGGCTGGCTCTCGGCCTCCGCACCGTCGACGGCTCGTACAACAACCTCGTGCCGGGTCAGACGGAATTCGGCGCGGCAGACAACGTCTTCCCGCGGATGACGGAGCCGGTGTTCCGGACGGCGGAGAACGGCACAACGTACTTGCAGACCAGCGGCACGGTCTTCGACTCGCAGCCGCGCACGATCTCCAACCTGATCATCGACCAGACCGCCAACAACCCGGCGGCGGTAGCCGCCGCGTTCGATCCCGGCCCGGATGGGGCGCTCGGCACCGCCGACGATGTGCTGAAGGATGGCGTCGAGATCGTCACTGGCACGCGGGCGGACGGCTCGACATTCGAAACGCTCTTCATCCCGAACACGGCGCCCGACGAGGGTCTCTCCGCGTCCTTCAACGCGTGGATGACCTTCTTCGGTCAGTTCTTCGACCACGGTCTGGACCTCGTGAACAAGGGCGGGAGCGGCGTCGTCTTCATGCCGCTCCAGGACGACGATCCGCTCGTCGCCGGCCCAGACGGGGTCTTCGGCACTCCCGATGATCTTCCGGCCGCGCAGCGCTTCATGGTCCTCACCCGGGCCACCAACCAGCCGGGGCCGGACGGGGTGCTCGGCACCGCCGACGACATCCACGAGCACACCAACCAGACGTCCCCCTTCGTCGACCAGAACCAGACGTACGCCTCCCACCCCTCGCACCAGGTCTTCCTGCGCGCGTACACGCTGAACGGGGAGGGGGCGCCGGTTGCCACCGGCAAGCTCATCGTGAACCGTGACCTCGGCCCGGACGGGCTCTACGGAACGGCCGATGACACCGTGATCGGCGGCATGGCCACCTGGGCCGTCGTGAAGGCGCAGGCCCGCGACATCCTCGGCATCAACCTGACGGATGCGGACGTCAACAACCTGCCGCTGCTCGCCACCGACCCGTACGGCAACTACCTGCGCGGCCCGAGCGGCCGCGCGCAGGTCGTGATGCGCACCGCCGGCGCCGACGGGACGATCGGCACCGCCGATGACGGCACGACCCTCGTCGAGGGCAACCCGGATGCGCCCATTGACCTCACCAACGCGGTGCGAACGGGCCACGCGTTCCTCGACGACATCGCCCACAGCGCGAACCCCAGGAATGCCCAAACGGGCGCGCTTTTGGCACCCGATGCCGACGACGTCGCCGGAGCGGACGATGGGCTTCCGGGGACCTATGACGGCGAGCTCCTCGACGCTCACTACATCGCGGGCGACGGCCGCGTCAACGAGAACATCGGCCTGACCACCGTCCACCACGTGTTCCACTCCGAGCACAACCGGTTGGTAGATCACACGAAGGAGGTAGTCCTCGCGACCAACGACGTCGACTTCCTGAACCAGTGGCTGCTGACACCCGTCACGGTCGTCCCGACCGACCTATCAACCCTCGACTGGAACGGCGAGCGGCTGTTCCAGGCGGCGAAGTTCGGCACGGAAATGCAGTACCAGCACCTCGTGTTCGAGGAGTTCGCTCGCACCATCCAGCCGAACATCGACGTGTTCATCCCCAACTTCCAGAACTACCAGACGGAGATAGATCCATCGATCGTGGCCGAGTTCGCCCACACGGTCTACCGCTTCGGCCACTCGATGCTGACCGAGACCATCGATCGTCTGGGTCCCAATTTCGCGTCGAGCGAGATCGGGCTGATCGAGGCGTTCCTGAACCCGCTGGCGTTCGCGGCCAGCGGCCCCACCCCGGAAGCCGCCGCCGGCGCCATCGTGCGCGGCGTGACGAGGCAGGTGGGCAACGAGATCGATGAGTTCGTGACCGAGGCCCTGCGCAACAACCTGCTCGGCCTTCCGCTCGATCTGCCGGCCATCAACCTGGCCCGCGGGCGCGACGTGGGCATTCCGTCCCTGAACGCGGCGCGGCGGGAATTCTACGCCGCCACCGGCGACAGCCAGCTCACCCCCTACACGAGCTGGGCGGACTTCGCGCAGAACCTGAAGCACCCCGAATCGCTCATCAACTTCATCGCGGCCTACGG
>Ga0316616_100000769_pt1 | contig 11501 bp, 9 predicted proteins | sample OWC_Aug_M1_C1_D1_FD_207660 | JGI IMG/M metagenome (GOLD analysis project Ga0316616, IMG submission 207660) | Wetland soil microbial communities from Old Woman Creek delta, Ohio, United States - OWC_Aug_M1_C1_D1_B | ecosystem: Environmental > Terrestrial > Soil > Wetlands | place: USA: Ohio... | reverse complement strand
CTTCATCCGGACGGCGACCCCGGCGTCGGCGGCCACGCCCGCGATGCCCGCCCCCATGAGGCCCGCCCCGATGACGCCGAGCTTGCCGATCTCCGCCGCCTTCGTGCCCTCCGGGTAGCCGGCGTCCTTCTTGATCTCCTGGGTGGCGAAGAAGACCGACACGAGGCTCCGCGAGACGGGGCCCGCGGCCAGCCGGCCGAACGCCTGCGCCTCGAGCCTCAGCCCCTCGGCCTGGCTCGTGGCCGTGCCGTCGCGGACGAGGTCCACCGCGGCGAGGGGCGCCGGGTAGTGCCCGCCCGTCTTCTGGAGGACGGAGGCCTTCGCCTTCGAGAAGACGATCGGCCGCAGCAGCCGCTCGCGGAGCGGGATCCCGGGACGCCTCGGCCGCAACCGTCCCGCGGCGAGCCCGAGGGCGGCCTGCTTCGCGACCGCGAGGAGGAGGGATGCGGGGCAGACCTCGTCGACGAGGCCCGCCTTCAGCGCCCGCGGCGCCACGAGCGTCCGCCCGGTCAGGATGAGGTCGAGCGCCGTGGCGAGGCCGACGAGCCGCGGCAGGCGCTGCGTGCCGCCCGCGCCCGGCACGAGGCCCAGCATCACCTCGGGCAGCCCGAGCGCCGTCTTCGGGTCGTCGGACGCCACGCGGTAGCGGCAGGCCAGGGCGAGCTCGGTCCCGCCGCCGAGGCACGTCCCGTGGATCGCCGCCACGACCGGCACGCGGCACCCCTCGACCCGGTCGAGGGTCGCGTGGCCGGCGCGCGAGAGGGCCTCGCCCTCCTGCGCCGAGCGGATGCGCGTGAAGTCCTTGATGTCCGCCCCGGCGATGAAGCTGTCCGGCTTCCCGCTTCGGATGACGACGGCCCGGATCGCTTCGTCCTCCTGGACCTCGTCGAGGATCCCCTCGAACTCCGCGATCAGGCCCCTGCCGAGGGTGTTCACCTTCTCCCCCGGCACGTCGAGGGTGAGCACGAGGATGCCCTCGGCGTCCGTCTCCCGCGTGAACGCGCTGGCTTCGCTCATCGCTCGAGGACCATCGCGAAGCCCATCCCGCCCTGCGCGCACACCGAGAGGAGGCCGAACTTCGCGTCCCGCCGCGTCATCTCGTTCGCGAGGGTGGTGGTGATCCGGGCTCCCGTCGCGCCGAACGGGTGGCCGAGGGCGATCGAGCCCCCGCACACGTTGAGGCGGTCCCGGTCCACCCGGCCGACCGGGGACGACCGGCCGAGCTTCTCGCGGGCCCACGCCTCGGACTCGAGGGCCTGGATGTTCGAGGCCACCTGGGCCGCGAAGGCCTCGTGCATCTCGACGAGGTCCATGTCGGAGAGCTGGAGGCCCGCCCGCTCGAGGGCCTTCGGGATCGCGAGGCCGGGACCCATCAGCAGCTGGCCGCCGGGGTCCACCGCGGCCACGGCCCAGGTCCGGACGTAGGCCAGGGGCGCGTAGCCGTCGGCCTTCGCCCTCTCCTCCGACATCAGGAGTACGGCGGCCCCGCCGTCGGTGAGCGGCGAGGAGTTGCCGGCGGTGACGGTGCCGTACCGCCGGTCGAAGACAGGGGGCAGCGCGGCCAGAGCCTCGAGGGACGTGTCCTTCCGCAGCAGGTTGTCCGTGGCCACCGCGGTGTCGTAGGCGGGGGGAACGAAGACGGCGCACGTCTCGGCGGGGAGCCGCCCGTCCTCCGTGGCCGCCCAGGCGTTGCGGTGGGAGGCGAAGGCGATCTCGTCCTGCTCCTCGCGGGAGATGCCGTTCTCCTTCGCCATCTTCTCGGCCGACTGGCCCATGGTGAGGCCGGTGGAGGGCTCGGCGATGGCCGGCGCGTCGGGCACCAGGTCGCGGGGCCGGACCTTCGCGAGGGCGGAGAGTCGCCCCCCGAGCGACTTCGCCCGCTGCGCCTCCACCAGGATCCGCGCCATGCCTCGGCTGTGCAGGATCGGCACGTCGGAGAGGCTCTCCGCCCCGCCCGCGATGCCGGCCTCCACGTGGCCGAGCAGGATGGCCGACGCCACGTCGGCGATCGCCTGGTTGGCCGAGGCGCACGCGCGGTTGACGGTGTGGGCGGGGACCGACGTCGGGAGGCCGGCCCCGAGAGCCGCCTCTCGGCCCAGGTTGGGCGCCTTCACCGACGGCACGACCTGTCCCATGACGACGGTGCCGATCGAGGCGGGGTCGACCTCGGTCCGCTCGACAAGCTCGCGGATCGCGACCCGCGCGAGGCCCACGGCCGTCAGCTCCCGCAAGACCGTCCCCGAGCGGGCGAAGGGCGTGCGGCACCCGGCCACGATCGCGACTCTTCGGTTGGTCATGGGACTCTATCCCCGGGCGCGGTCCTTCCGCGTCCCGTCGCGGGATTTCGAGAGGCGGGCCTCCGTGCGGCCGACGTGTTCCAGGAGTGATCCCGGGCTGCCGCCCGTCACGCGAAAATGCTAGCGCAACGCCCGGCGGTTGCAACTGTTTTCGGCGAATCGCCATGACGCCGCGTGATCGATGCCATGCCACGACTTCACGCCTGTGGCGGTGTCCTCGCCTGGTGCGCTACACTCCCCGAGCGCGACACCTCGGAGGCTCTCCCTCCTTCGCGGGCCGGCCGAGTGTCGCGGAGAGAAGATCCGGGAGGGGGAGCCCCTTGTACACGCCACCCAGGCAGCGCACGCGAATCGTTCCGCCCGATCCCATAACAGTCGCCATCGAGGACGACCACGGCCTTCCGCTCGGCTACGGCGTCATCGCCAACATCTCCGAGACCGGCGCCTGCGTGTGGACGGACGGCGCCCTCGCCCCGGGGGCCCGCCTCGCTCTCCGGGTCAGCTTCGCCCGGCCGGCCGAGGTGCACGAGGTCGCGGCCATCGTGGTCTGGTCCGACGAGGAGACCGAGCCCGAAGGCCGGCGGAGGAGGCGCTACGGCCTGCAGTGGTACGACGCCTCCTCCTCCTGCGTCCTTCGCGTGCGCCACCTCGCCGGGCACGCCGAGGGCGGGCACACCCCCCCGATGGGCACCCCGGCCCCGGTGAGCGCGTGAGCCGCCGCCTCGCGCCGCTCGTCCTGGCCGCCGCCCTCGCGTCGGCCGTCGCGGCGCGCCCGGCCCTCGCCCAGGCTCCGGCCAGCCGAGCCCCGGCGCGCCCGGCCGAGGCCCGGCCCGAGCCAAAGGCCCAGCCCCGGCCCCACGGCCTGCGGGTGCCGGTGGACCCCTCCCGGGTCCGGGTCGACGACGGGGACACGGTGGTCGTCCGCTGGTCGAAGGACGACCTCGAGACGGTCCGCATCCTCGGCATCGACACCCCCGAGACCCGGCACCTCGAGCACGACCTGCCCTACGCCCAGGCCTTCGGGCCGGAGGCTCGGGCCTTCGCCCAGGGTGCCTTCGCCGCCACCACCCAGGTCGAGCTCCTGCGGTCGAGCACCCTCGACCCCTACGGCCGGACCCTCGGCTACCTCTTCCTGAACGGGCGCAACTACTCGGTCCTCGCGGTGCGGGCCCGCCTCGCCGCCGAGAGCGTCACCTTCTACGGCGACAACGGCCTCCCCGCCGAGGCGGCGGATGTCCTCGCCGCCGCGAAGGCGGCCGGTCCCCTGCCCTTCGAGCCGCCCCACGCCTTCCGGGCCCGCATGCGCGAGCTCTCGAAGTGGATGAAGGAGACGGGGCTCGAGGCCGAGAAGTAGGCCTCGCCGGGGCGCCATGGCCCTCCTCACCGACACGGACCCGCGTTGAAGGCGCCTCCCCGGCGGCTCGCCCTCCCCCTCGGCCTCGCCGCGCTCGCCCTCCTGCTCTGGAACACGTTCGCCGTCTACCCCTTCCGCCTCTTCGTCGTCTTCCTCCACGAGATCTCGCACGGTCTCGCCGCGGTCGTGACCGGAGGCGCCATCGTCTCGATCGGCCTGAGCTTCGACGAGGGCGGGGTCTGTCTCACCCGCGGGGGCTGGCCCTTCCTCATCCTCAACGCGGGCTACCTGGGCAGCCTGCTCTGGGGCGCCCTCTTCCTCCTCGTCGGCGCCCGCCGCGCCCACGCGCGGCCGGTGATCGGCCTCGTCGGCGTCTTCACCCTCGTGGTCACGCTCGCCTACGTCCGGACGTGGTTCGGCCTCCTGTACGGCCTCGGGACGGGTCTCGTGCTCCTGGCCGTGGCGTCGAGGCTGAAGCCCGCGGTGTCCGAGGTGCTGCTGGCCGCCATCGGGGCGACGAGCTGCCTCTACGCCGTCTGGGACATCGCCACCGACGTGCTCCTCCGCCACTCCGGCCAGAGCGACGCCGCCGCCCTCGCCCGCGTCACCGGCCTCCCCGCGGTCGTCTGGGGCGTGGCCTGGGTCGCCTTCTCGATCGCGGTTCTCGCGTCGGTCCTGAAGCGGCTCGCCTGAGCCCGCCGGGCGGCGAGCCATGACGCGCCCCGCCCCGATGCATGAGGGGTGCCGATGTCTCGCCATTGCCCGACCGGAGGCCGTACAATCGCGACTCGGCTCGCAGGAGACGGGAGAGTGAGTCCTTCATGAAGCGGATCGGCATCCTCACCGCGGGCGGCGACACGCCGGCCCTCAACGCGACCGTCCACGGCGCGGTCGTGCGCGCCAACCAGCGGCGCGTCGAGGTCTACGGGTTCATCAAAGGCTACTCGGCCCTACTGAACCCGGCCGTCCCCCACGTCCACCTGAACCCGCTCTTCACCGAGATCCCGGAGCTCGACCCCACCCGCGGCGGCACCGTGATCGGGGCGTCGCGGGCCTTCGTGGACCCCGAGGACCGGGTGACGATCGCCGAGATCGCCGACAAGCTGAAGCAGCTCCGGATCGACGGCCTGATCTGCGTGGGCGGGGACGGGACCCTCAACGGCCTCCAGCCCTTCGCGGAGCTCTTCCCGGTGGTGCTCGCCCCGAAGACGATCGACAACGACCTCGGCCTCAACCACCGGAACGAGCCCGACGAGTGGGAGCGCGTCCCGACCGCCGACGCGCTCGGCTACCGCTACGAGCTCGGGCGATCGCTCACCCGGTTCGAGCTCGACGGGATGGTCAACTACGTCACCCCGGGCTACGCGACCGCCGTCTTCGACTCCGTGCAGGGCCTCCAGCGCGTGCGCACGACGGCCGAGAGCCACCGCCGGATCGGCATCGTCGAGGTCATGGGCCGCCACTCCGGCTACATCGCCCTCGGCACCGCCTACGGCCAGCCCGACATCGTCCTCGTCCCCGAGGTCCCGGTGCGGATCCCCGCCCTCGTGGAGCGGGTGCGGGAGCTCTACGAGCTGCAGAAGAACGTCGTCATCGTGTGCGGGGAGGGCATCGTCGGCGAGGACGGCCGTGAGCTCGGGGCCAAGCGGGAGACGCACGACCCCGCCGGCAACGTGAGCCTCTCCGGGGCCTCCGACGCGCTCCGCGAGGTGCTCGTCGACCACTTCGGCGACGCCTACTTCCAGCAGTTCCGGAGGGCGGAGTCGGCGAAGGCCGCGGTGTTCACGCGGAAGGTCGGACACACCCAGCGCGGCGGACGGCCCATCCTGTTCGACCGCTTCCACGCGGCCGAGCTCGGGGGCAAGGCGGTCGACATGCTCCTCGAGGGCCAGAACAACGCGATCGCCATCCTGCAGTGGAACCGGGACCGCGGCTTCTACGTGGACGGCTACGACGGCAACGCCCTCCGCGACCGCTGGGGCGTCATCCACGCCCGCTACCTGCACCCGAGCTTCTACGACAAGGAGCTCATGCGGCCGTCGAAGACCGGCGTCGAGTACATGCTGCCGATCTTCACGAACGCGATCGGCCACGCCGACATCGAGGCCATTCGGCAGACCGTCTTCGACGCGGGAAGCCTTTTCCGGCCGTACCATTCCGTCAACACGGACATCAACAAGCGGATACGCTACCTCAGCTCTTGAGATGCACATCCCGCGCGAAGCGCGGGACGATCTGGCCCGTCATCCCGAGGAGCTCCGTCCTCTCGCCCGGCGACGAGGGATCCGCGGTGGTTGTCCGTCCGGCCTGGCTCCCCTGCCCGGTACCGACGACGAGGCACGACGGAGCCAGGAATGGAGCCGTCTTTCGCCGGGGCCTCCCGCGAGCTGTCGCCGACGGAGAGACCTCGGCCGGCCCTTCGTCGCCCGGCCTGATCGACGCTCCTCAGGGTGACCGGGCCTACTCGTACCTCAGCGCCTCCACCGGGTCCAGGCGCGAGGCCTTCAGCGCCGGCACCAGGCCGGAGACGGCCCCGACCACGACCAGCACGAGCGTCGAGACGAGCGCCACCCCGGCCGACATCCGGAGCTCGAGGTCGCCCTGGCCGGACTCGTCCTCGAAGAGAGGGCCGAACATCGGCAGGCGCGGCGCGGCCTCGGTGATCCCCCACGCGAGGAGGATCCCGATCGCCCCCCCGGCGAGGGTCAGGACGAGGGCCTCGACCAGGAACTGGGTGCGGATGTGGCGCCGGCGCGCCCCGAGCGCGCGCCGCAGGCCGATCTCGCGGACCCGCTCGTCCACCGCGACGAGCATGATGTTGGCGACGCCCACGCCCCCGATCGTCAGGGTGAGCGTGCCGATGAAGAGGAGCAGGCCCTGGAGCCCGATGGTGAGGCCGTCCAGAATGGGCTGGAACTCCTGGCGCCCGATCATCATGAACGCCCGGCGGTCGGTGGGCGAGAATCGCTGCCGCTTGGCGACGGTGGCCTGGACCTGCGCGCGAGCCTGCCGCTCGAGCGACGGGGTCACCGGGCTGAAGACGAGGACGCTCGCGTAGCGCGTGTCCCAGAGGTCCCCCGCCGCGCTGTACGGGATGAAGGCCGACTCGTCGTCGCTCGTGAAGTAGCTGCTGAGCTGGATCTTGCGGCCCATCGTCCCGACCACGGTGAAGCGCACGCCGGCGATCCGCACCGTCTCCCCCACCGCCGGCCGGCCGGCGAAGAGCTTCTCGCGCAGGCGCGCCCCCAGGAAGACCACGCGACGCCTCTCGAGCTGGTCCTCCGGGCTGATCCATCGCCCGTCCTCCGCGACCTCGTTCCGCAGCTCTCCGTAGGCCGGCTCCACCCCGCGGATCGCCGTGCTCACCATCCGCTCGCCGTAGGTGATCGGGCGCCACCGGGTCGACTCCAGGCTGAGGCTCCTCACCATCGTCGCCTCGAGGGCGATGTTGTCCCGGTCCTCCTTCTCGACCCGCACCACCCGGCCCGCCCTCTCCCCGCCCGCCTGCTCGCTCGTCTGGCCCGGCCACGCCACCACCGCCGTCTTCCCGAAAGCGTCGAACCCGCGCATCATCACCACCCGGAAGCCGGTGCCGTAGGCCATCAGCACGGCCACGGCCACGATCCCCCACACGATGCCGAGCATGGTGAGCAGGCTCCGCGTGGGGTTCCTCCGGAGGTTGGCCCAGGACTGGGCGACGAGGTCGCGCAGCACGATCAGCCACCCGCCTCGAAGCGGAGGGCCTCGATCGGGTCGACCGCCGCCGCGCGCCGGGCCGGGTAGATGGCGGCGAAGAGGGCCACCGCCGACAGCAGGAAGAACGAGAAGAGGGCCGACCACCAGGTCGGCAGGAGTCCCGCGAAGTAGGGCATCTGGAAGAGGAGGTTGAACACGACGCAGCTGCCGTAGGCGACGGCGAGCCCGATCCCCCCGCTCGCGAAGACCACGATCAGGGTCTCGACGAAGAAGAGCCGCACGATCGAGCGGCGGGTCGCTCCGAGGGCCCGGCGGACGCCGATCTCGCGGGTCCTCTCCCGCACCGCCACCAGCATCACGTTCATCACGCCGATCGCCCCGATGAAGAGGGTGGCGACCCCGACCGCCCCCAGGAACACCTGCATGCCGTCGGTGAGCCGTCGGAAGGCCTTGGCCTGCTCCACCGTGTCCCAGATGCCCGCCGCCTCCTTGTCCCGGGGGTCGAATTGGTGGAGCCGGGCGAGGGCCCGCCGGACCTCGGCCTTGCAGGCCTCGTGCTCCTCCAGCGACCGGGGGGTCACCAGGAGGCGATCCACGACGTCGGCACTCAGGGGCGGCCTCTTTGGCAGGTCGCGCAGGAGGGCCCCGATCGGCAGGAAGATCTTGCCCATGTCGGGCCCGTCGTAGTTGCTGTCCTCCTCCTTCGCCCGGGCCACCCCGACCACGGCGTACGGGTAGTCCCCGATCCGGATCGTCTCCCCGACCGCGGGCCGGCTCGCGAAGAGCTGCCGCTTCGACTCGCTGCCGAGGAGGGCCACCCGCCGGGCCAGGGCCTCGTCCTCCCAGTTCGGGTAGCGCCCCTCGGCGACACCGATGCTGCGGATCTCGGCGAAGGGGGGGAGGGAGCCGGTGACCAGCAGGCTCGCGCTGTTGTGGGAGCTCCGAACGGGGACGTCGTCCTGCCCCAGCTCCGGCATGACGTGGCGGCAGGAGGGGGAGTCTCTCTGCACCTGCAGGTGGTCCGTGGCCCTCCAGTTGAGGGACCGTCCCGCCCGCGTGCCGCCGGCCTGGAGGCTCGTCCGCCCGGCGAAGACGATCAGGATGTCGCGGCCGAACTCGGCCTTCTTCCGCTCGAACCCGACGCCGAGGCCCTGGCCGGCCGCCACCATGAGCGTGATGGAGATGATCCCCCACGTGATCCCGAACATGGTGAGGGCCGTCCGCCGCTTGTGCGCGGCGAGGTCGTGGAGGGTGTCGCCGAGAAGGTCACGAAAGGACATGCACCTGAGCGCGCTCCGTCGCGCCGTGCGCGAAGGACCTGACTATACCCCTCCTGGATCGTGCTCTCCCGGTCCCGACGACGAGCCGCCCGATCGACGCTCCTCAGGGTGACAGCGCCTATTCGTACCTCAAGGCCACCACCGGGTCGAGGCGCGAGGCCTTGAGCGCGGGCACGAGCCCCGAGAGCACGCCGACGAGCACCAGGATGAGGCTCGAGCCGAGGACGGTCAGGGCGGAGATCCGGAGCTGCATGTCGCCCCTGCCGGAGTCCTCCTGGTAGAGGGGGCCGAGCACGGGGAGGATCGGCATCACCGCCGTGATGGCGTACGAGAGCACGATGCCGGCCACGCCGCCGAGGAGGGTCAGCACGAGCGCCTCGGCCAGGAACTGGAGCTGGATGTGGCGCTTCCGCGCGCCGAGAGCCCGACGGAGGCCGATCTCGCGGACGCGCTCGTCCACCGAGACGAGCATGATGTTCGCGACGCCGACCCCACCGATGCCGAGGGTGAGAGACCCGACGAAGACGAGCAGCACCTGGAGGCCGATCGTGATCCCGTCGATGATGGGCCGGAACTCCTCGCGCCCGAACATCTGGATGGCCCGCGCGTCGGTCCCGGAGAACCGCTGTCGCTTGCCCACCACGTCACGCACCTGCTGGATCGCCGCCTTCTCCATCGAGGGCGTGACCGCACCGAACACGAGGACGCTCGAGTAACGCGTGTCCCAGAGGTCGCCGGCCGTGGTGTAGGGGATGAAGACGCACTCGTCGTCGCTCGTGAAGTAGTTGCTCATCTGCATCTTCCGGTCCATGCTGCCGACCACGACGAAGCGCATGCCGTCGATGCGGATCGTCTCCCCCACCGCGGGGCGGCCCGCGAAGAGCTTCTTGCGGAGCTGGGAGCCGAGGAAGGCCACGCGCCTCCGCTCCAGGAAGTCCTCGGGGGAGAGCCAGCGCCCGTCGCTCGGCACCTCGTTCCGGAGCTCGCCGTAGACTGGCTCGACGCCCCGGACGGCGGTGTTCGCCATGCGGTCGCCGTAGGCGATCTGGCGCCACTGCACCGTCTCCATGCTGATGCTCTTCACGAGCGTGGCCTCGCCCTCGATCGCGTCGCGGTCGGCCTTCTCGAAGCGGACGCGCCGGCCGGCCCGCTCCCCTCCGGCCTGCTCGCTCGTCTGCCCCGGCCACGCCACGACGGCGCTCTTCCCGAAGGCGTCGAAGGCCGTGACCAGGATGCCCCGGAAGCCCGAGCCATAGGCGAGGAGCACGGTCACCGCCACGATGCCCCACACGATGCCCAGCATCGTGAGCAGGCTCCGCGTGCGGTTGCGGGTGAGGTTCGTCCAGCTCTGGACGAGGAGCTCGCGGAGCACGCCTACCCTCCCGCTTCCCAGCGGAGGGCCTCGATCGGGTCGATCGAGGCGGCCCGGCGGGCCGGGTACAGGGCGGCGAGGAGGGCCACCGTCCCGAGGAGGGTGAAGGCGAGGACGCCCGAGGACCAGGTCGGCAGGAGGCCGGCGAAGAAGGGCGGCATGGGCAGGAGGTTGACGAGCGCGCACAGGCCGTAGGCGACGGCGAGGCCCGAGCCCCCGCTCACGAAGACCACGAGGAGCGTCTCCACGAAGAACTGCCGGACGATCGACCGCCGGGTGGCCCCGAGGGCCTTGCGGACGCCGATCTCGCGAGTGCGCTCGCGGACCGCCACCAGCATGACGTTCATCACCCCGATCCCGCCGATGAAGAGGGTGGCCACGCCCACCGCGCCCAGGAAGTACTTCATCCCGTCGGTCATGGTCGCGAAGGCCTTTGCCTCCTCCACGGTGTCCCAGATGTGGGCCGCCTCCTCGTCGGCGGGGTCGAAGGAGTGGATCCTCCCGAGGGCCCGCCGCAGCTCCCCCTTGCAGGCCTCGTGCAGCTCCACCGAGCGCGGGGTGACGAGGAGCCGGTCCACCGAGTCGGGGAGGGAGGGCGGTTTGTTCGGGAAGTCGCGGAGGATGGCGCTGAACGGCACGAAGACCTTGTTGATGTCCGCCCCGTCGTAGCTCGAGTCCTGCTCCTTGTGCCGCCCCACCCCAACCACCGTGTACGGGAAGTCCCCCACCCGGATCGTCTCCCCGATCGCCGGGCGCGTGCCGAAGAGCTGCTTCCGGGCGTCGCTCCCGAGGAGGGCAACGCGCCGGCCCTCCCGCTCGTCGTCCCAGTTCGGGTAGCGCCCCTCGGCCACGGGGATCGAGCGGATCCACGCGAAGTCGGGCATGGAGCCGGTCACGGTCAGCGAGCCGCTGTTGTAGGCGCTGCGGACGGGCTCCCCCTGTCCCAGCTCCGGCATCACGTAGCCGCACGAGGGGGCCTGGGGCTGGATGTCGAGGTGGTCGGTAGCCGTCCACTGCACGCGCCGGCCCGCCTTGAGGCCTCCCACCTGCAGGCTCGTGCGGCCGGCGAAGACGATCATCACGTCCCGGGCGAAGCTCTCCGCCACCTTGGCCTGCCCCACCCGCAGGCCCTCGCCCGCCGCCACCATCAGGGTGATCGACACGATGCCCCACGCGATGCCGAACATCGTGAGGAGCGTGCGGAGCTTGTGGGCGGAGAGCGTCCGCGCCGTGTCCCGGAGGAGATCGCGAAAGACCATGGTCGCCTCGGGGCGCTACTGGAGGACGACCTTGTCGCCTTCCTTCAGGCCTTCCGCGAGCTCGGTCTTGACGCCGTTCGAGATCCCGAGCTTCACCGCGAGCTTGCGCTTGCCCCCGTCCGCCTTCGGGTCGGGCACCTCGATGGAGGGCTTCCTCTCCTTGTCGTAGAGGACGGCCGACTCCGGCACCATGAGGACGCCCTTCTTCTCCTCGAGGATGATCTCGGCGTTCGCGGTCATGTT
>Ga0316616_100000768_pt1 | contig 11502 bp, 9 predicted proteins | sample OWC_Aug_M1_C1_D1_FD_207660 | JGI IMG/M metagenome (GOLD analysis project Ga0316616, IMG submission 207660) | Wetland soil microbial communities from Old Woman Creek delta, Ohio, United States - OWC_Aug_M1_C1_D1_B | ecosystem: Environmental > Terrestrial > Soil > Wetlands | place: USA: Ohio... | reverse complement strand
GCTCAAGTGAAGGAGGAAATTCAAAAGGCTGTGGAGCACGCAGAAGAGTTGATGAAGAAGTACAGCGATCCTCTTCCCATGTTTGAACATGCCTATGAGGAAGTGCCGGCTCATCTGAAAGAACAGAAAGAAGAGCTGAAGCGAGAGTTGGCTGAAATGCCCAAGGAGGAAGACCATGGCTAAGATGACGATGGTTCAAGCACTCAACCTGGCCCTTCGTCAGGAGATGGAAAAGGACGATCGGGTCATCGTCCTTGGAGAGGATGTAGGCCGCGACGGAGGCGTTTTCAGGGTGACCGAGGGTCTGATCGATCAGTTCGGAGAGGAGAGGGTCCTGGACACCCCGCTTGCGGAGTCGGGCATTGCAGGAATGTCGATCGGCATGGCGATCTACGGTCTCAGGCCTGTTTGTGAGATCCAGTTCTCCGGATTCAGCTATTTCTGCATGCATCAGATCGAAGCTCACGCTTCGCGCATGAGGTGGCGTTCTCAGGGCAGCCTGACGGTGCCCATGGTTCTTCGCTGTCCCTATGGCGGAGGCGTACGGGCGCTGGAGCACCACTCGGAAAGCCGCGAGGCCTTCTGGGCTCACATCCCTGGGCTCAAGATGGTCATTCCTTCAGGACCGCGAAATGCGAGGGCCCTCATGATCAGTGCCATCCGCGACCCTGACCCCGTGATCTTCTATGAAGGCAAAGCTATTTACAGGGCTTTCCGGGAGGAAGTGCCGGAGGCGGAGGAGTCTCTCCCCATCGGCAAGGCCCAACGAATCCTGGGGGGTAAGGACCTCACGATAATCTCTTACGGAGCCATGATGCGTCCTACACTGGAAGCGGCCTCTTTACTCAAGGAAAAGGACGGGGTGGAGGCTGAAGTGATCGACCTGCTCACGATTTCCCCTCTGGATGAGGCGACGCTGGTGGAGTCGGTCAAAAAAACAGGCAAGGCGGTGATCGTCCACGAAGCCCCTCGGAGTTTCGGCCCAGGGGCGGAGATCGCTTCCCGGCTGATGGAAAAGGCCTTTTTCTATCTGGAAGCACCCATCGCCCGGGTCACGGGCTTTGATGTCGTCATCCCGTTGTTCAGCAAGGAGCAGGCTTACCTGCCGAATGCGCAGAGGATCATGAAGGCTGCCAGAAGCTTGCTGAGTGCATAAAGGAGGAGAGTCATGGCAAGAGCGTTCAAGCTGCCGGATCTGGGCGAGGGTATCCACGAGGGGGAAGTTCTGTCCGTGCGCGTGGCCGTGGGCGACAAGGTGAAAGAAGGGGATATCATCCTGGAGGTCGAGACCGACAAGGCGGCGGTTGAGATCCCTTCGCCTTACACCGGCGTTGTTGAAGAGATCCTGGTGAAACCGGGCGACACGGTCAAGGTCGGCCAGGTCCTCTTGACTTTCAGCGGCGCCGAAGAAGCGGCCCCGGTAAAAAAAGAAAAGCCGGAGAAAAAAGCTCCGGAGCCCCCCAAGGCGCCGCCGGAAATGAAACCGGAACCGTCGCGCAAGGAGAGCCCTGTGCCTGCCTCCCCTGCCACAAGACGTCTTGCCCGCGAACTGGGAGTCGACCTGCGCATGGTTACCGCTACCGGTCCCGGCGGTTTGGTGACGGCCGAGGACGTGAAGGGCTTCGCAGGAAAGAAAGAAAAGGTGGTGGAAGCCCCGGCGGCCGTTGTGACGGAAGAAAGACCCCAGGAGGCTCGTCCGTTCGCGCCGGCAGTGCCTAAACTACCCGATTTCTCGAAATGGGGACCCATCGAACGGGTGCCCCTGCGGTCCATCCGAAAGGCCACGGCAAAGCAGATGACCCTCGCTTGGTCACAAATTCCCCACGTGAACAATCAGGACGTGGTGGACATGACAAAACTCGAAGAATTCCGGCGAAGGCACAAGGCGGAGATCGAGGCAAAGGGAGGAAAGCTGACGCCGACGGTCTTTGCGCTCAAGGCCGTTGCGGCAGCCCTCAAAGCGTATCCTAACTTCAATGCGTCATTGGACACTGAAGCAGGAGAAATCGTCGTCAAGCGCTATTACCACATCGGGGTGGCCGTGAATACCCCGGACGGCCTCATTGTTCCGGTGGTCAGGGATGTGGACAGGAAGAGCATCGTGGAGCTGAGCATAGAACTGAAACAACTGATCGAAAAAACAAGAGCGCGAAAAACGACGTTGGAGGAGCTTCAGGGCGGAACCTTTTCCATCACGAACGTGGGCAACATGGGCGGAGGCCACTTTGTCCCCATCATCAATTACCCGCAGGTGGCTATCCTGGGGATGGGAGCGGCTACCATGCAACCCGCGGTGACAGGCAATGAAAAGGACGGATATCAGATCGTGCCTCGCCTTCTCATGCCGCTCGTGCTTTGCATTGATCACAGGGTCCTGGATGGGGCAGATGCCATTCCCTTTATGAGGAAGATTGTGGAACTGCTTGAAGATCCGGAACAGCTCTTTATGATGATGACCTAATGCAGGCCTATGGCCGCAACCAAAAAACACCAGACCCGAATGTCGAATATCGAACAAGGAATTTCGAATGATGAAGTCAACCCCTCCTGCAGTTGCCTTCGGAGTTCGATATTCTTTATTCGATATTCTGCGGTTCGCTTTTGAATTTCTATGCAGCTTGCGTAGAAGTTACAGACTAGGATTCTAACCCTTATTCGAGCTTTGGATTTCCATGGAGGTGTCCCATGGTCATGGGTGAGTTGGTGCAGGAGACAGAGGTCCTGGTCATCGGGAGCGGACCGGGCGGGTATGCGGCTGCTTTCAGGGCAGCGGATCTCGGTCTCGATGTCACTATGGTGGACGTGGCAGCGAGACCCGGCGGGGAGTGCCTTTACCGTGGTTGCATTCCCTCAAAGACCCTGCTCTACCTGTCGGAGCTTCTCCATGATGCGCATCGCGCCAAAAACATGGGCATCACTTTTGGTGAGCCCCAAGTTGACCTTGCGAAAATTCGCGCGTGGAAAGAAGAGGTCATCGACAAGCTGGCCTCAGGGCTGGTGACCCTGAGCAACAAGAGGGGCGTGCAGCTCATCAAGGGGCGAGCGGTTTTTGAAGGCTCCGACAAAGTCCGCCTTCAAGATTCAGAAGTCAGCCACATCAAGTTTCGCCACGCCATTTTGGCCACAGGGTCTAAACCGGCTCCTTTTCAGGGGATAGCCTTTGAACATGGAAGCCGGATCATGGATTCCGCCGGAGCGCTCGATCTGGCCGACATCCCCGAGCGGCTTCTCATTCTGGGCGGAGGGTACATCGCCCTGGAGATGGGAACGGTGTATGCCTCTCTGGGAAGCCAGGTGACCCTCGCCGTTCGAGGAGACCGTCTTCTGCGAGGAGCAGATCAGGATCTTGCTGTTCCACTCATCAGGCGACTGAAGGAACTTTTCAGTTCAATTCATTTCAATACCAAAGCCTCATTCATCAAGGAGAAGGAAAACCAGGTCGAAGTGGGTCTGGAGGGAGAAGCGGAAAAGCCCAAGCAAACCTATGACCGTGTGCTCATTGCCATGGGCCGCCAGCCCAATACGAAAGAGATCGGACTCGAGAACACCAAGGTGAAGGTGAACGAGAAAGGCTTTGTGGTGGTTGACGAACAGCAGAGGACGTCAGATCCGAAGATCTTTGCCGTGGGGGATTTGGCAGGCGAACCCATGCTGGCCCACAAGGCGTTTCGAGAAGGGAAGGTGGCTGCTGAGGTCATAGCAGGCCAGCCTGCGGTTTTTGATGTGCAGGCCATTCCTGCGGTGGTTTACACCGATCCCCAGGTGGCTTGGGCAGGGCTGACAGAAGAGCAAGCCCGAAAACAGAACCGACCTGTCCGGATCGAACGATTTCCCTGGAAGTTCTCGAACCGGGCCATTACCATGGGCGCGACAGAGGGGCTCACGAAGATAATCGCCGACCCTGAAACCGGAAGAGTGCTGGGAATCGGTATCTCAGGGAGGAGCGCAGAGGGAATGGTTTCCGAAGGGGTCCTGGCCATCGAGATGGGCGCCCTTGTTCAGGACATGGGTCTCAGCATTCATCCCCACCCGACGCTTTCAGAGACCGTGGGAGAGGCTGCGGAAATTTTCCTCGGCAGCGTGACCCATCTCCTGCCGAAAAAAGAGAAGTGATCGAAGGGCATCGGAAATTGGGGTCAAAGGACCTCGGATAAGGATTGAGGAGAAGGGATCATGAAGAGAATAGTGTGGACAGTATTCTTTTGGGCACTGGCCTTTATCGGTTCCGTGGCGTTTGCTGCGGAGCAGGGCAAAATCAAGGATACGGAGTCGGCTGCGCACGGCGACGATGCAGCCAAGCATCAGATCGTGGACACTTACAAGTTCCAAGGCTTTGAGGTCGTTCAGGTCAACCTGCCGGTGCTCTCGCACTACTCGTACATTCTGGTCTCCGGCAAGGAAGCCCTGATCGTGGATCCGGACCGGGATGTGCAGTTTTACCTGGATTATGTCGCCAAGAAGAACCTGAGCATCAAGGGGGTGTATCTGACTCACTCCCATGCCGATTTTGTGGCCGGGCATCTGGAGATCGTCAAGGCGGTGGATTGCCCGATCTTTCAAAGCGCCGCCAGCGGCGCGGCCTACAAGATCAACCCCATGAAGGAAGGCTCGACCTTCAGGATCGGTTCCGCCATTGTGAAAGTCCTGGAGACGCCCGGACACACACCGGACGGGACCTGCGGTCTTGTCTTCAGCGGAGAGGAAGACAAGGTGGGCCAGGTCCTCTTTACGGGCGACACTCTTTTTGTCGGCAGCGTCGGGCGTCCGGACCTGCTGGAGGGCAAGATGACGGCTGCGTCGCTCGCGTCCATGGGTTTTGACACGTGGAATAACAAACTCTCCAAACTGGCCGACTCCGTCATGGTGCTGCCGGCCCATGGAGCGGGCAGCCTCTGCGGGGCGCACTTGAGCGACAGTCCCAAGAGCACCATCGGCGCCGAGCGGGCCTCCAACCCGTACTTCACGCTCAAAGGCCGATCGGAGTTCATCGCAGCGGTGTTGAAGGATTTGCCGGAGGCGCCTCAGTACTTCAAGCACAATGCCGCCATGAACCGGCAGGGACCGGCCCTGGTCAACTGGGCCGCGCCTCTGCCCGCAGAAGTCAAGGCCGAGCAAGCGTTGATGGACACGTCGAAGGTCTACGTCGTGGACATTCGGGACTCCTCGGTTTATGCGGCCGAACACATTCCCCGTTCCGTTAATATCGGAATCCGAGGGAGGTTCGAGACCTGGGTGGGGATCATGGTCCCATGGACCATGCATGAGTCGGACAAACTCGTGGTCCTGGGCAGCAAGGCGGAACTCAAGGAAGCCCTTTACCGGCTCCACCGCATCGGGTACGAAGCCGGCGTGCTCACGCCGGAGAGCTGGAAGGCCGCCAAGCTGCCGACCAAGAAGGTTGACTTCATCAAGCCTTCCGAGCTTTACAGCCAGATGAAGGCAGGGACCGGCCCGATCATCGTGGACGTCCGGCTGCACAGCGAATGGATGGGCCTGAGGATAGGGGAGGTCGTGAACCTTCCCCTGACCCATCTGAGCGAGCTGTCGTCCAAGCTCGATCCGTCTCAGCCTGTCGTGACGGTCTGCAATTCCGCCTACCGGTCGAGCATGGCCATTGGGCTTTTGGAAGCCAAGGGATTCCAGAAAGTGACCTCCCTTGCCGGAGGCAGCGAGGCGTGGATCGATGCCGGGCTTCCCGTCTATGGTGCTGAGACGGCAATCCCTGCTGCCGGAGCCGGCCCGGTCAAGCGGGAGATCCGGCTGGCCGATCGGATGTCGGCCGATGAGTTGCGCCGCCTGGCCAAGGACCTGCCGGGGACCTTCGACCTGGTAGATATCCGGCCCGCGGATCAGTTCAAGGATTATCACCTTCCGGGCTCACGGAATGCCGATATCGCCGAAGTGCTCAACAACCCGGCCTACCTGACCGGTGCCGGGCCGCTCATCCTTGTTGATCGCGACGGCTCGCTGGCCATGCAGATCGCCGGCATCCTGTCCCAGAAAACACAGAGGACCATCAAGGCCCTGCACGGCGGCCTGGAAGCATACTGGAAGGACAGCGGCTGGAAGGAGTCAGGTAAGGCAGTCGTCGCACCGGCTCCGCCTGCGCTTCCTGCTGCTCCTGCTAAATCGGAAGCGCCCAAAGCAGAACCGCCAAAGGCTCCCAAGAAGAAATCCGCGGGGTGTTGATCATGAAAGAGTCCATGGGACCCAAACCGTACATGAATCCGTACCTGGCAGGGGTGATTCTCGGCCTGACGCTCCTGGCCTCTTATCTTGTGCTCGGAGCCGGGCTCGGGGCATCCGGCGGCATCGCACGAATCGCCGCTTATCTCGAGGGCGGGCTTGCGCCTTCCCACGTCGGCTCCAGCGAGTACTTCGGGGCATGGGGAAAGGAACCTCTCAATTACTACCTCGTCTTCATGTTCCTCGGCGTGTTTGCGGGAGGCTTGATCTCCGCAGTCCTCAGCCGAAGATTCAAATTTCAGGTCGAGCGAGGCCTAAAGGCCCCTAGACAATTTCGCCTCGTGCTGGCCTTGGCCGGAGGCGTGCTGGCCGGTTTCGCGAGCCGGCTGGCCCAGGGCTGCACCTCGGGACAGGCTCTGTCCGGAAGCGCCATGCTCCTCTCAGGCAGCCTGGTCTTCCTGATCTGCGTCTTTGCCGGGGGGTATGCGGCGGCATGGTTCGTAAGGAGGCAGTGGCATGATTAGCACGTTCTTCGGACTGGATGCGCTGTCTTCGTCGTCTGCCATGGCGGCCGCGTTCCTGATCGGACTGGCCTTCGGATTTTCCCTGGAACAGGCGGGTTTCGGCAGTTCCCGCCGGTTGGCGGGCATCTTCTACTTCCGGGATATGGCGGTACTGAAGGTCATGTTCACGGCGCTGCTCGTGGCCATGCTGGGGCTCCAGTATGCGAGCGGACTGGGGCTGATCACCGAAGATCAGCTCTTTTTCATGCCCAGCATCTACGGGCCGCAGATCGTGGGCGGATTGATTTTCGGAGTGGGCTTTGTCATGGGCGCCTGGTGCCCGGGCACGGCTGCGGTCGGTCTGGCTTCAGGCCGTATGGACGCTCTGGTGTTCCTCGCCGGAGCGGGTCTGGGGAGCGTTTTCTTCAACGAACTCTTCGGCGTTTTAAAAGGCCTCTACACCTGGGGAGACAGGGGCGTTCGGTTTGCCTGGCAGGACCTGGGCCTGTCGGCTGCGGGATTCGGCTTCCTGCTGGTGGCGGTGGCTCTGGTCCTTTTTTGGGGAGCCGAGTACCTGGAGAAGCGCAGAACAGTCGGCGGTGAGTATTGGCGAAGCCCCTTTCTGCGGTCCTTCAGCTCTGTCATGATCCTTCTCGCCCTTGGCCTGATGGCCATGGAGGGAAGGGTTGCGGGCGACAGGCCTGCAGGCCTCCAGATAAGCACCTCCGCCATGTTGGCGGAGATTGAATCGGCAAAGGACCACATGGAGCCGGAAGAACTGGCCGACCGGCTGATGCGGGGAGAGCCGGGGCTCATGGCGGTCGACATCCGTCCGGCAGAGGAGTATGCGGAGTTTCACATTCGCGGCGCAGTCAACATCTCCATGGCCGATTTGCTGGAGGCCCTTGCGGGCAGGGAGAACAAGGGCATTATCGTTCTTTATTCCAACGGCATGACCCACCCGGCCCAGGCGCGTGACGCCCTGTTCCGAATGGGTTTCACGAACGTTTACATGCTCACGGACGGCCTTGTGGGGTTTATCGACCGGATTCTGAAGCCTGCTTCCCTCAGGACAGAACCGCTGTCGGCGGAGCAGAGGGCCAGAATCAACTCGTGGCGGCAGTACTTCCTCAGTTCGGAAAAACCACAGCCGGCTCAAGCCGAGCCGGAAGAGTCTCTGGCCGTCTCTCAACCTGTTGCACCCAAGTGGCCGGGCCTGGTGGAGCCTGCGTGGCTGGCCGAGAACCTCGGCAATCGTGAAGTCCGGGTCATCGAAGTTCGGGCTCAAGCCCAGTACAACAGCGGCCACATCCCGGGTTCCGTGTGCGTTTCCCATGACAACTTCCGTGGCGTGGTGGGCGGCGTCTCCTCCATGCTGCAGCCCCCTGAGCTGCTGGCTTGGCACATGTCCCTCATGGGAATCCGGCCCACGGACAGGGTGATCCTCGTTCCCGATGACGAACCCCATGATGCGACCTTGGTGGCCATGGCATTTGCGCGTCTAGGCCATACACGTTTCGGGATCCTCAACGGAGGCTTCCCGCGCTGGATCCATGAAAAGCGTCCTGTCACGACGGAACTGCCTCAGGTTGAGAAGTCCCAATACCCGGTTCCCTCTCCCGATGTCTTTACGGTGACGCACAAGGAAATCATGGAGGTCCTCAAGGCTGCGGATCATGTCATCCTTGATGTCCGTCCAACGGAATACTACACGGGGGAGAAGGTGGATGAAGCCCGGGGCGGGCACATCCCCGGAGCCAAGAGCCGGCCCTACACGGAAGACCTTTTCAAGCACGGCAAGGTCACCCTGCTAAAGCCGTTGGAGGAACTCGCCAATGCTTACACTTCCCTCGTGCCCAATAAGCAGGCGACGGTGATCATCCACTGCCGCACCGGCCATCAGGCCAGCCAGACCTTTTTTGTGATGCGATACCTGCTGGGCTATGAGAGGGTGTTGTGGTATGACGCAGGCTGGTCTGAGTGGGCTTCGAGAAGCGAATTGCCCGTTGAGAAATGATGCGCAGAGCAATCGAAAGATAGTCGCTGTATCTTTGAGAGGGGGAAATGGCTGAAATCCGCTGGGCAATGATCCCCGGCGATCTCTTAGCGGTTAGAAGTCTTTTTCAGGAGTACGCCGATTCTCTGGATTTCGAGCTGGACTTCCAGGATTTCAGGGAGGAGATGGAAACCCTGCCGGGAAAATACGCCCCGCCTCTGGGATCTATCCTTTTGGCAAGAGAAAACGGGGAGACGGTGGGCTGTGTCGCTGTGAGGCCCCTGGGTGAAGACATCTGCGAGATGAAACGTCTCTACGTGAGACCGGCCTACCGCGGCAAAAGACTGGGCCGGGAACTCGCCCTGGCGATCATCGAAGAGGCCAAGAGGCTCGGGTACAAGGCGATGAGGCTGGACACGGTCGTTGCCATGAAAGAGGCGTCGGCCCTTTACCGCACTCTCGGATTCCAAACCATCTATGCCTATTGCTACAACCCCCTGCCCGACGCCATGTACTTTGAGCTAAAGTTAGCGTAGGGCTTAGAGCAGAGAGCCTAGAGCAGGGACCATAGAGCAAAGGGCATAGAGCAGAGAGCGGAGAGCAAAGAGTAAAAGCCGTTAAGAGATGCCGTACTTCTCCTTGAGAATCTCGGCGGCGCCTTTGATGTCTTCTTTGATGATGGCAGCCGACCGCTCCAACTGACCCCGAATGTCCTTGACAGGAAGTTCGTAGATTTTTTCGACACCATAAGGGCCGATCTTCGCCGGCACCCCGAAGCTCATGGAATCGAGGCCGTCTTCTTTCTTGAGCAGCCCGTATTCGGCCTCGAGGATGGCAATCACGGGCTGCACTTCGGATTCCCCTTTGACAATAGCGCGGAGCATGTCGCACGCTGCCCTGGCCGGGCCTGCAGAGGCGCTTTGTCCGGTTTCATTCACAAAGTGGGTGCCGCCTTTCTTGGCTTCATCCATCACGTCTCGGATCTTTTGCGCATCAACACCGGCAACCCTGATCACGTCCTCCAGGGGAATGCCGCTCACCGAAAAGTAGCGGGGATGAGCCACCATGGAATCCCCGTGTTCGCCGAACACGATGCCCTGCATGTTCGCGCCGGAGACGCCGAGCACCTGGGAGACCGCATGGCAGATTCTTCTTGTGTCCAGGTTGCCGGCCTGGCCCAAGATGTTTTCCCTTGGAAAGCCGCTCACCTTGTACCCCGCCCACGTCATAGCCGTAACCGGGTTTCCCATATAAATAAGGATCGGGAGATCCTGGGAAGAACAGCCTTCGTAGAGTTCCCTGATTTGGCGTGAGGTCTCGGCAATCACTTGCGTGTTCATTGCGAGCAGATCTCTCCGGCTCTGGCCTTCTTTTCTCGGAACTCCTACGCCGATAAAGATGACGTCGAGGCCGGCCATGTCGTCAAGAAAGTTCGTACCGACAAGACGGGGTCTTCGAAGGGCATTCGCTTTGAGATCTTCCACCCACGCGCCGGCCCTGTTGGGATATTTGTCCGCCGGCCTGCCATAAAAGACCACTTCCTTGCCCAGGCCTTCATCGACAAGCGTGAGCACGACATCCCTGGATACATTTCCGAATCCCCACACGCCGATCTTGTCTCTTTCCTTGACGCGCTCGATAAATCTGCAGGATCTGGGAGTCTCTATTTCCATAATGTTCCCTCTTGTCGAATTCTTAGTGGCTTTCAGACGCATCCAACTTAACAACCGCGTTTTTCCATGTCAACGCTGATCATTCCCATTGACGTCGCCCAAGGGGTTATCTATCTTAGAACGGTTTATGCTTTGTTGATGACAAAGGGCCGAAGGCATCGCTCACGGGAATAGATCTGCCCCATGGAATTAAGCCGCCCAGAGAAAATCTTCTTGATGCAGAAAGTGATGCTCAGGGTCTGCTATGCTTTGATCCCCCTGGTCTTCGCTTCCGTTTATCTTTTCGGGTGGCGGTCGCTTGCCGTGGTCGTGGTGGTCCTCGGATTCGGCATCGCGACCGAGGCCCTCTTCACCTTTCGAGAAAAGAAACCCGTCACTTCCGCGGTCTTCGTGACCTCTCTCATCTTCTCCCTTTCCCTTCCCCCCATGATCCCTTTCTGGATGGCGATTGTCGGGATCGTCGTGGGGGTTGGCCTCGGGAAAATGGTTTTCGGCGGTTTTGGCCAGAATGTCTTTAATCCGGCCATGGTGGGAAGGTGTTTTCTTTACGTCACCTTTCCCATAGAGATGACCAATCAGTGGGCTACTCCCTTGTGGGGAGGGGCGGCAGGCTTAGGCAGATGGTCCCTGTCTTTGGACGCGCTCACCCAGGCGACGCCTCTGGTCGAATGGCGTAGGGGAATCTCCGTACCGATGGAACAACTTTTCTTCGGGAACACGGCAGGCTCCCTGGGAGAAACGTCAGCGCTTCTGATCCTTCTGGGTGGCGTCTACCTGATCTACACAAAAGCGGCGCCGTGGCGCTTGGCCGTTTCCTGCCTGATCGGCGGCATCCTGCTGAGCAGCGTGCTTCACGGTTTCGGAGCAGCGGGTGTCCCGTCCGCGCTGGTCACGTTGCTCTCAGGATCTTTTCTCTTCGGAAGCATTTTCGTTGTGACCGAACCCGTCTCGGGTGCAAAGACCCACTACGGCCAGTGGATTTACGGTTTCATGGTGGGAGGCCTAACCGTGGTTTTGAGGGGGTTCTCCAATTTCCCTGAAGGCATCATGTTCTCCATCCTGATCATGAATGCCTTTGTCCCGCTCATCGACCAGATGGTGAGGCGTGTGCAGGCGGCAAAAAAGGCGGTGCCATGAAGAAGCG
>Ga0316616_100000767_pt1 | contig 11503 bp, 10 predicted proteins | sample OWC_Aug_M1_C1_D1_FD_207660 | JGI IMG/M metagenome (GOLD analysis project Ga0316616, IMG submission 207660) | Wetland soil microbial communities from Old Woman Creek delta, Ohio, United States - OWC_Aug_M1_C1_D1_B | ecosystem: Environmental > Terrestrial > Soil > Wetlands | place: USA: Ohio... | reverse complement strand
CAGCCCATCATCTCCCGGTTGTTCTTGAAGTTCACCACGGTGAAGGTTCCCCGCTTCTGCACCTTGGCCGCGATCCGGTACAGCCGCTCGGGAAAGGTGAACTTCTCGCGCGGGATCGAGCAGGTGATGAAATCCACCTCCTTGCGGAAGCCGAGCGCCTCCACGTAGCGCGGATAGTAGGCGTGGTTGTATCCCATCATCATCATCGTCTGGCGGCGCTCGAAACCGTCGACCAGCATGCCGTAGCCGTCGACCGGCCCGAAGCCCTTCGGGCCCAGCATGGCGGTCAATCCCCGCTTCCGCGCCCATTCGAAAGCCGTGTCGAACAGGGCGTTCACCACCTCCGCGTCGTCGACGGTTTCCAGCAGGAAGAACGAGGCCGTCTTCCGGTCGTGATATTTGTTGTAGGGCTTGTTTTCCAGAACGGCGATCCGTCCCGCGTCGCGGCCGTCCTTTACCGCGATGAAAAAATCGGCGTCGGAATGCTCGTAGAATGGATGCTTTTTCCGGTTCAACTGCATCGACAGGTCGCCCCACAACGGAGGGACCCACTGCGTGCAGCCGGCGTAAATGGGGAAGGGGACTCGGTAGAACCGGATGACGTCGGACCGCCTGTTGGTGTCGATGGTTTCGATCTTGACCACGGGACCTCTCCTTGACCCGGAATAGAATGCGGGCGGCGGATACCGCCGCCGCCCGAGGAACGCGCCGCGTGGCGGGCGTCAGATTTCCCGGATGTACACGCGGTGGTTTTTACGGAACGCGGCGCCGATGTTGGCGAGATCGGAGCGCATTTCCTTCGCCGTCTCCGCCACCTGGCACAGCTCGCCGTATTTGAATTGCCGGAAATGGCTGTTGATGGTCTTCTCCATCTCGGTGTACATCAGCGCGTTCCCGCCGACGCCCTTGAATTCGGGGAGCACCCCGCCGCCGTTGAGCGCCAGCCATTCGGTGCGGCGGACCTCCCGCAGGATGTCCGGGATCGCCAGCGGCGGGGGGATGCTGTCGAGGAAGGCGAAGGGCGGGACGTACCCGCGGGTCCGCTGCAGCGCCGCGGAGATGTCGGGGAAGGTAAGGATGAATCCGACCACCTCGTCGTTGTGGGTCATGATCTTGATCAGGTCCTGGTCCAGGAACTGCATGATGTTGTCCACGACGAAGTTCACTTCCCGGTCCGAGAGCGGATAATACTCCCAGTTCCGGATGAAGGCCGCGTTGTAGGCTTTGATGAAACCGGGAACCCAGCGGAGCAGCTCTTGTCTGTTCTTGAACGACAGCACCTTGAAGGCGCCGCGCTTCAGCACCCGCTCGGCGATGCGGTGCACCCGTTCGGGCATGCGGAAGGTTTCGCGGTCGATTTTGCAGGTGATGAAATCCACCTCTTTGCGGAAACCGAGCCGGTCCATGAAGGCCGGGTAGTAGGGGGGATTGTAGGCGAACATCATCATCGTCTGGCGGTGTTCGAATCCCTCGATCAGCATCCCGTACCCGTCGAGCGGTCCGAAACCCTTCGGCCCCATCAGCATCGTCAGTCCCCGTCCGCGCGCCCAGTCGAACGCCCGCTCGAACAGCGCCTTGGCGGCGTCGAAATCCTCGACGCACTCGAACAGGTAGAAGGCCGCGATCTTGCGGTTGTGATATTTGTTGTAGGGTTTGTTCTCCATCACGGCGATCCGCCCTGCGTCGCGGCCGTCTTTTTCGGCGATAAAAAAACCGGCGTCGGAATGCTCGTAGAACGGATGCTTTTGCCGGTTGAGCTGCAGGGAGAGATCCGACCACAGCGGGGGCACCCACTGCGGGCATCCCTCGTACAGCGGGAAGGGCACTTTGTAAAAACGGATGACGTCGGACCGCTTGTTGGTGTCGATTTGATCTATCCGCAGCATCGGGACTCCTTTTCGATCTCGGAATGGACATCCGTCCCCGTTACAGATGGATATAGCCTCCGGACAGACCGTGCGCCGCTTCCATCAGCGTTTCGCTGAGCGTCGGGTGGGCGTGCACGTTGCGGGCGATCGCCTCGACCGGCAGACCCGCCCGGTACGCCAGGGTGAGTTCCGGCAGCAGCTCGGACGCCTCCGGCCCGACCAGATGCGCCCCGAGCAGCGTTCCCTTCGCGTCGTCCGCGACGAGTTTCACCCAGCCGGCGTATTCGCCCGAACCGAGCGCCTTGCCGTTGGCCTGGAAAGGAAAACGCGCGACTCGAATGGAATAACCCCGGGCGGCGGCCTGGGATTCGGTCAGTCCGAACGATGCGATCTGCGGCTGGGAATACACCGCCCGCGGCATGAATTCATACTCCAGCGGTGATACGTCGCGCGAAGCGATGGCTTCCGCGCAGGCGATGCCCATCGCGGAACCCACGTGCGCCAGCATCAATTTGCCGGTTACGTCGCCGACGGCCCAGATTCCGGGCACAGAGGCGGCCATGCGTCCGTCGATGAGGATCCGGCCCTTCTCCATCCCCACGCCGAGCGCTTCCAATCCGAGGTTCTCGGAATTCGGCCGGAAACCGGTGGCGACGAGGACTTGAGCCGTTTCGACAGGTTGGATTCCGCCGTCCGCCTGGATTTCCAGCCGCACGCCGCCGTCAACACGTTCGGCGGATTTCACCGTCGCGCCGGTGCGGATTTCGATCCCCCTCCGGGCGAACGCCTTGGCCAGCTCGGCGGACGCTTCCTCGTCTTCGAACGGCGCGATCCGCGGCAGCATCTCCACGACCGTCACCGGCACGCCGTATGCGTTCCACAGCGTGGCGAATTCGAGCCCGATCGGCCCGCCGCCGACGATCACGGCGGAACCCGGCGGCGTTTCCTGCAGGATGGCTTCGCGGTAGGTGAGGATGGTTTTTCCATCGGGCGTCAGCCCGGGCGGGACGGCCGGCCGCGCGCCGGTGGCCAGGACGATGTTCTTGGCGCCGTACCGCGTCGCGGTCCCGTCGGGTCCCGTCACCTCGACCGATCCGGGTTCCCGGATTGCGGCGGAGCCGCGGATCACGTCCACCGCGTTCTTCTGTAAAAGGAACTCGACTCCCTTGACCATCCGGGCGGCGGTCTGGCGCGAACGCCGGACGGCGGCGGAGTAATCCGCACGGAACGATCCGGTTACGAATCCGAATTCCCTGCCGCCGGTCGCGATCGTGCGCACGATTTCCGCGTTGCGCAGCAACGCTTTGGAGGGGATGCACCCGATGTTCAGGCAGACGCCCCCGATGAATTCTTTTTCCACGACGGCGGTTTTCAATCCCAATTGGGCGGCCCGGATCGCGCAGACATATCCGGCAGGACCGGCACCGAGGACGATCACGTCGTACGGGGATGAAGGCACGCCTTCTCCTTTTCCGGCGGCCGGCGGGTTGCAGGCGGCCGCGCCGGCGCGACGGGCGCAGGAATTCGCGCATAGAGATCGGGGACGGGGGGATTATAATTCCAAACGATCCGCCATGCGAAAATTTGCCGTCGTTTTCTGGATGATCGTTTGGATGCTGCCCCCGACCGCGGTTCGGGCGGCGGACGCCCGGCAGGTGCTCTGGCTGACGGCGGACGGCCCGGTGTCGGCCGTGATGGCGCAATACATCGAGCGCGGGGTGGAAACCGCCGAACGCGACGGGTGCTCGCTGATCGTCCTGCAGTTGAACACACCGGGCGGACAGATCGACCTGATGGAGCGGATCGTCACCGCCATCCGCGGGAGCGCCGTACCGGTGGTGGTGTACGTCGCTCCGCGCGGCGCGATGGCCGGAAGCGCCGGGACGCTGATCACGCTCGCCGGCCACCTGGCGGCCATGGCGCCCGAAACGGCGATCGGAGCGGCCAGCCCGGTCGGTTCGCAGGGCGAAGACCTGGACGCGACGCTGGCGGCCAAGGAAAAGGAAATGCTGCGGGCGCTCGTCCGATCGCTGACCGAGAATCGGCCGGCCGGGGCGGTCGCTCTGGCGGAGGATACGATCGAACGCGCCCGGGCGGTTTCTTCCACGGAGGCGCTCGCCGCCGGGCTGATCGACATCGTCGCGGATTCGCGGGCCGACCTGCTCCGCCAGCTGGATGGACGAACCGTGCGCCTGGCCGACGGGAGCGAGATCCTGCTGGATACCGAATGGGTGTCGGTCCGGGAATTCGGGCTCACCGTCGTCGAGATCATCCTCAACCTGCTCACCAATCCGAACATCGTCTTCATCCTGCTGGCGATCGGCGTCCAGGCGATCCTGATCGAATTCTCATCGCCCGGCGGCTGGGCGGCGGGTTTTGTCGGCGCCGTGTGCCTGGCGCTCGCGCTGTACGGGATGGGGTTGCTGACGGTCAACTGGCTGGGATTGGCGTTCATCGTCCTGGCGTTCATCCTCTTCATCCTGGAGTTCCAAACCCCCACGCACGGCGCGCTGACCGTGGCGGGGGCGGTGTCGTTCGTCGCCGGCGCGCTGATCCTGTTCAACTCGCCCGTGACGCCGGAATTCCAGCGCGTGTCGGTTCCGCTGGTCGTCGGAACCGGAGTCGGCCTGGCGCTGATGTTCTCGTTCATCCTCGCCCTGGCGCTGCGGGCCCGGCGGCTTCCGCTGGCGATGGGCAACGAAACGTTGATCGGCAAACGGGGAGAGGTGCGCCAAAAACTCGATCCCAAAGGGATGGTGCAGGCGGAGGGCGAGCTCTGGAGCGCCGAGAGCGAGGACGGATCCAGTCTGGAAGCCGATACGCCCGTGGAAATCGTCCGGGTGGAAGGCGTGCGGCTGATCGTGCGGAAGGCGCCGTGAGCGTTCCGACGATCCTGCTGACCAACGACGACGGAATCGAAGCGCGCGGCCTGTGGGCCGCGGCGGAAACACTATCGGACGTCGGCGAGGTGACGGTCGCCGCGCCCAATCGGCAGTGGTCGGGAGCCGGGCGCTCCTTCCCGCGCGACACCTCCGGCCGGATCGACACGCTGGAAAAAACGATCGGCGGGAAGGTCCGCCGGGCGTACGCCATCGACGGCTCCCCGGCGCAGGTCGTGCTGTTCGCATTGTTCGAAATCCTGCCTTCGCCGCCGGCGCTGGTCGTATCGGGGATCAATCTGGGGGAGAACGTCGGATTCGGGATCACCATGTCCGGAACGGTGGGAGCGGCGTTCGAGGCGGCCGCCGCGGGGCTGCCGGCGCTCGCCGTTTCGCAGGCCACGCGTTCCGGATTGGGGGGTGCAAACGAGGAAAGCGAGACGGATTTTTCCGTGACCGCCCACTTCGCCCGGTTGTTCGCCCGGAAAATCATCGCCGCCGGGCCGCAGGAGGACGTGGCGGTGTGGAAGGTGGACGTGCCGATCGGGGCGACGGCCGGCACGCCGTGGAGCCTGACCCGGCTCTCCCGGCTCCGCTATTACGAACCGATGCGGCCGGACCGCAAGGCGTTTTCCGAGGTGGTCCAGATCCCGTACCGCATCCGGTTCGACCGCCGAGAGTCGGAGGCGGGCTCCGACGTGCACGCGCTGCACGCGGACCGCATCGTGTCGGTGACCCCGCTCAGCCTGGATCTCACCGCGCGGACCGATTTTTCCGCGCTCGACACGGCGCTTCGCGGCGCGCACGACGCCGCATAACAACCGACGGATCCGTCGGAAGTTGCAGATACGATAAAACGGAAGGAGTCTGAAAATGCCAAGTAAAGTCTATTGGGGATCCCCCCGCCAATCCGTCATCGGCCCCGAGGAAACCCTCCCCGCCAAGCTCGACCTGATCCTCGAAAAACTGGAGGTGCGCGATCGGGTGAAGGGCGAGACGGTCGCGATCAAGATGCACACCGGAAACCACATCATCACATCGACCATCCACCCGGTGTTTGTCCGCAAGGTGGTCCAGGCGGTGAAGGAAGGCGGGGGCAAGCCGTTCGTGGCCGACGTAAACTGGGACACGGTCGGTGCGGAGGAACGCGGGTATTCCTCCGAGACCATCGGCTGTCCGGTGTATCCGGCGGCCGGCCTGGACGAAAAATATTTCTACGTCCACCGCAAGGAATTCAAGGGCCTTAAGGAATGGAAGGTAGCGGGCAACATCCAGGACGCGACTTTCATGATCAACTTCTCGCACATCAAGGGTCATCCCTCCTGCGGATTCGGCGGTGCGTTTAAAAACATCGCCCTGGGCTGCATGGTCGGGGAGACGCGCAGCGCGATGCACGACACCGTCCACTTCGACAAATACTGGTTCGCCGAAAAGTGTCCGGATGCGGAGACGCGCAGGAAGATCATGGACTCGTGCCCCGCCGGCGCGCTGGTGGAGGACCGCCGCGACTCAAAAGAGCTGCACCTGCACACCGAGCCGTGCACCCAGTGCGGCCGCTGCCTGAAGGTCGCCCCCGCCGGATCGCTGAAGATCGATCCGGTGAATTTCCTCGCCTTCCAGGAGGCCTGCGCGATCAGCACGTTCCTCACCCTCTCGACCTTCGCGCCGGGCAAGACGACTCACATCAGCCTGGCGACGCAGATGACGCCGGTGTGCGACTGCTTCGGATTCACCGGGATGTCGATCCTCCCCGATGCGGGCATCTTCGGTTCCGACGACATCGTCGCGATCGACCGGGCCGTGCTGGACGCCACGGCCAAACTTCCGCTGATCGAGGAAAATATGACCTCCTCCCTCCGGCCGTCGCTGTGGCCGACGGGCCATCCGTTCCAGCGCATCCACGGGCCGATGAAGGATCCGTACAAAGTGACCGAGTACGGCGAAGCCCTGGGGCTGGGATCGCGGCAATACGAACTGGTCGACGTCCTGCCGGTGGACGAGAACGCAAAGCCGAGCCGTTGGTTCATCTCGGCGTCGTAAAGCGGCGGCTTACGACGCCCAGGCGATTCCGCGGGGGTTTCATCCCCTCGGAATGACCACTGCCGCGGCCGCCGGCCGCGGCGGTTATCCCGGGAGGTGCGGATGACGGATCGGAAAATCCGTTTGCCATCGGATCCACTCGCCCGGCGGACCGCGATGCTGGTGATCATCGCCTGCGCGACGATCGCCGCCGGCGCGGCGCTGCTGATCCTCACCTGGATCGTCTCCGGCGATCTGGAAGCGGAAACCGTCGCCGCGGCCGCCGTCCTGTTCGCGGCTCTGGCCGGCATCGTCTTCCTGGCTCTGCGCGGCGGGGAACGGGCCGCCCTGATCGTCCTCTCGGCGCTGCTGTTCCTCCTGGTGGCGGCGGACCTTTACGAGTACGGCCTGCATAGCTCCATGGCGGCGGCGTTCCTGATCCCGGTTTTGCTCCTGACTTGCGGATCGGGAATGCGCGCCGGAATCGCGGCGGCCTTCTTGTGCTCGGCGTTCGGCTGGATTCTGGCGGCGGGGGAGAACGCCGGCTGGCTGCCCGTCCCGTACGCCGCGGACATCTCCCACCTAACCTTCGATGCGCCGGCGCTGACGGTGATCTACCTGATGTTCGCCGTCCTTGCCGGATACGGAACCGACAGCCATTTACGGAAGGAATCCCGGACGGGATCCCCGGCAGGGGAGGAATCATGATCCGAGCCATGTACCGCACCCCGGAAGGGACCATCCGCACCGATCTCACGCCGGGGGATCTCCCCGCCGTGCTTCGGCGGACGGGCGGTGTGCTGTGGGTGGATTTCGAGGGCACACCGCCGAAGGAGGACGAACCGATCCTCATCCAAACCTTCGGATTCCATCCTTTGGCGGTGGACGACGCCCTGCAGGAATCGCACGTGCCCAAGGTGGACGATTGGGACGAGTACCTGTACTTGGTCCTGCATGCGATCACCTTCGACCGCAGCGACGGCGGACGCCTGGATGCCATCGAGTTGGATATCTTCCTGGGAAAGAATTACATCGTCACCCACCACGATCTGCCGATCCCGGCGGTGAATCATATTTGGGAATCCTGCCAGAAGGATGAGCGCTACCTCAGCCGGGGAACCGACCACGTCCTCTATCGGATCGTCGACGACATGGTGGCGGCCTACATGCCGGTGGTCGAGGAGGTCGACGAGGCGATCGAGACGCTGGAGGACCAGATCTTCGACCGGCCCACGCCCGAAAACCTCTCCGAACTTTTCAAGCTCAAGCGCGCGCTGCTCCAATTGCGGCGGATCATCGCCCCCCAGCGCGAAGTGCTCAACAAGCTCGCCCGCGACGATTACACCGTGATCGACGCCAAGGACCGGATCTTCTTCCGCGACATCTACGACCACCTGGTGCGCCTGCACGACATCAACGAAAGCATGCGCGACCTGGTCGGGGGCGCGATGGATACCTACCTGTCGGTGATTAACAACCGGATGAACGACATCATGAAGACCCTCACGGTGATCACCACGCTGTTCATGCCGCTCTCGTTTCTCACCGGGTTCTTCGGGATGAATTTTTTCACCCCCGTCGCGCATCCCCTGGAAAGCTGGACCACGCTGGCCGCGTTTGGATTAACGCTGGCCGTGATGATCGGCACGCCGATCGGGATGATCTTCTGGCTGAAAAAAAGGGGATGGATGTAGAACCCGGCGCCTGCAACCGAAATCGCCGATCGCGGCGGCATTTTTTTATCCCGCGAACGCGGGATGGAAATACCCCGCAGCCCGCTGCGCGGTGATTCATAAACGCGGCTATAATAGCGGCCGATGCATCCGAAACAGCCGCCCGCGCTAAAACCCCCTTCCCTCCCCGTCGGATTATTCCTGATGGCCGCTTTGTTTGCGGTTGCAGGTTGGGCCGCCGTCGCGTCGATTGTCCTGCTCACCCTGCCGTTTCTTTTTCCGCGCTGGCTTTTCTAATTTTCCCTGTTCTTCGCCCTTACCGGGAGCGCGCTGCCCGTCGTGTGGTACCTCAACCGGCGTTTCACCGCCGAACGGTTCCCGGCGGATGGCGTGATCGTGCGCGAGGCGCTCGAGACGGCGTCGCTCGGCGTATTCCTGGTCTGGCTGCAGGCGGGGCGCATGTTCATGCCGTTCCTGGGCTGGGTGATCTTCGGAGCGTTGCTCGCCGTCGAACTGTTGCTGCGCTTGTATGAGAACAGCCGGTGGTCCCCCGCATCGCCCGCCGTCGAAGAAGAGCCGGATTCCATCGAGGAATTGGAACAGGATTCGGCGGCGGATATTCCTGCACCCATCGACGTTGAATAGCCGGTTCTTTGACGTCTGGAACCGGAAAAATATCACCGGAAAAGCCACAAAGAGCCAAATAGAATAAATCTCCCACACCGTGATCCGGCGTCCGTTCGCGGCGGTTGCCGGTTTCCGGCGACGATGCGCCCTTGCCGGACAATCGGGCTATAATTCCGCCCATTCTTTCGGAGCAGACGGGAATCGAAGATGAAGAAGAAGCAGGCGGATCATCCCTCGCAGAAAAAAGGAACCTGGCTGACGTACCGGCCGGACATCAAGGTGCTGGATTGCACGATCCGCGACGGCGGCCTGGTCAACAACTCCCAATTCACCGACGAATTCGTCCGGGCGGTGTACCAGGCGGTGGCGGCCGCCGGCGTGGATTATATGGAGATGGGCTACAAGGGCGATCGGAAAATCTACTCGCCCGCGGATTACGGGTGCTGGCGGCACTGCCAGGAAGAGGACATCCGGCGGATCGTCGGCGACAACAAGACCGGGCCGAAACTCTCGGCCATGGCCGACGCGGAACGCACCAATTACCACGAGGATTTTCTCCCCAAGAGCAAAAGCGTCCTGAGCATGATCCGCGTGGCGGCCTACATCCACCAGATCCCGACGGCGCTGGACATGATTAAAGCCGCGCACGACAAGGGGTACGAAACCTCGCTCAACCTCATGTCCGTCTCGGTGGTGCACGATCACGAACTCGACGAGGCGTTGGACATCCTATCCAACAGCGAAGTCGACGTGTTGTACATCGTCGACAGCTTCGGCGCGCTGTATTCCGAGGAGATCCAGGGTCTGACGAAGAAATTCATGAAGTCCGCCGAAGACTCCGGCAAGAAAGTCGGCATCCACGCCCACAACAACCAGCAGTTGGCGTACGCCAATACGATCGAGGCGCTGATCCTGGGAGCCAGCTACCTGGATTCGACGATCGCGGGATTGGGCCGCGGGGCGGGGAACTGCGCGACGGAACTCCTGCTGGGATTCCTGAAGAATCCGAAATTCCACATCCGCCCGATCCTGCGGTGCATCCAGGAGCAATTCCTGCCGCTGCGGGAGAAAATCTTCTGGGGGTACGACATTCCGCTGATGATCACCGGACAGATGAACGTCCATCCGCGTTCGGCGATCGCGCACATCGGGGGGGAAAACCCCAAGGATCTCGTCGGTTTCTACGATTCGCTGGTTGGGGAGTAGTCGGGGCGGACGACCAATTCGAAAGTGAGCCGGAGAATAACGGACGCGAAGAAAGAGAGAAGCTGACGGTTCCCGCGTTTTTCAGTTATGGGTCGTCGGTTTTTACACTTGGGTATTCGCGGTATTTCTTTTCCAAGGCGTACAGCAGGGGGAGCAGCGCGCCGGTCATCCGACCGGACAGAGTCCGCAGTGATTCCAAGAATCGTTTTTTCGGCCCGCCGTCCCATCCCGCATCGAGGGATTCGATGACCGTCAGAAGCTCGCCGCCGCCGGCTTCCGCTTCGCGGCGGGTCTTGCCGAATGCGTCGGCGACCGCATCCGATGGATTCGGCGGCGCGGAGAATTTTGTCGATCGCCGGACGGATTTCTTCGGTTTGATCATCGGGTTCATGCCGTTCCAATCGGAATTATTATAATGAATCCCATTCCCGTTATCGTTGAATTCGGAAGGGGTGTCCCATGACCGGTGCCACAACGGATGCCGAACTCCTCCTGAGCCAGGCCGGGCGCATCCACGAACTTGCCGGTCGCATCGGATCCGCCGCGGACCAGTTGACTCGGACCGTCGCCGCAACCCCTGGCGCGGATTCGAAGCTTGCCACCGAGGCCCGAACGGACGCATTCTCCGCCGGAGAATCGATTCGCAGCCTCCAAATGCAGCTGGCGCACAATGCGGATCTGCTGGCGGCGCTGGCGCAAGCCGGCCGGTCGCTCGATACCCCGGCCGTCGAAGAGTTCCTGCGTACGGAGGGCGAAGACGAACTGATCCGGAAATATCTTCCGGCGCCGGCCGATCCGCACCTGGACGGATTCAAACCTTTTTACCTGGCACAAACCCGCATGGTCCGCTGGGATTGGGCGCAGGTGTACGCCCAGGGGCCGCGGCAATTGACGCAAATCGATACCTACCACGCCGGCCGGGTCGTACCGGACGTGATCGGCCTGTGGACCCATCCGAGATCGAACAAGAAATATCATGCGGTACGGACCGGCGGTGAAACGTTCGTGTTCATTCCGGAGGGGAAACTCGGTCCGCCGATCGACGCCTCCAAGATTCCTTTTCGCGACGGGCTGTACGAAGACGGTCGGCGCGGTCCGGTGTCGGAATTGTGGAAGACTCCCGCCGGAAATCCGAAAGGGGAGTGGCGCCGGCCGGGGGACCCCTGGCAGAATTTCATCATCGGCAACATGCGGGTCGCCGGCCCGCGGGGTGCGGTCTTCCCGGCCACAC
>Ga0316616_100000765_pt1 | contig 11504 bp, 10 predicted proteins | sample OWC_Aug_M1_C1_D1_FD_207660 | JGI IMG/M metagenome (GOLD analysis project Ga0316616, IMG submission 207660) | Wetland soil microbial communities from Old Woman Creek delta, Ohio, United States - OWC_Aug_M1_C1_D1_B | ecosystem: Environmental > Terrestrial > Soil > Wetlands | place: USA: Ohio... | reverse complement strand
AGTCTCGTCGGTCGCGGCCATTACAAGGACCTGCTGGCCGTGAACGAGACGCCGGAGGTGGCCGCCTGCAACAACGCTGAGAAGGGGCTGCGAATCTGGGAGTGGGTAGGGCAGTCTGCCACCGAAGCCGAGCGCAGGCAGGGCACGATGCACTCCAAGTACGCGGTGATCGACGGGCGCCGCAGCCTGGTCGGCTCGTACAACCTCGACCCCCGCAGCGAATTGCTGAACAGCGAGACGGCCATGGTGTTCGAGCAGCCCGAGTTGTCGGGCCGGTTGCGCGAGACGTTCTTCGGCAACGATCTCAGCTACAGCCGCGAGGTGACGCCGGCGCAGGCGGCGGAGTTCGAGGCACCCGAGGACGTGATCGAACGCTTCCGCAAGTCGATCGGGCACCTGTTCGAGAAGCAGCTGTGAATCCCAGCCAGATCAGCCGCCCGTCACCAGGGCATCCGGGATTTCGTAGCGTTCGCCGGAGCCGAACTTGACGATGGTCGTATCGCCGTTGCGCGCCGAAGTCATGGCATCCGACGCCTGTGCATTCGCCGCGACGGGTTTGCCCTTCACGAACAGGATGCTGCGCTGCTCCGCACTGCCCGGAAGGTCGACTGTGGCGGTCCCGTCGAAGCCGCGCCGAATGACGAAGGCATCGCAGTCACGCGCCGCCGTTGCGAAGGCCGGCACGCACCTGACCTTGGCCGACGCGTGATAGGACGTACCAGGAATCAAGGCATCCTCAGACGCCGCGATCGGTGCAAGAGGCTTGCCGCCGACGCCAATGGTAAGCGTGTAGTCGCTTGCTTCGCCGCGTCGCGCCGCCGGGCGCATCAGGTAGACGCGCACCACGTAGTCGCCATCCGCCGGCAGCATGCCCGAGAAGTCGCCACCCGTATCGCCGACGAACATCGCCGAGCCCGCCGAGCCTGGCGGGAGCACGTTGAAGTAATTCTGTGCATTGGTCTCCTGCATCTTCACCGTAAGCGTCTGTCCGGCGCTCGCGCGCACGATGTAGTCGACGCCCGCAGCGCCCTGCAACTGCCCTTTGATGACCGCGGACGAGGCTCCCTCGGCGAACCGCACTCGCTCGCTGCGGATCTCGGGCCCTGCCGCGCCCACCGGACTCAAAAGCACGTGGACGAGAATGAATGCCGCAACAGTCGCGCAACGTCTCGACGTCTTGTTCATGCCGGGTCTCCCATGGCGCCAACCGTGATGTCGCCGCAGCCGGCGCGCACGAACCGGTAGTGCTCCACGGCCACCTTGCGCGTCTGCAACCAGTAGCGCCAGGTGGACCAGGGCCAGATGGTGAAGTTCTTGCCGTCGGCCTGCTGGTACCAGCTCCGGCAGCCGGAACTCCACACGGTCCCGACCAGCGCCTGCTGCACCCGCTCGTTGAACCGGGTCTGCTCGATCGGGTCGAGGTCGAGATAATCGGCACTGCGGGCCCGCAGCTCGCGCATGCATTGCAGGACGTAGTGCACCTGGGCTTCGATCATGAAGATGATCGAGTTGTGACCGAGCGCCGTGTTCGGCCCGACCAGCTGGAACAGGTTCGGGTAGCCGCTCACGGAGATGCCGTAGTACGCCTCGGCCCCGGCCTGCCAGTCTTCTGCGAGCACGTGGCCCGGCAGCCCCGTGATCGGGAAATCGCGCATGTAGATGCGCGGGTCCACCACGAATCCAGTGCCGAGGATGATGCAGTCCACCGGACGCTCGACACCATCCTCCGTCACGATGCCGTGCGGCGTGACCTCGCGGATGCCGTCGGTGACGAGTTCGACGTTCGGGCGGTTGAACATCGGGAACCAGGCATTCGACACGAGCACGCGCTTGCAGCCGATGGTGTAGTCGGGCGTCAGACGCTTCGCGAGCGCGGGATCCTTGACCTGGCGGCGGATGAAGAACCGTGCGTACGTCTCGAAGATCCACGACAGGCTCGCGTGGAAGATCGGCCACACGCGCGACTCGTTCGACCAGTAGAGCCGCGCGCGGTGCAGCTTGCGCCACCACGGGTGTCGCGCAAAGCGCCGCTTGGTACTTGCGGAATACCTGCGTGTGTCGCGCGGAATGACCCACGCCGCAGTGCGCTGGAACACATGCAGCTGCTCAACGCGGGGCGCGATCTCCGGGCAGTACTGGATCGCGCTGCCTCCGGTGCCGATCGAGGCCACACGCTTGCCCGTGAGGTCGTACGCGTGATCCCAGCGGGCCGAGTGGAACACCTTGCCCTTGAAGCGGTCGAGGCCCTTGATGTCGGGCATCTGCGGCACGTGCAGCGGGCCGGTGGCGAGCACGAAGTGCCGCGCCGACAGCGTCGCGCCCGACTGCAGCTTCACGGTCCAGCGCGCCGTCGCAGCGTCGAAATGAGCGCCGTCGACCTGCTGGCCAAAGCGTACGTAGGGGCGCAGCCGGTACTTCTCAGTCGTGTCGAGGATGTACTGCTGAATTTCCTGCCAGCCGGCGTACCGCTGGCTCCAGTCGGCCTTGCCCTCGAACGAATACGAGTACAGGTGCGACTGTACGTCGCACTCGGCGCCCGGATACGTGTTGTCGCGCCACGTGCCGCCGACTTCGTCGCCCTTCTCGAGGATCACGAAGTCGCGGATGCCCTCCTCCAGCAGCTTGATCGCGAGGCACAGGCCGCCGAAGCCCGCGCCGACGATCGCCACCTCGACACGCTCGGGCAGCGATGCCGGGTCCACGGGCCGACTGTCCCGCATCACTGGGACTTGGCCCTCGCAGCGCGGGGCACAGCCTTCTTCGGCACCGGCTGGACGGCGCTCTTCTTCCTGCGAGCACTCGCGCCGCGCCGGCCCCGGCCGGCAGCCTGCGGTCGCGCTGCCTTCGCCGAGGCCCGGCGGCCACCCTTGACGAACACACGTTCGAGTTCGTCGAGGGCCTCGCCGGTGTACACAGCGAGCCGCTGCACGCTGGGCACGCGATCGTGGCAGGCCGTGAATCCGAAATAGAGACCGCCGGCATAGCTCATCACGGTGATGTTCAGCGCCTGGCCGTGTGCGAGGGCCGAGATCGGGTAATAAGCTTCCATCTCCGCACCCAGGAAATAGAGCTTGCTGCGCGGCCCCGGGACGTTCGAGATGATCACGTTGTAGATCGGCGGTACGCGGCCGCTCATGCCGGGCAACCGCGTCAGCATCTGCGGCGAGCTGATCAGTACCGTGTAGTCCATCAGGGCTGCCGGGGTCATCTGCCTGAGGTACGCGCGGCCTGCCGTGCTGCTGCGACGGATGATGTCGAAGCGCTCGCGCACGTCCTCGACGTCGGTGGCCATCCTGACGTTCGCGAAACTGATCGCGTTGCCGCCCGCCTCGCTCGTGTCGCGCGGCAGTGCGACGGGGATCGACGCGATCAGCGACTTCTTCGGGAGCTTGTCGATTTCGGCGAGGTAGCGTCGCATTGCGCCACTGCATGCGGCAAGCAGCACGTCGTTGACGCTGCCCCCGGCAGCCTCGCCGATTGCCTTCATGCGCGCCAGGCTCGTGGACTGCGTGGCGACACGGCGCTGCGGGGTGATGCTGGTATTGAAGATCGTGCGCGGCGCCTCGGCAAGCGACGTGAAATCGGGGTCGTCCTTCAGGCCAATGGCAGCCTTGGCCGAACCGGTCAGCCCCCGCAGCAGGCTCGGCAGGGCCTGTGCCTGGCTCAGGAGCACGGCGGGCAGCACGCCCATTGCGCCCGGGCGCGCAGCGCCGCTTCTCGGCTTGTGCCTGCGCTCCTGCGCCCAGATCGGCGGAGTGCGTGTCTGTCGGGGATCTTCCGGAAAGTTGACCAGCCCGACACCCCGGACGCCGTCCGCGAGCGAGTGATGCAGCTTGCCGTACATGGCGAAGCGCCCGCCCTGCAACCCTTCGATCAGGTGGACCTCCCAGAGCGGCCGGTTCATGTCCATCGCGTTCGAATGCAAACGGGAGATCAGCACGCCGAGTTCACGCTCGCCGCCCGGGTACGGCAGCGCCGAGTGCCGCAGGTGGTAGTCGAGGTCGACCTTGTCGACCTCTTCGAAGCTCGGCAGCAGACGGCCGGGCCCCAGGCTGCGCAGGCGGTAATTGAACGGCGGCGCAGTCACCGGAAAGCTGCGCAGGTATTCGTACACCTTGCGCGGGAAGTCGCGCGGTGCGCCGGCCGGCGGGGTGAACGTCTGCAGCCCGGCCACGTGCATTGGCGTGTGCCGGGTTTCCATGAGCACGAAGCTCAAGTCGAGCAGGTTGAGCGTCTTCGCAGTGGCCATGATCGGTTCCCCCTTGTCGACTCGACTATAGGGCAGCCCGCGCACCTGCGCGAGCCTCAGGCGTCGAGCCGCTGCCGCAGCGCGGCGATCTCGCGCCTGTGTTGCGCGACGACCGGATCGTGCGCCGGGTCGAACCCCCGGTCACGCAGGCGGCGCTTGCGGAATGCCAGCTCGTTCTGGGCGTTCACCAGCGCCGCCGACACGTCGCGCCGGTGGGTATCGATGCGACGCGTACGAAACCGCCTGTCCGCGACGATGGCCGCGTATTCGGCGGCCAGGACGCTGGCCCCCACCTCGTCGGCCAGTTCCTCGCGGATGACCGCCCGCTCCGACTCGCCGCTGCGACGGATGATGCCGATGACGAGCAATGCGAACGGCAGGAAGATGACCAGGCTGGAGATGCTCGCGGAGATCATCGCGTCCAGGAGCCCGATGTCGGGCGGTGCAACGCTTGCCGTCGGCGGCGCCTCGCCCGCGTTGTAGGCAGCGATTGCCAGAAACAGCGGCAGGGAGTTGTTCCAGGCGTGCGCGATGATCGCAAGCAGGTAGCCCCCGACCGGTGCGAGGAACCGCACGAAGGTGCTGCGAGTCGCCCGTGCCAGCCCGAGCGACGCGCCGAGGATGCCGGAGAACATCGCGTGGCCGGCCAGGCCGAACCATGCGTAGCGCGTACCGAGCTGGAATCCGTACGTCGCGGTGCCGAACTGGGCGAAGTTCTGCTGCACGTACAGTGCCGACTCAAACCAGTTGAAGCCGGCGCCCACCAGCGCGCCGTACACGAATCCGTCGCGCACGTTGTCGAACTCGGAGCGCATCAGCCAGAACAGCAGCACGATGCCGAGGCCCTTGGCCGTCTCCTCGACCAGCGGCGCCGAGAGCGGCGCACCGACCAGCAGCGCGGCATCGGGACCCAGCATTTCCTGCAAGGCCGCGTTGCCCTCCAGCCAGTGCGCGATCGCCATGATCACCACGGTATTGGCCGGCAGCGCAATCGTCGTGGCGATCAGGCCGCCCCAGAGAAACGCCGCGGCAAACAGCCACGGTGTCTCACGCTCGCGACGATCGAGGTACCAGAGGATGAGCAGCGGCAGAACGGACAGCAGCGACGATCCGACGAGCGCCGTGAAGAACACCCGTGTTGCCTCGGAGCCCAGCCCACCCACCACCGCACAGATCATGACCGCGGCAATGAGCAGCAGCACGGCCATCACAATCGCCACGGCACGCGCGACCCGGGGACGCCGCAACGGCGAAACCAGGGCAACAGTGCCTGCGTCATACGTCGTCGGATGCATCCGGCCTCCCCTGCCGGTCACGAGTGACCCATGGGCCCCTGTGCTCGCTGGCACCGATTATTTCGGGAGACGACCGGAACCGCAATTTCCACGGCTACCAAGCCAGCGCAAACAGGTGCTGCCTGCCGTATCAGGGAGTGGATGCCGCAAGGAACTGGCGCTCGAGCTCGGCTGCCCGGCCGACTCCATGGGTGATTGCGCCAAGATGAACACGTGGCTGCACAGGACAGTGCTGAAGACGATCGCCGACAACGGCGGCAACATCCCGAACGAGCTGCTCGACTGACGGACTCACCCGACCAGCCGCCACCGGCGTCGCCCTCCACGATACCGGTGGCAGGCGCTTGCGGCCGCAATCCAGCCTGACTCCCCGGCGAGCCTCTGGCCCACGATCATGCGGACGGCTGGTAGTCCGCGCTCAGCAGACCGGCTCGCGGCCGACCTGGTCAACGGCGTAGGTAAAGACGACGTCCGTGCTCGAATTGAGCGCGGTCTCGAATGAGTCCTGCACGACGCTGATGATGAAGCCCACGGCGACCACCTGCATGGACACGTCGTAGGAGATGCCGAACAGCGAGCACGCGAGCGGCACCAGCAGCAGACTGCCGGACGGCACGCCGCTCGCGCCGGCCGCGCCAAGCGCCGCAACCAGGCAGAGCAGCAGCGAACTGCCGGGCGAAACCACGATACCCAGTGTGTTGGCGGCCGCGAGCGTCAGCACCGTGATGGTGATGGCCGCTCCGGCCATGTTGACCGTGGCCCCGACTGGAATCGTCACCGCATACAGCTCCTCGCTGATGCCGAGCTTCTTCGACAGCGCAAGGTTGACGGGAATGTTGGCCGCGGAGCTGCGCGTGAAGAAGGCCGTGATGCCCGACTCCTCCAGGCAGCGCAGCACGACCGGATATGGATTGCGGCGGGTGACGGCGAAGACGACGAGCGGATTGACGACGAGCGCCATCAACAGCATCGCCGACACGAGCAGCGCCGCCAGGCTGGCATACCCCACCAGCGCCTCGAGTCCGACCGTCGCCACGGTGAGGCACACCAGTCCGAAGATGCCTGGTGGCGCGAACCTGATGACGTAACGGACGATCTCGCTGACCCCATCGGCCAGCGTCTGCAGGTTGCGCCGAAAGCCCTCAGGCGCCTTGCGAAAGCCCACGCCCAGCAACACCGCCCAGGTCAGGCAGCCAAGGAAGTTCCCGGTCAGCAGCGCATTGATCGGGTTGTCCACCAGCTTGAACAGCACGTCGCTGAGCACCGAGGTCACCGCCACGGGTGGGCTGCCTTCCGCCGCCTCGCTCAGGGCAATGGTCTGCGGGAACGCCCGGCTCATCAGCAGCGCAAGCACGGCCGCCGACACCGTGCCGACAGCGTACAGGCCGAAGGTGAGGATGACCTTGCGACCGTCCAGCCCCGACTCGTGCCGGTTGGCGATGGCAGACATCACGAGCACGAGCACCAGCAGCGGCGCGACGGCCTTCAGCATCGCGACGAACAGCTTGCCGAGCACGCCGAGTGGTTCTGCGATGCCTGGTGCCAGCACGCCGGCCACGGCGCCCAGCACCACTGCGATCATGATCTGGGGCACGAGGCCAAGCTTGCGCATCGATGTTCAGTTGCCCGGCAAGCGGTCGCTATTGCGAGGTGCCGCCCGGCGCGCCGTCACTCAGCACCGTGAAGTCCGAATGGGTGTTCTCCGCCAGGATCGGTGCATCGGTGACGAACATCGTGGTGCCCGGCGCGAGCAATGGATACACCGCGCGCGCAAACCGCTGCGGCAGCGACACGCGCGTCGCAGCCTCGTGCGACAAAGCAGTTCCGGCCTCGTCAAAGTGGCCCGGCATCGCGATCGCCAACCACCTCGCCATCGGCTGGCCCGGAACCAGGGGGTTCGCCCCGTCCTCCACTTCCTCGGTCATGACGTAAGCATGCGTGCCGAGCGGCTTCCCCGGATCGTGGACCGTCAGCCGTGCCCGGCCGATCTCAACGCCGTTGCGCAACACGAGCACGCGCTGATCGGCAGAACTCATCAGGATCGACACCGGACCGTGCGGGGCCTTCTCGGGCTCGAGGCGGAACTCCTGATCGGGCGTCAGACGGTCCGGCACGGCCGCGACCCCGGTGGCGGGATCGATGGGCGCAAACCCGGGCGGATGCGCGATCTGCCCGGGCGCGGTTCTCTCATCGACGACCACGACCGTCATGCCCATCGGCGAGACCGCAAACAACTCCTCGGAGAATTTCGACGGCAGATGCACGCAACCATGCGACGACGGGTATCCCGGCAGGCCGCCTGCATGCAGTGCGACACCGTCCCAGGTCAGCCGCTGCGTGTACGGCATGGCGGCGTTGTTGTACTTGCTGGAGTGGTGATCCTTGTCCTTCTGCAGGATCACGAATACACCCGTCGGCGTCTCGTGGCCGCTCTTGCCGCTGCTGATGGTGGTAAAGCCGATCTCGACGCCGTTGCGGTAAACGTAGGCGCGCTGCTCGACCAGGCTGACGAGCACCACGATGGGTCCGACCGGCGCCACGCCGGCGTTCCAGACGAACTCGCCGGGCTGAAGATCGCCGGGCGCCGTCTCGGGCGGCCGCGATTGCGCGGCGCCCCAGAACGGCACCGCCGGCGCAACGAACGGAACGAGCGTCAGCAGGATCGCCAGCAGCCAGCGTGGGTTCATCGGTCGCTTCTCCCGGGAGCAAACCGTGGAACATAGCTCGCCGCTGCGGCGCACGCTAGCCGGAAAGCGCAGTTAGCGCATCACGCCAGCAAGGCCGGCCATTGCCGCGGCCGTCGTGGTCAGATGAGAACGCGGGCACCCGGAAACGAAAGGACCCTGGCCCGGCCGCTGCGCCGATGGAACCGCTGCATTGCCATCGGGGCAGGCGAGGTGCGCCGACCAAGCATCACGGCGACCGGCGTGACCGCAGGCGCGACCCTCATCGAGATCGTGCGACTGCCCCCGCCTCTTCGTCCCGGCGGCTGGACGATGCGCTTCGCCCGCATCGACGCGAGGCAGCACCGGACATCCGCAAGCTCGATACTGACGGACCCGGGACGCTCCACGCGCAGCCCGGCTGGAGCGGCCGCGTCCGAGGTGCCCGGTGTGGGCATCTGCGGCGCGACCGCGCCATTTTGGTGCCCCGACGTCCTGGGGGTGTAGGATTCATTCAGCGGGGTCAGAGACAGCCGACACGAGCGTCGGGGAGAAAGCTGTGACGCCTTATATGGACATGCCCAGCCCCGAAGAAAGCGCCGACCTGGCACAACGGATCCACACAGGAGACCGCGCTGCAGAGGCCCGCCTCGTGCGCCTCTACTGCGATTGCGTCTTCGCCATGGCACTCGCTCGCACGCACGACCACAACGCCGCGCGTGAACTCATGGACGACATCCTGATGGCGGTCGTCATGGCCTTGCGCCACGGCGACGTCAGGGACTGCGATCACCTCGGCGGCTTCGTGCACGGCACTGCCGTCAACACGATCAACAGTTACTTTCGCAGGCGTCGGCACGAGCCGCGCACAGTGCGACTGGATCCTGAAATGCCCGCCCGGGATTCCAGGGACGCCTACGACACCCAGGACCGCCAGAAGATGGCCCGCGACGCCATGGCGCTCCTGGACGAACGCGACCGGAAGATTCTCTTCCTGAGCCTGAACGAAGGGCTCAAGCCCGGCGAGATTGCCGCGAAGCTCGGCGTGGCGCCTGCCCTCGTCCGGCAGCGGAAGTGCCGGGCCCTGCGTGCCATCGTCATTTTCATGAGTGACGACGCGCCGGGCTACAAGGCGCGGCACATGCTCCGGCGCTGAAATCGCTCCTGCCCTGTCACAAAACACCCCCTGCCGACCACTTAGTACACCAAAGGGGGCTCTTGTCTGGCCCCGCGGCGACAATCGGCCGCAGGGCGGCTCGATACGAAGCAACAAGACCGACAGAGGGAGAGCAAGTATGAAGTACGTCACCGTGTGGACGATTCCGCCACAGAACTCCGCTGCGGCGATCAAGCGCTTCAAGGAAGGCGACCCGAAGTTCCCGGGCGTGACGATCATCGCGCGCGTCCACGAGCTGGGCACCGGCAAGGGATTCACGTTCTGGGAGACCGACGACCCGGTCGCCGCGAGCAAATACGGCCTGGCATGGTCGGACCTGATCGACCTGACGGTTTATCCCGTGGTCGATGACGCCACGGTAGCGAAGGCGCTCTCCTAGCAAGGGGACGCCGGTCACCCGATCGACGGCGTCGGACCCGTCGCTGCCCCCAGGGAGAGCTGCCATGAAGTGGCTGGCTGGCCTGCTGTATGCATTCGCAGCCGTTTCGGCACTGGTGGCGTCGTGCTCCGGAACGGCGCCTCCCTCCAACGCCGCCCATCGCGGGGCGATCGCCGTGAGCCGGCCGCTGGGTAAGGCACCGGCCACCACTGAACGTAGCGAGTTGCATCGGCTGATTGCGGTCGAGTGCCTGTTTGCCCACGTCCAGATGGAGCGAGGCGGACGCCTGCAATGCGTGGCGACTCAGGTCGAACGAGTTGCCAGCAACCAGGCCAGGCCCGACCGATAGCGATGCCCGGAACGTGACACCCGTGCATTCGGGTGAGGAGCAGCTCACTCGGTTCGCTTGGTACGCCAGACGACGGCGCCAGGCAGGCGGTACAGCGCGCAGCACTCGAGGAGGGTGAATCGCAGCCAGCCCACCGATAGCGCGACGGCAGGCGTGCCTGGGCTTGGAGGCCACGTAGCCGCTCAGCGACGGCATCCGATGGCGCCCGGAGGGCTCGGGGAGTTTGCGCTACACTCCCCGGCCATAATGACCTCCACCGCAGCGCTGCCGGCGGCCGGAGCGGCCTATCCGCTGGTCGGCTGCACGGTTGCACCCGATTCTGCGCTTTCGAAGTTCGAACTCGCAGAGCGCGCGTACCTGACGACGAAATTCCCCAACGCGCGGAACCTGATTCACCGCTTCACATGAGATCGCCCGCGGGCGGCCCTTAGGCTCGCAGAGCCGGGAGAGAGAACGTTGTCGTCCCTGAGAACCAGACTCGCAAACATTCCGGAAGGCACTGCCGCCCTGTTCTTCATCCAGGTGTTTGCCACCCTGGGCTTTGCGGTGCTGTATTCGACGCTCGTGCTGTACACGACCCGGCACCTGCAGTTCTCGATCAGGGAAGCCACCGCGATCATGGGTGTGTTCGGCGCCTTCAACTACGGCTTGCACCTGTTCGGTGGCTACCTCGGCGGGCGCTTCCTGAGCAACCGCAACCTGTTCGTCGGCGGCATGGTGCTGCAGGTGCTCGGCTGCGCTTCCATCGCGATCGGGTCGGTCGGCGCGATGTACTGGGGGCTGGCGCTGTTCCTCACCGGCAGCGGGCTCAACGTCACCTGCCTGAACATGATGCTGACCCAGCGCTTCGCACCCGAGGACAATCGGCGCGAAGCCGCGTTCCTCTGGAATTACGCCGGCATGAACGTGGGGTTCTTCATCGGTTTCGCGGTGGCCGGCCACTACCAGCTGACCGAGAGCTACACCAACCTCTTCCTGTTCGCGACGGTCGGCAATTTCCTCGCGATCGTGCTGGCGGGTTTCAACTGGAGATCGCTGCAGGATCGCAGCACGCCGCTGCTGGAAGCGACTCCGCGACAGTTCCGGGCAAGGTTCGGCATCGGCATCGCCGTGCTGCTTGGCATCCCGCCCGTCGTCTGGATCATGCTGCAGCACACGGGCTCGACCGAGGTGCTGCTGAAGGCCGTCTGCGCCGCGGTGGCCGGCTGGCTCGTCTACCTGACGGTGAAGCACCGGGATCCGCGCGAGCGCAACAACATGTGGGCGTACCTGATCCTGATGCTCGGGTCGCTCGTGTTCTGGTCGCTGTACCAGATGGCGCCGAGCGGCCTGCAGCTGTTCGCGGTCAACAACGTCAACCTCCATGTCTGGGGCGTCGAGGTCGCGCCCCAG
>Ga0316616_100000763_pt1 | contig 11511 bp, 6 predicted proteins | sample OWC_Aug_M1_C1_D1_FD_207660 | JGI IMG/M metagenome (GOLD analysis project Ga0316616, IMG submission 207660) | Wetland soil microbial communities from Old Woman Creek delta, Ohio, United States - OWC_Aug_M1_C1_D1_B | ecosystem: Environmental > Terrestrial > Soil > Wetlands | place: USA: Ohio... | reverse complement strand
CGGCGAGCCAGAGCTGCGGCCGCCGTGCTCGTTTCAATCGCCAGCGCGGCGCCCTGGAGTTCCGGGCTGACGGCGCGCGCCTGGTCGAACGCCTCTTCGGCCGACCCAGTGAGAGGCGCGAGCGCAAGCCTGGTGGTCGTGGCGATCGATGTGTCGAGCGGGCGCGCCAGCAACCGGTTGATTTCCGCCAGCCGCACATCGGCCTCGGCTGCCTGCTCGATGGCGCGCCGCTCGATGCGCGTCACTTCGGTCTGGACGCGCAGAACGTCGGTCTGGGCGCCCTGGCCGACCGCGTACCTGGCGCGCACGACGACTTCGATCCGCTGCAATACTTCGCGCTGTTCGCCCGTCAGCGCTTGCAGTTCCCGGGCCGCCAGCAGGCCGTAGTACGCGCGCCGCACGGCGCCCTCGAGTGCGAGCCGGGCGCGCTCGAGCGCCGGCTCGGCCTGGCGGGCCTGGCTCGTGGCGAGCGCGGCCCTCAGATCGCGCTTGCCGGAGTACGGCAGCGCCTGGCTCACCATGAACCCCAGCGTCGTCATCGGCATGCTGCCCAGGGTTGGCGCCCAGCCGTCGTTGGTGTAGGTGACCGACACCATGGGATCGGGGAGCGCCCGGGCGCTCTCCGTCGAGGTCTGCGCGGCGGAAATGGCCGACTGCGCGGCATGCAGATCGGGATTGCGGGCCAGCGCCTCGGCAATGAGCGACGCCAGGACCGGATCATCCCCGGCCTGAGCCGCAGGCTCCTGGCCGCGCGCGAGCCCAGGCGCCAGGCACAATGCGCCGAGGCTCAGGATAGCAACGAGCGTGCAACGGAACACTGACACCATAACGCCTCCACGACGGCCCGGACCGGCGCAGGCGGACTGCGGCGGTCAGGACGTGCTGACAGTCATCCGGATGACACGACGAAGGCGAGGAGCGGGCCTTCGTACGGTGGAGACGGCTAGATGCGGAGGATGAAAAGCGGCGGAGAGGCGCCGGGCAGGGCCCTGGCGACCGACGAGAACGTGCCGACAGCCGAAGGATGACCGACGGCGACGGCGGCGACCGGCTCCGGCTGGGCCAACTGAGCCGCGATCACCGGAGTGGCTGCGGATTCGGCCGATTCGATATGGCAGCAGGTGCCGGCGGTGCCGACCGCCAGCTCGCCTGACGAATCGGGCCCGTGGCAGCAGCCGGCGGACTCGGAAGACTCGCCTGGGAGAACCGGCCCGCGGTGGCAGAAGCAGAGCCCCGCCGAGGCGTTCAGCAACGCCAGGGCCAGCACGGCCACGCCGATGGCTCGGAGCAGGGGCTTCATGAGGTGTGTACTAGAATGACCCCGCAGCGCACCAAAAAGCAAGCGGGCAGACATCGCTGCCATGTCTACAGCGAAGCCTGCCCGCTATGGGATCCTGTCAGTTCGAGAGGTAGCCTCTCGCCTCTCGCCTCTCGCCTATCCCTTGAACCCCTCCGGCTCCCAGCCCTTCTCATAGGTGCGGCCCCAGAGGGCCTGGGCCTTCGGGTCACCGAGGATGTGGCCGTTCATCGGGTCGCAGGTGAGCGTGTGCCCGACGCGGTAGGCGACATTCGCGAGGTGACACAGCATCACGCTGCGCTGTCCCTCCTCGATGTTCGCGTTGGGCGTCTTCCGCGACCGTATGCAGTCGAGGAAGTTGACGAGGTGGTAGGCGTCGAGGCGGTCGCCCGGGCCGGTCGTGTCGATGGTCGACTGCTCGGCCTTGTCCTCGACCTTCTTCACGACCTTCATCTTCTGGTCGTACACGGTGTATGCGTGGTCGTCGATGAGCACGCTGCCGTTCTCGCCGTGGAACGTCACGCCGCGGGCCAGCCCCTCGGTCCTGAAGCCGTTGCAGCTGCGGCCCTCCCAGATGAACGACTTGTTGCCCTCGAAGGTGAACGTCGCCACCTGCGTGTCGGCGCACTCCCAGTCGTCCTTGAAGTGGTAGCGGCCGCCGGCCGATTCCACGCGCACCGGATAGCCCACGTCCATGCCCCAGCGCATCACGTCGATCTCGTGGTTGCCGTTGTTGCAGGCCTCGCTCGTGCCCCAGTGCCAGAACCAGTGCCAGTTGTAGTGGATGACGTTGTCCTTGTAGGGACGGCGCGGCGCAGGCCCCTGCCACAGCTCGTAGTCGAGCCCAGCGGGCACCGGGGCCTCCTTGCCGACGCCGATCGACGCGCGCGTGTTGACGTACCAGCCGCGGGCGAAATACACGCGGCCGATGAGGCTGCCGTCGCGGACCTGGCGCATGAGGTCGATGATGTTGGGCCAGGAGCGCCGCTGGCTGCCGACCTGGAGGACCCGGCTGCCGTAGCGTTTGGCGGCCGCCGCGAGCAACTCGGTCTCGAGCGGGTTGTGGCTGCACGGTTTTTCGACGTACACGTCCTTGCCCGCCGCGAGCGCCAGGATGGCCGCCGGCGCGTGCCAGTGGTCGGGCGCCGCGATGACAACGGCGTCGACGTCCTTCTGCTCGAGCACCCGCCGGAGATCCTTCTCGGCCTTCGCCGGATGGGCCTGATCCGGAGAGACCGCCTTCATGCCCTTGGCGAGCGCCTTCTCCTCGGGGTCGCAGATGAAGCCGACTTCGACGCCGGGCATGCGGCTGAACATCTTCGCGTGCTGCGCGCCCCGGCCGTTGGTGCCGATGACGGCGACGACGATGCGGTCGTTGGCGCCCTGCGCATGGAGATGAGCCGACCCGGCCACGCCGAGTCCGACGGTGGCGGCCGCCGTCGTCTGGATGAACGCCCGCCGTGAAACGTCGTGTGGTGCCATGGTGAGTTCTCCGACTGATAGAGGAACGCCCGGGCGGGGAGAGCGTTCCCGGCCCGGGCTCGATGTGAACCCCGGGGCTGAAGCCCCGGGGCTCAATTCCCGGCGCATGCTCGCATGCGCCGGGACTAGAAGAGGAAGCGGGCGCTGAAGCGGATCTGGCGCTCGTTGTAGGCGCTGGTGATCCGGCCGAAGTTCGCGTTGCCGAACGAGGTGTTCGGGTTGCTCATGTGAATCGTGTTCGGCAGGTTCCAGACGTCCATGCGGAACTCGCCCATCCGGCTGCCGCCCAGGTTGAACTGCTTCACGAGGCTGAAGTCGAGGTTCGTGAACCGGGGGCCCCGCACGTCGCCCGTATTGCGGGTCATGTTGCCGAACGTGTTGGCCGCAGGCGCCGAGAACACGGACGTGTCGAACCACTGGAGGTACGAATTGTTGGGACCCGTCTCGTTCAGGATCGTGACCTCGCCGTTCAGGTTCGGCCTCTGCGTGTTCCCCGGCGTGTTGAGTGACGCCCCGCTGGATGATGTGACGTCCAGGACCTGGCCCGACTGGTACGTGAAGATGCCGGATACCTGCCAGTTTCCGAGGATCCAGTGCAGGGCCCCGGAATCGCTGTCCTTGTACCAGGGCAGCGACCAGACGAACGACGACACGTAGACGTGCGTGCGGTCGAAGTTCCCGAAGCCCCAGCTGCGCTCGGGCTCCGCCGGGGTGCTGGGACCGCCGTTGTCGTTCGCATAGTCACGGGCCCTGGAGTACGTGTAGGAATTGGTGACCAGCCACCCGTTGCGGAACCGGCGGTCCAGTTTCATCTGAAGGCCGTTGTAGCGGGTCTTGCCCTTCCACGCGAGGTTCTCGACGCCAGCGGTCTTGCCGTACTTGGCGTAGAGCGGCTGTCCCGCGATGCCGGCGCCGACCACCAGGCCCGCGTTCGCCGGGAAGCGGTTGAGCACGTCGTTGCTCATGTTGCCGACGTACGCCACCTCGCCGGTCAGGCCCCAGTTGATCTCCCGCTGGAACGCGACGTTCCACGAATAGAGGGACCCCTGCTGCAGGTCGTTCGGGACGTAGAAGAGCGACTGCCCGAGCACGGCGTTGGCGTCGATGATCCCGTTGTCCGGAATCGTCAGGAAGGTCGGGGCGGGGAAGCCGGCGGCCATGTTGAACGGCGTCGGCGAGTACGAGTTCGGCGTCTGGTAGCTGTTGTTCTGCTTGACCGGGTAGTTGAACGCGTAGCGGTTGTCGGGGAACGGCGTCGTGCTGGCGCCGAATCCGCCGCGGAGAACGGTCTTCTCGTCGAGGCGGAAGGTCGCGCCCAGCCGGGGGCTGAAGTTGTTGAAGTCTTTCTTCACGCCGAAGTCGTCCGCGACGTTCCCGAACCCGGACACGAGCAGCGAGTTCGTGGCCGGGTCGTAGTTGGAGAGCGATCCCTGGCCGGCGAGGCCGACGATGGGATCGTAGTACTCGAACCGCAGGCCGAGGTCCACCGTCATCCGCGGCGACACCTGCCACTTGTCGTGGACGAACGAGTAGACCGCCCAGTGCTTTGAACCGACGTCCTCGAGGACCTTCAGGTCGCGCGCCATGCCGCTCGGCAGGTCGAGCAGGAAGGACGCCAGCGAGTTGGCGATGCCGCTGTTGGCCGCGGTATCTGCGGTCGACCCCGTCTGCGCGCCGCTGAACGTGAAGCCTCCGCGCGGGCCCTGGTTGTCCTGCGTCTGCAGCAGCTTGTCGCTGTTCTTGCGGTAGTTGCCGCCGAACTTCACGGTGTGGTTGCCCGCCACCTTGGTCGCGGTCGCGGAGAACTCCCACGTGCGCTCCCAGCGGTCCCAGGGCAGGCTGTTGACGTAGCCCAGCGCCGGGTTGCTGTAGCCGTTGTTGAGGGTGATGGTGGTGGGCCCGCTCGTCCACTCGTCGAGGTTGACGCCCTTGATGCCCACCTGCTCGGCCAGGTTCTGGCCGTTGGCCGTTGTCAACGCCTCGTTGTGGTAGTAGCTCGTGCCGCCGCGCACCTCCAGGAGGAAGGTGTTCGAGAGCGTATGGGTCCAGTTGGCGGCCGTGCTGTACGTCATGTTCGTGCCGGTGGCCATGAAGCCGCCGCCGAGCGGGCCGCCCCAGTCGCCGTAGCCGTCGGCCGGCAGCTGCGTCACTTCGGGGCGCTGGTAGCTGAACCGTGCCGAAATCTGGTTCGAGTCGTTGATGGCGTAGTTGAACTTGGTGTCGAAGCTGTCGGTGTTCTTGTCGCGATAGCTGTTGACCTGGTAGTTGACCTGGCCGAGCGCGGCGCCCGGGAGGTTCGGGAGCGGGATCTTCGACAGGAGCTGGAGGGCGATCGGGCTGATGCGGTTCGACGGAATCTGGTTGTTCGCGAACTGGATCCGGTTGTTGCCCGCCGCGTCGCCGGTCGCCGGGTCGTAGACCTTCGTCGGCGCCGCGCTGAAGTCGCCCCGTCGGAAGGCCTCGGTCGGCACGATGTAGCGCTGCACGCTGCCGAGACGATCCTGCGTCCGCTGGTAATCGCCGAAGAAGAAGAACTTGTTCTTCTGGATCGGCCCGCCGATCGTGAACCCGAACTGGTTGTACGTCGTCGGCGCTTTCGTGTGCACCGTCGAGAAGTACGTGGACGCCGGTGCGGCGTAGGTCTTTTCGGTGTTGCCGAACCAGAACGCACTGCCCCTGAACTGGTTCGTGCCCGACTTCAGGGTGACCGCCGTCACCGCGCCGGCCGCCCGGCCGAACTCGGCGTCGTAATTGCTCGTCGTCACGCTGACGGCGTCGATGGCCTCGGCCGGCGGAATCAGCACGGTCAGCAGGCCGGTCCGCTGGTTGTTGTCGAGGCCCTCGATCAGCACGTTGTTGGCCATGCGCGACTGGCCGTTCACTTCCGACGACAGGCTGTCCTGCGAGTTGAAGAACTCGGAGTGCGGCTTGTAGGGCCGGCTGGCGCCCGGGACCGTCGCCATCAGCCCCTGGAAGTTCCGGTTGAACGAGAGCGGCATCGCGGCGACCTGGATGCTCTCGAGCACGCGGCCCGTGTCGGTCCGGTCCGTCTGGAGGAGCGGCGTCTCGCCCGACACCGTGACGGTCTCGGCGAGCTCGCCGACGGCGAGGGCGAGGTCGACGCGGATGCTCGTGTTGACGGTCAGACGGATCGCCTCGCGCACGACGGTCTTGAAGCCCTGCAGTTCGGCCTTGATGTTGTAGATCCCGTCCGGGATGTTGGGGAACGTGAAGTTGCCCGTCTCGTTCGTGACGGTGTCGTACGTGGCGTTGGTGCGCGTCTCGGTGGCGACCACCGTGGCGCCCGGCATGGCGGCGCCCGTCTGGTCGGTGATGGTGCCGAGAATGGTGCCTCGGGTCGCCTGCGCGCGGGCCAGAGCCGGAAGGCCCGCCCACACCAGCGCGACCAGCATCACAACCGCGAGTCGGCGGAGGTTCTTGTCGATGTGCATGTGCGCTCACTCCTCGAAAGCGACGGGACAGGACAACGCTCAGTCGGAAGCGCGAAACCCGATGGGGGACAACCGGTCCGACCACCCGGCGCTTCACGTGGCTGCTCTGGAGCAGGCCGGCGCCGATACTAGGCCCGTTTTCGTGCGCCTGTCAACACGAATTTTCCACGATGTTGCCACGGATTCGTCACGCTCGAACGGGGTTGAGGAGAGCGGCAGGATTTTGCTGAAGAATTGAACGTGGTCTGACCTTTTCCCGGAGTGTGGAGACGCAACCGGCGCATGCAGGCGTTATGATACGGCCCGATCCGGTCGGCCCGGAGTGACCGGGGCGCCCCTCAATGGAGAACCGTTCCGTGGAACCACCTCGAAGCCGCCGGCACACCGGCCGCATGAACCGGCGCCAGTTCATCACGACGTCACTCGGCGCGGCCGCCGCGGCGTCCCTGTGGCCGGCCTGCCCGCCGGCGCTGGCCGCACAGCAACCGGGCGCCGCCGTGCCCGCCGACCGGCCGCTCAGGCTCGCCTTCGCCGGCATCGGCAATCGTGGCCTCGAGATGCTCAAGACCTTCGCCGCGACGAACCTGATCTCCGTCGCGGCGTTGTGCGATGTGCACCTCGAGGGGCCGCACACCGCGGAGGCGCAGGCGCTCTACCCCTCCGCGCCGCGCTTCCGGGACGTCCGCGAGATGCTCGAACGGTCCGGCCGTGCGATCGACGCGGTCGTGATCGCCACGCCCGACCATTCGCACTTCCCGCTGACCATGCACGCGATGGCCGCCGGCAAGCACGTCTACGTCGAAAAACCGCTCGCGCACACGTTCCGCGAGGTCGACCTGCTCATTGCGGCGGCGGCGCGCTCGGGCGTGGTCACGCAGATGGGGAACCAGGGCCACTCCGGCAACAACTACTTCCAGTTCAAGGCCTGGACGGAGGCGGGCGTCATCGCCGACGTGACCAAGATCGTGGCGTTCATGAACGACAAGCGCCAGTGGCACGGGTGGACGGTGGACGGGTTTCCCGCCGGCGAACCCGCGCCGGCCGGCCTCGACTGGGACCTGTGGCACGCCGCCAAGCCCCTGCATCCGTACAGCCCGAAGCTGCACCCCAAGACCTGGCGGGGATGGTTCGACTACGGCGACGGCGCCTTCGGGGATTGGGGGCCGCACATCCTCGACACGGCCCACCGGTTCCTGGAGCTCGGCCTCCCTCGCACGATCGAGGCCGTCCACCGCGACCAGCCGAGCCCCTACATCTTCCCGCAGGCCTCGACCATCCGCTTCGACTTCGCCGCGCGCGGGAGCAAGCCGCCGGTCGAGGTGTGGTGGTACGACGGCGTCGCGAACCGCCCGCCGCTCCCGGCAGAACTCGGGCCGGGGGCCGTCCTCACGGAACTGGGAGGCAAGTTCATCTACAGCCGCACGACCGTGTTCAAGGGCGGCACGCACGGCGACACCCTGCGCATCATTCCCGAGGATCGGATGCGCGCGCTCGCCCCGTCGCTGCCGAAGATCACCGGCGGGTTCTCGGATCACGCGGTGAACTTCGTCCTCGCGTGCCAGGGGAAGGAGGAGAGCAGGTCGCCATTCGCCGTGTCGGGCCCGCTGACGCAGGTGTTCCTGCTCGGCGTGATCGCGCAGCGGCTCGGCGGCCGCCTCGAGTTCGACCCGGCCCGCCGGGTGTTCACGAACAATGCCGAGGCGACGGCGATGCTCGCCGGGCCGCCGCCGAGGGCGGGGTGGGAGAGGTACTATCGGTCGTAGGCGAGAGGCGAGAGGCGAGAGGCGAGAGGCGAGAGGCGAGAGTGAGAGGCGAGAGGCGAGAGTGAGAGGCGAGAGGGCCTGCCGCGACGAAGCCGACGGAGGAGCGTGGCGGGCCAGACGGAGGCGAAGTCGGGCGAGAGGCGAAAGGCGAGGGCACGATGACAACAAAACGACTCTTCTCAATCACATTCATCATCATGCTTCTCGCGCCGCTGGCGCTGGCCCAGGCGCCGGCCGTCACGTCGGCCCAGGCCGTCGGACCCGGCGCGGGATCCTATGGGCCGACAGGCTCGGCGTTCCCGGCCGCCGCGCCCGAATCGGTCGGCATGTCGGGCCCGCGCCTCGCCCGGCTGAATGCCGTGATGCAGGAGTACGTGGATCAAGGCCGCATCGCGGGCATCGCGTCCGTCGTGACGCGCGCCGGCAGGCTCGTCCACTTCGAGACCTACGGGAAGATGGACGTCGAGAAGAACCTGCCGATGCGGAAGGACGCCATCCTGCGCATGGCCTCCATGTCGAAGGCCGTAACGACGGTCGCGGTGGCGATCCTGCTCGAAGAGGGGCGGCTGCTGCTGACCGACCCGGTGTCGAAGTACCTGCCGGCCTTCAAGCAGACCACCGTGGCCGTGCCGCCGCCGCCCGGCACGCCGGGCACCGGCCGGTACGGCGTCGTGCCGGCGAAGCGCGCCATCACCATCCGCGACCTGCTCACCCACACCGCGGGCATCTCGTACGGCCAGGGCAGCCTTGCCGAATCGGAGTACAAGGCCGCGGGCGTCATCGGCTGGTATCTCGCCGACAAGAAGGAACCGATCGTGCCGCTGATGGAGCGGCTGGCCGCGCTGCCGTTCGATGCGCAGCCCGGCGAGAGATACGTGTACGGGTTCAACACCGACATCCTGGGCGCCGTTGTCGAGAGGGTCTCGGGCATGCCGCTCGACCAGTTCTTCAAAGCGCGGATCTTCGACCCGCTCAAGATGGCGGACTCGTCGTTCTTCCTGCCGCCCGGGAAGCGGGACCGGCTCGCGACCGTGTACTCAGCCGCGCCTGGCGGCGGGATTGTCCGCGCACCCGACGGGGGCGTCGGTCAAGGCGACTACGTGGACGGCCCGCGCGCCTGTTTCGGCGGCGGGGCCGGCCTGCTGTCGACGCCGATGGACTACGCGCGCTTCCTGCAGATGCTGCTCAATGGCGGGGAACTCGACGGCATGCGCATCCTCAGCCCGAAGACCGTCGAGTTGATGACGGCGAACCACGTCGGCACGCTCTACAACGACGGCAACATGGGATTCGGCCTCGGATTCGAGGTGATCGAGCACGTCGGCAGAACGGGGCGCTTCGGGAGCGTGGGCACCTACGGGTGGGGCAGCGCGTACTTCCAGCGTTTCTTCGTCGACCCGCAGGAGAAGCTGGTCGCCGTCTTCTACGCGCAGCTCATCCCCGCGGGAGGCCTCGACATCCAGGAGAAGTGGCGGGACCTGGTCTACGCCGCGATTGTCGGACCGCCGCCTCCGGCGCCGCCCTCGATTCCGCGGCGATAGTCAGAAGCCAGAAGCCAGAAGCCAGAAGCCAGAAGCCAGAAGAGCTGACACCGGTGCTGCGTGACTTCTCCTGGCTTCTGACAATCGAAGCGGGCTCTTCTGGCTTCTTGCTTCTGTCCCGCTACTGTCCCACCGTGAACGTGACCTTCGCGGAGGTCTTGTCCCACCACATGCCCAGCGAGCCGCCCTGCTGGGTCATGTCCATGAACGCGATCGTGAACTGGTCGAGCGATGACGTCCCCGTGGACGTCTCCATCGGCACGCGCACGACGTCGAATTTCGGGTCGTAGCCGTCCGAGCCCCACGTCTGCGCCTTGTTGGCAGGGTCGTACTTCGTCTGGAACGGCTGGCTCGAGAAGATCAGCGTCCACGCGCCAGGCTTCAGGTCAACGAACAGGCTGTACTCGCCGGCGGGCAGCGTCTTGCCCGCAAAGACCAGCGGCACTTCTGTCTTGAAGCGGGTGGTCTGATTGGCGCCCGCTCGCCAGACCGGTGCGCCGGCGTTCACGGTCTTGCCGTAGTCGGCGCCGGCGCCGAAAATGTCGGTGCGGCCGCGGAGGATCGGGCGGCCGTAATCGACGACGATCCACTTGCCCTCGCGGTAGCGGGGCGCGGTGCCCTCTTTCTCAACGACCCACTTGCCGCCGACCTGGGTGGCCGCCGTCCCGCGAGGGCTGGCGGGCATGGGCGCCGGCGCGGCGGCCTGCTGGGCGATGACGGCCGACCCCGCGATGGCGAGCGCGGCGGCGGTGGCGAAAACGACTGCCTTCATGCGACTCCTTTCCCGTCGACAGGACGGTGCGGCCGAACCGGGCCGCCGTTTGGCTGTTTGGGTGACTCTCCAATGATACGAGGGGACGGCGGCGATGGCTAGTGGCATGGGACATGGGGCATGGGGCATGGGACATGGGGCATGGGGCATGGGGCATGGGACATGGGACATGGGACATGGGGCTGGGCATGCCACCGAGCGGCCCCTCGAGCCACGCCGATCCGCGTGAGTGGACAAAACGCATCGCAGGGGCCGAAATCCGCGTGGGGTGTCTGGGGCCCCGCGCTTCCGCCGACGGCACCCCGAAGATGCGTTTTACCGGCGTGTGTGAGCGGGGACGCACGGGGGTATGCCCAGCTCCGAATCCCGAATCCCGAATCCCGAGTCCCGAGTTGTTTATCGTATGATGGCGCGGGCCACGCCGCGCGGGCCGGCGGGGTGGGGAGGATGACGATGCGCATGCTCAACGGGTACGTGGGAACGGCGGGCCTGCTGGCCCTGGTCGCGATCTTCGGCGTGCTCTCCACGGGCACCCTGGCGCAGCGGACGGCCAAGCCCGTCCTGCACGGCCGCCATTGGATGGCTGTCACCGGCAAGCCCCTCGCGGCGACGGCCGGCGCGGCGATCTTTCAGAAGAAGGGGAACGCGGTCGACGCGGCGTGCGCGATGATTGCCGCCACCTCCACCATGTGGGACACGCTCGGGTGGGGCGGCGAGACGCAGGCCCTCATCTACAACCCGAAGACGAAGAAGGTGATCGGCGTCAACGCCCTGGGTGTGGCGCCGACCGGCGCGACGCCCGAGTTCTTCAAGTCGAGGAAGCTCGAGTACCCGCCGGCCACCGGGCCGCTGGCGGCGGTGACCCCCGGCACGCCTGGGGGCATCCTCGTCATGCTCGCCGAGTTCGGGACGATGAGCCTTGCGGACGTGCTGGAGCCGGCCATCCAGATGGCCGACGGCTATCCCATGGAAGCCTCGCTTGCCGGAGCGATCGAACGCCAGAAGGGACAGATCAAGCAGTGGCCGTACTCGAAGGCCGTGTTCCTTCCCCACCCGGGCGAGACGCGTGAAGCCCCGGAGGCGGGCGAGGTCTTCAAGCAGCCCGACCTCGCCGCAACGCTGCGAAAACTCGTCGACACGGAGCAGCAGGCGCTCAAGGCCGGGAAGTCGCGCAGAGACGCCATCATGGCGGCCTACGACCGCT
>Ga0316616_100000762_pt1 | contig 11516 bp, 9 predicted proteins | sample OWC_Aug_M1_C1_D1_FD_207660 | JGI IMG/M metagenome (GOLD analysis project Ga0316616, IMG submission 207660) | Wetland soil microbial communities from Old Woman Creek delta, Ohio, United States - OWC_Aug_M1_C1_D1_B | ecosystem: Environmental > Terrestrial > Soil > Wetlands | place: USA: Ohio... | reverse complement strand
CCTCCACTACCCTAAAAATGAGCTGACATTCCGTGCGGAGCGTGTAATCTTTTCTATCTTATACAATCGCAGGTTATTATTGTTTCCCAATGTTTTATGCCTGGTATATTCAGTACATTTAATAGATGTGTACAAAGAGTAGCAGGGGGGCAGGGGGCTTAAATAGCGTATTGAGCAGTTTCCTGAAGGTCAGACTTTATGTACTTCCTTTATTATCTCTTCCCCTCTTACAAGCGCCTTCTCATTCATCGGGATAAGACCATGATAACGCTCCGGGAGTGATTTTTTAAGCCCTTTAATAACATTTTCAAGCTTTATAACAGGCCGTACTTTAATGAATCCTCCAAGTACAATCATATTGAAAACCTTGGTCATATTCATGCGACCTGCTTCCTCTGCCGCATCAATCCTGTAGATCGAAATATCTTTCCTTTCGGGGTGCCTCGTTATTCCATTGCCATCATAAATCAGAACGCCACCCGGTTTAACTGTACTCTCAAACTTATCAAGTGACTGCTGGTTCAGGATTATAGCTGTATCGAAATGTCGGATGATAGGTGAACTGATTCTTTCGCTGCTGATAATAACGGTGACATTTGCAGTTCCTCCTCTCATCTCAGGTCCGTATGCAGGCATCCAGCTCACCTCCAGATCCTGCATTACAGCTGAATATGCCATAATCTTTCCCATCGACAGTACTCCCTGTCCGCCAAAACCTGCTATAATTATCTCTTCGGTCATTTTACTTAAGTTTTTGTTACGATCTGTGTTTATTCTGCAGGAGTCTTCAGGTCTCCAAGTGGATAAAACGGGAACATATTAGCTTCCATCCACTTGTTTGACTCAACGGGAGTCATTTTCCAGCCTGAGGGGCAGTTTGAGACAACCTCAATAAAACAAGTTCCCCTGTTAAGCTTCTGGTATTCAATGGCCTTACGCATTGCTTTTTTTGTTTTGCGGACATTTGCAGGCGTATGAACACTCTGTCGGGTCACATAGTAAGTTCCTTGCAGAGTAGCAACTATATCTGTCATCTTCAGAGGATTACCCATAGTTCTGACATCCCTGCCAAGAGGTGAAGTGGATGATTTCATCCCCGAGAGGGTGGTCGGAGCCATCTGCCCGCCTGTCATGCCATATATCCCATTATTGACAAAGATGATAAGTATATTCTCTCCCCTGTTACATGCATGAATTGTTTCGGCTGTACCTATTGCAGCCAGATCACCATCGCCCTGGTATGTAAAAACAAATCTGTCCGGAAGAAGTCTTTTAATTGCGGTTGCTAAAGCAGGAGCCCTTCCATGTGCTGCCTGCTGTATGTCAACATCCAGGTAATGGTACAGCAAGACAGAACATCCGACAGGTGATATGCCAATTGTATGCGATTGCAGACCCAGCTCCTCAATTAATTCAGCCAGGATACGATGCGTGGTCCCATGGCCACAACCCGGGCAGTAAGAGAGAGTGTTGTCAACAAGTACCTCCGACCTCCTGTAGGCCAGGTTTTCAGGTTTTATGATTTCCTTTAATCCTGTAGCTTCTTTCATATCACTATCCTCCGATAAAAAATAATTTTAGTTTTTCAACCACCTCTTCAGGTGTTGTTACAATTCCTCCCATTCGTCCAAAATGTTTAACAGGTACCTTCCCGTTTACTGCAAGCATAACATCTTCGACCATCTGTCCGGCGCTCATCTCAACTGATAGTATCCCTTTTACCCTTGAACCTATTTCACTGATTCGTTTTGAAGGGAATGGGAAAAGGGTTATTGGTCTCAGAAGTCCCGCCCTGATACCATTATCACGTGCTATCTGAACTGATTTCTGGCAGACCCTTGCACTGGTTCCGTATGCAACAAGAAGATATTCAGCATCTTCACATTGAAATTCTTCAAAACGGACTTCATTCTTTGAGATCTCCGCATATTTTGCCTGAAGCCTGTGATTAAATTCCTCCTGTCCGTTGGGATCAAGGTCTAGCGATGTTATGATATTACGTTTTCTCGATTCAGGTTTTCCCGTGGTTGCCCAGGCTGGAAATTGAGTCGCTCTTGGCTTCCGGGGTTTAAGGTAAACCTTCTCCATCATCTGCCCGATAGCGCCATCCGAAAGAATAAGGACCGGATTCCTGTACTTGAATGCAAGGTCAAAACTAAGTTCCACAAAGTCAGCCATATCCTGAACCGATGCAGGTGCAAGGACTATCAGGTGATAATCGCCATGCCCTCCCCCTTTTACTGACTGGAAATAATCCGACTGAGCAGGCTGAATGGTTCCAAGGCCTGGTCCTGCCCTGACAACATTAACAATAAGACAGGGAAGCTCGGCTCCTGCAATATATGATATCCCCTCCTGTTTCAGGCTTATACCGGGAGATGAAGAGGATGTCATTACTTTTTTGCCGCATCCGGCTCCACCATATACCATGTTGATAGCAGCAACTTCACTCTCTGCCTGCAGTACCACCATTCCGGTACTCTCAAACGGATTAGCCTCCATAAGATATTCGAGTATCTCACTCTGGGGAGTGATAGGGTAACCAAAATAGCCATCGACACCGGCGCGGATAGCAGCTTCGGCTATTGCCTCATTGCCTTTCATTAACCTTAATTCCTTTTCCATCAGTGTCTAAATTTTTGTTTTATAAACAGTTATAACTCCATCAGGGCAAACAATAGCACAGCTGGCACAGCCTATGCAAAGTTCAGGATTGGCAGGATAAGCATTAAAATAACCTTTGCTATTAACCTCCTTTGCCATTGCGATGGTACCTGTAGGACAGGAAACCATGCATACTTCGCACCCTTTACATTTCTCGATATCAATTACAATACTACCTCTGATCTTTGCCATATTGATTATTATGTTTTTCTTAAACCTTATGATTCCTGTTAAAACTCTTCAAACGTAATTCAAGGTCTTTAAACTGATCCCAATAAACATGTGAAACACAGGCTCTCAGGCCATTGTTCCTGCTGCTGCCGGCAATATCAAGGGTTATGGCGCTTATACCATAATAGAGCAGTTTCTCAAGCAATTCAGCAGCCGTCATACCCGGATATGCTATTGTAAAATAAAAACCGTCAGCAATAGGTTTATCGATATCAGTATCATAAGCAATTAAAAATCCATTGTCTGTGAAAAGTGATTTCATGATCCTTGCTTTCTCACCATACTCCCTCACCTCATCAATAAACTTTAAGTCACCATCATTAGCGGCTTTAAGCAATGCCGTAAATCCGTACTGCACTGAATGCGTTACGCCTGCCGACAATCCGTAAATAGCCCCGTAAATAATTGAATGGCCAAACTTATCAGTTGAATAATATCTCAGCAGATCAGGGTACTCCCTTTCGAACAAATGGTCTGAGACAGCCATCATTCCAATCCTCTGGCCTGCATAACTGAATACTTTTGAACTGGAAATAAGTAAAACATAATCATCTGTATACCTGCCTATTGTCGGTTGATACGGAGGTATACCGGGCTTTGAATAATCGGACCTGAAGTCCATCCCGAAATAAGCAAGGTCTTCAATAACAATTACATCGTATTTACGCGACAGCTCACCAATTATTGAAAGTTCCTCCTCATTGAGGCACATCCATGTAGGATTATTCGGGTTTGAATAAACAATTGAGGAGATCTTGCCACCTTTTAGGAATGACTCAAGTTTTGCTTTCAGTTTCTTTCCTCTGTATTCAAAAATGTCAAAGGCAGAATAATCGTGTCCAAGCATCTTTACCTGTGTCTTCTGCACCGGGAAGCCCGGATCAAGGAATAGTGATCCTTCCTTTGTCCTGTCATTCCGGTTGGCAACAAGGAAAGCAGCCATCGATCCCATCATGGAACCGACAGTCGGGATGCATCCCTTAGGATTGATTTCCAGGTCAAGAAAAAGTTTGATGAATCTTGATGATTCAGCTTTTAACTCCGCAATACCCTCTATATCAGGGTATAATGAAGCAACACCCTTTTTCAGTGATTCGATTTCAGCTTCAATTCCTGCCTTTGCAGCCGGGAGACCAGGCACTCCCATCTCCATTCTTATGTATCTTACACCTGTTGCCTTCTCAAGCAGATTAACAAGCCTGGCTATCTCTCTGATAGAGGCTGCTGAAAATGATTTAATTCCACTCTCTGAAACTACTTTGCTGACAATTTTATTGTCCAGCGGTATTTGTTCCATCTACGTTATTGATTGCAGTTACTGTTATTTTTAATTGTCGCAAATATAACAATATTAAAACGATCATATATGATCATTATCAGCCCGGTTAAAGGCTTCAGACGCATGATTTCAGAACTTCCGTTTATCGATCACTCTCCTGGCCTTTCCTTCACTCCGCTCAATTGTCTTTGGTTCAACCAGTGTAACTTTCAGACCGATTCCGGTTGAGCTCTCAAGAGTTTGCTGAATTTTCTGCCTCAGTGATTCAAGTTCACTTATCTTATCATGGAAAAACTCTTCTTCGACCTCTACTTTCAATTCAAGTGTATCGAGGTTATTCTGCCGATCCACAATCAGAAGGTAATGAGGTTTAATCCCGCTTATTTCCAGCAGTACACTTTCCACCTGCGACGGGAAGAGATTTACTCCCCTGATTATGAGCATATCATCACTTCTTCCAAGGCACTTATCCATTCTTACCAGCGTCCTGCCGCATTTGCAGGTCTCATGATGCAGCCTGGTAAGATCGCGTGTCCTGTATCTTATCAGTGGTAAACCTTCCTTGGTAAGTGTTGTGAGAACCAGTTCGCCCTTGGTACCATCGGGCAGAATCTCAAGAGTATTGGGATCAATTATCTCCGGAAAGAAATGATCTTCATTAATATGTAGTCCATCCTGTTCAAGGCACTCACTGGCTACCCCCGGGCCTATTACCTCGCTCAGCCCATAAATATCAATCGCCTTGATTTTCAGTTTTTCCTCAATCTCCCGACGCATGTTTTCGGTCCATGGTTCTGCTCCGAACACACCTGCCTTAAGCCTGAGCTCCTCACGCTTAATCCCGCTCTCACTCAAAGCTTCTGCCAGAAAAAGAGCATAAGAAGGAGTACAGGCAAGAATTGTACTTCCGAAATCGTGCATCAGCTGTATCTGACGGGTGGTATTCCCTCCGGAGATCGGAATAACAGAGGCACCTATCTTTTCGCCTCCATAATGAAGACCAAGTCCACCCGTGAAGAGGCCGTAGCCATATGCTATCTGAATAAAATCATTGCGGTTGGCGCCTGCTGCGGTAAGGGTTCTTGCAATCACTTCCGACCAGGTGGCTATGTCGCCCCTTGTATACCCGACAACAGTAGGCTTCCCGGTGGTTCCTGAAGATGCATGGATCCGCACAATTTCGCTCATAGGTACAGCAAAGAGTCCATACGGGTAATTGTCCCTCAAATCCTGTTTTGTAGTAAAAGGCATATATCGCAGGTCATCGATCGAGTGGATTGATTCAGGTCCCAATCCCGACTCCTGCATTTTATTCCTGTAATAAGGGACATTAAAATACACGCGCTCAACAGTTTCCCTTAATCTTTCGCTTTGTACTTTTCTAAGACCCTCCCGGTCCATGCACTCGAAATGGTGGTTCCAGATTTCCATATTCAGGTTAATATTCAATTGAGTTAAGCAGGGAAATTTCCTGCAGTTTAAATTTTGTAAAGATCACTGGATGTCAGTAGCTCCACCTCATGACTCTTTAATGCGCCGATGGCATCAAGATTATTACTGCACTTTAATATAATAATAGATTTCTCTTCAACTGAGAAGGCATATGTGTACTCAACACTGATATTTCGGTCGGATAATATCTTCAATACTTTTGCGTAGTGCTTTGCTTCATCGGGTGCACAGACTGAAATTACCTCCGTGATATTTACAGTAAATGCGTTCTTTTTCAGGAGTTCCTTCGCTTTTTCCGGTTCTGAAACAATGACCCTAAGAATTCCGAATTCGGCAGTATCAGCCACACTTAATGCAGTAATCCTGATGTTTTCACTGCCCAATACTTCAAGCACATCAGTAAGACGGCCTGATTTGTTCTCCAGAAAGATAGAAAGCTGTTGAATGATCATTATATCTGCTTTTGATATATTAATACTTAAGTTTTGCTTGTTTTTCAATTCGTATCCTGGCATCAACCACTGTTATGCTTTCAGGGCTGCCAATCAGAGGATTAAGATCCATCTCCTTTATCTCCGTGGCAAACCTGAGAAGGGTTGACAGCCTTACTATGATCTCGGCAAACTTTGATTCATTAATGCCTGGTTTACCCCGTGTACCACGTATTATCTTATAGCTCCTGATACTCCTGATCATCGATTCAGCTTCACTGAAAGTAAGAGGAGCCAGACCTGACGATACATCACCGAGCACCTCAACAAATATTCCACCGAGACCGCACAGAATCACATGCCCGAAACGAGGCTCATATTTTGCCCCGATAAAGAGCTCTGTACCTGACAGCATCTGTTGTACGAGTACTGCTTTCACACCTCTGATCTTCATCATCCTGCTGAATTCAGCTTCGAGGTGCTTCTGTGATTTTATGTTAAGTGTCACACCTCCTACATCCGATTTATGTACCGGTCCCACAACTTTTAGGGCAAGGGGATAACCAGCTTTCTTTGCCACTGACAATAATTCTTTCCTTGTTTTGGCAACAGCTTCCTTAACCATGGGAATATGTGCAGCACTTAAAAGCTCTTGTATTACAGCAGGTTCAATATACCCATTATGGGCTTTATCAATTATCTGCCTGATGCGCGGAACGTCAACCTTGTCAAGAAATATTTTCTCATCCGCAGGGTATGGTGTATTGAAAATCTTTGTCAGTGCCCTCCCCAGAACCACTTCATCAGGGAAGTTAACATGCCCTTTATCGAGAAAATAAGCAAGTTCCTTTGATGAACTGGTTATCGAAGGCAGTATCGGAAAGAGCGGTTTGTTACATTCCTCAATTTTCCGGTGCAGAAGGTCATATATTTCGGTCATGTCATTAAGGCCGTTACTGCCGAAGATAACGCTCATACCATCCAGTACAGGTATTTTCTTGTCGACATATTCGATGACCTTATCAAGCTGATCTGTAGTGGCAGTTGCAATCATATCAATGGGATTATCGGCTGATGCACCAGGATTCATCATCTTAAGCAAAACATCATGATGAGTACCGGTGATCCTGGGAATATTCATTCCTCCGGCTGACAGTGCATCTGTGAGCATTACAGCCGGCCCCCCCGCGTGAGTAATAATTGCTATATTCTTACCCTTCAGAGGCTTATGACAGAAGACAGAAGCTACAGTTGCAAGCTCCTCCCTCCCGGAGCACCTGACAATACCTGCCTTTCTGAACAGAGCCTCAACAGCTGAATCAGACGAGGCCATAGCTCCGGTGTGTGAGGATGCTGCCCTGCTTCCGGCCTCGGTTGTCCCCGCCTTAATAGCTGCAATCCTGCATCCCTTGCGGATTAACGATGATGAGTGATGCAGAAGTTTATCCGGATTCCTTATGCTTTCAACATAGATCAGTTTAATGCATGAACTTGAATCAGGATCAAAGGTCTTGTCCCAGAATTCCAGAACCTCCTCTACTCCTGTCTGAGCACTGTTACCGACTGAAAATACACTAGAAAACTTAAGCCCTTTGGAGGTGGCAGATTCAAAAATAAAAACTGCAGTTGCACCCGAACCTGAAACGAAATCGCATCCTTTCGGATCAAGTTTTGGTACAGGTGTAGTAAATATGCCCTGGTATGCCTGTGTCACCACTCCAATACAGTTAGGACCTATCAGGCATCCCCCTGATTCACTGATCACTGAAGCTATGTCAGTTTCAAGCTTTCTGCCCTCATCTCCGGCTTCACTGAATCCGGCTGAAATAATTATGAAAGCTTTTGTTCCCTTTTCCTTAAGTAATATCTCAACAGTTTCCATGCAGTAACGTGAAGATATTGCCAGGATAGCAAGCTCAACCTCCGGAATATCATTAATATTTCTGTATGATTTTACTCCCTGTACCTTGTCATGGTTGGGATTTACAATATAAAGTTTCCCTGCAAATCCCCCTTCAATAATATTCCTGAGTACCTTCCCTCCAGGTTTAAAAAGATCGTCTGATCCTCCTATAACAGCAATACTTCCGGGGTTTATCAGCTTATTATTTATCATGGCAGAAAAGAATAGTCCAGAAGACAGTTCCAACCTATATTTTCAAAGCAAGATAGTAAAAAAAATATGCCGTAAAACATGTTAAATATCATTAGTCAGGAGATCAGCAAAATACTCTATAACCAGTTATTTCATGCGCTGTATCTTTTCTTTTATTACTTTTGTAGGCCTTTGATAATCTGAAATGAATAATTCTGTTATTGATATACTTGAGAGCGACAATTTCTCAAGGTCCGATCTGATTAAGCTTCTTTCATGTACAGGAGAAGAAATGACCATGCTTTTCAGGAAATCGGCTGAAATAAAGGAGAGATTCATAGGAAGAAAGGTATGGTTCAGGGGATTAATTGAATTTTCTAACGTTTGTGGCAAAGATTGTCTTTATTGCGGAATAAGGAAAGGGAATAAAAACCTCAACCGATACAGCCTCACAGATGATGAGATACTCGAAGCTGCAAGGTTTGCTTATGTCAACAGGTATGGATCAATTGCTCTTCAATCCGGTGAACTTGAAAGTCCGGTTATAACTAACAGGATTGAAAATCTGCTTCACAAGATAAAGGAACTATCAAATGGTGAACTGGGAATAACCTTATCCGTTGGAGAACAGACGCCGGAAGTATACAGGAGGTGGTTTGATGCCGGGGCACACCGGTACCTGCTTCGTGTTGAATCGACCAATCAGCTGCTTTACAGCAAGATACATCCAAACGATAACAAGCATAGTTTCACAAGAAGACTGGATTGCCTTAAGAGCCTTCAGGATACAGGCTATCAGACCGGTACAGGCGTGATGATAGGATTGCCATTTCAGACTCTTGACGACCTGGCAGGCGATTTGCTTTTCATGAAGGAATTCAATATTGATATGTGCGGTATGGGGCCTTACATTGAACATGCCGACACTCCCTTGATTCAATATTCTGAAAGTCTCCTGCCCCTTAAAGGAAGATTCGATCTTACACTAAAAATGATCGCTATAATCAGGATCATGATGAAGGATATAAATATTGTTGCAGCAACGGCTCTTCAGGCTATTGATCCCTTTGGCAGGGAAAAAGCAGTTAAAACAGGTGCTAACATTATTATGCCAAATATTACTCCCGGTAAATACCGTGACAGCTATAAACTCTATGATAATAAGCCATGTACAGATGATTCCGCTGAGGATTGCCAGGATTGTCTTGAAGCCAGGATAAGCATGGCAGATGCAGAAGTCATTTACGGAGAATGGGGCGACTCATCCCATTACAATGCCCGACGAACCAAACACAGTTAATAAATCACATAATGAAGAAATTAATAAGTCTGTCTGTAACTGTTGTTTTCTGTTTTGTTACAAACGCCCAGGAATCCCTTGAATACTTCCTCCCGGCAGAGGTAACATTCGCCAAGGAGATCCCCACTCCCCTGCAATTCTTCGGACATGAACCGGGTGAACGGCACCTTTCTCATGACAAGCTTTATTCATATATTACAGAACTTGCAAAAATCTCTGACAGGGCTGTCTGGGAAGAATATGGCAGGAGTCATGAAAACCGTCCTCTTGGCCAGCTTATAATAAGCTCTCCTGAAAACATCAGAAATATTGAAACATTAAGACAGGAACATCTCAGGCTATGTGATCCGTCAGTTTCAGGAAACGTCGAAATCGAAAAAATGCCTGTATTCATAAAACTGGGATATGGTATCCATGGCAATGAATCGAGTGCACAGAATTCATCGGTGATTACTGCCTATTATCTGGTTGCCGGTCATGGGGAAAAGATAAATGAGCTGCTCAGTAAATGCGTTATACTTATTGATCCGTCACTTAATCCCGATGGCATGCAAAGACACTCCTCCTGGGTGAATTTTACTAAAAGTATGAATAACAATCCCGATCCTGATTCGTGGGAGTTCGCTGAAACATGGCCCGGTGGAAGAACCAACCATTACTGGTTTGATCTTAACCGCGATTACCTGTTCCTTCAGCATCCTGAAACAACCGGACGGGTTGCAGCTTTTTACAGATGGAGGCCAAATATTGTTACCGACCACCATGAAATGGAGGCAGGCTCAACTTTCTTTTTCCAGCCTGGAGTCCAGAAACGCAATAATCCCCTTACACCAGCCAATATTCATCAGCTGACAGCAGAGATCGGAAGCTACCACGAAAAATATCTCAATTCTATTGGCAGTCTTTATTATACCGAGGAAGGATACGATGATTTTTATGTCGGCAAAGGATCCTCTTACCCTGACATACACGGTTCAGTGGGGATACTTTTTGAACAAGCCGGTGTAAAAGGTCACCTCAGGAACACCGCAGGCGGACAGATTTCATTTCCATTTGCAATCAGAAACCAGGTTACCGTGGCATTATCATCACTGGAGGCCGGCCTGCAGATGAGGAAAAAGCTTCTTGAATGCCAGAGGGATTTTTATAAAGATGCATTATATCAGGCAGATAAGCACAGTGTCAAAGCTTATGTCTTTACAGAAACCTCCGATAAGGCAAGGATTGCAGAATTTGTTAAGGTCCTTAAGCAGCATCAGATCAAAGTTTACAAGCTTGCAAAGGACTACAGCAGGGAAAGCATAACTTATAAATCCGGAGAAAGCTATTTAGTTCCGTTGAAGCAAAATGAGTACAGGTTCATCAGGAGTCTCTTTGAACCAGTCAATAGCTTTGCTGACAGTGTATTCTATGATGTCTCAACCTGGGTGTTACCTATGGCGTTCAATTTAAGCTATACCGCAATAAGTGATGTTAAAACGATCGACGGGATTGCAGGTGAAGAGGTTAATACACTTCCTGTAACTGCAGGAGGTGTTACAGGATCAAAGGATCCGTATGCATATCTGTTTGAATGGAATGAATACCTGGCTCCCAGGGCTCTTTTCGAACTGCAAAGTGCTGGGATAAGAGCCAGAGTGGCTACTGACAGGTTCACCTGTAATGACGGAACACTTAAGAAGGAGTTTTCGTTTGGCACTATACTGGTTCATGCACAGGGACAACCGTTCAGCGGAACCGATCTCTACAAAAAGATTGAGTCGGTTGCAAAAAGTTGCGGGATAATGATTTATGGTGTAAGTACCGGCCTGACTCCGACAGGAATGGACCTGGGCAGCAACCTTTTTGTCAATATCCAGCAGCCGTCAGTAATGATGTTTACGGGAGACGGTTCAAACAGCTCTGATGCAGGAGAGATATGGCATCTGCTTGATACAAGATTCAATATTCCTGTAACAATGGTTACCCCGTCGAGGGCCAATAATGTAAATCTTCAGAAATACAATATAATAATAGTTACAGGCAACCCGTCAGTTTCACCAGCTTTTGTTGACAAACTTAAAG
>Ga0316616_100000761_pt1 | contig 11516 bp, 12 predicted proteins | sample OWC_Aug_M1_C1_D1_FD_207660 | JGI IMG/M metagenome (GOLD analysis project Ga0316616, IMG submission 207660) | Wetland soil microbial communities from Old Woman Creek delta, Ohio, United States - OWC_Aug_M1_C1_D1_B | ecosystem: Environmental > Terrestrial > Soil > Wetlands | place: USA: Ohio... | reverse complement strand
CGGGGCCAAAGAGCATATAGGCGCCAGATGCGAAGAGCATGGACCATGCGATGGGAGTGCCGATCGCGAAGAGGCCCAGCATGATACCGAAGAGCCACAGCATCACGGAATCCTCCCCGCGGCACGTGTCCTCAGGTCCCGATAGAGGTCGGTCATTGTGTGGACGAAGATGAGCACCGCCGAGAAGGGCACCACCAGGTAGACGACATACTGGGGAATGTTCAGGGTCGAGGTTGCTTGCGTGGCCAGCCGACACAAGACCCAGCCGAAGTATGCCACGGCGGCGGTCAGGACCAACACCACTCCGTGCACCACGAGAGCGAGGAATTGACGGAAGCGCAGCGGCGCGAGGAGGGTGAGAGCGTCAATGGCGATGTGTGTCTTGCGCTTGCTGCAGGCGGCTGCGCCCAGGAACACCACCCAGATGAACGCGTAGCGCGAGAACTCTTCCGCCCACTGGATCGGACTGTTGAACGCGTACCGGAGGATCACGTTCCCGAACGTGGCGAGCGACATGAGGACGAGGAAGGTTCCGGCGGCGATCTCCTCGAAGTGCGCGACGAACGACCGCACCACTTGCATGCCCGGACTCCAAAGCGACGGCCTGGCGCCTCGGACAGGCGCCAGGCCGGACGTGAAGTGCGCTACTTCAGGGTTTCGCGGCCTCGGCGAGGACCCGCTCGTACATTCCTTTGCCGAATGTCCCCTCGAACTCCTTCCATGAATCCTTGGTGGCCCGCGCGAACGCCGCGCGATCCACTTCGCTGATCACCATGCCCTTGTCCTTCAGGTCCTGCAGGTTCTTCTGATTCCCGCGGATCGTGATCTCCGTCTGGTAATCGCCGGCATCCATGGCGGCCTTGGTCACGATCTGCTGGAGCTCGGAGCTCAGTTTCTGGTAGAAACCCTCGTGGATGATGATCACGAGGTTCATCGCCATGTGGCCGGTCAGGGTGAGGTGCTTCTGGACTTCGTAAAACTTGCGGTTGTAGATGATGTTGAAGGGGTTCTCCTGGCCGTCGACCACCCCCATCTGGAGAGCCGTGTACAATTCCGCGACCGCCATGGGAACCGTGGCGGCGCCCAACGAGGACATGGCCGCCTTCGCGACCGGGGTGTCCATGGTCCGGACCTTCAACCCCTTCACGTCCTCGGGCTTCGCGACAGACTTCTTGCTGGTCGTCAGGTGCCGCTCGCCGAACCACCAACCCATATCAACGCACCGAATGCTGCTCTTCTTGGCTGCCGCCTCGCCGATCTCCTTCACGAACAGCGGACTCCGCGTGAGCTTCACGAGCTTGCGCGCGAGTTCCTCCTCCGACTTCCCCTGGAGGATGTACGGCATCGCGAGCACCCCCGCCGGTCCCCAGCCGTCGTACACGGCAATATTCATGGGTCCGGTCAGGGCCATCTCGATGACACCGGTCTTTACCTGCTCCACGAAGTCCTTCTCGCTTCCCAGTTGGCTTGCCGGGAAGATCTGGACCGTGACAGCGCCCCCCGTGCGGTCTTTGACGAGTTGCGCGAACCGCTCGACCCCTTCATGGAAGGGGATTCCGGGTACGCCCGTGTGGGCAAAACGGATATTCGTTTTCGGAAACGTTCCCGCGATCGCCGGCAGCACGGTTCCCAGCGTGAGGATGACCCCGGCGACGATCGCGATGCATGCTGCACGCCTCGTTAGCATCTTCGATTCCCTCCTGTTGAGCGAGTGTGGACCGCCGCACGGTGCGGCCGCTGCGCTGACCGTGAAGCTACCTCGGCAGCGCAAGGAGCGTCAAGGACGAACCGGCCGCCGGCTCGGCCAAGGCGCCGTGGACGCCATGCGAATGATGACCGGGGAGTTGGGTGACAGGGAAAGGGGGAGACGGGCCTCCTTAACAGCCCCGGTGAGGCCTTGACGGCTTTGCCCGCATCGTCGTTGCGCGCCGGGCGGAGGATGTGGTAAGAACGGACGGGCAAACGTCGGCCGGTTGGTTCCGGAGACGGCTGATTCGATGACGTCGAGGGAACCATAGGTCATCACGACGCCGATCCTGACCCCAGGACCGGCGTTTTCACTTCATGGGAACGGGATGCTGCATCGAATCCGACAGATCTTCTGGGGATGGTATGTGGTCCTCGGGGCCTTCCTGGTGCTGTGCCTCTCGTACGGCGTCCGATACTCCTTTGGGGTATTCGTCCACCCGATGTTCAAAGAAACCGGCTGGCCCATGTCGGTCATTTCCATATCGGCATCGGTCAACGTCCTGGTCTATTCAATCAGCGGCATCTTCTGGGGCCGACTCGCAGACCGCGTTGCGCCGAAGTGGATGATGACCGGTGGATCCATTCTGACTGCCGTCGGGTTCTACTTCCTGATCCATGCAAAGACCCCTACAGGTCTGTATCTGTCGTACGGCGTGCTGTGCGGCGTTGGCCATGCGTGCCTCGGGATGGTGGTCTGCGCCGCGGCAATCGGCAAATGGTTCGTCAGGAAACGCGGGGTCGCCCTCGGGGTGTCCTCCATGGGCATCGGGGTCGGCACCATGATCATGGGCCCCGTGGCGGGATACATCGTCAACGCGTATGACTGGCGGACCGGATTCGTGTTCTTCGGAGTCGTGATTCTGACCATTGGAATTCTGGTCTCCCAGGTGCTCATGGGAAGGACGACGCCCGAGGCCAGCGGTCTGCTTCCCGACGGTGAGCCGGCTGTGGGGGAGGAACCAAGGCCCGGGTTGGTGCCCGGAAATCGCGCGGGCGCCTCGCTGCGGCCGGTATTGACCGACTGCCGGTTCTGGGTCCTCGCCTTGTGCAACAGTGTGGCGACGGCCGTCCTGATGATGACCTTCGTGCATCAGGTCGCCTATGCGGTCGGCAACAACATCGGCAAGTTGGAAGCAGCCGCGGCGCTGGGCATCATCGGGTTTGCCAGCAGCGCAGGCAAATTCTTTTTCGGCTGGCTGTGCGACCGCGTTGCCGATGCCAAGTACGTGGCCGGGCTGGGGTTCTTCATCATGGCCCTCGGTATGGGCTTGCTGATCGTCGCGGACACGGCGGTGGTGCTGTATCTCTTTGCCGTGGTTTTTGGGGTCGGCTACGGTTCCATGGCGCCGCTGTTGCCGTACTTGACGGCGGACCGATTTGGGCGGCAGGTACTGGGCTCGGCGTACGGAATGCTGATCTTCTTCGTGGCGGGCATTGGCGGGAGTATCGGGCCCGTGGTCGGTGGAGTGATCTACGATCGGAGCGGCTCATACGCGAGCGCGTGGCTGCTCAGCCTGAGTGGCTTGATGGCCATCTCCCTCCTGATCCTGACTTTGAAGCCGGCAAAAACGAGAGAGGGTGCGCAGTAACATCCCGCCAGCGACGTGGCAACGGACAGCGCGAAGACCGTCATGGGATCGTCCGCCGGTGACGTTCACAAATAGCGTGGCGGCGGAAAAGAGATCCGGAGGTCGCGGGATCGGGAGATCGGCATCCACTCACGCGTTCATTGCGCCGACGACCTTCTTGGCGGCCTCCGCGTGGGCCCGCTCGATCTCGGAGGCGACCCGTTTCATGACAGCGGCCTCTTCGGGCGAAATCTTGGAGCCGAGTCCGAGAAACCCGCCCGAGGCGGCGGCAATTCGCTCGCAGGCGTTCAGGAGCTTGTCTGTGGTTGCTTGCCGGACGTCCGTGGACTGGAACGCCATGATGTCGCGGATCACCTGCAGGGCGCGCTCCACCATCTGCTCCGCAGGCTTCGCCGCGAGCCACTCGTTCAGTTTGGCGTGCGCCGGCGTCCCCTCCTTCACGCCATGGGCATGAGCCGCCTCCAGGAGCAGCGCGCGCTCGCGGTCGGCAATGCTTCCGTCGCTCCACGCTACCTGGAGCAGCGGCACCAAGAACAGGACGACGACCGTGGCGCGGTCAAAGCCTAGCTCCCGCAGCACGTCGAGGATCTGCTCGTTCTCGAGCCCAATGGATTCGGCCAGCCCCTTCCGATGGGCCTCTGCCTCCGTCCTGATGCGGAGCTTCTCGATCAGTTCCTGCTCCTTCCGGCGGAAGTAATCCTCTTCCGATTTGCGACTCCGCTCTGTCAAGTCCACCATGGGTCCCTCCAAAGGTGACCGCGGCGCGAAAGCGTCCGCGCGTCCTGAAAAAGGTACCATCCCTACAGGACGTGGTCAATTTGCGAACGCGCCGAAGCGCAAGAGCGCTCACCGCCAAGTCGCCACCGGGACACAAGCGATGGGAAGAGCGAGGAGTGACATTCACACGGAGAAACGGATGCCACCGAATGGCATGCCGAGCGCCCGCATCGAGCCAACGCACCAAGATCCGGACGGAAGGGGTCGTTCCCTGGCGGTCCCTGACGGCGTTTTGGCGGTTCCAGCGTTTCGCGCGGTCAGGCTCCACGGGTTCCGAGGCGCACCAGGGATTGCTGGACCAGCGACTCGAGGGTTTCCAGAGGGGTCAGCACGCCCAACGGATCCCCGTACGGCGTCACGCGGTTGGTCGCGGGGTCCCAGTCCACCGGTCCGTACCGTCCGGGCTGGCCCGTCCGCGCCTGGATCTGGTACAACGAGTCCCCTTTGTTGTAATGCCAGAATTCACCCGGATAGTGCAGAAAGCCGTGTCGCTCCATCACGCGCGTGATCTCCTGCCGGTTGTGTCGCTCCTCGGCGCTGACGAACGGCGAATTCATGGGGGTGTATTCGCTCATTTCCAGATACGGTTTGCCGCGCCACACTTCCGCGCCGTCGGCGCGCCGGAGTACCGAGATGTCCACCGCGGCTCCCGCCATATGGGTGCCGGTGACCGGCACGTTGGCGACCAGGACCATCGCCCGGCGCGACACCAGTTCGACCGGCGGCCGCCGGCCGCCGCACTCGCGGATACAGGACTGCAGGATTCGGTCGAACACCGCCGGCGCACGCCCCAGCGCCGTCTGCATCTCCCGGGTCCGGTAACCGTCCTCGATCTTCAGGAGCCAGCCCCGCGCGTTCATGTCCCGGGCGATCGCCATCAGGTCGGGGATCAGACTCTCGCGGATGACGAAGAGGCGCTCGAACGTTCCGGCCAGTTGCGTGGTAGAAAATCGCACCTCCACCCCAGCCGCTTCTGCGGCAGCCCGGATGGAGGCGAACCCCTCACGGCTTTCCTGGAGGGGATGACGCATGATCGCCTCGGTCAACGCGTAGCTCTGCTCCATGTACTCGACCCAAAAGGCGACACGGGCCGCTTCATCATGCACCATCACATCCTCCTTGTGCGCGTCGTCGCGCTTCGACCGGTTTGGAACCGACAGGAAAGACCAGAGGAAACGGGCTGCGCTCGTGGCGCGGTGCCGGTGCGACGGTTCCGTGTGTGTCAGCCGCCCGTCGTGCTCCCGACGGTGGTGTGACCGATCTTCGCCGCGGTGAGCGCCGCGGACACGGACTCCGCCAGCTCGCTCCGGATGGCATCGGATCGCTCGAACCGGTTCGTCCACACGCGGAGATCGAAGGTGAGGCCGCTGTCGCCGAAGCCGATGGAAAAAGCCGCCGGCGGCGGCTCGCGCAACACATCGGGGTGACTGCGCGCCGTCCCGCAGACCAGCTCCTTCACGCGCGCAGGGTCGCCGCCACCAGCCGCGGTGATGCGCAGATCAATCCGCAGCCGCCGGTCGGTGTACGTCCAGTTGGTGACTTTCTCGGTCACGAGCTGCGCATTGGGGATGAACACATCCGCGCCCCTCCACGTTCGAACGGTGCTGGCGCGGATCCCGATGTGACGGACCTCGCCCTGGATGTCTCCGACCTGCACGACGTCTCCCACACGGATGGGCCGCTCGAACAGGAGGATCAGGCCCGAGGCGAAATTGTTCACGACGGTCTGCAGCCCGAACCCGACGCCGACCCCGAATGCCCCCACCAGGATCGTGACCTTCGTCAGATCCACGCCGAGGAACGTCACAGCCAACACGAACCCGACCAGCAGGATCGCGTAGTGCGCCAGGTTTGCCAGGGCGAGAGGAACGCCCTCGGCCAGACGGACGCGTGGAAACACGTCGCCTTCGAGCATGGCGCGGACGGCAGAGGAAAGCGCGAACGCGGCCCAGGCGGTCGCACCGAAGAGCAGGACGTCGCCGATGGTGACCCGAACGGATCCCCAGCCGACCCCCGCGGTTAGAAGGGTTCCGGCAAAGGCGAACACGTCGCCGGAAATCGTCACGGCACTCAAGGGGACAAAGAGCCAGGCGATGAACCCGATCCAGGTCAGCGCCAGACCGGCGCGCCCTTCCACGTAGGCCCGGTTCCGTTGCACCGACGCGAGCGCACCGAGCGGACGCGCCCAGAGGAGATACGCCACGAGGAGCAGCAGCAGCCAGACCACGACCCGGATCGCCAGCCATGCATAGGCGCTGCGCACGGCTGCCGTAGCCAGCAGACGGGTCAGTTGCAGGTAACCCGCAGCTCCCGCCACGAACGCGACGAGGAGGGTGGCGGCCAGGATCAGGGCGAGCGGGCGGTCCGGCGGCCCAGCGTGGGTGGGCGGTGTGTCGGTTCCCGGAGCGACGCGGCGGGCGGCTCGCCACATCCACCCGACCAACACGCCTCCGGCCAACAGGATCACGAGGAGGAGCACATGCTCCAGGTCCCGCGCCGGAAAGAGCATCGGCCGCACGGCGTCGAGGCCGAGGACTACCGCAAAGGCATACAGGGCGCGCGACAGCCCGGCCGGAATGAGCGCGAGGAGCAGCCGAGTGGCCGGAAAAATGGAGACAAAACGGGATGTCGCGAAGACCGCAAAGGAGTGGGTCGGATAGACCCAGGGCGAGGCGAAGATGGCGAGTGCGAGCGCCGCCGAGGCAGGGCGCTGCAGCATCCAATTGACCCCGGCGCGTCGGTCCGCGGCGTTCCACCGCGCGACCTGGCGACGGGCCTGCAAAAGCAGCGCAAACAGCGCAAGAAATCCGAGAACGTGCAGAGCGAACCGTTTCGCCTGATCCTCCCATTCGCTGGCTACCGCGTTCCACCAGCGCACGCCGGCGCCGCGGAACCCCGTGGCGAATTGCCCCTGGGCTTTGGCCCAGAGGTCGGGACTCCAAATCGGCAGCGCGTTCCGCACGCCCAGACGATTGAAGAGTTCCGATCGAGCTTGCGCGATCATCGCCAGCGCCTGATCGGCGCGTCGCTGCTCTGCAGAGATCCGATACTCTAGGATCAGGACCTCGGCCAGGCGCGAGTTCACCCGCGCCCGCGCAGCCTGGATGGAGTCACGCATTCCGGCGATCTCTGCGATCAGCTGTGGCGGGATCTGTCCGGCCTGGATCTCCCTGAGCGCCCGCGCCCACGTTTCATCCAGATCGGACAGACGCGCGAGTTCGCGCTGGAGTGCTTTCCCGCGCCCCTCCAACATCTCCGACCAGGCGTTCAGGTCCGTTCGCATCGTCTGCCACACGACGGCCAGACTTTGGAGTGCGGGGGCGGAAGGCTCGTTTGCCAGGCGGCGCGGGAGTCGCTGCCATCGTTCCTGGAGGCGCTTGCTCAACTCGGGCAACTCCTGCTCGACGACCTGCATCTCGGGACCCGGAGCGGACAGGATGTCCACGTTCGCCAGCAGGGCGGCCACCTCGGCGGTGCGCGAGGCGATCTCTGCGGCCGGAATTGGACTGGGGGTATCCTGAGCCAGTGCTGAAATGGGCGCGGCGAGGGCGAGCCAGAGGAGTGCAACGCGCAATCCCTTCGTCGTCACGTCGTGTCGTGTGGCTGCCATGTCCGGTACCCCGCGCCTCGCGGCTCCGAGAAGGTCGAAGTGAGTGGAGTGGCGATGGAAACGACGGACGCCATGGTACGCATGACGGTCCCTGGGTGTCAAATCGAAACCCGGCCAACGGCAGAGGCGCAGGGGGCGCATGGGCGATTCGGCGACTCGGGAGTTAGGCAATGTGGCGAACGGGGAAAACGGGAGAACCAGCGGCGACAGGTGGCAAGAGGCGCCGGCGAGAAACGGAACGCGGGTTACGCGGCGATTGGCGATGGAATCAGAAGGAAGCGCCGCGCCGCGCCGCGATCGTTACATCTCTTGCGGTTCGGCGTCTAGCGGGGCTCCGTGCCGAATCCACTCGCGGTAGGTGGCGGTGACCGCGTCCACAAGATCGCTCACATGCAGGCGCAAACGGGATTGCAGCCCGTGAATCCGGCCGGTCACGACCGGTACCAAGGTGGCGGGACGGTGCGGATCGAATGCGCGGAACGCGTCGTCAGGTGTCCCGACAAACACGCCAAGATCGAAAGCGATCGCAAAAACGAGCGCGCAGGCCAGCAGGACATATCGCATGTGCGCCTCCCGGAACGACGCTGGGCGATGCCTGCGAGATGAACGGACGTAACCTGACGCACCGAGTCGCATTGTCAAGTAAAAATTCTCCCCGAGGCGTGCGGGGTTCAGCGCGGCGGCCGACGCCTTGTCAGTCGTGCGGGCGGCGGAAGTACGGGCGAACGAGCACATACGGCCACAGACGCAGGTCCTCGGCCAGCGAGGGCGAGTTGCGCCGATCCCGGCGTCGCCGGTCCTTCAGCACCGCCTGGACGCGTTGGCGCCGGTCGGCCCTGCGGCGGTCGACGACGACGGTGAAGGTTCCCCTGGCGGCGAACGGCTCCTGCAGGGCCTGGCACAGGGCCACATGGTCCCGCGCGACAATCAGTTGGCCCTGCTCCGCGGGACGCGCCGGTGCGGCACTGATTCTCGAGGGAATGGGCATCTGCGCTCCTTCCGGGATGATCCAGGTGGGAGAGCTCAGCGCGACTCTGTCTCCGCACGACGGGCGGCGTGTCACGCCAGCCGCGATGCTGACCGCCTTCCATCCCTGGGACCACGCGGGGATGACAACGGAGTCGAGCGCGCACTCGACACTGCCATTGTGGCCACGCGCCGTGCATGTGAGGCATCTGCATGTAGTATGCCGCCTCAAACCGGCACGCAGGAGGTAGTGTCCTTGACGACGGGAGCGCCTGGATCTCGTGGTGTCAGAGGGTTGGCCTTCGAGGCGGAGCGGAACGGCTGTGATTCGCCGCGTGTGAAAACCTTGCCTGGGTAGCTACGAAGTCGAGCAACGCTTGCCCTTCGCTCACAGGGCGATGCGAAGCCTCTTGGCATGCGTCTCGAGAAGCAGGACGGCGTTGGAGAGGCGCTGCAGTTTGTGGGCTCGACGGCGCATCCCGTCGATGTCGCGGTCCGCAGCGGGCGTCGTGCGGACCTCCCGGAGAACGATGTTGATGTTGCTGAACATCTTTCGCAGCTCATCCGGCGTCATTTTCTTGAGCTGGAGCACCGTGAACGGCGCGTTGCCCTCGGCGACGTCGCGGGCATAACCCAGTGGATTTCCAGGAATTCCCGACATTCTTGTCCTCCCGTCTGCGCCGACAAGGATCACATGTGCGACCCGACGCTTCGCCACGCACGCACGTGCTCCTCGCCAGGTCGCGGATGGAGCCTCAAGACCCGGGGACGATCATACCACCTGGACGCACAGCCAGGAAAGGCGCAAAGTCAGGCGGCGCTCGCAAGGTCTTCCGCGCACGTCACGAGAGAGATCCGATACCGCTCGGCCACCGCCTCGAGCAATCCCTCTGCATCGCGGACCCGCAGAAGCGTTGGGATCGTCAGCAAGCGGAGTGGCTGCGCGTATTCCGCCCGATACCCTCGGTCATGCTGGACCACGCGACCCCAGAGTTGTGCTATCCCGGCGACGCGCATGACGCGGTCTAGCGGACCCCGCTGGCAGATGTGCGGCGAGATCTTCAAGTCCTCCTCATCCTCCAGGCGAGACATGGCATAGATCCCACATTCGCAGCCCCACGCCGGCGCCGGATGGCCGTCGACCTTCCGGGAGAAGCGGCGGCGAATCCACCCGGCCAGCGAGCCGGACCGCTGTTCGCACGTCGCACGCAGGGGGCCATCGGCTGGCCACACGGTGGAATGAAAGAGCGATCCGAGCACCGGCCGCCCGTCCTGCCATTCGACGCGCCAGCACCGGTAGGCGCGCAAGGGTCCGACCACTAATGACGATGTCAATCTGGCACCTCCACCGGTTCGCGGTCCCGCTTTGGGGCCACGCTGGGCTCGGCGGGAGCCGCGGGCATGACGGCGGGCTCAAGGAGCGGTTCGACCTCCAGTTCCCGAACAGGTTCTCCGATATTCATGGGAACGTCCTCCTGAAAACACAAATGCCCCGGTTCCCCATCCAGGGAGGAAAACCGAGGCATCCTTTGCCATGCTGCCAACCGGGCGATCCGTGTACCACATCTTTTAACTCATTTCTCGCGTGAAAAAGAATTCGCCCGACAACAGCCGACTGTCAAGTAAAATTCTTGACCCCCCTTGACCGGAGGCATCCCTCGGCGGTCCATAGGTCCCCCCATCGCAAACGCGACAGACGGCGGTGTGATATCGACGAGGCAGACTTGCGTGCGTCCGGCAGTCGGCCAACGCGGAGAGTGAAGAAGGGCTTGCCTGCGCCGGCGGGTGTGGGGTACGCTCAAACCCGAGAGCGCGTGCGCCCGACGCTCGCGCCGGCGACGTGCTCACCGGGAGGCGCACAGCGTGCCTGCAATCGTGGAGTGCTGCGGAGGAGGCGTGATGTCCATCGCGATCACCGCGGCTGCGGTGGTCGGCCTCATTTTGGCGATCCTGGGGTGTCGTCGCCTTTGGGCTCGCGGGCTTGTCGTGGGCATCCTGGAAGGGCTGACCGGGTTGCTCTTGCTCGCGCTGGCCGCTCTGGCGGCGGCCGTCGGTCTCAACCTGCGGACGTACGACCGACTGACGCACGAGATCCCCGTCGCCACGGTGAGTTTCCAGGCGCTGGGCGAGCAGCGCTTCTCGGCAGTCCTCGTGCAGGCAGCGGGCAGGACCCTCGTCTTCGATACGTACGGGGACGAGTGGCAGCTGGACGCGCGGATTCTCAAATGGCGCGGGTTTGCCACGGTGCTGGGCTTCGATACGATCTACCGGCTCGATCGCTTCGCCGGCCGATACCGTGATGCGGCACAGGAGCGGACGGGGCGGCGTTCGGTGCACAGCCTGAACGACGAGCCCGGCCTGGACGTCTGGGCGTGGACTCGCGCATACCCACGATGGCTTCCCTGGGTGGACGCGGTCTACGGCAGTGCGACGTACATGCCCATGGTGGCTGGCGCAACGTATCGCGTGACCGCCAGCCCGACCGGCCTACTCGCGAGACCCGTGAATGAGGCCGCGCGCAAGGCCCTGCGTCAGTGGCCGTAGAGGCGGCGACCGGCTGCGCTACCCTTTGAGCGCGCCGGCGGTGAGGCCGCGGATGAGGTAGCGTCGGACGAGCAGCGAGAACGCGACGACCGGCAGCATGATCATCGTGCCGCCAGCCGCGATCTTTCCCCACTCCCAGCCCTCGTAGTTCATAAAGTTCACGATCGCTACCGGCGCCATCTGCGCCCGGCTGCGGGTCAGGACCAGGGCGAAGAAGAAGTCATTCCACGCGAAGAGGAAGCAGAAGATCGCCGTCGTGGCCAGGCCGGGGCCGGCGAGGG
>Ga0316616_100000760_pt1 | contig 11526 bp, 10 predicted proteins | sample OWC_Aug_M1_C1_D1_FD_207660 | JGI IMG/M metagenome (GOLD analysis project Ga0316616, IMG submission 207660) | Wetland soil microbial communities from Old Woman Creek delta, Ohio, United States - OWC_Aug_M1_C1_D1_B | ecosystem: Environmental > Terrestrial > Soil > Wetlands | place: USA: Ohio... | reverse complement strand
AGGACCGCGGCGAACTCGCGGACGGCCGCGTCGCTCTCGCCCAGCCCGACGGCCGGGAACGCGAGCGGCTCGCCGGCCGGCCCGCCGGGCGCCGCTTCGCCCTCGGCCGGCTGGACGGCCGCGGCGGCCGGCGCCGGCTCGACCGGGGGCTTCGTCCTTTTCATGAAAACGAGATAATAGACGGCCGCGGCGGCCGCGAGGATGGCCAGGATCGTGATCGCCAGGCCCCAGACCTTCTTCGGTTCCTCGGCCGGCTCATCGGCCGGCTCCTCGCCGAGACGGAGATCGTCCATGGCCTTCCTCCGCTCACCTGACGGAGCGGATGTCGATCCGTCCGTCGGAGGCCTTCAGGATGATGTTCGGCCCGCCCTGGCCGATCCAGCCCTTGACCGTGGAGACGGGCAGCTTGACGCCCAGGTCGAAATCGCTCCGGACCTCGCCGCGGGGGGCGTCCGCCTCGATGATGGCCCCGACGCCGGACTCGAGCCGCAGGACGATGTCGCCCCGCCGCGAGGTGATCGTGATCGAGTCGGTATCGCGCAGGTCCAGGACCTCGACGTCGGCGTCCCCCGTCCCGATGGCGGCCTCGATCACCCCCGAGTAGTTGATGACGGTGAGGGTCCCCTGATCGAGCGACGCCTCGATCCGCCCGAAGACATCGGAGATCTTGAGGTCACCCTCGCTGATCCGGATCCCGGTCAGGGCGACGTCGCTGGGAACGCGGACCTCGTAGTCGACCACGGGCGGACTGCCTGGGCCTTCGAAGGTCGGGGTCCGGACGAGAAGGCCGCCGCGGATCTCTCGGATCTCGACGTTGGGCCTCGTCCCCCGGCCGCGGGAGACCCGGGCCGAAGCCGGCTGGCGCGACGGCTCCTCCTCGCCCCTGGCCACGATCTCGGCGGAGTCCCTGTCCCAGCCCAGGATCTCGACGTTGCCGTAGTCGTTCTCCAGGGAGAGGGTCGCCCCCGGGGCGAAATCGACCGTCTCCCGCACCTCGGTCCCCGATGACGAGGACGACGAGGAAGAGGACTCCGGGACGGTCCGCCAGCCTCCGGAGTCGCCCGCGTCAGGAAGGATGATGCAGGCCGCGGCCAGCGATAGCGCCGCGACAGGCATCATGAGCCTGAGGAACGAATATCTCATCGTGACTCCCTCCCCTCGAAGATCGCCTCCTCATTATACTCCAAAACGTCAGCCGAATCGGCCCGTGATGTAATCTTCGGTCCGGGGGTCCCGGGGATTGGTGAAGATCTGCCGCGTCTCGCCGATCTCGATGAGCTCGCCGAGGAGGAAGTAGCCCGTGACATCCGAGACGCGGGCGGCCTGCTGCATGTTGTGGGTGACGATGAGGATCGTGTAGCGCTTCTTCAGCTCGGCCATGAGGTCCTCGATGTTGGCCGTCGCGGCCAGGTCGAGGGCCGAGCAGGGCTCGTCCATGAGCAGGATCTCGGGCTCGACGGCGACCAGGCGCGCGATGCACAGCCGCTGCTGCTGCTCTCCCGAGAGACGGAGGGCGTTCTCGTCGAGGCGGTCCTTGAGCTCGTCCCAGAGGTGCACGGCCTCGAGGCTCCGGACGAGCTTGGCCTCGAGGGCCTTGGGGTCGCGGAGGCCGTGGACGCGAAGCCCGTAGACGACGTTGTCGAAGACGCTCAGCGGGAAGGGATTGGGGCGCTGGAAGACCATGCCCACCTTCTTGCGGAGGTCGAGGAGGTCGGTGCCGGGGGCGTAGATGTCCCGGCCGTCGATGAGCACCTTGCCGGTGACCCGGACGTCCTCGATGAGGTCGGTCATCCGGTTGAGGGCGCGGAGGAAGGTCGTCTTGCCGCAGCCCGAGGGCCCGATCAGGGCGGTGATGCGGTTCTTGGAGATGTCCAGGCTGATGCCCCGCAGGGCCTGGAACTTCCCGTAATGGAAATCGAGATCGCGGACTTCGATGATGGCCATGCCGGTCACCCGAACTTCCCGCGGAGATAGTCGTCGGTCCTTTGGTCGTCCGGCGCGGTGAAGATCTTGGCCGTCGGGCCGACCTCGACGAGCCGGCCGCCGAGGAAGAAAGCCGTCCGGTCGGCGACCCGGGCCGCCTGCTTGGTGTTGTTGGTGACGAGGATGATCGTGTAGTCCTTCTTGAGCCGGCGCAGGGAATCCTCGATCTTCATGGTCGAGATGGGGTCGAGGCCGGAGGTCGGCTCGTCGAGGAGGATGAACTCCGGCAGGACGGCCAGGATGCGGGCCAGGCAGAGGCGCTGCTGCTGGCCTCCGGAGAGCTTCTGGCCGCTCATCCCGAGGCGGTCCATGACCTCCTCCCACAGGCCGCCCTTCTCGAGGCTGTCCCGGACGAGCGTGTCGAGCCGGTCGCGGCCGCGGACGCCGGCCCGGCGGGCCCCGAAGGCGACGTTCTCGTAGATCGAGCGGGGCAGCGGCACGGGCGTCGCGAAGACCATGCCCAGCTTGCGGCGCAGGGCGACGACGTCCACGTCCGGGGCGTAGATGTCCCCGCCGTCGACCGTGATCGTGCCCTCGTGGCGCGATCCCCGGACGAGGTCGTTGAGGCGGTTGAGGGCGCAGAGGAAGGTCGACTTGCCGCTCCGGGCCGGGCCGATGATGCCGAGGATCTCGTTCCGGCGGACGTCGAGGTCGAGGCCTTCGATCTTGCGGACGTCGCCGAAATACTGGCTGAAGCCCCGGACCTCGATGGCGGCGTCGCTCATGAGTACTTCTTGATGAAGCGGTTCATCAGGTAATAGGTCAGGACGTTGATGCCCAGGATGGCGATGATCAGGATGGCCGCCGTGCCGTAGGCGTTGGGCATGGAGATGCCCTCGCGGGCCAGGATGTAGAAGTGGACGGCCATCGTCCGGGAGGAGGAGAAGAGCGAGGTCGGCAGGCGCAGGGCGCTCCCGGCGGTGAAGATCGTCGCCGCCGTCTCCCCGATGCTCCGGCCCAGGCTGAGGACGATGCCCGTGGCGATGCCGGGCAGGGCCGAGGGCAGGACGACCCGGGTGACGGTCTGCCATTTCGTGCTGCCCAGCGAGAAGCTGACCTGCCGGAAGGCCGGGGGGACGCTCTTGATGGCCTCCTCCGAGGTCCGGATGATGGTCGGCAGGAGCATGAAGGCCAGGGTCAGTCCGCCGCTCAGGATGGACCAGCCGAACTTGAGCTTGGTGACGAAGAGGATGAAGCCGAACAGGCCGAAGATGATCGACGGGATGCCGGCCAGGCATTCGGCCCCGAAGCGGATGATCCGGGTCACGGGGCCGCCCCAGGTGTACTCGGTCAGGAAGATGGCGGTCCCCACGCCGAGCGGGGCGGCGATGACGATGGCCAGGGCCGACAGCGCGACCGTCCCGACCACGGTCGAGAAGATCCCGCCCGCCTTGCCCATGTCCACGGGGTTGGCGGTGAGGAACTCGAGGCTGAGGACGGGCAGGCCCCGGCGGAGGATGAACGCGATGATGAAGAGCAGCACGCCGACCGTGATCAGGGTCAGGGTCCAGAGCCCGATCCGGGCGGCTCTCTCCTCGAGGCGGGGGCCGAGCCGCTTCATGGCTGCTTCCTCCGCCGCGCCGACGTCGCGTTGGCCACCGTATTGAGGATCATGATGATGACGAAGAGGACGACGCCCGTGGCGAAGAGGGCCTCCCGGTGCTCGCCGGTGGCGTAGCTCATCTCCAGGGCGACGTTCGAGGTCAGGGTCCGCACAGGGGCCAGGAGGGAGCGCGGGACCTCGGCGGCGTTGCCGGCGATCATGATCGTGGCCATCGTCTCGCCGACGGCCCGGCCCATGCCCAGGATGACGCTGGCGATGATGCCGGAACGGGCGGCCGGGAAGAGGACCATCTTGACCGTCTGCCAGCGCGTCGCGCCCAGGGCGATCGAGCCCTCCCGGTAGGAGGGCGGGACGGCCTGGAGCGAGTCGACGGAGATCGAAATGATCGTCGGCAAGATCATGACGCCGAGGATGATCGAGGCGGCCAAGACGGAGAGCCCGGGACCGCCGAAGGTCTCCCGGATGAAGGGCACGAGGATGATGACGCCCATAAAGCCGTAGACGACCGAGGGGATGCCGGCCAGGAGCTCGATGACCGGCTTGATGAGGCGGCGGATCCTCCTCGAGGAGAACTCCGTCAGAACGATCGCGCAGGCCAGGCCGAAGGGGACGCCGATGACCAGGGCGCCCGCGGTGACCGCGAGCGAGCCGACGATCATCGGCCAGAGGCCGAAGAGCTTTTCCGAGGGATACCAGTTGGCCCCGGCCAGGAAGCTCTTCAGCCCGTACTTGAACATGATCGGGGTGCCCTGGCCGACGATGAAGATCGTGATGACGAGGAGGACGGAGACCGCCGAGAAGGCGACGAGGAGCAGGGCCAGGCGGACGAGGCGGTCGTTGCGCTCGAGCCGGTTCCCCGCCCTCTTGCTCCCCGCTCCCGCCATCGCGCCCTCCTCCCCCGTCGGTCACCGGACCGGCAGGAGACCCTCCTTCTTGACCAGGTCCTGGCCTTCGTCGGACAGCACGAAATCGATGAAGGCCTTGGAGTGACCCGTCGGCTCGCCCAGGCTGACGAAGAGGAAGGGCCGGACGAGCTTATAGCTGCCGTCCCTGATATGGGCTTCGCTGGCCGCGGCCCCGTCGAGGTCGAGGGCCCGGACCTGCTCGTTGACGAGGCCCAGGGAGATGAAGCCGATCGCGTGGGGATCGTGGGCGACGATCTCCCGGACCGTGCCGTTCGAATCCTCGGTGATGGCCCCGCGGAAGATCCGGGTCTTGCCCATGACCAGCTCCTGGAAGGCTCCCCGGGTCCCCGAGCCTTCCTCCCGCGTGACCACCGTGATCGTCCGGTCGGGGCCGCCGAGGAACCGCCAGTTCCTCAGGTCCCCGGCGAAGATCTGTTTGACCTCCGCGACCTTCACGCCCCGGACGGGATTGGAGGGATGGACGATGATGGCCAGGCCGTCCCGGGCGACGACGATCTCGACGAGGTCCTTCTCATCGCCCTTGAGCTCCCGGGAGGACATGCCGATCTGGCAGGCCCCGCTCTTACAGGCTTGGATGCCGGCGCTCGAACCGCCGCCCTGGACGTTGACACCGTAGTCGGGATGGCTCTGCATGAAGACTTCGGCCCATTTGTCGGCGAAGGGCTGGATGCTCGTGGATCCGGCCAGGGTCAGATCCGCCCGCTCGCCGCCCCGCCGGCAGGACGGAAAAAGAACGACGCCGACGGCCAGCAGCGCGAATAAAAAGGGCAAGGCGGGCCTTTGGCGCGTCATGTCGTTCCGGGCATCTGTGCGTCGGGGGGAATTATAGCTTAAAACGGCCCCCCGGCGCTAAGCTTCGCTTTCGTCGTCGAGCTCGCGCATCTTGGCGTCGAAGCCGGCCTGCTTCGTCTGATGCTCCTCCGTCAGCTTCTCCAGCTCCTCGAACAGGCCGTCAACGGTCTTTTTCGCCTTATGCATGGCTTTCGAGATCTCGACGACCTTGGCCCCCTGCCTCGTCTCCGACGCCTTGACCAGCGCGGCGTTGAGCTCACGGAGCGAAACGTCATGCGCCTCGACGCTCTTCTCGACCTCGGCGATCCTCGTCTCGAGCGGCCGGAGGACACGCGACCGCTCGGCGACGATCTCGGAGCGCAGCTTCCGCAGCTCCTTGGGCGTCCACCTCGGCCGCTCCTCCCCGCTCATGGCCGGGGGCGGAACCGCGGCGACCGAGCCCTGCATAACCTCGTCCCGCCAGCCGACCTTGTCCAGGAACCTCTGGTAGCCGCCCTCATAGACGACAATATCGTCGTTGTCGAACACGACCAGCCGGTCGGCCAAGGCGTGGAGGAACATCTCGTTGTGGGTGACCATGACGACGGCCCCGTCGAAGGCGTCGATGGCCTCGAGCAGGGCATCATTCGACTCGATGTCGAGGTGGTTGGTCGGCTCGTCGAGCAGCAGGAGGTTGAGCGGCGTCGCGATGAGCCGGCCCAGCAGGACGCGGCTCTTCTCGCCGCCCGACAGGATGCGGACCTTCTTCAGGGCGTCGTCGCCCTCGAACATCATCCCGCCGGCGATGAACCGGGCCCGCTTGGGGTCGCCCTCGGGATCGGCCGAGGCGATCTCCTCGAGGACGGTGTTGCCCTCGGCCAGAGTCGAGATGTGGGTCTGCTCGAAGTAGCCCGGTGCGACCGACTGCGGCATGTCGACCCGGCCCGTCTGCGGCGCGAGGTCCCCGGCCAGGAGCCGGAGCAGCGTCGTCTTGCCCCGGCCGTTACGCCCGATGACGAAGACCCGGTCCTTGGCCCCGACGCTGATCGTGAGCCGCCGGATGAGCGGCCGGTCGGGCGTATAGCCGAAGGAGAGGTCGCGGACGTCCATGGCGTACTTATGGTAACCCGGCCTCTCGGCGAAGGCGAACTCGAGGTTCTTGACCTCCTCGAGCTTCTCCCGCTTCTCCATCTTCTCGAGCGATTTCACCCGCGATTGGACGAGGCCGCCGAGGCGGGCCTTGGCCCGGAAGCGGGTGATGAAGAGGTCCATCTCCTTCATCTTCCGCTCGTCGTTGATCCGGGTCTTCTCGTAGATCTCCTCCTCGGCGGCGATCTGCTCGTAGTACTTGCCCGTGTCGCCTTCGACCTTGCGGACCTTGCGCCGGTGGATGCCGAGGACGTGGGTGACGACGTTGTCCATGAAGCTGCGGTCATGGGTGATGAGCAGGAGCTCGCCCGGCCAGGTCGCCAGGAACCGCTCCAGCCAGCGGATCGAGGTGATGTCGAGGTAGTTGCTCGGCTCGTCGAGCAGGAGCATCTGGTAGTCGCCGACCAGGACCTTGGCCAGGTTGAGGCGGACCTGGTAGCCGCCCGAGAGCTCCGACGGCTTCTTCTCCAGGTCGGCCGCGTCGAATCCGAGCCCGGTCAGGACCTTCTCGACGCGCCAGATGTCGTTCGCCGCGTCGTGGGGCAGGGTTTTGGCTCCCTCGGCCAGCACCGTCGGCTCGGTGAACCGCATCCGCTGCTCGACGTAGCCGATGCGGTACTTGCGCGGCTTGGTGATCGTCCCCCCGTCGGGCTCCTCTTCCCCGACGATCATCCGGAACAGGGTCGTCTTGCCGTGGCCGTTGCGGCCGACGACGCCGACCCGCTCGCGGCGGTTGACCTTGAAGCTGATCGAGTCGAAGAGGGCCTGCTTGCCGTAGCTCTTCGAGAGGTTGTCGACGACGATCATGCGGAAGTCCCTGTGATTTAACGAACGACCATTATAGCAGACCGGTCCCGGCGCCTATTTCGCGGCGGCCCCCGTCACGGCCTTGGTCTTGTGGGCCCCCTTGGTGACGTGGACGCGGTAGCCGTCCTGCCCGGGGAGCCAGACCTCGGAAAGGACGTAGACGGTGACATACTCCGTGTACGACGGCGCGAAGTCCCCGACCTCGTCGAAGACGAGCCGCGGCTCGGCGACCGGGGCCTCGGGCTTGATCCGCTCGATGACCGCGAGCGCGAGGTCCTTGCCGGTGGAGACCTGCCGCAGCACGAGCCCGCCATCGGCCGCCGCGGTCACGGTGTAGTCGCCGGCCGCAAGGTTCTTGCCGGCAACCTTGATAGCGAAGGGCACCTTGAAGTCCGCCTGGGCCGCGGCCGCGGCGAGCCCCGCTCCAAGGAGAACGGTCAGAGCTATGCTCATCGCCAGCACTTGACGTTTCATCGCGCGCCTCCTCATCAAACGACGACATCGGCCGGGTAGGCCGGGACCGGGTCCGGGATCTCCGGCACGCCTTCCTTGGCCGCCACGGTCATGGCCTCGATGAAGGTGTCGATCTCCTCGAGCGTCGTGTAGACGTTCGGGGAGATCCGGAGGGCCTGGTAGTCGAAGACCGAGTTAGGCGGCGCTCCCCCGACGAGCGGGACGCAGATGATCCGGTAGTTCGTCCTCAGCCAGCCGGCCAGCTGCCGGACGTCCTGGCCCTCGATATTGACGGCCATGACGCCCCAGGCCTGGGCCGGCTCGCTCGTCTCCGTCAGGACCTTGATCTTCGGGTTGGGCTTGAGGGCGTTGACCCAGCGCATGCTCAGGTAGCGCAGCCGGGCCGCCTTCCGGTCGGCGCCGATGGCCTGATGGAAGGCCAGCGACTCGCCGAGGGCCGCCCGGATGGCCCAGGGATGGGTCCCGATGGACTCGAACTTGCGGATATCGTTGTCCTGCTGCTCGGGGGCGGCCTGGAGCGGCCAGAACCGCGGGATCATCTCCTTGCGCACGTAGAGGCAGCCGTTCCCGAGCGGGGCCAGGAGCCATTTGTGCAGGCTGACGCCGTAGGCGTCGCACTCGAGGTCCCTCAGCTTGAACGGGAAGTGGCCCAGGGCGTGGGCGCCGTCGACGATGGTGACGATGCCCTTGGAGCGGGCCAGCCTCGACAGCCGTTGGACCGGGAAGAGCTGGGCCGTCAGATTGGTGATGTGGGTGAAGTGGAAGACCTTCGTCTTCGGGGTGATGGCCTTCTCGAACATGCTGTAGAGGAAGTCCTGGGTCGCCGGCACCGGGAATTGAAGCCGTGTGATCTTGATCCCCTCGCGCCGCATCCGCTGGTCCCAGGTCGTCAGCATGCGCGGGTAGTCCTGCTCGGTCGTGATGACCTCGTCGCCGGCCTTGAGGTCGAGGCCATTCTGGGCGATCTGCAGGGCCTCGCTGGCGCCGCGCGTCAGGGCCATCTCCTCGATGTCGCAGCCGAACTCGTTGGCCATGCGCCGGCGGATGGTCTCGCTGTTCCCGGCCACCATGCCCTGGTAGTGGACGGGCAGCATGTTGATCATTTCCATGTAACGGAAGGTGGAGTCCAGGGCCACCCGGGGCATCGGGCAGGTGAAGCCGTTGTTGAGGTTGATGAGCGAGCGGTCGAGCTTGAAAGCGAGCTGGATCTCGCGCCAGTAGAACTCCTCCTTGGCCACCTCCTCGGGGGTCATGCGGGCGACCGACTGGCCGGCCGCCTCGATCCGCGGCAGGCTCCTCGGGTCGAACGCCAGGGCCGCCGCCCCGGCCGCGCCGACCGTCCTCATGAACGTCCTCCGGCTCCAGGTTCCGCTTCTCTTCATGTCCGACCTCCTTGGATTCGGGCCGCAAGATTCGACGACGAGAGAGGATTGTAATGCAGGTCGCGGAACGAAGCAAGGTCGGCCCGGCCGCCCCCGCCGCCGGGAACTCAGTAAGGGCGCCGGACGGGCTTGTCGGTGTAGGTGATCAGCTCATCGATCCGGATATGCTCCCCCGCCCGGGGGTTGAGGAGCCTGAGCTTCAGGACATGGGGGCCGCTCTCCAGCTTATAGGCCCAATCGAGCTCGAGCCGCCTGATAAGGTCGTTGACCGGCATCGCGACGACGGCGGGCGTCCGGTCGTCGAGGCCGACCTCGATCCGGTAGACATGGGGGTCGGTCCCGGTCTCGTCCATCTTCGACGGCCCCCCGGTCAGGACATAGCCCGTGCCCTCGAAGGCGATCTCCGCGGCCGTCTCGAGCCGCAGCCCGATCCGTCGCCGCTCGACCGGAAAACAGCCCTCGAAGCCGACCTCGAGAGGGACCGGCCTGATGACCTCGACGGGCAGGCGGACCGTCTCGCCGTCGACCGACCCGCCCTTCCGCCGGACCATCTCCAGGGCCTGCTCGAACCCCGTCGCGTAGACCTTGTTGAGCGACATCGTCGTGTAAGCGAAGGGCTTGTCCTCGATCGGCTTGACCGGGTCCCGCCAGACGGCGGGGATGCCGCTGTAACCGAGCATGGTCCCCAGGACGCCGCCGGCGCTCGCGGGATTGCAGTCGGAGTCCTGGCCGCACCGGGCCGCGATCTCGAGCGTCCGGCCGAAATCGCCCCGGCCGTAGAGCAGGCCGATGACGATATAGGCCCCGTTGACCCGGGCGTCGATATTGCCCGGCCGGAAGACGAAGTCCGGGCAGCCGACGTCCTCGGCCCACTTGCTCTCGACCGCGAGCCAGGCCCTCTTCCAGTCGGCCGGATCGGCGCGGTAGGCGGCGACGACGTCCCGGACGCATCGGGCGAAGCCGGACTCCGCCGGCAGGACCTGCAGGGCTTCCGTGACGATCCGTTCGACGTCCGAGCTGACGAAGGCCAGGCTGTACAGGGCCGCGACATAGACCCCGCCGTACCAGCCGTCGCCGTAGTTCATGATATGTCCGACCCGGTCCGCGATCTCCGCCGCGGCGTTGACCATTCCCGGGCTCATCAGCCCGGCGAAGTCGGCCTCGATCTGGAAGTCGATGTCGTCGGCGTGGGGCGTGTTCAGCCAGTGGCCGGACTCCGGCGGCATCAGGCCGTTGAGGACATTGTACCGGGCGGCCTGGTTGGCGTGCCATAAGGGGTAGCCGGCCCCGGCGAAGGCCCGGGCGTGGCTGGCCGCCGGCGCGTCGATCCCCTCGCGGGCCATGACGTCGACGAAGGTCAGGTCCATGTAGACGTCGTCGTAGAGACCGGGCGAGCGCTCGAACCGCGCCGCCACGAGCGAGCCGTCCCAGGGGATCGGCTGATAGTCGGGGATCATGGCCCCGGGAAAGCGGAATTCCGTCGGGCCGCCGAAGGTGCAGCCGATGACCTGGCCGGCCCAGCCGCCCTTGATCTTGTCCAGGAGCTCGGCGCGGCTGAGCTCGTTGCGGAACCCCGGCGCGGCCGGTTTAGCGCCTTCCCGGCAGGCCGCGCCCGCCAGGAGAACGGCCAGGCCGAGGATGCCGAAGGCCGCCAGGACCCTCCCCGCCCCCCTCCGCGTCATCTCTCCGGGAGCCCCATCTCCCGGATGATATGCGTCGCGCCCGAGAACTTATCGGTCACCCAGAGGACGTAGCGGACGTCGACGCTGATCGAGCGCTGGAGCTCGGGGATGACGTAATAGTCCCCGATGACGCTCTCGTAGGTCATGTCGAAGATGATGCCGATCTGCTCGCCCTTGGCGTTGAAGGTCGGCGAGCCGGAGTTGCCGCCGGTGACGTTGGTCGTGTTGAGGAAGCAGGCGGGGACGTCCGCGAGCTTCGCGTCGGCGTAGGGGCCGAAGTCCTTGGCCCGCCAGAGCTCCTTGATCTTGTCGGGGACCTTGAACGGGAAGGCCCCGGTGTCCTTTTCGACGACGCCTTTGACCGTCGTCTGGGGCTGATACCAGAAGGCGTCCCGGGGCTGGTAGCCCAGGACCGGGCCGTACGTGAAGCGGATAGTGCCGTTGGCGTCGGGCGCGTAGGCGCCCTTCTTCATCTCCAGGATGGCCGCTTCGAAGGCCATCTTGAGATCGGCCCCCTCGCGGCCCATGCCCTTGCTCTCCTCACGGAGGGTCTTGAGCTCCTTCTCCATTTCCGCGGCGAGCTTGAGGAAGGGATCGTCGATCGCGGCGAGCGCGGCCGGCTTGAGGCCGAGGAGCTCGAGCCTTTTCTCGGGCTGGCCGAGCCCGGTCTTGGCGTACATGGCATCGACGCGGGCGGCCGCCTCGTCGTCCGTGCCCGCGGCCAGAGCCTGGAGGGAAGCCGGCCATTTGGAGGCGTCGGGGTGGGTGGCCCGGAGCCGCTTCAGCGT
>Ga0316616_100000759_pt1 | contig 11528 bp, 16 predicted proteins | sample OWC_Aug_M1_C1_D1_FD_207660 | JGI IMG/M metagenome (GOLD analysis project Ga0316616, IMG submission 207660) | Wetland soil microbial communities from Old Woman Creek delta, Ohio, United States - OWC_Aug_M1_C1_D1_B | ecosystem: Environmental > Terrestrial > Soil > Wetlands | place: USA: Ohio... | reverse complement strand
AACACCCAGGACTCACCCGGGGGCAGCTACAAGAGATCGTGGCCGTGAAGGGGGAGATCTTCGTCAAGGCGCTTCACAGCGTCAAGACGAGCGGCATCGTCCGGGTAGAGCCAGAGGGGCGAGCCACGCGGCACTTTCTCACGGAGGTGCCAAAGTGACACATTCCCCGTTCCCTGACCCCGTTCCCGTTCCCTACCTAAAGGTATGGGAACAGGGAACAACGTCAACCATGTTCTCGGGAACAGCATGGGAACAGGGTGGGAACAGAAGGAACAGGGTGGAGTCAAAGACGCTGAGAGGGTGGCGAAAACCCATATAACGGGAACGCACCTGAAGGCCGAAAAACCGACCTCCGCAACGTGGTGACATCGTGGTGAGGCGTGACCAATGAGCACGGAACCGACGAACGGCAGCGAAACCAAGGTGAGCGGCAAGTCAGGGCGCTACTCTTTCAAGTCAGCCGGCCGGGTGGCCGCGGGAAAGCGCCTTCACGAGTTGGGCCTCGCCGGGATGGGTGGCCGCCGGCCGACACACGGGCGCCGGATGCTGGCCGAGTTGGTGAAGCGGGGCGAGGAACTCGACGGGCCTATTGGCGACCTCACCCGCAACCTTGAGGCTGCTTACTCGGTGGACTACGGCGGCGACCTTTCGACGGCCGAGAAGGCCCTCGTCAAACGGCTCACGGTGCTCGACGTGGACTTGGCCCTCTTGATTGCCGAGCGGGACAAGGCCGCACGGTTCACCCGGGCCGATGCCGTGAACCATGCGCAGGCCGTGAGCCGCAACTGCGCGGCCTTCTCGCAACTCGTGAAAGTGATGGGTGGCCCTGGCCGGCGGCCGAGGGAAGCGGACAAGCAAATCATCGTGCGCCGATGGAACACGCCGGAGCACCCGGAGCCGGACAACGAGCAGGAGGGCGGACAGTGAACAGCGAGCCATTTGTGGACCTTGAGGCTGCCTCGGCCTTCCTTGGCGTGAAGCCGACGTGGATGTACGAGGCCGTCCGCCTCGGCCGCGTGCCCTCGTACAAGGTGGGCAAGTTCCGCCGGTTCCGGGTGAGCGAGCTTGAAGCCTGGATGCAGGCTCGCCACGAGGGCAACGGCAACGCTGACCGCTTGTGTGCCCCTCAAGTGGACGTCGGTAAGTCCCGATGAACACACGGGCGAAAAATGCCTGGTCAGCATTGGTCAACAAGCGGGCGCTCCTGCCCCGGGCTGCGGCCGTGCGGATCGCAGGCAACCCGGCACGCACCGCGGGGGGGAGGGGAATTGACACACGCAAGACGGGGGGGACCCCCCAGCGCGCCCCTCGAATACACGTGGGGGGCATACATATTGAGTTTTCCGGTTTTTGAGGCGACTCCATGACCGACATCGTCATCCCGTACACCCCGAACCCGGTGCAGCGCAAGATCCACGACCTCGCGCACTCCGTCCGGTTCCTGGTCGCGGCCTGTCACCGGGGCGCGGGGAAGTCCCTGGCCGCCGTCAACGAGGCCCTAGACGCGGCCCTGTTCACGCCCACCGAGGCCCCCCGGGCGGCCTATGTCGGCCCCTACCGCAACCAGACCAAGATGATCGCGTGGGACTACCTGAAACGCTTGGCCGCCGTGATCCCGGGGGCGGACTTCAACGAGACGGAACTCCGCTGCGACTTCGCGCACAACAACGGCCGCGTCTTCCTGGCCGGGGCGGACGGGTGCGACCACTTGCGCGGCGTCCACCTGGATATGCTGGTGCTCGACGAGCCCGCGTTTCAACCGCCCACCGTGTGGCCCGAGATTCTCCGCCCGACGCTCGGCGCTCGCCGCGGTCGCTGTGTGATGATCGGCACCTTCTTGGAGAAGGCGAACCATTTCTGGCAGACGTACGACAAGGCCGGGAGCCTCCCCGAGTGGGGCCGGCTGCGCGTCCCCGCGAGTGAGAGCGGGATCCTCTCCAACACGGAGTTGGCCTCCGCCCGGGCCACCATGAGCGCGGAGCAGTACGCCCGGGAGTACGAACTCGAACCCATGATCGTGACGGAAGCCTCCATCTACGGGAAGCTCCTGGCGCAGGCGTGGAGGGACCATCGGATTGCGGAGGTGCCGCACGATCCGCGCTATGGCGTCTGTACGGCCTGGGATTGGGGCCGCCGGGATCAGACGGTGTGTTGGTTTTTCCAGCCCGTTGGTCCCGCGTTTCATTTCATTGATTTTTTCGCGGAGTCCGGCCTCACGGTACCGGATTACATGGACATGCTCAAGGAGCGGAAGCGGGAGCGCGGGTATTCCTATGACAAACATTTCGGTCCGCACGATACCCAGATGCGGACGATCCACGGGGAGAACAGCATCGCGGACGAGGCCGCGCAGCACGGCGTCCTGTTCGAGATCGTGGCCCGCGGGAGCGTGGCCGCGGGGATCAACAAGGTGCGCGAGCTGCTCCCCCTGTGTTGGTTTGACGAGCGGCGGTGCGCCGACGGGATCACGGCCCTGGAGCAATACAAGTACACCTGGAACCCTGACCTGGGCGTGTTCAGCAAGGAGCCGGAACACTCGAAACATAGCCACGCCGCCGATGCGTTCCGGACGTTTGCGATGGGCGGCCTCGCGGACACCCGCCCCCGCGTCGTCCCGACGTGGACCCACGCCGAGATGCAATTCGACGTGTTCACCCACGCCCGCGCCGGTAAGCGTGAGGACAAGCATCAGGCTGAGATCACCTTTGACCCGTTCCAACGCGGAGGCCGCTGATGGCCCCGCACTGAGCGCGGCGTTTCCGCGTACCCACGAAAGGAGCCTCCGATGTCCAAACCGAAAACGACCGAGACCCCCACGCAATCCGAGCAGCCCGAGGAGTGGCTGGATACGTTCGAAGCAGGCCAGCGCACCGCTGCCGCGAATGCCCTCCGCACCGAAAAGCACACCTATGACCCCCTGGTGGCCCGCGCCCGCGAGCGGTTGGCCGTGACACTCGAAGTCAAGGCGCAGAACCACGCGACGCTCCAGCGATGTGAGCGGATCGCGGCGCTCGCCAAGGCGCAGGCGGACCCGACGCTCGTCGGACTCACCGAACGGCTGGACAATAAGCTGAACCCGCTGAACCGCTACCTCAACCATGACCCCGGCGAAATGCAACGGCTCATCGAGGGTATCGAGCAGGCGGACTCCCCGGAAGCCCTGCGCGTCGCCGGGGAGGAGATCACCGTCTGCCTGGGCAACCAGGGCGGCCCGGTTCGCCCCGGCCTGGACGCGGACCTGCAGCGTGTCGAGGACGCCGCGGCAGCCGTGGAGCGCCGACTCAAGGTGCTCGGTCCCGCCCCCACGGCGTCCGCGCCCGCCGTCCTGCCCTACGCGCCACAGTTCACGGAGGTAGACTTGACGCGACCGGCACCCGCCCCGGAGCGCCCCTGGTCGCCGTTCGACTTTTCGAAAGGGGACACCCGATGAGCGAAAAGACGCCCTCGCAAGCGCAACAGCAAATCGACGCCATCCGGGCCGATCCGACCCATGCGTTTTTCCGCGCCGACGCCCCGGAACACGCCGCCGCCGTCGAGCGGATGGGGCAACTCTACGCCCTCACCGCCACCCCGGCACCCGCCCCAGCGACCAGGACCGTGCCACCCACGACCCTGCCGACCACCGCAGGCGAGCGGTCGGTGCGGTCCGTCGCGGAAGTCAAGGCGGCGATCGGGGCCATGTTGCTCGACCGCAGCCACCCGATAAATAACGCCGACCATCCCGCCCATGCCCTTGCGCTGCAGGAACGGCTCGCGCTCACGGCGGAATTGCTCGAAGCCGAGAAGCGTCCGGCCCCCGCCCCCGAGGCCCCGCCTGCGCTGCCGTTCGAGTTGCCCACGCTCCCCAACGGCCAGCAATGGTCAGCGGTCGATGAAGAGTTCGTGCGGGAGGCCGCTCCGATCTTCAAAGACCTTGGCTTCTCAGACGCCAAGACGGAAACCGTCCTGCGCCACGCAGTGGCGCAACTCCTCGCGGACACGGCCGACCCGGTGCAGACGCGGGCCATCCTGGAGAAAGAATGGGGCGAAGGCAAGGCGTTCCAGGAGAACCTAGAGGCCGCGCAACTGGCCTTGCAAAGATTCCCGAAGAGTATCCAATCCCTGGTGAGGACCTCCGCGCTCGGCGACGATCCGCTGGTGCTGCGCTTGCTGGCCGAGGCGGGCAGACCCATGTTGGAGGCGAAACGGAAAAAGGAGGCGATGTTTGTGGACCGGTCCCATCCGCTCCACCACCCCGAGGACGCTGCGCGACACCGGGCCGCTCGGGCGGAGTTCGACGCCTACCAAACGGCGATCTATGGGCCAGCCTACGCTCGACGGTAGGTGTGGAGAAGGGGATGCCGAAGACCCGGACGGTAAGAACGGTGCCGTCGCCGCCCCCGAAACTAACGGGGCTATACCCATTTGCCTTCGGCCACGCGCAGGGCTTCGGCGCGGTGCCACGAGCCGCCACCCTGGAGCGCCGGGGCTGGGTGCGGGTGGGCGAAGTGCCAGGACTCGTCGGCCTGTGGGTGATGCGGCGTATCCGTGCCGACTGAGCCGCTGCGGCTAACGTTCCAGGGACTGTTTTGGACTCTCGTGTTTTTGGACGGTCTCGCGGAAGCCAGCGGTGGCGGTGTCAACACGATCACTCACCCGGAAGCTGCGCACGTAGGCTTGGACGGCATGCAGGCGGCTGGCAACGAACGACAGGAGCGTGCTCGGGCGGAGGAGATCGACAGACTCGCGCTCGCGGCGGTCAGCCGTTACGACGAGGAGGCCAAAGGCAACGACGAGCGCGAGAAAAATTGTGTTGATAGGACTACTGCGTTTCATGCGTGCGTCCTCCCGTGCCCCGGCGGGCGATGCCGGCGGCGCAACGGGCCCTAGCCTGACGAACGGCGTCCCGATGTCCCAATGAGACGGATTGCGAATCGGGACGGCATGGAGTCGGGGAGCGCCTCGCGATCAGCCCTGCTCCTACTGGTGGCCCAGCCGCGCCAGCGACCGCCACGGTCGCGACCGGCTCACGCCGACCAAACGAGCAACGACGCGCCCGGGTGTTTCGTCTGGATCGACCATGTCGAGAAACGTCATGGCGAGCACGCCGAGACAGAAACCAATGAGCAGACTGACGCCAGCGACGATGAGAATTACGTTCATGGCCGGTTCCTCCGGTTCGACGCCGTGCGAGTCCAGCGAGACTCAGGGCCAAAGCATGAAGCACGGAACCCGGATGTCAACCCCAATCTTCCGGCGCGATGCGTCCACCCACTGACCCGCCCCCCGGCCTGCCCCCGGTGCGGCACCACGACGGCAGACAGGCCGGGAAGCGGGAGAGCGATCAAAAAGGGCGCGAATGTTTCGCGAGGTTCCAGCACACCCACGAGCCGAGGAGGAGGCTGCACACTCCGACGACCATGACGAGGCCGAGCAGGTCGAACAGGGGTACGAGGAGGCAGCCCAGCAGGAGGCCGACGGTAAAGATGAGAAACACGACGAACAGGTCCATCACCGCTCCCTGGATCCGGAGGTCGCCGTCAACGCCGAACCAGATGGCCCCGAGAAGCGCGAACCCGTGGTGGGCGACGGGGCTCTTCTTCGTCGAACACACTACAAAGAGCAAAGACCAGGGCGCCCACCGAAACGCCAATGCCCAAGGCAAACGAGACGAGCCGCAGGTGTTCCATCGCCGACCCCTCCGGTCCGACAGAAGCTCTCTAGTGGTTTCCCACTGTGCAGAAGCGATGCCACGGCGGCAGCGGCCGTCCGCTCCGTGCAAGCAGATCATTCGGCGGCCTGAAATCAGCGGATTGGGACTGGGTGATGCCGGGAGAGAGGTCGCCCCGTGGCTGGGAGCAGGGCCTCCAGTTGTCTGCGGAATTGACAATTCTTGGCGTCTCAATGACAGACATTGGCATTCTCGCGGTGAAGATGGTCCTGGCGGACGCGGTGGACATGCGCCCGCCGACTGACCCACCCCCGGGAATGATCCCGGTGCCGATGAAAGGCGCGATCTTGCTCTTGACCGAGTCGGAGTACCTCGCCGGGATTCGCCGGGGGAAGTGGTGGCGGCGACGGGTAGCGATGGAGCGGAGGACGGGGCAGACGGTCCCCACAGCATCGTCAGCGGAGGCACCATGAGATGGATTGGAGATCTTCTCACCCTCTTGGTCGCCGTGTCGGCACTCGGCCTCGCCGCCGTCGCCGCCGGAGTGGCCCTCGACGCGTGGTGGAGCCGGTGCGAGGCCCTGGAATGGCGGGGACCGTCGCCCCACGAAGGACGCCATGACGCAGACGCCGCCTGAGACTCCACTGCCCGTCTATCGGGGCCTGGACCGCTGCGACCTGTGCGGGGAGGCCCTCGCGCCGCGGGAGCGTCTCGGCGGCCTGTGTCCGGTGTGCCGGGACGCCTCCAGCCCCACAAGTAAACCACACCACATTTCCCCCTAGACCGTCCTGAGAGGAGCGACCCCTGTGCCGGATACCTTTTTGCCACTAGAAACCGTACGTGCGGCTGTGGCGGCCCCTGGTGTGGCTGTGGTAGCATCCCCCCGACCGTGTCCGGTGTGTGGCCAGGCCATGACAGGGCGGAAGACCTCGGCGTGTTCCGACCGGTGCCGCGCCACCAAGAGTCGGCGGACGCGAACCGAGGGGCAGAGCGAGCGGGAAGGGCGAGTGCGAGAGTTGCTGGAGGCGGCATTACGGGTGCTGGTTCGGGTGGATGAACCAGAAGCATGAGGAGGGTGCGGCCATGACACCAGAGACACCGGACCTCGCGGAAGTCGAGGAACGTCTAGAAAGGCTGGAGCGGGAACTGCGTGCCGTGAGGCGCCGCAGCCGCTGGCTGGTGGTGGTCGCGGGGCTAGGGGTCGTAGGGGTGGTCCTAGCCTGGACACTGGCGAACACCACAGCGACCGCCCAGGCCCAAGCACCGAACATCGGACCGAAAGTAATCCGGGCGAATATGTTCATTCTTGACGACGAGAACGGCAAGGCCCGCGCCATGCTAACCATGTTTAAGGACGGGCCGGGGCTGGACATGTCCGACGAGAAGGGCAAGATCCGCGCCATGCTGAGTACAACCAAGGACGGGGCGACACTGGACTTGCTCGACGCGAACGGCAAGATGCGCGTCGGGCTGCGTACAACCAAGGACGGGGCGGCACTGGACTTGTTCGACGCGAAGGGCAAGGCGATCTGGTCGCAACCATGAAACCGCTTGCCCTGGTCAAGTGGGTGAGCATCCTGGAGCGGGGCGGCGACGCAGTTCAAGGCGGTCGGGGTTGTAGCGATTACGCTTGACATGGTGTACTCTATAGGGTACAAGAGAATGACAACACACAAGAGATTCGTCATGCGACTAAAGAAATTCCGCGCAGATCGAAAAATGACGCAGGAGGCCCTGGCCGAGAAGGCGGGTATTTCTCGCACCTACCTCGCCCGCCTAGAGCTCGGCCAACAAGATCCCACGCTGACGACGCTGAAGAATCTGGCGAAGGCGCTCAAAGTGACGGTGGGGGAGTTGGTGGAGTGAAAGGAGGATTCCATGACTGTCGCACGCGAACACCGAAGGGCAGTCCGCAGAATCAAAGCGAAGAAGGCTGGCCTGGAAAAGTTGCGCACCTGGGAATGGAAGCGCCTGGACAGCGATGGTCAGAGTAACGGAGCGGGTGCCAAGAAGTAAATGCCCCCGCACGGGAGCCAGAGGGTGCCGCCCACGGGCGCGTAGGATGCCCCAAGGAACAAGACGCCCCCGCGTGTGCTGGAACACACCGGGGGCATGGCTCATGTCTTCCACTCACAAGGAGGAGCACGATGAGCAAGATAACCCTGACAGACAGGCCCCCCGGAGTCAAGCCCCAACCGCCGCACCCGATCCTCTCTATGATTCGCACGATTGAGCATGCCTGCGCCAACTGGGACCGGCTGGCGACGGTGCGGCTTTTGGATCTGTGCCGGACACGCGAAGGGCACGAGGCCGCCAACGCGGCGTGAGGAGGGGGAGCCATGGCCAGTATTATCAAGCGTCCCGACCGGCCCTTGCCGTACTTTGTCTACTGGCGGGAGCCCGTCACGAAGGCGCAACGCTCCAAGGCGTTCGCCACCAAACGGGCGGCCGAGGATTTCCGCGACACCGTGAGCACCGAGATCCGCCACGGGACCTATACCGACCGGCGGCCCGTGCCGTTCCAGACCTTCGCCGAGGACTGGCTAACCCGCACCAAGCCCGCCGTGAGCCCGAACACGGGCGCCCTGTACGAGTGGGCCGTCCGGAAGTACCTGATTCCCGGTTTTGGCCTGACCCCGATTCAGAACCTCACGGCCGAGTGCATCGAACGCTGGCAAGCGGACCTTTTGGCCAAGGGCACGCCCGGCCCGCGGAGTGTCGAGATTTGCCGCACGGCCCTGGGAACGATGCTCAAGGACGCCCGGATGAAGGGCCGCTTGTACGTGAACCCGATGGAGGCGGTGCGCCGGTTCGACGTGCCCAAGCGAGAGTTGCACTACCTGACCGTGGCGCAAGTCAAGGACCTGTGCGAGCGGGTGGGCCGTGTCTACGGGGTGCTGTTTCTCGTGATGGCGTTCTGCGGGCTGCGGATCGGGGAAGTCCTAGGCCTGCAATGGCCTGACCTGGACTTGGGCCGCCGCCTCTTTGTCCAGCGGCAAGCCCTATGGCGCCGCAAGCGCGATTGCCAGGACGGCAAGCCCCGGTGGCACCTGGCCGAGCCGAAATCCAAGGCGGGGACGCGGGTGGTCGAGATCCCGGCGCCCCTGGTGGCCTTCCTGGTGGCGCACCGGGCCGACCAGAACGGCGGACCAAACCCTTTGGGCCTCGTGTTCCCGAGCGAGGACGGGACGCCGCTGTATCCCGGCAACGTGCGCCGCCGGGCCTTTCAGCCCGCCCTGACGGCCCTCGGACTGACCGGCATTCGCATGCACGACTTCCGGCGGACGTTCATTGCCCTCCACGTCGAGGCCGGGACGCACCCGAAGCTGGTACAGGAGCGGGTAGGGCACAGCAATATCAAGCTCACCATGGACGTGTACGGGACGCTGGCCGGGAAGATGGCACTGGCCGAGGAACAGACCGCCCGCCTAGACAGTATGGCCTCCGAGACATCCCTGACTTTGGTCAACACTTGGTCAGCAGGAGCACCCAAAACAAGCCAAAACAACCAAAATCAACCCGAAGCACCGAAGGCCATAAGTGCTTGACAAACTGGAACATCCTGTAATATCCTCCACCACCGTGTGTAACCAGGGCCCGCTTGACACGCAAGAGGTCGGTGGTTCGATACCACCCGTGCCCACCACGTTACATCCTGTGATGGAATAATAATGTGTGGCCTGAGCATCACGATGGAAGTGGTGTCGTGATGCTCTTTTCTTCTGTGATGACATACGTTTGTGATGACACATGTCTGACGCCGAACTGATTCTCGTCGACGGCCGTCGGGTCCGGGTTCCGGCCGGGCAGCCCCTGGCTGGTCCCTTGTCCGCACTGGGGCCGGACGCGGTGCGGGGCGCCGTGGCGGCTGCCTGCGACGGCCAGTTTCTGGATTTCATGACCCCGGTTCCGGCGGGCGCCGTACTCACCCTGGTGCCGGCGGATTCGCCCGAGGGTCTCCGGATCGTGCGGCACAGTACCGCCCACCTGATGGCATCGGCCGTCCAGGCCTTGTTTCCGGAGGCGAAGTTCGCCATCGGGCCGGCCATCGACGACGGGTTTTATTACGACATGGAACTCCCGCGGGCTCTCGCCCCCGAGGACCTGCAGGCCATCGAGGCCAAGATGCGGGACCTAGGCTCGACGGCGATCCCCTTCGAGCGCCGGGAGATGGACATGCCTGCGGCCCTCGCCTGGGCCCGCGATACGCAGCAACCCTACAAGGTTGAGATCCTGGAGGCGCTGCGGGACCACGGGACGAGTAGAGCCGAGAGCCGAGAGCCGAGAGCCGAAATCGACGAGCTGGCAAGCGAGGCGACGCCGGGAGCGGGGTCGGCGAGCTTCTATCGGACGGGGGCATTCACCGATCTGTGTCGCGGTCCCCACGTGCCGGACACCTCGTGGCTGACGGCGTTTCGCCTCACGCACCTGGCCGGGGCCTATTGGCGCGGAGACGAGCGGCGCCCGATGCTGCAGCGTATCTACGGGACGGCGTTTCCGACGCAGCAGGCGCTCGAGGATCACCTCGCCCGGCTGGAAGAGGCGCGGCGTCGGGACCACCGCCGGCTGGGGCAGGATCTGGAGTTGTTCAGCATCGTCGACGAGGTGGGCGGCGGCTTGGTTCTCTGGCATCCCAAGGGCGGGATGGTTCGCAAGCTGATCGAGGACTTCTGGCGGGACGAACACCTCAAAAACGGGTACGACCTCGTCTACAGCCCCCACGTGGGGCGCGCCAAGCTGTGGCAGACCAGCGGGCACCTGGACTTCTACCAGGAGATGATGTACCCCCGGATGGAGCGGGAAGGGAACGACTACTACCTCAAGCCCATGAATTGTCCGTTCCACATCATGATGTACCAATCGCGGGTGCGGAGCTATCGGGAACTCCCGCTCCGATTCGCTGAGCTGGGGACCGTCTATCGGTTCGAGCGGGCCGGCGTGCTCCACGGATTGATGCGGGTTCGGGGCTTCACGCAGGACGATGCGCACTTGTTCTGCACGCCGGAGCAGATGGACGAGGAGATCACCCGGACGGTGCAGTTCAGCCTGTTCTTCCTGCGGACGTTCGGATTCACCAACTACGAGCTCTACGTCGCGACCCGACCGGACAAGTACGTCGGGGATCTGGCGGCGTGGGATGCGGCGACGGAGGCCCTGACGCGGGCGGCGGAACGCGCCGGGCAGACGTACACCATCGACCCGGGCGGCGGCGCGTTCTACGGGCCGAAGATCGACATCAAGGTCAAGGACGCGCTGGGGCGTCCCTGGCAGTGCACCACCGTCCAGTTCGACTTCAACCTGCCCGAGCGGTTCGGCATCAGTTACGTGGGCGAGGACAATCGCCCACATCGGCCCTTCATGGTCCACCGGGCTCTCCTGGGGTCCTTGGAGCGGTTCCTGGGCGTCCTCATCGAGCACTACGGCGGCGCCTTCCCGGTGTGGCTCGCCCCGGTCCAGGTTCGGATTCTGCCCGTGGCGGATCGCCATCGCGTCTACGCGCAGAGCGTGTGCGACCGATTGCGTGCGGCGGGCCTGCGCGGTGAAGTGGACGTCCGGAGCGAGAAGATCGGCTTCAAGATCCGCGACGCGGAGGTCCAGAAGATTCCGTATATCCTCGTGGTGGGCGATAAAGAGACGACAGCGGGCACAGTGTCGGTCCGTCAGCGGGGCGGCCAGGATCGCGGCGTGATGCCCCTGGCGGACCTAGTCCAGTCCGTGTCTGCTGAGAACGCGCCGCAGATCGCCTGAACTGGCGGTCGCCGACCGCGGCGGGAGGTAGCCTCCATAAGTAAGGGCCTGCGCGTCAACGATCGGATTCGCATCAAAGAAGTCCGCGTGATCGCTCCGGACGGGAGTCAGCTCGGCATCCTTCCGACCG
>Ga0316616_100000757_pt1 | contig 11534 bp, 10 predicted proteins | sample OWC_Aug_M1_C1_D1_FD_207660 | JGI IMG/M metagenome (GOLD analysis project Ga0316616, IMG submission 207660) | Wetland soil microbial communities from Old Woman Creek delta, Ohio, United States - OWC_Aug_M1_C1_D1_B | ecosystem: Environmental > Terrestrial > Soil > Wetlands | place: USA: Ohio... | reverse complement strand
GGTGCCCAGCCTGTGGACGGATCTACTGGCCGGGAACTCATCGGCAACGGATGGACGAGAGGATCCGCTCCCTGATCGCCTGAGTCCAGACACCTCTGGCCCCCGTGGGACGACCGATGCGACTGATCTTCATGGGAAGCCCGGATTTTGCGGTCCCCTCTCTCGACCGATTGGTGACCGACGGCCACACGGTCGGCTTGGTGGCGACCCAGCCCGATCGCCCAGCCGGCCGCGGTCGAGACCTGCGTCCGCCGCCCGTCAAGCTGGCGGCGGAACGGCACGGTCTGCCTCTGGTCCAACCCGAGCGGGTGAGTGATCCGCGCTTCCTGGAAGCCGTGCGCCAGGCGCACCCCGAGATCGCCGTGGTGGTGGCGTTTGGGCAATTCCTCCCGCGTGCCGTGCGCGAGTTCCCGCCGCTGGGCTGTATCAACGTCCACGCCTCGCTTCTCCCGAAGTATCGGGGGGCCGCCCCCATCCATCGTGCCGTGATGGCCGGGGACGACGAGACGGGCGTCACCATCATGCGGGTCGAGGGGCGGATGGACGCCGGGCCCATCCTGCTCCAGCGCACCTGTCCGATCCTGCCCGACGACGACACGGGAATCCTCCATGACCGTCTGGCCGCCCTGGGGGCCGAGGCCCTGTCCGATGCGCTCCATCTCCTCTCGGTCGGCAGCGGCGCCTGGATCCCGCAGGACGAAACCCGGGTCAGCGTTGCCCCGAAGCTCGGCGACGCCGACTGTCGCCTGGAACTGGCAGGGCCGCCCACGGCCCTGGTGAATCGGATCCGCGGCCTGTCGCCGACGCCCGGCGCCTATCTCGTGATGCCGGAAGGGAAGCGGCTCCGGATCTTGAGGGCCGAGGCGCGCCCGGCGAGCGCCCCACAGGGCGTGATTCTCGGCGTCGAGGACGCCGCGGTCGTGCTCGGGACCGGCGAGGGGGCCGTGGCCCTGCTGGAGGTCCAGCCCGAAGGCAAGCGGCGGATGACGGGCGCCGAGTTCGCCCGGGGGCAGCGACTCCAGACGGGAATGCGTTGTGGCTAGGACGACCTCGGCGCGGCCGGGAGACCGGAGCCCCGATCCGCGCCGGATAACCCGGTCGTCCCCGGCGGGGGAACCCGCCGGGGCCCGACGAACCGCCTTGGACGTGCTGCTTCGGGTCGAGGCCACCGACGCGTATGCCAACATCCTCCTGGATGCGCGTCTGCAAAGCGGCCGGCTGGATCGCCCGGATCGCGCCTTGGCGACCGAACTGGTATACGGCGTCCTGCGCTGGCAGGGCAGACTGGATTGGCTGCTCGCCCCGTGCCTGGATCGGCCGGTGGCCGCCCTGGACCCAGTGGTCCGCGTGTTGCTCCGCCTCGGCACCTACCAGCTCACCTGCCTGACCCGCATCCCGGATTTCGCTGCGGTGGACGAAACGGTCACCCTGGCACGTGCCGGTGGTGCGGGTCGCGCCGCCGGATACGTGAACGCGGTCCTGCGCCGAATGGCGCGCGAACCCCGGCGTGCCGAGCCGGATCCGGTCGGCGAACCCGGCGCGTATTGGGCGGGTCCTGGCTCCCACCCGTCGTGGCTGGCGGATCGGTGGATCCGCCGTCTCGGCCCCACCGAGGCCGGCGAGCTGATGGCCGCCAATAACCGGGTACCCCCCCTCACGGTGATGGTGAACCGCCTCCGCGGCAGCATCGCCGGTGCGGCGCAGGCTCTGAACGCGGCGTCCCCGAGGGCGACACCAGGACGGTTCGTCCCCGGCAGCTTCACCCTCCGCGGCGCCGGCAGTCCCCGTGAGTTGCCCGACTTCGACGCGGGGTTGCTGATCCCCATGGACGAGGCCGCGGCGCTGCCGGTCCTGGCGCTGGACTTGCGCGACGGCCAGCACGTCTTGGATGCCTGCGCCGGAGGCGGAGGGAAGAGCGCCCTCATCGCCGCCGGCGTCGGCGCGACCGGAAAGGTGCTGGCGCTGGACCGGAGCCCTCGGGCGATCCGGCGCCTTTCCTCGGCCCGGACGCGCTTAGGTCTTGCCAGCGTGGAGGCGAAGCTTTACGATGCGCGTGGCGCCGGCCGTGCCTGGCCAGGACGGTTCGCCCGTGTTCTTCTGGACGCCCCGTGCAGTGGCCTGGGCACCGCCCGACGACGGCCCGAGATCAAGTGGCGGCGCCGGCCGGAAGATTTCACCCAGACCGCCACCCTCCAGGCCGAACTGCTCGCCGGCGCGGCCGGCGCTGTGGCCGTTGGGGGGCTTCTGGTGTACAGTACCTGCAGCCTGGAACCGGAGGAGACCGATCACGTGGTCCACGATTTTCTGAGGAGCCACCCGGGATTTTCCCTGGAGGCGCCGGGTCCGGCCTTGCAGCCCTTCGCCGATCCGGCCGTGGATGGAATCCTGCGCGCCTGGCCCCACCGGCACGACACGGACGGGTTCTTCGTGGCCCGGCTACGGCGGCAGTCGTGACGTCATCGCAGGAGCGTGCACCGGCCATGATACCGCCTCGCGAACGCGAGCCGAACCGGTCCCCCGGCTGCCTCTACCGGCTCGTCCGGGCCGGCGCCATCTGTGTCGGCCTGCTGGCCCTCGCGGTACTGTCCGGGTACGTGGCCATGCTCTGGTTCTTGGAGGAAGACCGCGTGGCGGTCCCCCGCGCCATCGGCCTGGATTCCGTGGCCGCCGAGGCGTTGATCCGAGAGGTCGGCCTTACCCCGCGGGTCGTGGCCGAGGAGTTCAGCGCCACCATCGCCAGGGGCCGGGTCGCCAACCAGCGCCCCACCCGCGGGACGCGGTTGAAGCTCGGCAGCGAGGTGCGGCTGATCCTCAGTCGGGGGACCGATCAACTGGCGGCGCCCGATCTCGCCGGCGTCACGGTGGCCCAGGCCAAGCGAATCCTGGCCGAGACCGGCCTCATCCTTGGGCCGGTGACGCCGATCCACTCGGACGCCCACGCGCGAGAACTGATCATCGCGCAGGAACCTGCGGCGGGTGCGCCCGTGACCCGGGGGGCGACGATCCGATTGCTCCAAAGCCTGGGGCCGCTCGAAGAGGGCCTGATTATGCCCGATCTGCGCGGCCGGGAGTTGGTCGTGGCCCTGAACCTCTTGAAGGAGCTCCAACTGGAGGCCCGGATCGGTTTCCAGCAGGCGGCATCCCGCGAGGGGCACGTGGTGAGCCAGGACCCGCCGGCCGGCGCGCGGATCACCGTCGGCGGACAAGTGCAATTGACCGTCGGCGAATAGGGGGGCGCCCATGACCAAGATCGCACCCTCGATCCTGTCCGCGGACTTCGGCGCCCTGGGCGAGGAGATCGCGAAGGTCGAGCCGGCGGCCGACCTGCTGCACGTCGATGTCATGGACGGCCATTTCGTCCCGAACCTGACGATCGGCCCCGTGGTCGTCGAGGCCATCCACCGGCGAACGCGACTCCCGCTGGATGTCCACCTGATGATCCAGCACCCCGACCGGTACATCGGCGCCTTCGCCAAGGCCGGGGCGGCCTACCTGACCGTCCACGCGGAGGTCTGCCCCCACCTCCATCGCACCCTGCAACAGATTCGTGAGGCCGGCGTGAAGGCGGGCGTGGCTCTCAACCCGTCCACCTCCCTCCACGCGGTGGAGCACGTCCTGGAGCAGGTGGACCTCGTCCTCCTGATGTCGGTGAATCCGGGGTTCGGCGGGCAGTCCTTCATTCCGTTCGTCCTCAAGAAGATCGCCGACATGCACTCCTGGCTGGAGCGGATGCGTCCCCGGCCAGAACTGGCAGTGGACGGAGGCATCAACCTGGAGAATTGCCGCGAGGTCGCCCACGCCGGCGCAACGATCCTGGTCGCAGGATCGGCGATCTTCGGCGCCGCCGACCCCCGGGCGGCCACCGTCGCGATGCGGCAGCGGGCATCCGGAAGCCCGTTATGACCATTCGCGTCAACCCGGAAACAGACGCCCTCCTCGTCGTGGACGTGCAGCGCGACTTCTGCCCCGGCGGGGCGCTGGCGGTCCCGCAGGGCGATCAGATCGTCCCGGTGATCAATCGGCTGCTTGGCCTGACGCATTGGGTCACCGTCGCCACCCGGGACTGGCACCCACCCGATCACTGCTCCTTCAAAGCCCAAGGGGGCATCTGGCCGGCGCACTGTGTCGCCGACACGGACGGAGCCGCATTCCATCCGGAGTTGCAGGTGTCGCAGATCCGCCATGTGGTCTCCAAGGCGGTCAGCAAGGACTTCGAGGCGTATTCGGGCTTTCAGGGGACGGAACTGGCCCGGCTATTGCAATCCAGCACTCTCCGGCGAGTGTTCGTCTGCGGCCTGGCGACCGACTACTGCGTCAAGGCCACCGCCCTGGATTCGCGGCACGCCGGACTCGATGTGGTCGTGATCGAGGACGCCATTCGGGGCGTCGAGGTGCACCCCGGCGACTGTGCGGCGGCGCTGGCGGAGATGAGGGCTGCGGGTATCATGTTCGCATATGCCGCGGACCTCACCCCCTAGCAGAGCGGCCCGCCGAAAGGAGACACGGGAATGCGGCTCGTCTTCGGAAGCATCCTAGTCGTGGTGGGCGTGATCGCGGTTACCATCCTGACCCGCGTTCTCGCCAAGAGCGATCAGGAGAAGCGGCTCGCGCTGGGCGTTGGCGGGCTCCGACTGGTGGCGATGGCCCTGATCCCTCTGGGTGCGCTTATGATCCTGTCCTCCGGCATCCGGATGATCAGCGCCGGCCAGGTGGGCGTGGCGTTGCTCTTCGGCAAGGTGCAGCCGGTGGTCTTGCGCGAAGGGATCAACCTCGTCAACCCGCTGTACGACGTGGTGGAGATGAACACCCGCGTCCTGCGCCATCAGGCCAAGTACGACGCCGCCAGCAAGGACCTGCAGGCCGTCCACGTGGAGATGGTCCTGAACTATCGCCTCCTGCCCGACAAGGCGGCCGAGGTGTATCAGCGAATCGGTCCGAACTTTGCGAGCGTCATCATCGACCCGGCGGCCCAGGAGGTCCTGAAGGCGAACACCGCCTTGCACGTGGCGACGGAGATCCTCCACCAGCGGCCCAAGATCAAGGCCGACATCCAGGGGGAACTCACGACCTGGCTCGCCAAGTACGGCATCGAGGTCAAGGAGGCCGCGCTGGCCAACATCAAGTTCGATCCCGCCTACGAGAAGGCGATTGAAGGCAAACAGATCGAGGAGCAGAAGGCGGAGCAGAAGCGGTACGAGTTGGTCCAGGCCCAGCGCCAGGCCGAGATCGTCGCGGCACAGGCCAAAGGTCAGGGTGACGCCGCCCGGGAAAAGGCCAAGGGCGAGGCCGAGGCTACCAAGATTCGCGCGGACGCCGAGTCGACGTACAACCAGAAGGTGTCCGCCTCGCTCACGCCGACCCTGATCCAGCAACGATATCTGGAGAGGTGGGATGGGAAGCTTCCGCAGTTCTCGATGGGTAGCGGCGGGAACGCCCCCGGCCTGATGCTGAACATGCCGATGCCGGCCCCGACCAAGCCCTAGCGGGCTGCTGAAAAAGGCCCACCTACTGCGTTGGTTTGCCTCGGCACTCGCTGCGACGTATCTCCAGTACGTCTCGCTCGGCCTCCGGCGAACCGCCTTGCAGTTGGACCTTTTTGAGCAGCCTGGGCGAAAAGGGTTTTTCGGTAACCTGTGGTGTCCGTTCTCAACGGAAAGGGAATGTCATGGATCTCACGACGACGCTCTCCGAGATGGCCAGAGGAATGGGCGCGAGCCTGGTCGGGGTCGCGCCGGTGGAGCGATTCGACGGGGCGCCGCCGGCGCATCACCCGGCCGACCTGCTCCCCGGCGCAAGGACGGTCGTGACCTTCGGGATCCGGATCCTTGATCGGGTCATGGCGTGGCCGGAGTTGCTCAAGGGCTCGCCGTTCTACCCCGAATCGAAGCGCGCCGAGGCGCTGCGCCTCTGCCTTTACGAGAAATCGGGCTATCAGATCATCAATGACCACCTCAACACGATCGCCCTCCGCCTGGCCACGCACCTGGAAGAGATGGGGCACGCCTCCCTTTTCTTCCCGACCACCAACACGGGCGTCCCGGAGGAGTACGCCCACGTGCCGGCCATGTTCTCGCATCGGCACGCCGCAGTGCGGGCGGGCCTGGGGGAGTTCGGCCTCAACAACGTGGTCGTGACGGCCAGGTACGGCCCCCGCATCCGCTGGAACTCCGTGATCACCGCGGCGCCGCTGATCCCGTCCCCCCTGTTGGTCGCAAAGACCTGCGACGGCCTTGCCTGTCTGGAGTGCGTGCGGCAATGTCCCGGTGGCGCGCTCACCACCCTGCCCCAGGCGGCCGAGAACGGTCTCTGGTTGGATCCTCCGGCGCGGACCGAGTGGGCCACCTGCCGCAGCACGCGCCTGGCGACCGACTGCATGGGGCGATGCCTTCGCGTCTGCCCCGCCGGCCGTTCGCCGGAGCGCGGCCCGGTCGGACATACTGCTTGACGCATACCGTATCGGATGGTATCAATCGTCGCCGGTGATTGAAGGGACTGCAAATGTTCCGTGACGATTCGAGCCGGGTGTGGTTTTACTTTTGCTTTCCGGGCGTCTGCCCTGCCGGCTCGAGGCGACGGATGAGCTAGACCAAAAGGCATCCAGACACCGAAGGCCACGGGGCAGACAAAGCCCCGTGGCCTTCTCTTTTGTACTGATCGGTCCGTCAGTTGTGTGATTGAGTCGGCTTCTGAAAGACACTTCGTGTAGGCCGCTCAAAAAGCCAAGGTGCAAGGCGGCACGCCGCAGCGAGTGGCGAGGCGGGCCAACGCAGCAGATGGCCTTTTTCAGCGGCCGCCCAGGAGGCGAGACATGATCATTGTCATGAAAGGCGGCATCCCCAAGGAGCAGGTGCAGGACGTCATCCGGACCATCGAGGAGCTCGGGTACCAGCCTCACGTCATCTGGGGCACGCAGCGCACAGTCATCGGCGCCGTGGGAGACGAGCGCGGGAAGGCCCGCCTCCACTCGCTGGAGGTCATGCCGGGCGTCGAGAGCGTCGTCCCCATCCTCCAGCCCTTCAAGCTGGCCAGCCGGGAGTTCAAGGCCACGCCGAGTCTCGTGAAGGTGGGCGATGCCGAGTTCGGCGGGAACCGCCTGCCGGTGATCGCGGGTCCGTGCAGCGTGGAGAGCGAGGAGATGGTCATGCAGCTCGCCGTGCTCGCCAGGGAGGCGGGCGCCTCGGTCCTGCGTGGCGGCGCGTTCAAGCCCCGGACCTCCCCCTACGCCTTCCAGGGCATGGGGAAGGAAGGGCTGCGGCTGCTCGCCCAGGCCCGCGAAGCGACGGGTCTCGCCATCGTCACCGAGGTGCTCAAGCCCGAAGACGTGGACCTGATCGCCGAGTACGCCGACATGCTCCAGATCGGCGCCCGGAACATGCAGAACTTCGCCCTGCTCAAGCGCGCGGGCGAGGTGGGCAAGCCGGTCCTCTTGAAGCGGGGCATGGCGTCCACCATCCAGGAGTTCCTGATGGCGGCGGAGTACATCCTGTCGGAGGGGAACTACCAGGTGGTCCTCTGTGAGCGCGGCATCCGGACGTTCGAGACGGCTACCCGTTTCACCCTCGATCTGAACGCGGTGCCCGTCCTCAAGAAGCACACCCACCTCCCGGTGATCGTGGACCCGAGCCACGGCACCGGCCACTGGGAGTACGTGTCCCCCATGGCCAAGGCGGGCATCGCTTGCGGCGCCGACGGCCTGATGATCGAGGTCCACATGCGACCGGAGATCGCGGTCAGCGACGGCGTTCAGTCGCTGAAGCCCGAGATCTTCCGGCAACTCATGCGCGAGTTGGCGCCCTTCGCCCAGGCCGCCGGCCGGACACTTTAGCACTCCCAGAACCGTCCCGCTGCGCATGTAACAAGCACCCCCACGTCCAGGGGAAGGCATAATGGGACGGAAGGCATAATGGGACGTCCATAAAAGCATAAAAGACACTCGATTTGCTTTCGAAAATAAGAGAGTTCGAGGGGAAATTTTTCAGCGGACGTACATACTCTCGCGGAGAGAGGCGCCTCGACCAGAAGTAGGTTGGAGTCTGCGTGTGTTCACCGGCCAAAGATTTATACTTTTATGGACGTCCCCCCCCGTCTGGGCCACCGGGCGGTGGCGCAAGCCCATGGCAAAGGGGGTGGCCATGCACACCATTACGTTTATGGCTTATGGCCGTCCCCTCGTTGCTGGCACACCCACACCCCGGCCACGGCGAGTCCTGCGCCACCGAGTTGCATCAAACCGAGCGTCTCGCCGAGGACCACCCACGCCAAGAGCACCCCGAAGACCGGCACTAAGTTGCTGAAGATGGCCGTCTTCCCGGCGCCGACGCGCTGGATCCCGAGGTTCCACCAGAAAAAGGCCAGCAGTGTGGTGGCGAACGTCAGATACGCCAACGCGAGCCAAGCCCCGGCGGATGCGGAGGGCAGCGCCGCCCAGGAGCGGTCCGCCAAGACCAGCGGGATCAGGAACCCACACCCGACGATCATCCCATACCCCAGCGACGCGATGGGTCCGAACCGCCGGATCGCCAGCTTCGACAGAACCGAGTAAACCGCCCAGACCATCCCACTCAGGAACAGCAAGAAATCACCCAGTAGCTGCCTCCCGACGTGCTCGCCGAGGAGGTCATCCGGTTGAACCACGAGGAGAACGCCCACCAGAGACAGTGCGCTCCCGGCTACCTGCCCGGCGCGCAACCGCTCCCCACCAAACCACGAGGCCAGGAAGAGCGTCCAGATCGGACTGGTCGTCGGGCCGATCACCGCAGCGTGGGATGCCGGTGCGAAACTCAGACCGGCGAAGAACAACACATGATTCAGAAAGCCTCCGAAGGCCCCGAGGCCCAGGACCAGCCAACGGTCCGACCGGGTGAGGGTGCTCCAGCGAGGAAACTCTCGCCGAAACACGACCCAGAGCGTGAGGGCCGCCAGGCCGAAGCGTAGGAGTCCCACGGCAAGATTGGGAATCCCGCGCAGCGCCAACTTCCCCGCCACCGCGCCTCCACCCCACAGGAGGACCGTCAGAAAGAGCAGAAAGTACACCTGCCCGAGAGGTGGTCGTGCCACATCATCTTGGTCGATGGCTTCCCTGAGCTGGCCCTGCATGGTTTCCCCCGTCTCCCCGCGCCGTACCCTGCGCACAGTGGGCCATGATGTAATTTGTGTCAAGCGGCGCGATCGCGGACCGCGCTCGGTGCCTTTGACGCCCAGTGATGGGCAGGACCGTCGTCCGGGGCCCTTCTGCTCGGCCGTCCCAGGGAACGCTCGGAACCGCCTTGGTTCATAGTCCCGCACAACCGTAGTTCGACAAGGTTTGGGCTTGACAAAGACCCGATGTCTGAGCGATTTTCGCGCATCCCCGGACCTCGGGGAGGTTGTAGCGATCTTGGCCACCGCCGGCATCCTGTATGACTGGTCCCGGTGATCCAACATCGATAAACCAATCCACCGGCCCCGCGTCTGTATCCGTCTTCCCGGATGCCTCCTGTCCGGCACGCCGGATGGGAGCGGTTATGGGTGCGCCCCGTTGAGGCGCAAGGAGGTGATGACGTCACTCGACCGCATCCCCTGTCGAACGCTTGGCTTCCCAAAGCCTCACGCAAAAAGGAGTCACCGATGAAGAAGGGCATGACCCGACGAAACTTCCTGAAGACCGCGACCGCCGCGGCCGCTGCCGCGGGGACGTCCCAAATCTTCGCGCCCGCCTTTCTCAAGGCCCAGCAGACCCCGATCAAGATCGGCCACTTGGTCCCCCTGACCGGATTCCTCTCCCCCATGGGCGACTACGCGTCCAAGGCCGGCAAGTTGGCGATCGAAGAGATCAACGCAGCGGGCGGTGTGCTGGGCCGGCAACTGGAAACCATCGTCGATGACGAGACGAACCCGGGCGTCGGTGTCCAGAAGGCCACCAAGCTGATCCAGCAGGACAAGGTGGACTTCCTCCTCGGCACCGTGAGCAGCGCCGTGGCGTTGGCGATCATGGACGTGGCCGAGCGCTACCAGAAGATCTTCTTCAATACCGGGTCGAACTCGGACGAGATCCGCGGGGGCAAGTGCAACTACTACACCTTCTGCACCGAGGCATCCAACACCCAGTACGTGAAGGCCATCGGCCGCTACCTGGTCAAGAACAAGAACTACAAGACCTTCTACATTCTCACCTCGGATTACGCGTTCGGCCACGATCTGACCCGCGTCACCCGACGCCTGCTGAACGAGCTGGGCGGCAAGGAGATCGGTCACGACCTGGTGCCGACCGGAACCGCCGATTACAGCTCCTATCTGCTGAAGATCCGCAACGCCAAGCCGGAGGTCATCTTCTGCAACGTCGCCGGTGGCGATCAGACCACCTTCCTCAAGCAGTACACCGAGTTCGGCCTGAAGATTGACGTGGCCGGCGGCGTTACCGACACAGTCCTGATGTGGAACGCCGGGAAGGATACGGCCCAGGGCGTCTGGACCGTCATCTGGTGGGGCGACCTGAACAACGAGTTCACCAAGAAATTCGTGACCGCGTATCGGCAGAAGTACGGCCAGCCGCCGGAGAACCAGGCCTGGGGCGACTACACGAGCATCAAGGTTCTCGCCGGGGCCATCAAGATGGCCGGCACCACCGAGAGCAAGAAGGTGGTGGAAGCCCTCGAAAAGATCAAGTTCGACGGCGGCAAGGGCCGCGAACTGTATTATCGGACGTACGACCATCAACTCATGCAGCCGATGTACGTGGTTGACATCAAGAAGACGGGGAACAAGGACAAGTACGACATCTTCAACATCGTCGCCGAGGTCCCGGGCAAAGACGAGAGCCTGGAGGTGATCGCGGCGACCAAGGAAGAGAATCCCTGCAGCATGAAGCGCGGCTGATGCCCTAGACACCCCCTGCCCCCCTCGACCCTCGAGGGGGGCAGGAGCGTTTGCGGGACCCGATCCCGCGAGGGAGCCCATGGATCTCACGACGTTTCTCCAGTTCTTCATCAACGGCATCGTGCTGGGGGCGATCTACGTCCTCCTGGCCGTCGGCCTGTCGATCATCTTCGGGATGATCGGCATCGTCAACCTGACCCACGGCATCCTGTACATGCTGGGGGCGTACGCCACGGTAACGGTGACCCCCTACATCGGATTCTTCCCCAGCCTCGTCCTGTCGCCGCTCCTGGTGGCCCTGTTCGGCATGGCCATCGAGGCCGCGTTTCTGCGCAGGATCTACAAGGGCGACCCGGCGCTCGGCCTCCTGTTCACGTTCGGCCTGGCGATGTTTCTGGAGCAGATGGTGCGCTGGATCTGGGGCACCCAAGGCATCCCCTTCCAAATTCCCGAGGCATTGCGGGGCGCCATCGCCATGGGGCCCATCGTCTATTCAAAGTACCGCTACTTCGTCGGGCTGTGCGCCGTCCTGACGATCGCCGGCCTCTGGTATTTCCTGGAAAAGACGCGGTACGGCATGATCATCCGGGCCGGCAGCCGCGACCCGGATATGGTCCGGGTCCTCGGCATCAGCCTCCGGCCTGTTTTCACGGCCGTCTTCGGCCTGGGAGTCGCCTTGG
>Ga0316616_100000756_pt1 | contig 11537 bp, 14 predicted proteins | sample OWC_Aug_M1_C1_D1_FD_207660 | JGI IMG/M metagenome (GOLD analysis project Ga0316616, IMG submission 207660) | Wetland soil microbial communities from Old Woman Creek delta, Ohio, United States - OWC_Aug_M1_C1_D1_B | ecosystem: Environmental > Terrestrial > Soil > Wetlands | place: USA: Ohio... | reverse complement strand
TTGCGGATCGCGGAATAGGGGGTGTCCTTCAGCATCCGTCAATCCGCATTCCGCAATCCGCACTTGGGATGATCGAAATTCCAGTCAGAGGTGCCGCATGTTGACCGATGCAGACAAGAAACTGATCAACCACATGTACGCCATCCAGGCTTTGAAGTTCGGCGAATTCAAGCTGAAGTCGGGTGCTTTGTCGCCGTTCTACGTGGATCTTCGCGTCATCATTTCCTATCCGACGATTCTTCAGGCCATCGCCCAGCGTATACTGGCACTGCTCGCACCGCTCACGTTCCAGCGCGTCGCGGGCATCCCCTATGCCGGACTCCCCATCGCCACGGCGGTGTCCCTGGCAGGAAGCTTCCCGATGATTTACGCGCGGAAAGAGGCCAAGGACCATGGAATCAAGAGAGTCATCGAAGGCAAGTTCGCGGCTGGCGAGACGGTCGTGTTGATAGACGACGTGATCACCGACGGGGCGAGCAAATTCGAGGCGGCCGAGCCGCTTCTGCAGGCCGGCCTGGTCGTCAGGGACTTTGCCATCTTCCTGGATCGAGAGCAGGGGGGAGCGGATCGGTTACGCGAGAAAGGGTACGCGCTCCACAGCGCTCTCCGGATCTCGGACGTCCTCGCGCATCTGAAAGACGAGGGCCACCTTCCGCCCGATCAGTTCGTGCGGTGCACGGATTTTATCGCCACGGTCCGCTTCTAATGTTGACCCGAAATATTCTTCCCCACCACGGCACCAAGGCACGACGAGAGATGGGGAGACCGGGAATCAGAACTCGTAGGCCATCGCCGGTCCCGTTGGAGGCCGCTCGGACGAGCCCCGTGAATAGGTAGGCTCCGTTTTCTTGGTGCCTTGGTGCCTTGGTGCCTTGGTGGTACCAGCGTCTTTGCGGTACGGAGTTAGCTCGTGACGCTTGAGTTGTTTCCCCGCGAACCCGCCTCCCAGACGAGCAAGAAGGCCGCTCCTCTTGCCGATCGGATGCGGCCGCGGAGTCTGGAGGAGTTTGTCGGGCAGTCCCACCTCCTGGGCGAGGGAAAGGTCCTTCGCATCGCCTTGACGCAGGGCGAGATTCCTTCCCTGATTTTCTGGGGGCCACCCGGAACCGGCAAGACGTCCCTCGCGATGCTCATCGCGAGTCATGTCCAGGCGGCCTTTGTGCCCTTCTCTGCCGTCACGGCCGGTATCAAGGAGATCAAGGAAGTCATCGCCGAGGCGGACCGACGGCTGCGTGGAGCCGGCCAGCGGACGGTGCTGTTCGTGGACGAGATCCACCGCTTCAACAAGGCACAGCAGGACGCCTTCCTGCCTCACGTCGAGCGCGGAACCATCACCCTCATCGGCGCCACGACGGAGAACCCTTCTTTCGAGGTGATCGCGCCGTTGCTCTCCCGAACCAAAGTCCTGGTCCTCCAGCCCCTCTCCGACCCAGAGGTCGGCCAGATCCTGACCCGGGCCCTGACCGACACGGAGCGCGGGCTCGGCCGCACGGGCGTCCAGGCGGCGCCGGAGGTCTCGGAGGCCATTGCACGCTGGGCCAACGGGGACGCGCGCGCCGCCCTGAATCTCCTGGAACTGTCCGCCCGCCTGGCCGCTGCTGGGCCCGATCCGGGCGTCATCACCTTGGCCGTCGTCCAAGAGGCCGCGCAGCACAAGAGCCTCCTGTACGACAAGGCGGGCGAGGAGCACTACAACCTGATCTCCGCCCTCCACAAGAGCCTTCGCGGCAGCGACCCGGACGCGGCCCTCTATTGGCTGGCCCGCATGCTGGCCTCGGGCGAGGATCCTTTGTACGTCGCGCGGCGCCTCGTCCGCTTCGCTTCCGAGGACATCGGAAACGCCGACCCGCGGGCTCTGACGCTGGCCGTAGCGGCCAAGGACGCCTATCACTTCCTCGGCAGCCCCGAGGGCGAACTGGCCCTCGCCCAGTGCGTGACCTATCTAGCGACCGCCCCCAAGTCCAATGCCGTCTACGCCGCCTTCGGAGCGGCGAAATCCGACGTTGCCTCGGCCCCCGCTGAACCCGTGCCGTTGCACATCCGGAACGCTCCAACTGCGTTGATGAAGGAGTTGGGTTACGCAGAAGGATACAAGTACGCCCACGACTACGAGGGCGCCCACGTCGAGCAGGACTACCTTCCCGAGCGACTCCGCGGCCGCGTGTACTACCGCCCCTCCGATCGTGGCTTGGAGGCCGAGATCAAGAAGCGCCTGGCCGCGTGGCGAAAGAAAGGCTGAACGGCCGCCGCAGCCGTGACGCTTCCTGTGTTCCGATGACGGCCTTTTCCGCGAGCATTTCTTGCGAATGGATTATCATTGCAAATCTGAAGTTCAATTTTAGAATTGCAGCACTGATTGACGGGTTTGACAAGACCGTGGTTGATCGGATGTTTACTGGGTTCCCGGCCGTGGGATTCTGGAGGGCGTGTGAGCAACTTAACGATGATTTATTGGAAGGGGAACAAGTTCTGGCTCGGCAAACTCAAGGAGCACCCGGAAATCATGACGCAGGGCCGTACGCTAAAGGAGCTCGAGGCGAATCTGCGTGACGCCTATCGAATGATGTTTCTGGTGGTCCCGTCGGCCATCTGAGCCAGCCGGATACTTGTGCGTCTTGTGCATCTTGTGGCGAGAAGTTCAGGCCCATCTCCGACGTTCTCTCCTTCTCCGCTCGGGATCCCACCACGACAACTACCTCAAGCCGCGGACCGGCCAGAAACAGCCCGTGCCGCGACATGCGGAAATCGAAGATCGTCTCGCCGCACACATTCGGAAGTGCCTCGGCCTCGGTCGCCCGAAGCAACCGGATACCAACAAGCGATCGGACTCGGCTGCTGGATAAGCCGGCTCATGTCCAACGTGCCAGCCGCATACGTTCGTCATTCGTGGATACAAGCCGTCGTAGAGAGCAATGCCGATACCGATATTTCAAGACCTGACCCCAGCCGTGAGACATACCGCGAGGAAGAAATCGTCGCATGAAGCACAGGGGGTTAGCCGTCAGCCCATCCGACACTGGACTTTGCCCCACTGCGATGAGGCGTTCCCCCCTGAGCCACGCGCGTATCCAAGCCATAGATGATAATCATTCAGGGCGTGAATAGTCAGCTGGAAGCACACAGGCTTGTCCTCTGTCTGAATGTTCCCGGACGCAGGCCCCGTGTGTTATACTTCTCACGTCCTGCAAGAGGAGGGCGAGTGATGAGCATGTCCTCGCACCAGATAGAAGCTGACGCCTTGGGGTTGGCCGCGAACGAGCGCGCTCGTCTGGCGCGTCGTCTCATCGAGAGTCTGGACGAAGAGGTCGAGGACCCGGCAGAGGTTGAGCGCGCCTGGAAGGCCGAGATCCAGCGCCGACTTGACGAGTACCATGCCGGCCAGGTCGAGACTACGCCCGCCGCTGACGTTCTTTCAGAAGCGCGCCGGCGCCTCCGGTGAATCGGATTCTATTCCTCCCAGCCGCCCGTGAGGAATTTCTCGCTGCAGCAAGCCATTACGAGGTTACAGCGCCGGGTCTCGGTCACGACTTCATCACAGCAGTCGAAAGAGCGGTGGCACGCATTTCTGCTTTCCCAGAACACGGCAGTCCACACCTCCTGGGTACTCGTCCAGTAGTTCTTCGGCGGTTTCCTTTCAGTGTTCTCTACGTCTTCGAAGCCGACGCCGCGCTGGTTGTTGCCGTCGCGCATCACAGCCGCACGCCCGGGTATTGGCGCGCTCGCGCGTGACGGCCATGGGTCCGCTACTCCGGACCGCCACGTGTGCAAGAGGCTGCAGAAAGCACCACAAGCGCTCGGACAACCCCCGGCGCTTGGCGCGCGCTCTGCCGTTGTTTTCGTCTCGCGCGCCTTCCTTTCGCCGATAAGACCTGCGGCAAGGCGCAGCGTCGATACCGATATTTCAAGACCTGACCCCGGGCTGTTGTTATCCCGATATCATTTGCCGGCGCACAGGAGGCTTCAAAGGGAGGCGAACAACGGAGCGTCACTGGACGCTTCGCTGTGTTAAATGGCTTGACTTGTCTTATTTGGCAACGTCCCGTATTACGTCCTGGACGCTTCGCTGTGTTAAATGGCTTGACTTGTCTTATTTGGCAACGTCCCGTATTACGTCCCCAACCGAATCTCGTCAGCGTTGGGAATACTGGACTTCACTTTCGCGCACCACCTTGTCTCGAAAGTACCGGCTCAGCTCGGCAGGGGTCCGAAGGTCGACTTTTCTCCCTCGGAGCGCAGAGAGTTCTAACTCCATTCCCACAATCTTCAGGATACCAGGCGTACAACCGGGCTCGAATTCGACCAAGACGTCCACATCACTGTCCGGGCGAAAATCGTCTCGGAGGACAGAGCCGAAGAGCGCGAGCTTGCGGATGCGATGCGTCTTGCAGAACTCGGACACTTCCGCTTGAGGCAAAACGATCTTGGTGCGTCCCATCCCTTTCCTCCCCGAACACACGATATCTTTATACCCATCATCATTCCCGCTGCAAGCCGATTCTTCGTTGAATCGCCGGAATGAACCGAAACGCTTCGCCACAAAACGCACAAGTGGCACACGGGGCGCTATTCCAAGGGATTCCGGGCATGGTTACGGGAAGCAAAAATCCAGCGGTTTCAGCGCTCGGCTGGAACGAATCTACATGGAGAAGCTGGCAGGAAGGAAAGTCGACTGCAACAATTGGACTCAAGAAGCTGCCGCCGGGAAATCAGCAAGGCGCGATCACGCAACCTCGAACAGCGGGAGCGGGTGATCGGAACTCCAGGACTCGTTTGTCCACAGATTGCGCGGATTGGCGGATGATTCCGACGAGGCCTGCGCCCGTGAAATCTGCGTGATCTGCGAAATCTGCGGATTGATCGACTCCGTCCGTGTCTTGCACCTTCTGCGAAATCTGCGGTTACTTCAGGATCGTTCCCAGCACCTCCAGGGCATACAGAATCCCCGTCCTATCCACGTCCTTGTGGGTCACCATGCGGATTCGATTCGGGCTGACGCTGAAGCATTTGACACCGTGCCCGGCGAGCTTCAGCACCAAGCCGGCGGCGTCGAGGTCCTTGCGCTCCATGTCGAATATGACGATGTTCGTTTGCACAGAGCGCAGATCGATTTTGATTCCAGGGAGTTCCGCCAGGCCCGCGGCCAGAACGCGCGCGTTCTCGTGATCTTCGTGCAGCCGCTCCACCATCGTCTCCAGGGCCACGATGCCGGCAGCGGCGATGATCCCCGCCTGGCGCATGCCGCCGCCCAGCATCTTTCGCGCGCGCCGCGCCTTGTCGATGAAGTCTCGGGTGCCCGTGACCACCGAGCCGACCGGCGCCGCGAGCCCTTTCGAGAGGCAGAAGGTCACTGAATCGGCCTGCGCGGCCACTTCGCGCGCTGCGACGCCCGAGGCCACGCAGGCGTTGAACAGCCGGGCGCCGTCCAGGTGAACGGCCAGCCCGTGCTCGTTCGCGATCCGTCGGATCTCCCGCAGCGTTTCGATCGGATAGATCGACCCGCCTCCGCGATTGTGCGTGCTCTCCAGGCAGATGAGCGAGTCCTTCGGGTGGTGGATGTTTGGCGGACGGATGGCGTCGCGGACGTCTGCGGGATCCAGAATGCCGTTGCGTCCGCGCAGGCCCCGGGCCTGGACAGCCGACAGGACCGCCAGGGCGGCCACCTCGTAATTGAAAATGTGGCAGTTCTCGTCCAGGATGATCTCCTCGCCGCGCTGCGTGTGCGCCATGAGGGAGACCTGATTCCCTTGCGTCCCGGAGGTCACGAAGAGGGCGGCCTCCTTCCCCAGGCGCTCTGCGGCCAGAGCTTCCAGTCGGGCGACCGTGGGGTCTTCCATGAAGACGTCGTCGCCGACCTCCGCCTCGGCCATGGCCCGCCGCATCTCGGGAGTCGGCTTCGTCACGGTATCGCTGCGGAGGTCAACGACCTGGCTGGGATTCGAAGGCACCATGATTCGCTCCTCTCCGTACCACGAGTCTGGCACGCTGTTCGGCTTGCGGTCTGCTGGCTCCACCATGTCACAATCCCTTGAGCCGCCGCTCCTCGCGCCGCTCTCTCTTTGGAAGACGGTGAGCGGTGCCCTTGCCCGATTTCTGCGGGCGATCGTCCTCGTCGCCGCCTTTCAGGGCCGCGATGCGGCTCGCCTCGATCCGTTCTATGAACTCCTCAGCCGGTAGCGGCGCCGCGCCGTGACGTCGCGCGGCAGCTTGAATCTCGCGATCCGAGCTGACCACGACGGCACCTGCACCGACCTTGGCGACCAGTTGTGCAATCACCTCGTCGGCGGTCTCGCCCTGTCTGGAGTAACGTACCTCGATCCCGCCCGCCTTTTCGGTTCCTCCAGAGATGCCGCCACGCTCGCGTCCGTCGAAGATCACCGTAACGCGGTGTCGTTTCGCCCGCTGGTAGCCCCGCAACTCTTGCAGCAGAGCCTCCCGCCCCGACTGCAGGTCGGCCCGGTCCAGCATGGCCAGTTCCGGCCACTGGCGAATCAGGTTGTAGCCGTCAACGAGGATCCACATCTCGGTTTGGCGATTCGGCGATTAGGCAACTTGGCAATTAGGAAGTACGGCCTGCCCGTCCTCGTCGCCTAGTTGCCGAATCGCCCAGTTGCCCAATGGCCCCATGGCCCAATTGCCCAGTTGCCTAATTGCCCAGTTGCCAGGCGACGCCTTTAGCCCGGGCGACCGCCTCCAGCAACTCCCGGGTTGCAGCTCCTGGATCGGGAGCGGCGAGGACGGCCGAGATGACCGCGACGCCGTCCGCGCCTGCGTGAACGACTTCCGGAACACGGGTCGTGTTGATGCCGCCGATCGCCAGGATAGGTAAAGGGCAAATTCCCCGCGCCTGCTTCAGGATGACGGGCGTGAGGGGAGCGCCATACGGAACCTTGGATGGCGTCTCGTAGATTGGGCCGAGCACCACGAAGTCAACCCCACCCTCGACTGCCTCCCGCACATCTGCCAGGCCGTGACAGGAAATACCAAGGAGCATCCTGGATCCCACGAGCGCCCTGGCTTCCATCGGGGGCAGACTCTTGCGCGTCAAGTGCACGCCATCAGCGCCCAGGGCCATCGCGACATCTACCCGGTCGTTGACGATCAACGCCGCGCCGGCTTGGCGGGTCAACGAGAGTAGCCGCTCTCCCAACCGATAGACGTCGATCGTATCGAGGTCCTTTTCCCGAAGCTGGATCGCCTGGACGCCCGCCACGAGAGCCTGCGAAAGCACCGTGACAAGGTCCCGGCCGCCCGTCTGCTTCCGATCGGTCACGAGGTACAAGCCCCAGTCACGAGGGCTGATTGCTGATTGCTGATTGCTGATTGCTGATCTCCTTACTCGATCATCCCTTCCATGGTCGTGGACGCGGACGCGTACGCCTTCTTTGGGATGCGGCCGGCCTCATAGGCCAGGCGGCCCGCCTCGATCGCCTTGCGCATGGCCTCGGCCATCTTGACCGGGTCCTTGGCGCCTGCAATGGCCGTGTTCATCAGGACCCCGTCGGCCCCCATCTCCATGGCGATGGACGCGTCGGAGGCCGTGCCCACACCGGCGTCCACGATGACAGGCACCTTCGCGCCCTGCAGGATGATCGCTATGTTGTGGGGGTTCCGGATCCCCAGACCCGAGCCGATGGGCGCCCCCAAGGGCATGACGGCGGCGGCCCCGGCGTCTTCCAGCTTCTTGGCGAAGACCGGATCGTCGTTCGTGTAAGGCAGAACGACGAAGCCGTCCTTCACCAGGATCTTGGTCGCCTTCAGCAATTCCTCGTTATCCGGAAACAGGGTCCTCTGGTCCCCGATGACCTCCAGCTTCACCCAGTTGGACATCCCGACTTCCCTGGCCAAACGGGAGTATTTCACGGCCTCGTCGGCCGTGTAGCATCCCGCCGTGTTGGGCAGCAGGCTGTACCTCTTCAGGTCAATGTAATCCAGCAGGGACTCCTGGGTCCGGTCGAGGTTCACCCGACGGACCGCCACCGTGACCATCTCGGTCCCCGAAGCCGTCAGCGCCTTCTCCATGGTGGCAAAATCCGGATACTTCCCAGTGCCAACGAAAAGGCGGGACCGAAACTCCTTTCCCGCAATTGTGAGTATCTCGCCGCCACGCATTGCACACCTCCCGAGAGGGCCCCAACGCGAGCGCGAAGCCGCTCGCGCCCCTCCTCATCATCCACCTGACATAAAGGTAAGAACCTCGACCGTGTCTCCCGATTGAAGCACAACCTCTCCATAACGCTCCCGCTTCACGATGTCCGTGTTCACCTGGACTGCCACGCGGAGCGCCTGCAGCTTCAATTCGTCGAGTAGTTGGCTGACGGTAATCCCATCCGCCACGTCCCGCGCCTTGCCGTTCAACCGGATCTCCATGGTCACCCTCGACACGCCACGCATGGCGCATAGCGCAAAGCGCATAGAGCAGGGCCACGATGAGGTGCCGGGTCTCGCTTCGCGGCCCGTGTCCCCACCGAGGACGCTTCGCGCTTGGCGCTATGCGCTATGCGCTTGGCCGTCCGGCACTTCCCTCGCCGCAGTGCGCAGAGCGCAAAGAGCAGAGCGGATAGCGTTCCGACCCGTGGCTTGCCGTCCAGCGCTTTGCGCCATGCGCCATGCGCTTGGCCGCTCCCCTAGATGACGCCCGCTTTCCTCCCTGCATTCATGATCCGCAGGATAACCTCGGCGGTCCCCCGGGTCATCTCATACTGGGGGAATTCCTCCGGCGCGATCCAGCGCACCTCCAGCGCCTCGGGCGAAGGCGTCGGCTCTCCTCCGACATGGCGGGCCAGATAATCTATCACCACGTAGTGGTACTGTATGCGACCCTCGGCATCCCGCGTCACGCGTTCCAGGATCTCGATGACGTCGGTCAGTTCGACCTCGATCCCCAGTTCCTCGCGGATCTCCCGCCGCGCGGCCGTCTTCAAATCCTCGCCCAGGTGAACCGCGCCCCCCGGAACGGACCAGAAGCCGTAGCTGGGCTCCTTACCGCGCCGGGCCATGAGGACCCGTCCCTTCTCCACGACGATGGCACCAACGGCAACGATCGGACGGTCGGGGTAGCGACGCTGGGTCATGGCAACCTCTCAGGCTGCTGAAAAAGGCCCATCTGCGGCGTTGGTTTGCCTCGGTGCTCGCTGCGGCGTACCTTCAGTACGCCTCGCTCGACCTCCGGTAAACCGCCTTGCATCTGAGCCTTTTTGAGCAGCCTGTGACGAGGTGAGTATTCCCGCATTTCTTGATCCGGAACGCTATGCGCCATGCGCTATGCCCTTAGCGCCATGCCCTTTGCGCTTTGCGCAAGGCAGCGCTGGAGTCCGGCCGTGGCGAAAAAAAAGCGGCACCCCGGAGGAGTGCCGCGTCCGCGTCTTCGACCTCGCTTCCCTTCGCCGGTATTACCCGGATCAGGTTCAGAGGGTTGCCCTGCCCTCGCGGACAGGGACTCTCAGCGCATGCTCCCCTAGCGGTGGATCTATCGTACTGGAGGCACGCTGCCTTGTCAACGGCCGCCGCCTGGCCGGCCAGCCGTCCGGGCCATCCCCGCCGCGGTCGCTGCCAAGGCGCGAATGGCGGGCCAATCCTCGGCGGCAATCCGATCCGCCGGCGCCATCCAGGAGCCGCCGACGCAGAGGATGTTCTTCAGAGCCAGGTACTCGGGAACGTCGGCTTGCGTGAGCTTGCCGGTCGGCACGAACATTACGTTTTGAAAGATATTGCCGAAATCGGCCAGCACGGCGGCCCCGCCCGCAGCGCGGGCGGGATAGAACTTGAGCGTCTGGAGCCCGTATCCGACAGCGGTCATCACTTCCGACGCCGTCTGGACCCCGGGCAGGAAGGGCAAGGCGCTCCGCAGCGCTGCCTCTGCCAACGGCCGGTCCATTCCCGGGCTGACCCCGAACTGCGCCCCGGCAGTCGCGGCCCGATCGAAGTCCTCTGGCCGCAGAAGCGTCCCGGCACCGACCGCCATCTCCGGGAATCGGCGCCGAATGGCGGAGATCGCGGTCCCACCTTCCGCCGTGCGCAGCGTGATCTCCATGATGGCCAGGCCGCCGGCAAGCAGGTTCTCCGCGACCCGAAGGCCCGCCTCCTCGCTTCGAATGGTCATGATCGGCAGGACCGCGTGCCGGCCCAGCAGGTCGCGAAGCATCTGATCTTTGTTCATGTGACGACTCCCTCCTGTGCCGAGGTTACGGCCGCCATCGCCGCGAGAGTCCTTTCGAGGGCGGTCTTCAAGGACGCGCCGTCTTCGTTCTCCAGGATCAGCGTCGCGCCGGCCGGTGGATCGTACGGCTGCCGCCGCAGGAACTCCTCCCAGTTGGCCAGCTTCCAGTGATCGCGCGGCTCCGCGCGCGCCGTCATGCGGCGTCGCGCCGTCTCTGGAGAGACGATCATCCACACGGCCAGAAATCCTGCCTCCCGGCTCTCGCACTCCCGCCGGACGCGGCCCACCCAGCTCGGATCGCTGAGTTCGGGTCTGAGCGGGGCGTCGATCACAACGACCTTGCCCAGCTCTAGGTGATCGTAGGCCGCGCCCTCAAGGGTCCGGTACTCCTGCGGTCGAACGTCTTGCCAATAGTACCGACCATCGCGGTCGACTGCCTCGCCGGACGCGCGCAGGACAAGATCCACCCACACGCCGAGAAGCCGGTCCTTGTCGAGCAGAATGGAGTTCGGTACGCGGCGGACGAGGGCCTGCGACAGGCCCGTCTTGCCGGTTCCTGCACCCCCCGCCACAAGAACCAAGCAGGGACGCATCGGTTGGTCCATCCTGTCTCCCGTGTAGAATGATCTTCCGTCCGCACATCTGCTAACGATGCGGCAGCTCTACCAGCCTACCGCAAAACCCGGTTTTTGACAGGCTGCTCAAAAAGGCCCAGATGCAAGGCGCCACGCGATCCGAGGCGCGAGGCGTACTTGGTACGTACGTCGCAGCGCCGCGGGAGCGGGGCAACGCCGCAGATGGACCTTTTTCAGCGGCCTGGGAGGCAGCATCGCTCAGGTGCGGAACCGCTGTCAAGCCGAAAGGCGCCTCCGGACGGCGCGTCCTTTGCCCCCCCGGCTGGCGGTCCGCTCGGACGTGGGGTATAGTGCGCTCCATGGATGCCGTCCTGCTGCTGGCCGCGCTGTCCGAGATCGAGCGCACCCTCGTCGGAAGCCTCGTGCGCGGCGTCGACGCCGCCGGTCCCCACGGCCTCTGGGTTGACCTGGCGACCTCGCGAGGGCCGGAAAGCCTCCTGCTGTCCGCGGAGGCGGCGCTGCCGCGGATCGTGCGCGGCGCACCGCGTCCGCCCAAGACGCGCCCCTTGCCGCCCTTGGCCGGCGTCGCACGCCAGAGGCTCCCAGGCACACGGCTGGCGGACGTCGTGCACCGCGGCCTGGACCGCGTGATCCGGCTCGACTTCGAGTTCGCGCTCGTCGAGGGACCCGAGGAGATGCAGGCGGGATCGGGCTGCCGGCTCATACTGGAGGCGTTTGGCAGCCAACCCAACCTGCTCCTGACGGACACCGAAGATGGCATTCTGGAAGCCGCCCGACACACACCT
>Ga0316616_100000755_pt1 | contig 11554 bp, 12 predicted proteins | sample OWC_Aug_M1_C1_D1_FD_207660 | JGI IMG/M metagenome (GOLD analysis project Ga0316616, IMG submission 207660) | Wetland soil microbial communities from Old Woman Creek delta, Ohio, United States - OWC_Aug_M1_C1_D1_B | ecosystem: Environmental > Terrestrial > Soil > Wetlands | place: USA: Ohio... | reverse complement strand
CCTGGAGCGCGTAGCGGACGCTGCCGTCGCCGTTCATTGGGACAACCTGCGCAGGCAAAGCACGGTGATGTCGTCGGGCGGCGCGGCAGCCGCGTCCAGGCCGAGCCTGCGGGCCAGCGCCGCGGCATCCGCGTCGCCGCCGCCCGCGATCGCGAGCAGTTGGGCCTGCTTTTCGGCCAGGCCCGCCCGCGGCAGCGTCTCCAGGATGCCGTCCGAGAACAGGGTCATGGCGAACGCCGGCGGGATCTCCAGCGACTCGTTCCGGTATTCGGCGTCCTCGAACAGGCCCACCGCCGGGCTCTTGCCGCCGACGGTGCGCGCCGTCTCGCCGTCGTGGAGGATCGGCAGCGGAAACTGGCCGCCGTTGGCGTAGGCCAGCCGGCCGCGCACCCGGTCGAGCACGCCGTAGAACATGGTCAGGTACTTGCCGTGCCGCCCGGCCAGGATGTCCCGGTTCAGCCCGTCCAGTACCGCGGCCGGGTCGAGCAGGGTGCGGTCGCCCAACTGGCGGTAGCGCTCCTGGTAGCGGCCCATGTGGCTCTTCAGCAGGACGGTGACGAACGCCGAGGACACGCCGTGGCCGGACACGTCGGCCATGTAGAAGCCGCAGTGGTCCGGGTCGATGGCGAAGTAGTCCACGAAGTCCCCGCTGAGTATGGCCGAGGTGATCAGGTGGCGGCTGAACACGAAGCCGTGGAAGGCCGCGCGCTCCTCGGGCAGCAGGCGGAACTGGATCTTTCGGCCGGCCGCCTCGTCGTCCTCCAGCTGGCGCAGGCTCGCCGCCAGCTTCGCGTTGACTTCCTCCAGATGCTGGCGGTAGGCGCGGTTCTCCGCCCTCAGGCCGGCGCGTTCCAGCGCGCCGCGGATCGCGTGGTCGAGCACGGCCAGGTCCTCGACCGGCTTGGTCACGTAGTCCCAGGCGCCGAGCTTGAGCGCCTGGATGGCGTCGCCCATGCCGCCCATGCCCGAGACCACGATCACCGGCTTCTCCGGATGCTCGCGGGTGAGCGTGGCCAGGACCTCGATGCCGTCCATGCCGGGCATGCGCAGGTCGCAGAGCACCAGTTCCGGGTCCGCGCGCTCGAACGCGGCCAGTCCGCTGCGCCCGTCCTCGGCCGAAGTCACCTCGTGGCCGAGGCGCTTCAGGTACATGGCGAACATGTCCCTGATGGCGCGTTCGTCGTCGATCAACAGGATGCGTGCCAAAGCTGATCCGATTTATGAAGAGTGAAGGCCGATCCGGCTGCTCGGGAACGCCGGCGCGGACTAGCGCGCCGGCTCCAGCCTGAGGATCGCGCCCTCGCTTTCGGACACGACGTAGAGGTTTCCGTCCGGCCCCTCGCGCACGTCGCGCAGCCGGCCCAGCCCGCGGATGCGCTCCTCGCGCACCACGGAATTGCCCTCCAGGGTCAGCCTGACCAGGCTCATGTCCTTGAGCGCACCGACGAACAGGCTGCCCTTCCAGCCCGGAAAGCGACTGCCTGCGTAGAAGCTCATCCCGGACGGCGCGATCGAGGGCACCCAGCGCCACAGTGGCTGCTCCATGCCGGGCTTGGCCGTGCCTTCCCCGATCTTCGTGCCGATCCCGTAATTGACCCCGTAGGTGATCACCGGCCAGCCGTAGTTGCGCCCGGCCCGGATGATGTTGACCTCGTCGCCGCCCTGCGGACCGTGCTCGTGCGCCCAAAGCTCGCCGGTGGCCGGATTCAGCGTCGCGCCCTGGACGTTGCGGTTGCCGAAGCTGTAGATCTCGGGCAGCACCGGCCTTCCCGCCGCGTCCGTCCCCCTGGCGAAGGGGTTGTCGGCGGGCACCTTGCCGGCATCGGTGATGCGCACCACGGTGCCGAGGTGGTTCGCGGTGTTCTGCGCCTGGTCCTGGTCGCCGCGGTCGCCCAGGGTCACGAACAGGTTGCCCGAACGGTCCCAGACCAGCCGCGAGCCGAAGTGCCGCCCGCCCGAGACCTTCGGCTGCTGGCGGAAGATCACCTCGACCTTCTCCAGCCGGTAGGCCTCGCCGGCCCCGCCCTTCAGTTCGCCGCGGGCGACCTCGGTGCCGATGTCGCCGCCGCCGGCGCTGTAGCTCCAGTAGATCAGCCGGTTCTGCGCGAAGCCCGGATGCGGCGTCACGTCCAGCAGTCCGCCCTGCCCGCTCGCGCGCACCGGCGGCAGCCCGGCCACCGGGGCGGCCACCAGCCGGGCGGCGCCGTCCGGGCCGAATTCTACGACCCGCAGCCGCCCGGGCTTCTCGGTGACCAGCCAGCGCCCGTCCGGCAGGAAGGCCAGGCTCCAGGGCGAATCGAGTCCGCCAACCGCCGTGGTCACGGCGATCCGGTGCTGCTCGGTGGCGATTACCTGGGGCGGCGCGGCGATCGCGTTCATGGAGGTCACCGCGAGGATGAAGGCGCCGGCAGCCAGTGCGGCGGTCGAACGCAGCAGGTGGGCGGTGCGATCTGGGGTATCGGGGCGTAGTGCCATCTTCTCGTCGTGGCGGTTGTCCGTGTCTGCTAGAGACAGGGCGTCGTGGTAATCGTTCGCAACTACGCCGTCGGGGCCTGCCCGGCGGGTTCCTTCGCCATGTCGCTGCGCGGCTTGCGTGACGGGCTGCGCATGCGGAAGGCCACCGCCATTTCGAAGGCGGTACGGGTGAAATCGAGCACCGCGGCGAAGTCCTCGTCGCTGAGCCGGCGGGCGGCGTCGTTCGAGCGATAGATGTTCACCACCTCGTGCTCGCGCCCGGCATGCACCACCAGCCGGCCGACGCCCAGGTTTTCCAGGGTGCGCCAGACCTCCGGGTTGTAGGTGCGCGCGAGCTTCATCAGGAAGGGGATCGGATCGTTGCGCCCGAGCACCGCTGCCAGCCGCAGCACGATCTCGAACGGCAGCGCCACCTTGCCGTGCTCGACCAGTTCGAGCAGCGCCGGATCCTTCAGGTTGATCGCCTCGCCGAGTTCCTTCACGCTCAGCCCGGCCGACTCGCGCATGCCGCGCACCGCCGCGCCGGCCTTCTCCAGCGCCGCCTTCTGCTGCGGCTTGGGCAGCATCGACTTGGCCACGTTCAGCGACACGTCGGCGGCGGCTCCCGCGATGCCGAGCACCGAATCGGTCCAGCCGCGCAACTGGTGCGCCAGCGCCATGATCGCCGATTCCCTGCCGTGTTCGGCGCCATCGCCGGCCGCAGCCGCTGCTTCCTGCCTGCCGGCCTTGCGCGCCTTCGCCTGAGTTGCTGCGGTTTTCGCCATGTCCTCTGTGCTCCCCGAACGTTCCGCCCTGCCCCGCGGCGGCCATTATTGTCCAAGCTCAGGCCGGCAGCGGCGGCTCGTCCATCAGCGCGATCTGCTCGCGCAGTTCAAGGATCCGGTCCTGCCAGTAGCGCTGGGTGTTGAACCAGGGGAAGGCGACCGGAAATGCCGGATCGTCCCAGCGCCGCGCCAGCCACGCCGAGTAGTGGATCAGCCGCAGCGTGCGCAGCGCCTCGACTAGGTGCAGTTCGCGCCGGTCGAACTCGCTGAAGTCCTCGTAGCCGGCCAGGACGTCGCCGAGCTGGCGCGCCATGTCGGCCCGCTCCCCCGAGAGCAGCATCCACAGGTCCTGCACCGCCGGCCCGGTGCGCGCGTCGTCGAAATCGACGAAGTGCGGGCCGTCGTCCGTCCAGAGCACGTTGCCCGCGTGGCAGTCGCCGTGCAGCCGGATCGCGCGCACCGGTCCGGCCCGGGCGTAGCAGCGGCGCACGCCCTCCAGCGCGAGATCCGCCACGCTGCGCCAGGCCGGAAGCAGGTCGGGCGGGATGAAGCCGTGCGCCAGCAGGTAGTCGCGAGGTTCCTCGCCGAAAGTCTCGATGGTCAGCGCCGGGCGGGCGCGGAACGGCTCCAGCGCGCCGACCGCGTGGATGCGGCCGAGGAAGCGGCCCATCCATTCCAGCGTGGCCGGATCCTCGAGTTCCGGGGCGCGGCCGCCTCGCCTGGGATAGACCGCGAAGCGCATGTCCTCGACCTTGTGCAGCGTGTTCCCGGCCATCGCAAGAGGCGCCACCACCGGCAGTTCCCGCCCGGCCAGTTCGGCGACGAAGGCGTGCTCTTCCAGGATCGCCTCGTCGGCCCAGCGGCCCGGCCGGTAGAACTTCGCCACCACCGGGGCGCCCTCCTCCATGCCGAACTGGTAGACCCGGTTCTCGTAGCTGTTCAGCGCCAGCAGGCGCCCGTCGGGGCGCAGGCCGACCGCCTCCAGCGCCGCGAGCATGCGCTCCGGCGTGAGCGAGGCGAACGGCGGTTCGGCCATGCCTGAGCAGATCCGCGGTCAGACGATGCAGGGGCCGGAGACGATCTCGGCGGCTTCCTCGGCGCTCACCGGCACCGCCGCGCAGGCCAGGACATGCGCGGCAAGCCAGCGGTGCAGCCGCTCGCGCCCGTCCTCCGCGAAGGCCAGGATCCGGCAGCCGACCTGGCCGGAGCCCGCTCCGAGCAGATTCACCACCTCCGCCTCGCCGGATACCGTGCCCGCCTCCCCTTCCCACTCGATGCCGAAGGCGAACGGGCGCCCGGGCTCCAGCCCCGGCGAGCCGGGCGCCGCGAAGCCTTCCAGCGACAGGTCGCGCAGTCCAATTCGCGCCTGCCCGACCAGCAGCCAGAACGGCGGCTTGCCCTCCTGCGTGGTCAGGATGCGCTGGATGCAACGGCGTTCTTCGGTCGTGTCTTCGGTCATCGCGGAATACGGTTCAGCTCATCAGGGCCTTGTAGCGCAGCCGGTGCGGCCTGGCGGCTTCCTCGCCCATGCGCCGGACCTTGTCGGCCTCGTACTCGTGGTAGTTGCCGTTGAAGAACACCCACTGCGACTCGCCTTCGCAGGCCAGGATGTGGGTGGCGATGCGGTCGAGGAACCAGCGGTCGTGGCTGATCACCAGCACGCAGCCGGAGAACTCCAGCAGCGCGTCCTCGAGGGCGCGCAGCGTTTCCACGTCCAGATCGTTCGACGGCTCGTCGAGCAACAGCAGGTTGCCGCCCTGGATCAGCGTGGTCGCCAGGTGCAGCCGGCCGCGCTCGCCGCCCGAGAGGTTGCCGACGATCTTCTGCTGGTCTGCGCCCTTGAAGTTGAAGCGGCCCGCGTAGGCGCGGCTGGGCATCTCGAACTTGCCGACGGTGAGGATGTCCTGGCCGCCCGAGATCGCCTCCCATACCGTCTTGTCGTTCTGCAACCCCTCCCGCGACTGGTCGACCGAAGAGACCTTCACCGTCGAGCCGACGACGATCTCGCCCGAGTCGGGTTGCTCGCGGCCCTGGATCATGCGGAACAGGGTCGACTTGCCGGCGCCGTTCGGGCCGATGATGCCGACGATGGCGCCCGGCGGCACCTTGAACGAGAGCCTGTCGATCAGCAACCGGTCGCCGTAGCTCTTTGACACGCCCTTGAACTCGATCACCTCGTTGCCCAGACGCTCGCCCGGCGGGATGAAGATCTCCTGGGTCTCGTTGCGCTTCTGGTATTCGAAGCTCGACATCTCCTCGTAGCGCGCCAGGCGCGCCTTGCTCTTGGCCTGGCGCGCCTTCGGGTTCTGGCGCACCCACTCCAGTTCCTGCTTCATCGCCTTCATGTGGGCGTCGATCTGCTTCTGCTCCTGTTCCAGGCGCTGCTCCTTCTGCTCCAGCCAGGACGAGTAGTTGCCCTTCCAGGGGATGCCGTAGCCGCGGTCGAGTTCCAGGATCCATTCGGCCGCGTTGTCCAGGAAGTAGCGGTCGTGGGTCACCGCGACCACGGTGCCGGGGAAACGCGTCAGGTACTGCTCCAGCCATTCCACCGATTCGGCATCGAGGTGGTTGGTCGGCTCGTCGAGCAGCAGCATGTCAGGCTTGGACAGCAGCAGCCGGCACAGCGCCACGCGCCGCTTCTCGCCGCCCGAGAGCATCGCGATCTTCGCCTCCCAGGGCGGCAGGCGCAGCGCGTCGGCGGCGATCTCCATCTGCAGTTCGACGTCGGCCCCGGCCGTGGCGATGACCGCCTCGTACCTGGCCTGCTCCTCGGCCAGCTTGTCGAAGTCGGCGTCCGGCTCCGCGTAAGCGGCGTAGATCTCGTCAAGCTTCTGCCTGGCCTCGATCAGCTCCCCCAGGCCCTGCTCGACCGCCTCGCGCACGTTCTGCTCGGGTTCGAGCTGAGGCTCCTGGGGCAGGAAGCCGATGCGGATGCCCGGCATCGGGATCGCCTCGCCCTCGATCTCCTTGTCGATCCCGGCCATGATCTTCAGCAGGCTCGACTTTCCCGAGCCGTTCAGGCCGAGCACGCCGATCTTGGCGCCGGGAAAGAACGACAGCGAGATGTCCTTGAGGATGACGCGCTTGGGGGGCACGATCTTGCCCACCCGGTTCATGGTGTAGACGTACTGGGCCATCGTTTGCGTGATCGGGGTCGGGAAAGCGCCGGATTATGCAGGATCGGCCGGCGGTTGGGCGGTGCGACGCGGTTCAGTCTCGATCGGGATGTCAGACCGGGCTGTCAGTAGTGGTACCGGCACTGGGCGACCAGGACGCAGTCGTCCTGCACCGCGTAGATCAGGCGGTGCTCGTCGTCGATTCGCCGGGACCAGAATCCGGCGAGTTGATGTTTGAGCGGTTCCGGCTTGCCGATGCCTTCGAACGGCGCCCGTTGGACCTCGCGCAACAGCAGATTGATGCGCTTGAGAACCGCCCTGTCCTTCGCCTGCCAGTAGAGATAGTCCTCCCAGGCCTGGTCGGCAAATTTAATCGGCATCCGGCGCCAGATCGCGCACGCTTCCGCCCTGCTCGCGCAACTGTTCGACCGCGGCCGTCAGCCGCCTGGCGTTCCTCGGGCTGCGCAGCAGGTAGGCTGTCTCTTCGAGGGCGTTGAAGTCATCGAGCGACATGAGCACGGCAGCACGCCCGTTCTGGCGCGTGATCAACACCGGCGCGTGGTCGTCGTTTACCCGGTCCATGACCTCGGCGAGGTGCTGGCGGGTGTGGCTGTAGGTAACTGCATCCATGGTCTGCCTCAGGGGTCATTGTACGTATAATTGTATATTTTCCGTGACGCACCAGGAAGTTCGCAACAGAAGAATGTGCATCGGATCGCGTTCGCGACAGCTATCAAGGACACCGGGCATCAGCGGCCAGGATTGCTGGGGGAATTGCCGGTGGCGATCTTAGCTGTCTTTGTAGACCTACGCGCCGCTGCGCTCCACTACCGATCCCGCAACCGCGTCAGCGTCCGGTCCAGTTCGTTGGCGAACGCCTGGCGGTCCGCCTGCGAAAACGCTGCCGGGCCGCCGGTGTCGGTGCCGGCGCTGCGCAGGCCTTCCATGAAATTGCGCATCGTCAGCCGCTCGCCGATGTTCTCCGGCGTGTAGCGCTCGCCGCGGGGGTCGAGCGCGGTGCCGCCCTTGTCGATCACTTTGGCGGCGAGCGGAATGTCTGCCGTGATCACGAGGTCGCCGGGGGACACCTCGGCGGCGATGCGCTCGTCGGCCGCGTCGAAGCCGCCGGGCACCTGGATGGCCGTGATCCAGGGCGAGCGCGGGGTGGCCAGCATCTGGTTGGCGACCAGGGTCAGCGGCACCTGCCGGCGCTCCGCGGCGCGGTAGAGTATCTCCTTGATTACCCTCGGACAGGCATCCGCATCGACCCAGATCCGCACGCGTTCGCTCCGGCGTCACGAGAAGGCGCCAGCATACCCGGTGCTCGCGGCACCACCCAGCCCCCGCCCGCATGCGCGTAGAATCGCGGCTTTTTCGCACCGATCATGTGGTTCAGGAACCTGGTTCTGTACCGGACCGCCGGCTGGAAGCCGAAGGCGGCCGAACTGGAGGAGGCGCTCGCCCGCCAGACCTTCCAGCCCTGCGGCAAGATGGACATGGAAAGCCGCGGCTGGCTGCCGCCGCGCGGCGAGGGCGACGCCCTGGTGCATGCGCTGGGCGGGCAGATGCTGATCGCGCTGGGCGTGGAACAGAAGCTCCTGCCGGCCTCGGTGATCAACCATTACGCGCGCGAGCGCGCCGCGGAGATCGAGGAGCAGCAGGGATTCCGCCCGGGCCGCAAGCAGCAGCGCGAGATCCGCGAGCAGGTCACGGACGAACTGCTGCCGCGCGCCTTCGAGCGCCGGCGCAGCACCCATGCCTGGATCGACACGGCCGGCGGCTGGCTGGCGGTGGATGCCGCGAACCTGGCGAAGGCGGACGAATTGCTGGAAGTGCTGCGCAAGTGCGTGGCCCCGCTGCCGCTGGCCACGCTCAAGACGCAGCTCTCGCCCGCCTCGGCCATGACCGGGTGGCTGGCGAGCGGCGATCCGCCGGCCGGCTTCACCATAGACCGCGACTGCGAGTTCCTGGCGCCGGGAGAGGACAAGTCCACGGTGCGCTACGTGCGCCATCCGCTGGAGGCGAAGGACGTGCGCGGCCACCTGGAGGACGGCAAGCAGGTCACCCGGCTGGCGCTTACCTGGAACGACCGCATCTCCTTCGTCCTGAACGAGAACCTGCAGGTCAAGCGGCTTGCTTTCCTGGACATCCTGAAGGAGCAGGCGGAGAAGGACGCCGAGGGCGGCGACGAGCTGTTCGATGCGGATTTCGCCATCATGAGCGGCGAGCTGTCGCGCTTCCTGCCCGATCTCGTCGAAGCGCTCGGCGGCGAGGCCGCCGAGGCGGCGTGAGCCGTTAAACTAGCGGCTTCGCCTTCCGGTTCCCGTTCCGATGACCCCCACCGAGCGCGCGCTGCGTACCCTGAGCGCCGGCAACCGCACGCTGCTGCGCGCGACCGACGAGGCGCAGCTCTTGCAGGACATGTGCCGGGTGATCGTGGAGGTCGGCGGCTACCGCACCGCCTGGATCGGTTTCGCCGAGCAGGACGCGGAAAAAACGATCACGCCGGTCGCCTACGCCGGCTACGACGGCCGCGTGGAGGACGCGCCCCGCTTCACCTGGGCGGAAGGCGAGCGCGGCGACACGACCACCGGCATCGCCATCCGCACTGGGCAGCCTTGCATCGGCCGCCACCTGCTGACCGACCCCGAGGTGCCCGAACTCTGGCGGCGCGAGGCCGCCAGCCGCGGCTTCGCCTCGGTGAGCGCCTTTCCGCTGAGCGTGGACGGCCGGGTGATCGGCAGCCTGACGATCTACGCCACCGACCCGGAGGCCTTCGACCAGGCCGAAGGCGCGCTGCTCGGCGAGATGGCCGACGACCTCGCCTACGGCATCGCCACGCTGCGCCTGCGCGCCGATCACAGGCAAGCCGAGCAGACGATCGAGCGCATGGCCTTCCACGACGCGCTCACCGGCCTGCCGAACCGCACGCTGCTGGAGACCCGGCTGGCTGAGGCGATCGCCGCGGCCCGCCAGCAGAATCGTTCGCTCGCCCTGCTGATGCTCGATGTCGATCGCTTCCGCGAGGTCAACGAGGTCATCGGCTACGGCCGCGGCGACAAGCTGCTGCAGGGGCTCGGCCAGAGGCTGCAGCGCGTGCTCGACGACCACGACATGCTGGCGCACTTCGGCCGCGACGAGTTCGCCATCCTGCTCACCCAGGCGGACGCGAACCACGCCACCGAGACCGCCCAGCGCATCCTCAAGGCGCTGGAGGAACCCTTCGACCTGTCCGAGTTCCGCGTCGAGGTCCGGCTGAGCATAGGCATCGCGCTGTTCCCGGGCCACGGCACGGATCCGGAGATGCTGATCCTGCGCGCCGACGCGGCGATGGACCGGGCCAAGCGGGCGCACAGCGGCTTCGCCATGTTCCGCGGCGACAAGGAGTCCGAGAATCTGCGCCGCCTCGGCCTGGTCGGCGACCTGCGCCGGGCGATCGAGGACAACCAGCTCCTGCTCTACTACCAGCCGAAGGTGGACATGCGCAGCCGGGCGCTGGTCGGGGTCGAGGCCCTGGTGCGCTGGCAGCATCCGCGGCTCGGCATGGTGCCGCCGGACCAGTTCGTGCCGCTGGCGGAGCACACCGGCCTGATCCAGCCGCTCACCCACTGGGTACTGAGCAGCGCACTGGGCCAGGCCTACGCCTGGCACGAGGCCGGCCTGGCCACACCGATCGCGGTCAACCTGTCCATGCCGAACCTGCGCGACCCGCGGCTGCCCGGGCGCATCTCCGGCATCATGACCACCTGGGGTGCGCAGCCCGACTGGCTGCAGATCGAGGTCACCGAGAGCAGCCTGATGGAGGATCCGGCCGGAACGCTGGAGGTGCTGCGCCGGCTGGACAGCATGGGCATCAAGCTGTTCGTCGACGACTTCGGCACCGGCTACTCGTCGCTCAGCTACCTGCAGAAGCTGCCGATCGACGCGATCAAGATCGACAAGTCCTTCGTGCTCGGGCTGCCGGGCGACAAGGATTCCCAGGTCATCGTCCGTTCCACGATCGACATGGCGCACGACCTGGGCCTCAAGGTGGTCGCAGAGGGCGTGGAGAACCGCCAGATCTGGGACCGCCTCATCGAGATGGACTGCGACGTGGCCCAGGGCGCCTATGTCAGCGAGCCGGTTCCGGCCGAGCGCTTCGTCGAATGGCAGCGGCAGGCCGCCTGAGCGTCCGGGTGCTCAATCGACCGGCGCCGAGCATGCGTCCCTGACCGACTGGTAGCACTCGCAGGCGCGGGCCTCCAGGCCGGCGCGATCCAGGATGGTGATCCGCCCGCGGGCGTAGCGGATCAGGCCGGCGGTCTGCAGCGCGCCGGCCGCCACCGACACGCCTTCGCGGCGCACGCCGAGCATGCCGGCGATCAGTTCCTGGGTCAGCAGCATTTCGTCGGACTGGAGCCGGTCGCGGCTCAGCAGCAGCCAGCGGCACAGCCGCTGGTCGGTCGGGTGCAGCCGGTTGCAGGCCGCGGTCTGCGACATCTGGGTGAGCAGCGTCTGCGTGAAGCGCAGCAGCGCGGCCTGGAACGGTCCGCCGCGCCGGAACTCCTCCTGCAACGCCCGGGCGGGCATGCGCAGTGCCCGGCCGGCGCATTGCGCGACGGCCCGGCTGGGCATGGTTTCGCCGCCCATGAACAGTGCGATACCGACCACGCCCTCGGCGCCGATCATGCCGATCTCGGCGGTCGCGCCATCGGCCATCGCGTAGAGCAGCGAGACGATGCAATCGACCGGGAAATGCACATGGGTCAGCCGCTGTCCGCTCTCGTAGAGGACATCGCCCAGGCCGAACTCGACAATTTCCAGGTCGGACGCGATGCGCTGCCCGACCTCGTCGGGCAGCGCATCCAGCAGGTGGTTGACGGGTGGTGCGGTGGGATGGTCCTGGTACACCGACGGCCTTTCGTCCGGATGGCATCGCGTTCCGGCCGACCGGCCCGAGCACGCCCCGCTTGCCGGCGCGTGCTCCGTGTCCTGCGAACCGTGAAAGGTTGGCATGCTACACCGCTATGTATGCCAGCGCACAGACGCGCGCCCGGCGCCTGATAGCATGGCCGCCTCGTCTGACGGGATATACCGGTGCGCGGTCGAGAAGCCCGAGTTCGCGCACCCGGCCATCCCCCCTCAAATCCGACCTGGAACCGCTTTTTGCCACTGAATCGACGATCGCATCACGCTTCCACAGCAATCCGTTCGCATCGG